>Ga0194056_10000901_pt1 | contig 16271 bp, 15 predicted proteins | sample SepL4413m_MetaG_FD_155458 | JGI IMG/M metagenome (GOLD analysis project Ga0194056, IMG submission 155458) | Anoxic zone freshwater microbial communities from boreal shield lake in IISD Experimental Lakes Area, Ontario, Canada - Sep2016-L442-13m | ecosystem: Environmental > Aquatic > Freshwater... | reverse complement strand
CGGCTTTTTTCAGCTCAGTGCTAATGTTTAGTCCAAGCTCAGTCGCATACATGTCTGTATAAACCTGCTGATAATGCGTAACCTTTTTGACATAATTCACTGTCTCGCTTCCAGAATTGCTATTTATGACCTTATCGAAGATGTTGGCGCTAATCCAACGATCAGCTGTGCCTGTGCCAGCGTTATAGCCAACTAGTGCTTGCGAAACGTTGCCGTTGTATTTCACCAGGAGATCACGAATGTGGGCGGCACCAAACTCGACTGATGTTTCTGCATCGAAGATATCATAAGTTGGCCAGTGGCCAGTCTCCTTCGCCATCGTCGCAGCAGTGCCAGGCATAAACTGCATCAGGCCCTGTGCACCAACTGGCGACTGCGCCTTAGGATTAAATCTGCTCTCCTGCAAAATCACAGCAGCAACCAAAGCAGGATCGACATCATACTGCGTCGAATATTTCACAATAAATTCAGTATATTTGAGCGGATAAACTTCGTCCGCCACCATACCAGGCAAAAAGAAATATACCAAAACAGCTAACGCCACAAAAACAGTTGCGAAGCTTGCGAACATAACTTTGGCTCTTTTTTTCATATATTTGCCTTTCGTTAGCTCTAGAATAACAGAAAAAGATGATTCTGAAAAGTTTTTTCAAGGATAAAATTGTGAAAAAAGCTAGTTCTGACAAGGATATTGCGACCGTTTGTTATTCGACCATCGTTAAGATTATTGTTCGACTCTACGAAGTAGGTGGAGAACTAAACATATAATACTTCTCCACCCGCAATCCACACGGAGTCGAAGAATATACTAGAGCAATTAACAACAATCTTTTCAGCAATTTCTCAGAATTTATGCTATATAGTAAGTATATGAGAATATTAATCGTTGAAGATGACCACAAAATAGCAAATGCGATCAAAAAAGGCCTCGAGCAAGAGTCCTATGCTGTTGACGTGTCCTATGATGGCAAAGATGGCCTAGGCTCTGCTGTTACTGAGGAATACGACGTCGTAATTCTCGACAGAATGTTGCCAGGTGGAATTGATGGACTAAACATCTGTAAGGCCATGCGAGAGAAAGCAATTCACACACCAGTCCTGATGTTGACCGCGAAAGACAAAATTTCTGATCGTGTAGAAGGTCTAAACTCCGGCGCTGACGACTATCTGATCAAGCCGTTTGCCTTTGAAGAGCTACTTGCAAGGATCAGGGCCCTGCTCACAAGGCCAAGAACTAAAGTTGAAAATATCCTGAAAGTCAGAGATTTAGAACTAAATACGCTAAAATTTCTAGTAACGAGGGCAGGCAAAAATATTGCTTTGTCGTCAAAAGAGTTTGCTCTTCTCGAATATATGATGAGAAATCAAGATCGCGTTTTGACCAAAGATAATTTGATCTCCCACGTCTGGGATTACGATGCCGACATCCTACCAAACACCGTCGAGGTCTACATCGGATATTTACGAAATAAAATTGACAAACCATTTAAAGGAGAGCCAATCATCGAAACCGTTCGAGGATTTGGCTACAAAATATGCAAATAAGAAAATTTCCAAGCTACTTGAAGCTCACTCTATGGTATATGCTCATCGTCATGGGCATCAGCCTCGCTTTTAGCATTGCGATCTATAAAGTTTCATTTAATGAGCTAGATCGCGGTTTCCGTCGCCAACCTGTAGTCTATATAATGAATGGCAATGGCGATTTGATGCAGAAAAACGGTCTAGAAAAAGAACGAGCAGCTCGAATGGATGAAATTGATCGAAATATCAAATCATATCTATTTTATTTGAATCTAATCATATTATTGCTTGCAGCTTTTGCAAGCTATTTCCTCGCCAAAAAAACTCTTCAGCCGATCGAAGATATGGCTGAGCTCCAAAGTCGCTTCACGGGTGATGCTTCGCACGAGCTACGTACGCCGCTAACTGCGATGGAGACTGAGATTGAAGTTGCTCTTCGCGATGGCAAACTTACACTCGCAGAGGCAAAAGAGCTACTTAAAAGCAATCTTGAAGAGATAGAAAAGCTAAAATCACTCTCAAATAGCCTGCTTAAGCTCGCCCAATATCAAAAAAACGACCAAGAGCTAGCCAGAGTGAGCTCAAGTCTAAAAAGTGTGATAGAAGAAGCGATTAGCAAAGTAGATAAAATTGCTGCCAATCGAAATATTACAATCGAGAACAGTGCCAACGATCTGCTTATTTTTGGTGACGAGAGCAGTCTTGCAGAATTATTCACAATCCTTCTCGACAACGCAGTAAAGTATAGTCACGATAAAACAAAAATTGAGATTAGCAACATTATCCAAGGAAAACATGTCGTAATTTCCGTAAAGGATCATGGCCTTGGGATCAAAGCTTCCGATCTCCCATTTATCTTCAATCGTTTCTACCGAGCGGATCTCTCGCGCTCCAAACATCAGATTCCTGGCTACGGCCTAGGACTATCGATCGCACAGAAGATTGTGGATTTGAATAACGGAAAAATCGAGGTAGAAAGCCAGCCAGGCAAAGGCACAGAGTTCAAAATCAGATTAGATCTAGACCAAAGAAAATAATTTTTCCTTCGATATAAAAGACTCTCCTGAAATTCAGAAGAGTCTTTTATTATTCGGCAATCACGATATAATGAAATAAATTAAACAAGGACTGATATGGAAAAAATCGCTATCGAGTTTGAAGATCTGTCAAAATTTATGAACTTCAGTGAGATTCAAAACATGGAGAGCCATCTAGGAGTGGCTCAAGAAAAGATTGCCGGCCAGACCGGCGAAGGCGCCGAATCTCTCGGCTGGTTTAATCTACCTAGATCTTTCGACATGGCCGAAAGCGTTAAGATCAAGCAGGCAGCGACCAAAATTCAAGCCGTTTGTGATGTCTTTATCGTGATTGGTATAGGCGGATCATACTTGGGAGCGAGAGCAGCTATTGAGGCACTAAAATCGAACTTCTACAACAAACAGACTAAGCAGCAGCGCGGATGTCCGGAAATATACTTTCTTGGAGAAAATATCTCTGGTAGCTACGTTCACGATCTTATGGAAGTTATCGAGGGTAAGGATGTTTGCGTAAATGTGATTTCTAAATCCGGAACAACTACAGAGCCAGCTATCGCTTTTCGACTCATGAAAACATATTTAGAGAAGAAATACGGCAAAGAGGCCGCTGCAAAAAGAATTTTCGTCACCACGGATGCACATAAAGGCGCGCTTAAGACCATGGCTGAGGCTGAAGGCTACGAAACATTTGTGATTCCAGATAATGTAGGCGGTCGATTCTCCGTACTTACTGCTGTCGGTCTTCTACCGATCGCCGTCGCCGGAATAAATATAGACGAAATGCGTCAAGGCGCTGCTGACATCATACCAGACCTACTGATCAAGGACCTCTCTATAAACCCTGCTTGGCTTTATGTCGGAGCACGCAACATTCTCTACCAAAAGAACAAACAAATCGAAATTATGGCCAACTACGAGCCAAACATGCACTACTTCGCCGAGTGGTGGAAGCAGCTCTTTGGCGAGAGCGAAGGCAAAGAGGGCAAGGGTTTGTTCCCTGCCGCAGTTGACTATACGACAGACTTGCACTCTCTCGGGCAATACCTCCAAGACGGCGAAAGACATTTGTTCGAAACAGTTATCAAGATTGATGGCGAGAAAAAAGACATTACGATTCCTGCAGACGCTGAAAATCTAGATGGTCTAAACTATCTGACTGGCAAAAGCATGGACTATATCAATGGCAAGGCGCTTGAAGCGACTGTTACTGCTCACACCCAAGGCGGCGTGCCAAATATAGTAATCCAAATCCCAGAAATGTCTGCTTACTATATGGGCCAGCTTTTTTACTTCTTCGAAATCTCTTGTGCTCTTAGTGCATACATTCTCGAGGTCAATCCATTTGATCAGCCAGGCGTTGAAGCATACAAGAGCAAAATGTTCGAACTACTTGGAAAGCCAAAAGCATAAATATCAACTTCGAATCAAAAAAGCAGCCGATTGGCTGCTTTTTTGTATATTGTTCGACTCTGTGAAACAGGTTCTAAGTTCCCCTCCTAAATTAGGAGGGGTTAGGGGTGGTATTGTCAAGGAATCATACCCCACCCAACCTCCCCTTTCTAAGGGGAGGAGCATATGGCACCGGAATATAGATCGTAAAGCGCTTTTTCAAAATTAAAAATTATAGATTCATTTTAAATTCTAAATTTGTAAATTTTAAATTTGCTCTCGTATTACTTTACCAGCGCCTTCAGCTCATCAACTTGCTTTTGGATCTCGTCTATTTTCGCTTTGATTGCGGCAGTATCACCTGTCGCCGTCGTGGTAACGGGAACGACGGTGGTGCCAGTCGTTATGATCCCCTGTGTCACAAACGCATTAAACTGTTCCAATGTATCTACGCCGACGACTTTATTTGTCTTCGCATCGAAAAGTACAGTCTTAGCAATACCTGCTGCATCATTTGGAATGATTGAGAGCAGCCAGTTCAAGTCAGAACCGACTTTGATCGGTCTTGGCTCAGCAAGGCTAAATGCATCCCAGCTGTATGTTGGAAATTCACGTTTGATGTAATCTGCAGCGGCGACAGGACCAGTGAGCTGTGAATTTTGATTGTATTCGATAACTTCACGCTTGCCTGTTGTCGCATCAAAAAGGAATATTTTGTAAATACCATATGAGCTGCCGTATGGCTCTGCAACTACCATTTGCTTCAATCCCTCGGTGGTCGATGCGTGAAGTATTTCCTCACTTCCAGCAAGGCTGACAGCCTCAATTTGGTTCTTATGCAGGAACCATTTGTTGATCAGGCCACCCTTGTATGAGTACGAATCGGTATAGTAGTAAACAAGCTCCTTCGGATAAATTCTGTTTCCCTTCATATATGCAAGCTCCTGCGCCTTCTCTGGCGCGTAGTCTGTGATCGTGCCATCAGAATCTACCACCATGACACCAGCCCAATAAGGAACTCGGAAAACGAAGCCCTTGTAGCCCATATAAGGAACGACAGTTACCCATTTGCCAGCATCATTCTTCAAATAAATTGGCTCAGATGAATAAGTCACCGCGTATTTCTTCATTGCTAGTCGATAGTAAAGATTATCGAAAACGCCTATTCCCTCAGAATATTTGAACTCCTGATCTTCGATCGAAACTTTGCGTTCTAGCGTATCTACGTCTACGGTCACAAAACCAGTCATCTTGTTCAAAAAGTAGAGCAACCCGCCCTCTGGAAGACGAGGAAAGATTCTCTGCAATTTACCATCCATAAGCACGATCTGAGAATCGCCAAGAAATTCCTGTGGATTCTGAAACGTGTCGTCCGCGTATCTCTTCGCCACCTGTTTTGGCGTAAGACGGATAGGATCGAAAGTAGGTAAATCTGCCTTCGTCGTATAGTCAATCTGCTTCGAAGTGATGAGATAGCGAATTTCGCTCTCAAAGTTCAGCGCGACAAAAAGCAAGATCAGGAGTCCGATATAGCCAAATACTATCTTTGGCCCTACTTGATTGGACGGATGAATGGTATAGTTCTGCGGACCAGCGGGAACAACAGAGAGTTTGCCAAATTTCTTAATAAACATCACGATACCTGCGATTATCGCTAAGATAAGGATTCCCTTAAGAGGGCTAATCACAAAACCCATTACAAACGGATGAAAAAACGGTCGTAAAAACCAAACGATTAATAAGATGCAAATAATCGTCACAATCAGTCGAACTTTTGACTTCTTCATATTCTCCGTATATTTATAAAATTTTTCCGGTGCGCCGTAGCTCAAGCTTTAGCTTGGATTTAGCACGCTGAAGCGTGGTCTACGGGTCAACAATATTTAATATATTATTTACTTAATCATAAGATATAAAATATATTTTTGCAATGATTCCACAAAAAACGTCATCCTGAACTTGTTTCAGGATCTTATAACCGTTTAAATAGCGACGGGATCCTGAAACAAGTTCAGGATGACAAAAAATTAGGCGTATGGCTGGCGAATTACGGTTTTCAGCTTCTCTGGTGCTGACTTACGAGGGTCCCCTAGATAGATCTCATGATGCTTGCCAGACAACTTATGACCATTAGATTTTATATATTCGTGAATTTTCATGATGTTTGGCGCTTCTGCTAGATATGGACCAATATGCATCATCTGAGCTGATTTGCCCTCTTTGTAGCTCTCAAATCTTATTTTCTCGAGTGCAGGAAGATTCTTTTTCTTCTTAGTCAGAGTCAACAATTCTTCAAAAATTTCCTTGGTCACAAACTCAGGCTGCCGTATCATTGCAGTCCAAAGCCAGTTATCTCTGTTTCCCTTCTCTGGATCATAATCTCCAAAATCCTCCGCCCACCACAAACCCTCGAGCGGCATCACGCCGTAGTCGACTCCCTGCGTTTTCTTGATGTGAAATTTGATCCCATAGGCGACGGGATAGAGCGCTTCGATAGCTTCTGAGTACTCCCCCGGCTTTCCTGGATCGCCCTTGCCATCGATCATGATAAAGTTCATCGCAGGCACATCAACTTCAGAGATCTCTTTTGCAGATGGATTAAAAAGTTCTTTGTCTTTCTTTTTGTAATCAATCTTTACCATAATGTCTCCCTAAATTAATTATTCTTGTATGTTGCTGTCATTCCGGCGGTGTTTCAAGTTCCTCCCCTAGATTAGGGGAGGTTAGGTGGGGTAGAGTTCAATAAAAACCACAGCATACCCCCTCCAGCTCCCCCTAATTTAGGGGGAGAGATTAGACCTCCGTCCCTCTGTCTCTCTGCCACTCCGTCTCTCAATAAAATACACCATTTCGCACAAATATTTAAGCAAAAAAAATCCTGCTAAATATTATATTCAGCAGGATAGGTAGATTTGCAACTATTTTATCGGTGCGCCGTGCAAGGCGACCGATTTGTCGTTGTAACGTGAGTCATCGGTAACTTCGCGTGCATCTGCTGCCCAATTTGGCAGAGTGAAGTCATCAGGATCTTCATTTGGTTGGAACTCACATTCGAGTTTGATGTGCCCCTGATTTCTATCATGATAAATGTCGAGTTCGAGCAGATGGTTTCGATAAGGAATCGGGTAGCGATCCTTGAATATTCGTCGGCCTGCTGTTGCGGCCCAAATATGTTCAAATACCCAAGCCGGAATTGGTCGATCAAATTCACGACGGAGGATTCCGCCAACACCATCTTTGCCTTTTACAGCCATCGTATACTGATTGTCAGTATCACGAATTCGCAGTTCGCTACGCTCATCCACGAAGATATAGCCCTGTCGAATCCTTTTCGCTTGTGGCAATTGGATTTTTGGTATTTCTGGCAAAATCCAGCGTCTCTCTACTTCTTTATCCATGTAGACGGAGAGTAAATTTAAGACCTCAGATATTTTCTCTTCCATGCTCAGCTTGCCAGAGACAAAATGCCAGTTCGGGTGACCTTCCCACGCTTCGCGTGTTCGCATCTCAAGCGCCTGTGCTTGTTCGAGCGTTTCTCGCCGATGCGGATTTGTTGATTTCAGCTGATCATAAAGTGCAGGGTTTGCTGTTGCCAAGGATTCAAGATGAATAATCATCTCATATTCCTTAAACGTCGGCTCTGCTTCGATCTGAAATCTCTCTGCTAATTCTTTCTGTCCGCCAAGCAGGTATGCTGCTGGGTCCATCTTTCCCCGATCACATATGATCAGGCTTTGCCCGTTTTCACGAGCGGACTCAACCAATTGCGATTCCAGATACTTCTGTAGCGGAATAATAGTCCGCTGCAGCTCCTCGAGCCAACGTTCAGAATAGCTGATATCGCGACCAGCTAAGGGATAACCCATTTCGAAAAGCATGGTTGCGACTTCTTGGGCTACAAGCAGCTTCGATTTCGAAAATTCTGCGAGAATCGCATTTAGGATAGTCGTTTTGCCAGCACACGGTCCACCAGTCAAAACAATTTTTAGAATTTGAAGCAATTTTTCCAGACATTGCGTCATCTTTTTCCCCCTCCAAATCAGATTTTTTGTGCGTCTCTTCAGACTGCTCCATATTAGCAGAGATCCTCGCAATTGCAACACGAAGCCATTGTCGCAGTCTGATCAATATGTTATAAAAATGATGAGGAGGCTAGAATCATGAAAAATATTCTTGAGACCCCGTGTCCCAACGAAGCTGTAGCAGCTATTGGCAACTACTTCGCGAGTATTCCAGAATTGGTCAGCCAGTTAGGAGGAAAACTCGAAGAAGCTTACTACCTCGGCGATGCAAGGCATCACCTTATCATCTTTCGTTGTCTAAACGAAAAATATTATCACGTTTTCCATCTCGGCTTTCGTCTCGAAGCCTTCGGAGGCCTGATTCCAAGCTGCATGCAGAATCTAAACAAAGCGATTACCGCTGCGCTCGAAATGCATTGTGAAGCAGAAGCAAGCAACATACCGCTTGGCGCAACCGCCGAATACTTCGAATTTGTTCAAAGCATCGGCGTACCAGAGTATTGCTTACGACAGTGGAAAATTGCCTTCCCAAAACTCGAGGCAGATAGCTGCGCTCGACAAAATCCCGACATCGTCGGTTTCTAAAACATTGAGCTGCTGCTTATCCAGCGGCTCTTTTTTTATTCTCTTATGCTTCACTCTAAACACTCAATAATCCCCACCTAGCCTCCCCCTGAAAGAGGGAGGGACAAGAAGTCCTAATCCCTAACCCCTAAGCCCTAAGCCCTAAGTCCTAAGTCCTGAGCCGCCGTCCTCTAGCATATTCTTCAGGTATTTAATATAATAAAGTTAGCATCTAAATAAGGAGCTTATTATGGATTATGGCAAGATTATCGGACGAGCTTGGGAAATTACGAAAAAATATCGTTGGCTTTGGTGGCTTGGACTTCTAGCTCTCTGGGCAGAAGGTTTTGCTGCCGCACCTAGCAATATGTTTAGCTCGAACAACAGTACTAGTCCTACCGACCAAGGTACCAATAGCGATCTATTCCAAAGATTTATGCCTGCAACTCCAGTAAGCGGAGACCAGTCAGCCGGAATTTTCAACTTCTTTCCAAAAATTCATGCTGCGTCTGACACGGCCCTTGCGAGCGCCCAATACAAAGAAGAAATGCAAAAAGTCGCAAACTATTTTGCCGACAACATCTGGATAGCTGCATTGATCATCATCTTCATGATAGCTATTGGACTCCTCATCGCCTATATCAGCTACTCTGCCAAAGCAGGCCTCATCTTGTCGGTGAAAAATATTGAAACTGCAAAAAAAGAAATTGGTTTCAAGAAGGCGTATCATGAAGGCCGTGACTATGTATGGAAACTTTTTGGCCAAGATGTTGTCGTTGGCCTCATCATCGGCTTCGCGTTTACTATTCTAGCACTTATCTGTTTCCTACCTTGGATCATCTCACAGACTGATTCCTCTATTCTTTACGGAATTCTTCTTGGTGTGATACTGATCCTGCCTGCCATCGCCGCCACAGTCTACATTGGCATTCTGCTTAGAATTGCTTCACGCGCGATCGTAATCGATAAAATGGGAATCTTCGACTCCATCGCTCATGCTCACAAAATTGTCAGAAAAAACCTAGGCAATGCATTCGTTCTCTGGCTTATACAAGTCGGCATCGCACTTCTTGTTTCTCTAATCCTTATACTATTCGTCTTTTTTATTGTGATAATTATGGTTTTGGCTGGAATCATCTCCGCACTTGCATCACCTATCCTAGGCGCTATAGTAATCACAATCTTGCTAGCCGCTATGCTTGGTGCGATGTTGTTTGCCTCTAGCGTGTTTAACACTTTCCTTTCGTCTTACTGGACCCTTTCATATAGAGCGCTTGATTATCTTGCTGGTAATAAAAAATAATTCTTGCTCTCCGTAGTACAAGCTTTAGCTTGTTTGATCGTTGATCGAGATTTATGCTTAATTATTTGATACTTAATTGATATTTGATACTTGATACTTGATTATTTAGTAAATATTAGGAGTTTCATGGACGAAAAAGAAAAAGTCGAAGAAGCAGCACCGCAGGCACCAGCGGGCGTGCCAACAGCTGGCACAGTTTCTGGCGTAAATGGACCAATGCCAGCAGAGCTACACGGCTGGAACTGGGGCGCATTTTGCTTACACTGGATTTGGGGTATCGGGAATAGTACTTATATCGCTTTCTTGGTATTTGTACCTTTCGCAAACGTTGTAATGCCTTTCGTTCTCGGTGCCAAAGGTAACGAGTGGGCTTGGATGCATCGCAAATTTGAATCTGTTGCACAGTTCAAAGAAGTTCAGAAAGCTTGGACTATATGGGGCTTATCCATCTTGGGCTTTAGCATTTTGATGATAATTATCTTTTGGAAAATTATCATTATTCCATTTGTAATTATGTACTTAATGATAACCGCGCAACCTGGTCAATGGTAAGAACATCTTAAGTATTAATAAAATAAGACCCGCACTTCGCGGGTCTTATTTTATTACTGCTGTTAGCTCTTTTGCTGTCATCTCGACCGTTCCTGTTTTGTCATTCCCGCGAAGGCGGGAATCTTGCGCTATTTATTAATATGAATATAGATAACCTCCTCACATTCTACACGATCGACGATATTGTGAGGAGGTTATCACATTGCAAACACAGAAAAAAGTCCCCCACCAATTTAATGATGAGGGACAAGTCTTTATTTTTTTTGGAAGTTCCAGCAGCCAATGCAGGAAACTTCACCCTTTTCGAGCAAAGAAGCGTTGGTGAGGATTTCAGTACGCCGACCAAGGCAAGAATTGCATTTTTTTTCTGCAAAATTCTTGCACTCGTGCCCGCAGACCCCGCCGTACTTGCGGCCGCGGATTATCTGCATCTCTGCAGAGCTCCACGCCTGCGACAGGCTGGTCTCGCGGACGTTTCCGAGATCGACGTCCATTGCCCCTATGCAGGGGCGAATCTGGCCATACTGCGACACGTACATGTGGTGCATGTAGCGATCACAGACGGTTCCAATGTACGACTGCGACAATTCCCAGCTATTGCCGAATTCAACCTGATCAATAGCCTGAAGCTCTTCGAGCTTCGCCTTGACTTGTGCATCGTCAGTGCACAAGCTGCATTTCGCGCCACGGCCACGTTTCAAGACACTGTCGCAATCAAATATGATGTTGCGGTTACGACAGAACCGCAGTATTTCGACCATCTCGGCATAGTTACTGAGCCCGCCTATCGAATCTTCCTCAGTCATAATACTGGTAACCAGGGCCATTCGGGATTTACGCCCGAACATTGCCTGGCACTTCGCCTCGTCGGCGAAACCAGCCTTAATCAGTATTTCGATTGCTTCATTGCGAGCTTTACCATAGCCAACCTTCATACGATTGCGACTCGGGTCAGACACGAACCTGTCCTGTTTTTGCTCGTCTAGGGTGTTGCCTTTCAGCATCACTTCGACGGGCAATTCGAACAATCGTGCAGCCAGCTCAGGAGTGATGAACTCGCCTGTTGTGAACAGGGTTACATAAAAACCGAGTTCGGCACAACGATTCAGAAACCGCATGGTCAAGTCAAAGTTTGACCCTGGAAGCAGCGGCTCGCCTGCCCCAGGAATGCCGATTGAATCGACACCCATGGCTTTCGCCTGAGTCAGGATTGACTCGTAGACTGCCCAATCGAGCAGTTTTTCCGGGAATTCCGGGGTTCCGCCGTTGGCGTAGCAGTAACTGCACGCCAAGTTACAGAAGCCGGGCAATTCAATCCATAAGGATTGAAGCTTCCCAGTGTTCACTCTCTCCAGCCCATGCTGAACGGCTTTCTGACTGACGGTATTATAAAGGTTCTTCATATTTTTTCTCCTTGGTCGGCACCTTTCGTGCCTGCACCATTTGCGTTTCAACGCTCTAGCCATCAAGATTTACGCTTAATGACTCAAGATTGAGCCCCGATATCTTTATCGGGGCATGTAAGCACTTTATTGGTTGCAAGCCGCTGGAATTGTCTGGCACCAGCTACCGCTTATTATTAGGACCATAAAGTATACGATCCACAACCGACTCTCCGTGACAACACAGGCAATAGCAATCGAAACTGCTATGTCTTGGATGCCCCACTCCCCAGTCAGCAAAAATCACATCTTTGCCCGCACTACTTAGCACATTTCCTATTATGTCTTTTGCTCCTATAGTTGGGCTGATAATCACTATATCGGCGTTTGCTGCTAAAGCTTGCTCGATTATGCCTTCATTGGATTCACACCGAATATTGGTTATTTCGAATCCCCATTTTTCCAAATACTTTACAGCGTAATCTCTGCAATATAGCATCGTTACTCTCATCTATTTTCTCCTTGGTCGGCACCTTTCGTGCCTGCACCTCTTCACTCTGATTTGCTTTCGCTCTTCATCGTGACAGAACATTGTACCACATCATTTCATAATTGTCAATACTTTGTGACGTTAATTACGCATTTTCTGACGATTTTGAGATCATATTTCATAATTTACATTTTGACCATATTAGTCATGTACAGCATCGATATATGCAATTTTATCGATTTTAAGCGCCTACTATTGACAAGACATTTAGTTAGGTATATAATATAATCGTCGTAGATTAATGACGAAAATAAAGATAAAAGGAATAACATGAACAAAGAATTAGAAATTACACTTGAACAAATTGGCCTAAACGAGCGTGAAGCGAAGGTATATCTTGCTGCTCTCGAGCTTGGCGAGTCTACCGTGCTCCCTATCTCGAAGAAATGCGGGATCAAACGAACGTATTGCTATGATATTTTGACTGACCTACAAAAGAGAGGCCTAGTCGCTTTCTACGAGAAGAACGGACGTAGACGCTACTTCGCCGAAGATCCGAAGAAGCTTGAAAACTTGCTTCGCGAGAAGCTAAACAGCTTCAAATCTGTCTTGCCTGATCTCCAAGCTATATTTAACAGACCAAATGAGAAGCCACGAGTACGCTTCTATGAGGGAATTGAGGGTTTGAAGCAAATCTACGAGGAAACGCTCTCCTTGAAGCCAGAGGACGAAATGCTCGCTTTTGGCCAAGCTACTCTCATACACCAGCTCTTTGGTGACGAATGGGTCGAGAACTATCTTGCACGTCGCAAAAAACGCCGAATATTTCAGCGTGCGATAGTCGAGGATTCCCCTCTTGCGCGAGCTCATCAAAAAAATGATGAAAATGAAAATCGCGAAACTATCCTAATTCCACAGGATCAGTTCCCTTTTGCGAACGAGATCAATATATTTGGCAACAAAATTTCGATCGTCTCTTTCGAGGACCAGATTGGTGTTGTCATCGAGAGTCAAAATGTAGCCAAGACTCAGCGCTCAATCTTCGAGCTCTCTTGGCGTGGTGCAAAAAGTATTGCGGAAGACAGTATATAGGGCAAATTATTTTGTCATCTTAAGCATAGTTTGTCATTCCCGCGAAGGCGGGAATCTATATATTTCGCCTGGATCCCACCTCTCAAGCTTACAGGCTGGGATGACAGAAATTATGTTCCCCTCCTAATTTAGGAGGGGCTAGGGGTGGTATTATGTATACAATAAAAATCATACCCCACCCAACCTCCCCTTTCTAAGGGGAGGAGCAGATCCTGAGCCCTACACACTGGTGCTTGGAGCACTTGGAATTGGTGCTGGAGCTGCCTCATCCTGAGCAGGCTCGGCTGCGACTGGAGCCTCTGCCATCGCATCTTTTTCAATGAGTGGCTTCTCTTCGCCTGAAACGAAATCAGAAGGACTAGTAAATTTCTTTGGGCTGATCTCGTATTTCGCTTCAAACTCAGCTTGCGATAAATCGTCTACAACTTCTTCAGGAATACAGCCTTTGAAGTACTCTTTTGGCACGATCTTCCAGAGAATCCCTGCATTGCGGAGAGGCCCTTTGATATAGTCGATCTTAGTATCTGTCCAAATGGTTATCGGCGAGGTCTTTGCTCTCTCTTGCAGCTTCTCAACCAAAGGCATATTTACGACTTCGTTGCCGCCTTCATCCTTCACAAGCAATGTGCCCTCGACATCAACAAATACGCCTGGCAAGGATAATCCCTTAAATTCGGATTCCGGACCGGTCTTCTCAGTGGTATTCACCTTTTCTAACATTTCTTCAAGCGTCGCTGCTGGAGGTAATGAGAAAAGCAGACGTGCGTTTTCCATCCACTCGGTCTTTTTTTCGGGATTAGATCCATCTTTAACTACATGCGGCATATCATGTTTCAGGCGCGCAAGCAGAGTTTGGTCCATCTCATGAGTAGCCAATCGTATTGCCAATTCATCTTTTGGTCTTTTACCCTCAATTGCTTCTGTAATCTTGCTCTCGAGATTATCTACAATTTTTATCATATCGCAGTAAGCAACGTTTGGGTGGCCAATTGCCGCCTGAAAGCGTCCATTATTCGCAATATTGTCTCCCATCAGGGTACATAGTAGTATCGCAGTATTTGGATCATTCGCTTTAGCCATGGCATAATCTAGCCCTAGCTCCTTGGACCTGTTGCTTGTTAGCTCTGCTGAAACAATTTCAATTTCACGACCTTTTAAGTCAATTTTCACTCTGTCAACAAGCCTACGCAGAATTATTTCGATCTCTGGACTGAAACCCACATACTTGATCATTCCCACTCCAATCTTTAGTATTATCAATTTTTTTAATTGTAACATATTTTTATATAAAAAAATCCCCACTACCTGAGTAGTGAGGATCGAGTCTACTTTTTCTTAAACATAGGATTCATTTGCTCGAGTAGAGAAACAATGTTTTCTAGTTTTTCACGAACTGCATCTTTCGTTTCGACAAACTCATGCTTACCCGCAACATACGGCACGCTGACATAGTCTTTGGAAATATTTGGCACCATCTCCGGAACTTCATTCCAATAGTCCAAATCGTTTAGCAATCGCCGAGCATATGCAACAATCTCGTAATTTTTCATTGCGCTGATGGTATTCGGAAATTTACCCTCAGGCAACCTTGCTGTTGCTGTGTACAAACGGCCAATGAACGATATCAACGAAACTTTGCACGATTCTAGCTGAAAGATTATCGGCGATGGCAAGATCCATCGAAGCAGGAAATATATTGCCACTGCGAATACAATGTCATAAACGACACGTATCCATCCAGCTGCAAGATAGTCTGCTCTCAGCATTGAAATAATACAGAAAACCGTAAAAATACAAAGAGCGGCGTACAAGACCTTTATAATACCTGTCCTCATCTCCAATCCCCTTTGGAATATATTCACAACCAAGTTGTGTAGCTCTTTTATAACACAAATGAGACCGCCTGTAAACAAAGGCGATCTCAATCTGAAAATATTTATATCATTAAATTAGCGAAAGAAAGCTAGACTCTTCTAATTACGATTTGCCCATCTTCCGCTTTTCTTTGATAAAGTGAAAAATTGGTGGCAAAATAGAGAGGATAATAATAATTCCTACGACGAGAGTAAGATGGCTCTCAATATCAGGAATAATTTTGACTAGAAGATAGCCGGCAAAAGTCATCGAAAGTACCCAAAGTAGGCCACCGATCAAGTTGTACAGGAAAAATACTTTGTAGCTCATCTTGCCGATACCTGCGACGATCGGTGCAAAAGTCCTGACAATGGGAACAAAACGAGCGATAATGATCGTCATCGAGCCGTATTTTTCATAAAACTTCTCTGCCCTGACTAGATTGTCCTTATGAAAAAAGATCGAATCGGTACGGCTAAATATCTTATGACCGACTTTGCGGCCAAAGGTATAGCCAACGTTGTCACCAAGCACCGCGGCTACGAAAAGTACTGCAAGCAGAATCCAGATGTTTAAGTAGCCTTGCGAAGCCAGAAAACCAGCTGTAAAAAGCAAACTATCTCCTGGCAAGAAGAAGCCGAAGAAAAGTCCTGACTCTGCGAAAACAATGCCAAAAAGACCTAGGTAACCGACAGTCCTGATAAGATCGGGCAGGGATTGATCGCCAAAAATTTCAAACATAAAGTTTTTCTATTATTAATAATTAGTCGCCAAAGTCGAACAAGTCACCAAGAAAGCCTTCTTTCTTTTTCTTTTTCATCCCATTGCGATCGTCATAATGGTCTTTATCATGATCCGAGTGGCTGTCATAAGAGACTCTCGGCGCCTCACGATAATTTTCGACAGGTCTTGCAGGAGTTGCTACCGCAGATTTATCGATAATCTTGTCGAGCTCGCCACGATCTAGCCAGACACCTCGGCACTCTGGACAATAATCGATCTCAACGCCGCTTCTCTCGCTCATTACCAAATTTACGTTACAAACTGGACACTTCATAAATC
>Ga0194056_10000898_pt1 | contig 16289 bp, 8 predicted proteins | sample SepL4413m_MetaG_FD_155458 | JGI IMG/M metagenome (GOLD analysis project Ga0194056, IMG submission 155458) | Anoxic zone freshwater microbial communities from boreal shield lake in IISD Experimental Lakes Area, Ontario, Canada - Sep2016-L442-13m | ecosystem: Environmental > Aquatic > Freshwater >... | reverse complement strand
ATTCACAGCTTCAGCAATGATATCCGATTCTGGCCTGTTGTCTCTAGCCAATCCTTTTCCAAACATTCCGGCACGTTCTTCAAAAGCGCTGTCGGCATCCAGGTTGGAACCTTTTGCATATAAGATCTTTACCTGGTTGCCCACAGTTTCCTGTAAGCCTGCCAGTACTGAAGTAGCTTTTGAAAAATTTGCAGCCACACTCCAGGTACCGGGCATATTTTCTTTACTATTGGCCAGCGGACCAACCAAGGCAATGGTTCCTGTTTTCTGAAGTGGCAATAGATGATTTTGATTTTTCAGCAACACAAAACTTTGTGCAGCAATGGAACGGGCAGTAGCACGATTGGCATTGGTGAATATCTCTGTTTTTGCACGATTCTCATCGCAATAGCGGTAAGGATCATCGAACAAGCCGAGTTTATATTTGGCTTCTAAAATTCTGCGACAGGCAGCATCGATCTGGGCCATACTTACCTTTCCTTCCTTTAATGATTTGGGAGAATAATCCAACAGGGTTTCACCCACCATATCCATATCCACACCCGCCATCAATGCTCTGGCAGAAACAGTCTGCAGGTCTCCAATACCATGTACCTCCATCTCATTGATACCCGTGTAATCGGTTACCACAAATCCTTTGAATCCCCATTGCTTACGCAAGACATCAGTAAGCAACCATTTATTAGCGGTTGCCGGTACACCATCTACTTCATTAAAGGAAGCCATCACACTACCCACACCTGCTTCAACAGCAGCCTTATAGGGAGGCAGGTAATCATTATACATGCGCTGGTGACTCATATCGGTTGTGTTATAATCACGTCCGGCTTCTGCAGCACCATACATGGCATAATGTTTTACGCAGGACATGATGGTATTATTCTTTGAAAGATCATTGCCCTGATATCCGGTAACCATGGCCCGGGCAATGGCCGAACCTAAAAAAGGATCTTCTCCGTTACCTTCCGCGATCCTTCCCCATCGGGCATCACGGGCTATATCCACCATCGGTGAAAAGGTCCAGTTAATTCCATCGGCACTGGCTTCGGTTGCGGCTATACGCGCCGATTGCCTGATCAGGTCCATATCCCATGTACAACTTAAACCCAGGGGTATCGGAAAAACCGTTTCGTAACCATGGATCACATCCATACCAAACAACAGCGGAATTTTTAATCGACTTTTCTCGATGGCTACTTTTTGTACTTCCTTGATCTTCGCCACTGATTTAATGTTAAACAATCCACCAACTTTTCCTTCTGTTATCTTTTTAGCAATATCCGAATTGCCGGCCTGGCCTGTGCTGATATCACCCGCACCGGGCAGATTCAATTGTCCGAGTTTTTCGGTGAGCGTCATTTTTTTCATCAGGGCATCAACGAATGATTTCATTTTTGCATCCTGGGCCATTACCGTTCCGGAGGCCAGCAACAACAACATAAAAACAGATCTTTTTAACCAATTCATAATACTTGTGTTTATCATTTCAATAAATAGGGTGTAAGTAGTTTTTGCCAGATGGCATATCCTTTTGCATTCATGTGTAAACGATCTTCAATAAAAATATCGGGCAGGGGTTTGCCATCTTTTCCAAGCATGGCATCCCATACATTAACAAAACGGGTTCCGGAATGTTTTAGCAGAAATTTTTTGATCAGGCGATTGGCTGTGATCATTCTATCCTTCATAGCCCACCTGAGCAGAGAAGGTTTAATTGACACATAGATCAGGGGCACCCCGGGTTGATTTTTCCGAATGGTATCATATAAGGACTTGAAATTTTTGAATACCATTTCTGCAGTGATCGTATCTGCCGCAGCAATATCATTTTCACCACAATAGATCACCACTTGTTTGGCATGATAGGGAGTTATGATATCCTTAGCATACCGCAAGACATCAGGTAGCGAGGAACCACCAAAACCCCTGTTAATGACCGGATACCCTGGAAAATACTGCTGCATATCGGTCCATTTTCTGAAGGAAGAACTGCCCACAAAAAGAATGGAGTTCGATGGCGGGAAGGCCAGCGAATCCTGCTTTTGAAAATTCCGGATCTCCTCTATAAAATTCTGAGCCCCTGCATCATGCACCGTGCACAACAGGAAAACGACCAACAAGGGGTATATAATTCTTTTCAATTTCATCAGTTTAATCATGATCTGTTCTAAATGGGATTGCGGGTAGGCCTTCCCGATTGAATAGATTAGCCTCCAATGGTGCATTGGCCCATGCATAACGTATATACAACGGGGCTTTTATTTTTTCGTTGAATAATATTACATTTTGTCCTTGAATAATCGCATGAGCCTGAAGAAACTGTTTATTTGCTCCGGCAATATAAAAACCATTTAAGGTATCTCCTTTTACCATCAATCCGCTGCCGGTTTGCGTAAATGATAATTGCAATTTTCCGACAAGGGATTTAGCCGCTTTAAAAACAGGCCCCGAATATACTTCACCGGCAAATCCATAGGCTTTATTGAATGCATTAAGGGCCAAACGTTCTCCTACCTCCTGCTTATGCAAGGGATGAATATCATACCGCTCTCCTACATCCGTAGTAACTGCCATACCGGTATTGGGTAAACGCAATGTGAGGGTTTGAGCTTCGCGCAACCCTGCCCAATCGCTGATGATGGGTTCGGTGGCAGCAGGATTGAAGGAAGAAAGCTGGCAGAATAGGAAGGGGAAATCACCCTGCTTCCATCGGGCCCGCCAACCATTGATCATGGCCGGAAATAATTTTCGATAAGCTTTGTATACAGGCACATTGGCCTCTCCCTGGTACCAGATCGCACCACGGATCGATAAGTTAAGCAAGGGCGCGATCATGGCATCAAATAAAACCACCGGCTGATTTTGCATGGAGGCGAATGATACATGCTCGCTTAGGTTCTCAATTTTGACCAATATTTTAAACTTAGCTTTCTCCGGGAGTGCAATTTTTTGCTCACCGATCTGCAGGAAATAATTTTTTATATCGCCAAACAATCCGCCACCACCCTGATTGTCTTGCACCCAGATGCTGATCACATTTTCACCAGCCTTCAACACGCCCGCGGGGATCGTATAAATCCTTAACTGATCCCATTGCTGCAATCCGCCAAGGAACTGTCCATTGATATAAGTAGAATCATAATCATCAATGGCCGGAAGATGCAACACCGCTTCCTTTCCGGCAAATTCAGGAGCAAGCTTAAAATGTATCCGGTAAGCGGCAATCCCATCAATATTTGGATAACCTTGTTCTTCCCAGTCTTTCATCACACTGATCTGCTTCCATCCGGCATCGTTATATGCTGGTTTCATTTTTTCCTTGAACAGGTTGCTTTCCTGAATGATATTTTTTGTAAATCGATCAGCTATATCCTGTTTCATTTTATCCAAAGCAGAAAAATCGAGCGTAGCAATTTCTTTTTTATAAACCGAATAATCCTTTGGAAAGGGTTTCAGTGATGCAGTATCCATCCAGGATTGGATGGGTGTACCACCCCAGCTTGTCACTACTAATCCAATAGGCACATGCAAGCGCTCGTTCAGTTTTTTTGCATAATAATAAGCCACTGCGGAACAATTTCCCAGTGAGGCCGTATCGATCGCTGTCCATTTTCTTTCCAATCGGGTATCATTGTTCTCCCGATTCATATAATTCTTTTCAACAGTTACATACCTGATCTGAGGATTGTTACAAGATTGAAGTGCCTTTGTATAAGCCTCTTTCATCTGGTTCATTTTCCATTCCATATTGCTTTGTCCGCTACAAACCCAAACCTCGCCGTACAGGATATCCTGGATCATTAATTTTTCGGAACCGGATCGAATGTCCATATCTCCACCAACACCTGCTTTACTCGGCTTTAATTGCAGATTCCACTTACCCAGCTGATCGGCCACTGCCTGATATATATGGCCAAGGAAATTTACCTGAACGCTTGCACCTACTGATGCCGTTCCCCAAATATTATTTGCTTTATCACATTGCAATACCATATGGTCGGCGAGTATCGCCGGAACAGTTAACTGGGCCGTTGCAGTCCAACAGACGATCATGAAACAAAAAGAAAAAAATAGTTTTACCATGAATAGGATTTTCTTTAATCGGCTTTAGAAATTTTTGAACGCGCAGAAACCCCATTCTCATTAATGGCCTCGATGGTGAAATAATATGCTTTCTGGCTATCCATCGCTTTGAACCAGTATTCATTCATATCGTGCACCATGATGCAGTTGTATAATTTATCAGGCGCTACCCCATAATAAATATTATAGGCATAGGCATTATCTACCGGGCTCCACCTGATCCAGGCACTGCGTTTATCCTTTTCCGTACGAAGTACAAAAAATGTTTTTACCGCATCAGGTTTTGCGCCATTCCCATTTCCAAATACCCTTAATCCGCTGATGGCAAATTTGCCGGTGGGCATTTTAATATTTTCCAATCGGAGATATCTTGCCTGTACAGGCTGAGCTAATTCCACATATTCGTGTGGTATATCTGTTTGGTTCTTGCTTTTATCGGTAAGCACCGTCCATTTTTTCCCATCCAGCGAAGCATACATGATGTATTGATGAAACACGCCGGTAGACTTACCCAGGAATGCTACATCCTGATCGGCATAATTGATCTGGAATGCCTGAATGGTGGATATTTGCCCGAGGTCGGTTTGTATCCACTCTCCCTTATTGCCAGTGGCCGCACTCCAATAGGTCTTTAAATTTTCGTCAACGGCATTGTTGGCGTTATAACTACCCAGGGTAGACGAAACCACAACAGGTTTTTTATAATTCAGCAACATCCACCCGGTAAATCCGTCTGCATACTCATGAGTTTTTGTGCCCATGGCTTCGGGCAGCAAATGCGGATAGTCGCCAAAGGCGGTATTGCAGAACATCACATCATCCTTGTCGAACCCTGCCGGCCATATACCGATCCTTCTTTCAAAATTATTCTTCACCGAAAGCATGATGGTACTTACATGCCACCAGTTATGGCTATTATCCTGAAAAGTAGCACCATGACCGGCACCCCGGGCAAATCCACCCAGTTTCATGCTCAGTGGGTCTGACTGATCTACAAAATCACCAAGCGGCCTGGTACCCACCGCTACACCATCAGCATAACCACTGAATTCGGTTCCGGGTGCACCATATTGCAGATAGTATTTTCCATTATTCTTTGTCATCCATGCTCCTTCCATAAAAGGATCTAAAAACGTATTGTCCATATGTTCTCCAAAGCGCTGCCAACCAAAACGCCAGGGCTTAAGAAAATACATTTCACGACGACCACCAATGGGTTTAAAACTATGACGATTCAGTTCCACACCATATAAGGGAAATACATTGCTGCTGCCATTGTACATATATAATCGTCCATCATCATCGGTAAAAAATGCAGGATCCCATCCACCGATCTCAAAGGAATCAACCAGTGGCTTCCATTCATTGGCCTTGGGATTGGTACTCATCCAGATGGTAAAATTATTCGTGTAGGTAGAACCAAACACGATCATGGTATCGCCTACAATACCTACGGCAGGTGCGCAAAGCTCGTCATATCCTGCATTCCAAGGGCGAAGGAATCTTTTAGCAATATAATTCCAGTTAAGCATATCATGGCTCCACCAGTAACCCCATTGATTGGTGGAGAACATATAATAATCCCCCTGATAATTTACGATCACCGGGTCTGCGGTTGCCCGGTGTTTACCCCATTCAGAAAAATTGGGTATCGGCGTATATCCATAATCGATATTAACCGGGTTGCAATAGGTTTTCTGGTTGGTTTGTGCCTGCAACTGCATACAGGAAAATAGTAAGATAAAAGCCCAAATATTCTTTTTCATCTAATTAACTTTTCCATTACAAATAGGGCGCGGTAAATCCAAGGCGCCGCATTCCTCTTTTTATTTCTGTACAGCTGGTCAGCAAATTCCAGATCAGCTGACTGCGGTAATTCTCGATCATGATGATGGGAGGCCCCTGATCGATGGCCAGGAATGAACCTGCATACCATAGATCCTTTAAGCTGAAAGCATCAACCATCCCATATTGCTTAAATAATTTATCACCCAGTTTATAATAAAAGAACCTGAGGGCATTCATGCTTTCGGTGGGCGTAAAGGGCATGGAAGAAATTGCGGCGGTAGGACTGATCACTCCTATATCATTATTAGGATCATTGGCCGCATATCCGTTGGGTACATCACTGGCAGTTAAGCCCCAGCAAAGATTGCTGTACCCGAAATACGTGCCCGGATTGGCCTTACAGTATTCATAATTGATCCGGGTATGATTGGTTACCTGTACCTGATAATTGGCATAAGTATCTTGCAATCCGGTTGGATTGATACCCAAAAATGAATAATGCGACCAGAACAGGGGACCACCATTGGCAGGGCCTAACGGTAATTGATACCCGTAATAACTGCTGTTGTTCACCATCGATCCGTTCCGGGCAAAACCATTGTGATATGCTATAGGAGGAATGGAATCGGAATTGGATGAGGAGGCCATGATATAGGTGATAAGGCACTCATTCCAGCCCTGGATCTTCATGTTCATGTCCCAGTTAAAATTCGGACTCCAATGCCAGTACAATACATTCTGCCCGCCCTGCCTGAACCAGTTCCATTCCACTGCATTCCATAAACTGTTTATATCAGTCCGCAAATTCGTCTCATTTATATCCGCGCCATTGAAATATTGCCGGGCAGTAAGCAAGCCCGCCATCAGGTAAGAGGTTTCCACCAGGTCGGCTCCGTCATCCTTGGCACTGAACGGAATGACTACACCGGTAGTTCCATTAAGCCAATGGGGAAAAGCCCCATGAAATTTCTGTGCCGTATTTTTTAAAAAAGCAACAATGGTTTGCATCCGTGCAAGTCCCTGTGCACGGGTGATGAAGTTCCTGCTCACGGCAACGGGTATGGCCATGATGCCAAAACCAGAGCCGCCCGAGGTTACCGTTTCGGGAGCTGCATTGCTTCTTTCCCGTGCCAGTCCGCTTACCGGATGCCCATAATCCCAGAAATATTTAAAGGTTTGCTGTTGCACCAGATCGAGCAAGGCATTGTCACTGATCACCGGAAATTTATCGGTGGAGTCGATCTGGGTAATCATCTGATAGCTCGCATCGGCATTCAGTTTTCCTTTTTTTACGGATTGCAGATTGGTATTCACGGCAAAATTGTAACGCGTCAAGTATTTTAATGCAGCCGATGCCGTTACCAATACGGTGCTATCATTATTTTCATAGCCAAAATTAATGGCTTGATTTGCAGCACCTGTTTCATTGAGCGAAAAACCCGCAGATACCGATGTGCGGTCAACGGCATTGTTGAAGTATAATCTAACAACAACGGTTGGACGAATATTGTAATTCGCCATACCCGGTAATGCATTTACATTATCGAACTTTACCGCATTAAGGACCAATGCCGTAGGTGTGGGGATGGGTGCTGGTTGTGGCGACGAGTTGCTTTTGCTGCACTGAGCGGCAAAGAATAGGGTCGACAGCAACAACCACAGACTATTATTTTTCATACCAGATATATTCACAGTTAAAAAATTAAAGTGGCAATGGAATGCGGCAGGGCTATCACCTGTGCAGCATTCCCATTTACCCATAAAGAATAGGGCATTTTAATATCCGATTGATTCATCACGATCACTACGGTCTTTCCATCAGCATTCTTAAATGCCGTGGTCAGCAACTGGCTCCTGCTGGCACTGCTGATCACCCGTTTAGCACCGACTTTGATGAATTTTGAAAAATGCCCGATATAATAATAAGCATTGGTATAGATCAGCTTTCCGGTTCTTACATCTCCATGAATGGGCGCAAAACAAAAATTCTTTACATGGTTAGGGCCACCGGTCTCATCCAGTAAGATATTCCAGTCGGTAAACCCAACCATCCCATTATTAAAATCATTGATCATGTTGCGGGCATATTTCTCGCCCAGCGCCCAATTGAAATATTTGGCTGTATCAAAACTTTCGGCACAACCTTCGGTAAAGAACAAGTGCTTATCCGGATAAGCTTCATTCACGCGCTTCAGGTTATCATACATGGGTGTGCCCCCACTCCAGTTCTCGTACCAGTGAAAGCCGATCCCCCAGATATATTTTGAGGCAACCGGATCCTTGAAATAAGTTTGAGCGCGCTGGTAGATCAGGTCGCGGTTATGATCCCATACAATGATCTTTTTATCGGATAGTCCTTCCCGTTGCATCACAGGACCTAAATGATTCTTTAAAAAATCAGTTTCCTCATCGGCTGTAAACAAACAGCTTTCCCAGCGTTGCTTAGCCATCGGTTCGTTCTGCACGGTGATCCCCCAAACCTTCACACCAGCTTTTGCATAAGCCTTGATGAACTTGGTGAAATAATGTGCCCAGGATTCATAATATTCGGGCAATAGTTTTCCGCCATGTAACATATCCTTGTTGTCTTTCATCCAGGAAGGAGGGCTCCAGGGACTGGCAAATAAATTGAGTTTCCCGCCGCTTACTTCCATAGCGGCTTTGATGAAGGGGATCTTGTATTTCAGATCGTGTGCAATACTAAATGTGTTCAGTGCTTTATCTCCATCCTGCACATAGGTATACATATCGCTGCTAAAATCGCAACTATTGATATTCGTTCTGGCTACGGTATAACCGATCCCTTTATTACCATCGAAATACGCATGAAGAAATTCTTCCTGGGCTGCTTTAGGTAATTTATAAAAAGTTTCTGCGGATGCATCTGTCATTGCGCCGCCAATGCCCACATAGCTTTGAAAGGTTTTGGAAGGATCCACAAAAACGGTCACTTCATTCTCAAAGGGCTGGCCCTTGTAATGGAATGCTACTGTATCGGTGGCGGTTAAGCGGAATGCTGTACTGTCGGCTGTTGTGTATACCAACAATTTACCTGACTGGGCATTTATCCCCTCAGTTGTCAGTATCAATCCAAAAAACAAAGCTGTTAGCCTGATGCAATTTCTTTTCATAGTGCGAATTGTTGATTAAGTTTTACCATATAAAAGTTGCCACAGCTCCTCCAGGAAGAGAGGTGGATACCCATTTGCCTTTATCACTGATGTTGAAATTTTGGGTGGCGGAATTTTCATTGAGCACGATCAATATCTTTTTTCCGGCAGGGGTTTTGAATGCTACATTCGGCAAATTGGTAGCGAGATTGCTGGCTATCCGCACAGAACCTGCGGGAATGAATCGGGAGGCCTGTGCAATGATATAGTAGCTCACATTCCTGCTGTATGCAGAAGCATTGATCGTAACAGCCCCTTTGCATTGGGTGCAGCCACCGGCAGTATGTGGACCGTAAAACGGATCATTGCATAAATTCCATTCCAGTGCATTTCTGCTCCAGTTGCGCATAGACCCGATGATCACATTTTTGGTATGCCAGTTCAGGTCGCCATCGAAACTGCCGGTGGACCCTGTCCATTGTTCTGTAAAATACAATTGCTTATCAGGATATGCATTGTGCACCGTAGACAAGGCACTGATATCTCCGGCATACAAATGAAATGCGGATCCATCAATGAATGGGCGTGCTGCAGCATCATTCAAAACGGTTATCGGATAAGTAGGATTATCGCAATTATGATCCCATAGAATTATTTTTGTACGAATGCTTGCAGCCTGAAATGCTGGCCCAAGGTTATTCTTAATAAAATCTGCTTGCTGTGCGGCCGTCATCACCATACTCGGGTTATTACCCGGATTCTGAGGCTCATTTTGTACCGTAATGGCATCAATGGTAATTCCTTTTGTAGCCATGGCTTGTACATACTTCACAAAATATTTTGCATAGGCTGCATAATTCGCCGGCTGCAAACTGCCCCCTACCGAACTTCCATTGTCTTTCATCCACACTGGTGCAGTCCACGGAGAACCCAGAATTTTAATATTGGGATTGATCGTTAAAATTTGTTTCAACACAGGCACCATATCAACCGTATCGAGCGACAAATTGAAATTTGTCATATTGGGATCGGTTTGTCCGGCAGGCATATCATCATAAGTAAACACCGAACTGTTCAGGTCGGATGCGCCGATGCTGATGCGCAAATAACTGATCCCAATGGCATTCCCTGTATTGCCAAACAATTCGGAAATCAATGTTGCCCGGGATGCGGCATCCATATGATTGATTAAGAATGCACTGCCCCCGGTGAAAGTAAATCCAAAGCCATCCACAGTTTGATAACTGCTGGCCTCATCAATGGTAATATTATTATAGCTATTGGGTACCGTGGTAAAAGAAAGTGTTTGTGATTGTTTCTGAAGCAACACCGATTGATCTGCTGTTGTCATCCAGCAATCCATATCATTGGTTGCTGGCGGAGGATTGGTTCCACCTCCACCAGTATTATTACTCCCTTTTGAACAATCACCCAGCCCGAACAGGGCAAAAAAAGGAAGGATCAAAATGCTTTTTGTATCAAAATGAATCTTCTGCATTATCGCTTCATTTTTAATCTTCGAATTACCAATTCACCCACTTTATTGCCGTATTCAGTACTTACCAAACATGAATTATGAAAATGGATACCTCCATAGAATCGGGCCCAGTTGTTCTCATTGGCCGCCTGTTTGAAAGATGTGAAATTTCGGTTGGCAATACCAAACTCTAATTCTGAAGAATCGGTATAAGCGAAATTATCGCCAAAAATATCTGTTAGCACTGCGGCTGCTGAAGAAGATACCGTACTATGCCCACAGGTATATTCAGGAAAGGGTGGCGTTTGCAAATAAGGACGCCAGTTAGGATCCATGTATTTATTGATCACGGTCTCGGGCCGCACCGCATTGCTTCTGTATTTTTCATCCCAGCACTGGATAAAAGCATCAAATGAAGCGATGGCCGTTTTCGCATAGGCATATACGGTAGTTGAAAAATCTGCATGCGCATTTTTGCAGGCAATACCTATAATATTCATCCAGTGGCCTGGAGGAGAGAATTTTTTTGCCGTGAACATCACATGTCCTTCTACCATGGTGCGATTACCCAGATCATCCCAGAAATCGGCCATATGCTTTTGCTCATCGGTTAAACTATCCCCGGCATTTTTTACGGCCAACACTTCGGTATAATATTTACTGCTTTTGTCTTTCATGTTGAATACCGGTGGGGGTGGCGGAGTGAATTCGCTGGCGCTATCCATCACCATGGCACGGATCTCATTCCAATGCGGTTCCAATGCCTGGGCATACATGGGTGGTGTAGGTACCCAGCGGCCCTCGGTTTGAGTGATATTAAATTTTTCGGCCGTACGGGTTTGAGCATAATTGTCTTTTTTGCTCCAGCGCAGGATATGATTGGCCACAGAATCGGCCAGTTTTTTACTGGCTTGTTTCATTACGGCATCCATCCCCGCTGCATCCGCTATCGAATCGAGGCCGTTTACATAGGCAGTCATGCTTCCTTCCGGAAAGGTTACAGCCTGACCCACCTTACAATAGGCTAACAGGGAAGCGTAGTTGAAATTCACCTGCAATGTATCCTGCGAAGGAACAGGTGGAAGATGTTTGATCTGCCCGGCCAGCGACTGAAATCGATGATCGCCCAACACCATCACTTCATATGCCGCAATGGCGGCATAGGTATAATTCCTGCTGGCGATAATGGGTGGAAAATTATTTTGCATCACCACCTCATTCAATGCCTTAACGGTTTTTGAAAAGATGAATGGATCCTGGAACGGATCTTTGTAACCCTGTTGTTTGCATGCTGATAATACCATTATTACCAACACTGTCATTACGATTAGCTTTCTCATACTATTCCTTTATCATTAAAAAATCTTATGCCCGATTCCTTATGGATTTATTTTAAAAAATCCTAACGCACTGTTATTGCTGGCTACCACCAGTACTTGTTTGCCGCCAGCTTGTTTTACCCATTTGGCGTCTCTGATCTCTCCTTCCTGCCATGGTGCATGATTGGAAATGATATCGCAGCCATTGCCTGCTTTATTGAACGAAAAGGCAGTTGGCATCAACGCGTCATATCTTCCTTCATAAGGGATCACTCCATAAAAATTACCGGCAGCAATAAATTCAGCCTTGCCATTCACCGGTAAAGGTAGAAAGGAAAACACAGGTGCCAGTTGTAATTCATCCGGCAGGTCAACCCGCGTGAAACCGCCCTTCCCATTATTGATAAAACAGCAGGAACCCAATGTTTCGGCCTGCAATTCAACATAGTCTTTAAACAGGTCGAAGAACAGGTACTGCACTGATTTTCCGGCCACTTCCCCATAGCTGAGGTATGCTTTTTTAAGCACTGGCAATGAACGTTCCAGCTCATCTTTGCAAAGGAAAGTATATTCTACGCCGTCAATGGTATAGGCCATTACTTGCTCTACAGATCCATTATGATCAAAATCCTTCACATATAATTTTACCGGCCCGTTCTTTCCCGAATATAGTTTCGAATTATGCCCCCAGTTTCCGGCCAGGATATCGGGGAATCCATCTCCATTAACATCAGTTACAGAGATCGTTTGCCACAAACCGGTAGATTGACTGATATTTTCAGCAGAAAATATTCCATGATGGTTGATGAAAATTTTCACCGGCATCCACTCTCCTGCCACGATCAGATCGGGCCAGCCATCATTGTTCACATCGGCAAATGAGGCAGTGGTGACCATACCCAGACTATCTAATTTTATGATCCCGGTACTTGCCTGGGTGAAACTTCCCTTTCCATCATTCAATAATAAATAAGATGGCTGGGCAATTCCATATTGTGTTGCATCTGCCAGTCCGCCCACAAACAGATCCATATCCCCATCCTTATCAACATCCGCTGCCACTACACAGGATTTATTTTTTTTGATGTTGGGAATATTATTGAGCGCCTGAACCAGATTTCCCCTTCCATCATTGAGGTATAAATTATCTTTCAATGCAGGATTATCATCATCGTATTCATTGCCTCCACTGATCACATACAGGTCGGGCCAACCATCCCCATTGGCATCAAAGAACAAAGCATCTGTTTCTTCGGTGGCTCTCATCCTGCTCGTAACTGTTAGTGCCGATTCCTTGAATTTTCCATCCTTGGTTTGCATGAACAATACGCCTGCCTGCATCGATGCTCCGCACACATAAAAATCTTCGAGTCCATCCTTATTCACATCTGCTACCGCAATCTTTGGTCCGCGGGTAGATAACTCATGCGGGATCAGGTACTGCTTATTAAAATCAAAAAAATCATTTTCGCTGTGGGTCCATTTTATACCCAATAGGTTTGTAATGTTTTCAAACAATTCTTTTTTGGGAGGAAAATAATCTTCATAATGAAACTGACCGGCAGCTTCAGACTGTTTTACATCAAGCTTACCATTTACAGCAACATTTTTCAATACCTGAAATTTTTGGTCGGGCCATACGATCAATATGCTGTCAATTGATTTGAGACTATCCAATCCAAAATGCATACGGGGTTCGCTCGAAGATTGAAATCCGCGGGTAAGCATGAGTTCCTGATATTGAATTTTATTTCCTGTATACAACCATGCCTTGGTACCAATGCCAAATGTATTCTGGTCATTGCCCTTACATCCGATGCTGATCGATTTTTTGGCTGCTGCATTGTTCTTTAAAATAACTGCTTCACTATTTACGCAGTTGATCACCACATCTAGATTACCATCATTGTCGAGGTCGGCATAAGAAGCACCGGTATAATAACCCTTCATATTTCCTGTTCCCCATCCCTTGCTTACATCGGTAAAATTCATCCCTCCATTATTTTTGAAAAAATATGGATGTGAACTTCCATCGGGCATATTGGCGATGGCCTGATCATCATATTTATCGGTTCTGTTCATCCCTTTTTTCATTTCCAGGTCAGATACAAAACGAATATAATCCAGATCAACCGGGCGTTTCACGATGCCACTGGAAATGAAAAGATCCTTACTGCCATCATTGTCGAAATCGGCAAATAACGGAGCCCAGCTCCAGTCGGTAGCCGATACACCTGATAATAATGAGGTTTCACTGAAATTCTTTCCGCCGCCATTATTCCTTTGCAAACAATTCTTTGAATATTGTTTCTGGTATCCGTTCAGTTCCAGTTTTACTTTATAGATATCCGGGTTCTCATCACTGCCATAGGTCTTCAATGTTTTTTCATCGGGTGGCAACATGTCTACGGTTACCACATCGGGCTGTCCGTCATTATTATAATCGGCCACATCATTGCCCATGCTGAACCGGCTATAATGTTTAAAATGTTTTGCACCGCTTTCTGTGAATGTTCCATTACCGTTATTGATATAGTAATAATCATTCTCATGAAAATCATTACCAATATAAATATCATCCCAGCCATCATTGTTCATATCGGCCACAGCAATGCCCAACCCGTACCCCAGATTACTTTGTGATATTCCGGCAAATGCAGACACATCGGTGAATTTACCAGTGGTTTTTATATCATTTCGATAGAGCCTGTCGCCCGACAATGAATCATATATTCTTCTGTTGCTGGTATCGCCAATATTGGCGTGTGGGTGGTGCGACTGGTTAAGAATAAAACAATCCAGATCACCATCCTGGTCATAATCGAAGAACACGGCCTGGGTTGAGAGGCAGGAAGTATTCAAACCATATTTTTCTGATTCCTCCGTAAATGTATTGTTGCCTTTATTGATGAACAATTCATTATGCCCCTGCAATCCATAGCGGTTGCTTACGGTTGATACATAAATATCCAGCAGTCCATCAGCATTCACATCGGCCATGGTAACACCCGTGCTCCAATCGGCTGTGCCGGCCACCCCTGCTTTATCGGTGATATCTTCAAACTGAAAATTACCCTTGTTGAGGTAAAGCTTATTGCCGCCTTTATTGCTGGCAGTAAAATACAGATCGGGCAAACCATCATTGTTGATATCGCCAATGGCCACTCCACCACCGTTATAATAATAGAGATAATATAATATGCTGAATAGCTTTTGCTTTTCGAGGTTATTGGCAAATTTTACATGCGTATCGGAAGACTTCAAACTCGTAAACTGGGTTTTGGTCTTTTTGCAGGCAGTAAACAGCACAAGGGTAAGCAGCAGGAGGAAATAAATTTTCTTTTTAGCAGGCATCGTGGTTTCCTTTTTCATATAGCAACACTTATTTTATTTACGATCCTGATCATTTCCCCGCCGATTGCTTGATATAAGCCAAGATCTTCTGGGTTTCTTCAGGATAAACTTTTATCAAATGGGTATGCATGGTAGCCGGTGTAGGCAATCCCTTTCCGGGCAACAACACCGCAATGGCCATGGATGGCTGTTGTGGCATATGGCAGGCCGTGCAATAGTTTTCAATGCCGGATCCAATGGAAGCGGTCATTTTACAGTTCAGCGCATCTGCATGCTTATTGTTATGGCAACCGGTACAGCGTTGCGAGAACAAAGCTGTTTTGCCTTTCTCATTCTCGTGGGTATTATGACAAGTTACACAGGTGAGCGTATTGCTCTTCAAAAAACAACGGCTTGCTGTTAATAAGCCGGATTGATTTCCATGAACATCAATTCCATTCACATCTTTGACGGTGCTGTCGATCAAAAAATAATCAGCCAGTTTATCGCCGGCAGTAAATTGAAAAGAGGGTCTTGATTTTTGTAAGCGGCCTCCATGACAGAGTGCACAGAGATCCAAACTTTGCTGCCGTGTAAAGCTGGCAGGATTGATGATGAATTTTCCTTTCTTTTCGTTAGGGTTCTCGGTTTGATAGGCCACATGCTGGGCGGCAGGCCCATGGCATTTTTCACAATCTACTCCCCAGATCATTTGTTTGCTTTCGAATTTCTCTGGTTCTTTTCCGTTTCCGGGAATGGTATTGGCAAAAGTAGCATGGCATTCAAGGCAGCGGGAAGTGATGGGCCGGTTAAAGGCGATCTTGTTCGGGTAACCGGGACTGTTACACCATTGATTGGCGCTAGTAAAAAAAGTTATAGGAAGTTGAAGCAACATTTGTCCGGCCCAAGTAGCATAGGATTGCCCCTTGGTGCCCGAGCCAATGGTAATATCGAAACGCTGACTTTTTGTTTCGGCACCATTGATATAGGCTACCTGAAAAAAACCGGATGGCCTCTTTTCCATGGCTACCGTAGCCCCATTATTAAAGACGAAGGTATTTTTTCCGGTATCAAAACTGCCCATAATATTCTTGGCCGAAGCGATCTCGGAACTATGAAAATGAGCCGTATTGATATGGGTAGTATAAATATTTTTGTGGCAGTTTTCGCAGGATACAG
>Ga0194056_10000897_pt1 | contig 16298 bp, 13 predicted proteins | sample SepL4413m_MetaG_FD_155458 | JGI IMG/M metagenome (GOLD analysis project Ga0194056, IMG submission 155458) | Anoxic zone freshwater microbial communities from boreal shield lake in IISD Experimental Lakes Area, Ontario, Canada - Sep2016-L442-13m | ecosystem: Environmental > Aquatic > Freshwater... | reverse complement strand
AAGATAAAATACAGATTACGCCTTTGATAAAAAGAATTGTACTTGAATTATGACCAAACCAATGTTTTGCTAAACCAAATCCAAAACACAATTCAATTAAAGTAATAACAGATAAAACTATAGTTACATTCATAAAACGTTTTACAGCATTATCCTTGTGGGGTGCCGCATACGTTATTTCGGGAGATGATAAAACCAGATGTTCGCTCATTGTATAAAAAAGTTATTGATTGTTAAATTAGATAAAAACATAAGAATACAAATACCCAAACCAAATCCACAAAATGCCAGTACAAACCAGCTTTCTCTATCATTTCATAATGCCCACGTTGTTGGAAATGACCCATTTTGGTTTTGATATACATAATAATATTAATCACCACACCACTTAATACGTGGAAACCGTGGAAGCCGGTAATTTCAAAGAAGTAACTACCAAATGCTATAGGGCCAGGAGTTGCAACTTCTTGTCCGTTAAACATTACTTCCGGACCAAAGGGGTTATGAGATACTGTTGTGTTCCAATGTTCAATTTGACCATTTACCAATACAGCATGTTCGCCAGTTAATAAGTGAGTCCATTCCCAGGCCTGACAGCCTAAGAATGCTGCACCACCTACGATTGTCCAAAGCATATATTTTTCAACACCTTTCTGATCCATTTGATGGCCTTTATGTACGGCCATTACCATGGTAACAGAACTAATGATCAAAATAAAGGTCATAATACTTACAAATGCCAATGGCAAGTCTGCATGTCCTGCAAATGGAAATGAGTTAAACACATGGTTAGGATCTACCCAATGGTTTTGACTGAAACGTAATGTGCCGTAGCTGATAAGAAATGCACCAAATGTAAATGCATCACTCATTAAAAAATACCACATCATTACTTTACCATAACTAGCGTTAAACGGGCTTCGTCCACCGTTCCACCATTTGGTATTTGTTGGAATTGCTGTTGTTGACATATATCTTAAATCTAAAATAAAAAACTATATTCTTTGTTGATGATTTACCGAATCATCAGTAAAAAAATCAGCAGGTAAATCCAAAGTACATCTACAAAATGCCAGTAGGTGCCGATAACTTCTACGGGCGTGCTGTTATAAGATTTTATATTGCTTCTGTAAGCTTGTATAAAAAGCACCAGTAACGCAATCAATCCTCCTAAAACATGCACGGCATGTATTCCTACAATAACACATAAAAAAGAACCTGAAACATTTCCTGTTAATGTTATTCCTCGTAGGCCTAATTGATAAAAACCAACGAGTTGTAATACAATAAAAAGAATGCCTAATGCAATGGTGGCAAACATTAGCCTCCGATAGTTAGGTATTCTCCTTTGTTTAAAAGAGCGTGCTGCAAAAAACAGTGTAATACTGCTTAATACAATCGCAATTGTACTGTACCAAAAGGCAACAGGTAACTCAAATGATACCCAATTTGCCTGATTTCTTTTAACAATGTAAGCACTAGTTAAACCAGCAAACATCATTAAAATGGCGCCAATTGCTACCCACAAAGTAAACTTATGCGGATGAATTTTTTGTTGTTGTTCCATTGCCACTATACTCATTCAAAAATATTTTACCAACTCCACTTTAACTATTAAATTAATTTAAATAATGTGCTCTATCTGCAAACAGTGCAAGTAGCACTATCATTAAATAAAAATAAGAACTGAACATCACTCTTCTAGCACTTTTTGCATCCATCTTTCTAAACAACAGTACACTTACATATACCATACATAAATTACAACCCAGTAAAATATACATACTGTTTACTCCACTTATTCCTGTAGTATGAGGCAGAAAACCCACTGGTATCATCAATGCACTGTAAATAATACTTTGTACTGCGGTAAATCTAGTAGGGCCCTTATCGGCAGGTAATAATTTAAAACCTGCTGTTTCATAATCTTTATGTGCCAACCAAGCAATTGCCCAAAAATGGGGGAATTGCCAAAGAAATTGAATGGCAAATAAAACCCATCCACCTGTACTAAAATCATCCGTTGCGGCTACCCATCCTATTAAGCAGGGCAAAGCGCCAGGTATTGCTCCAATCAATACAGAAATTGAATTCACTTTCTTTAATGGCGTGTAAATAAAGCCGTATAAAAAAAGGCTGAACAAACTCACCATTGCGCTTTGAAAGTTGAAATATTTCCACATAATGAAAACACCCAAAACTCCTGCAATACATGCAAATACGCTAGCTTCATTAATACTCATTCTGCCACTAGCTACTGGCCTTTGGGCTGTACGCTTCATTAACGAATCAGATTTTTTTTCTAAAATCTGGTTAATGGCATTGGCAGAACCTGTAACAAGCATTCCTGCTGCAAAAAGTAAAAGAACTGATATTATTTTATTGGTATAAACTACTCGCCCTTCGTGATCAAGTAAATAATTACATCCAATTAAAAAACTTACTACCGTACTAAACACTACCATGAAACTCAAAGTGAATTTGATTAGTTGAATATAATCTTTCACTTTAGTCACCAACTTAAAAGATGTTGAGTTGGTTATGGGTGTATTTTCCGACATTTTATTTAATGGTATATGGTATAATGCCAGTTACCTTTCTTTAATTTAATATTTCAAAAATCTCTTTTATAAGTTAGCACAAAATCATCCAATATTAATGATGTGTTTCATCATCGCCTATTGGAACATTTTGAGGAATAAACTCATGTCCATCTTTTGCATAATCATAAGCACCGCGGAAAACCTCCGGAATTTCTCCAGGCCAGTTTCCATGCCCAGGATTGATTGGGGTTGTCCATTCCAATGTATTTGCACCCCATGGATTTTGAGTATTAACTCTTCTTCCCTTAAACATGCTGTAAAAGAAATTAAATATAAATACCAGCTGCGCAAGAAATACAATGCCAGCAACAAAACTGATAAATTGATTTAAGTCGCCAAATTGTTTAAATGATTCCCAGTTAGAGAAATCATAATAACGGCGTGGCATACCAGCCAAACCCTCGTAGTGCATTGGCCAAAATATTAAGTATGCTCCTACTATAGTTATCCAAAAATGAATGTAGGCCATTGTATTGTTTAAAAAGCGTCCAAACATTTTAGGGAACCAGTGGTATACGCCTGCAAACATTCCAAAAAATGAAGCAACGCCCATAACAATATGGAAGTGAGCAATTACAAAATAAGTATCGTGCAAATGGAGATCTAAAGCAGAGTTTCCTAAAAAGATACCCGTTAATCCACCGCTAATGAATAAGCTTACAAAGCCAATAGCGAATAACATTCCAGGGGTAAACCTAATATTTCCTCTCCATAATGTAGTTAACCAGTTAAACACTTTAATTGCAGATGGAACCGCAATTAATAAAGTTAATAATACAAATACAGAACCAAGGAATGGATTCAATCCAGTTACAAACATATGATGTGCCCAAACTAAAAATGCCAAAATTGCAATTGCAAATAAGGATCCTACCATTGCCATATAACCGAAAATCGGTTTCCGGCTGTTTACAGAAATAATTTCAGAACTCATTCCCATTGCTGGTAATAATATTATATACACCTCAGGGTGACCTAGGAACCAGAATAAATGTTGAAACAGGATTGCACTACCACCTTCGTTAGGCAATATTTTAGTTCCGTTAACCACGATATCACTTAAAAAGAAACTGGTGCCTAAGTTTCTATCAAATAATAATAATATAGCGCCTGATAACAAAACAGGGAAACTTAACACACCTAAAACGGCTGTAAAGAACAAAGACCATATGGTTAATGGAAGCCTTGTCATACTCATACCTTTGGTACGTAAGTTTAAAATAGTAGTGATATAATTAAGACCACCCAATAATGAACTAACAATAAACATGGCCATACTTACCAACCATAAATCCATGCCAATTTTACTTCCAGAGGACGCATCACCTAAAGCACTTAATGGAGGATAAATAGTCCAACCCCCACTTGCAGGTCCAGTTTGAACAAACAAAGAAGAGAACATAATGATAGAAGCAGTGAAGAAGAACCAATAGCTCAACATATTCAACATTGGGGAAGCCATATCTCTTGCCCCAATCTGTAATGGAATTAAGAAGTTTGCAAATGTTCCACTCAAGCCTGCTGTTAATACAAAGAATACCAAAATGGTTCCGTGCATGGTTACTAGGGCATAATAAAATTCTGGTTCAATTTTACCACCTTTAGCCCAGTGACCTAAAATATCTTCCAGCCATGGGAAAGTTGATTCGGGATAGCCCAGTTGAAAACGAAATATTACTGAAAATAAACCACCGATAACGGCCCAAATGATACCTGTTACCAAAAACTGTTTGGCAATCATTTTATGATCTTGACTGAAAACGTATTTAGTAATAAACGTTTCGTGGTGATGATGCTCATGATGTGTATCATGTGCTGCATGATCATCAACTCCGTGTAATGTGGCTTCGCTACTCATATTCGATTATTTTTTCTAAACCAATTTTTAATTATTTACCTGGAACCATTGCTACAACTGGGTTTGACTTTGTTGTATCAGTTTTAGGTACTCTGTCTGGGAAAACTGTAAAATATTCTGCCTTTTGCTGAGCCAACCATAGTTTATACTCAGCTTCTGATTCAACAATAATAACACCTCTCATAGAGAAATGCCCTTTGCCACACATTTGATCACAACTGATTTCATAGGTAAAATCAGGATTATTGGTCCTTTCCTTCATTTCTTTTGTAGTATACTTTGGAGTAAACCATTCTGTTGTAGGAATACCAGGAACGGCATCCATCTTTAACCTGAAGTGAGGCAAGCCAACATCATGAATTACATCTTGAGCATTGATTACCAGTTTAACTGGTTTGCCTACAGGAATGTGCATGGTTCCGGTAACATGTATATCATCAAAACTTGCAGGATCATTAAAATCTACACCAAGTGGATTAGTGCCCGTAGTTAATTTATAATTCTTTTTACCTAATACTTTATCGGCTCCTGGATACCTGAATTCCCATCCAAACTGATGGCCTGTTACTTCCACTACAATAGCATTTTTAGGGGCATCATTAGTAATTTTAAACCATAGCCTTAATCCAAATGCTACCAATATACAAAGTGTAATTGCAGGAATGGTAGTCCAAATTAATTCTAATTTGGTGCTGTGTGCAAAATAATATGCTTTACGATTATCGCTTTCCTGGTATTTAAAAGCAAACCAAAAAAGAAGTATTTGTGTAATAACAAAAACTATCCCTGTTACAGCAACAGTAATCATAAACATGGTATCAATACCTTCACCTTCTACAGAAGCTGAACCCTGTGGGAAAAGTGTTTTTCCATAATACAGGTCGTTACAATACCAAACGCCTATCAGTCCAAAGACTAAAAAGCCCATTAGCAGAAAAGCATTGATCTTATTATTTTGCTTGCGTGTTTTTTCTTCGCCTTTTAAAACGCTTACATACTCGCTAGCTTTCGCAATCTGAAATATGACTACGAAAACCAAAACACCTAAAGCAATCAGTAAAAACTCCTTCATATACAAAGTTATTTTCAGTAAATAGTATTCTTGTTAAATAATATAAAACTTGTGTTGTTAATTACAATGTGCTGTAACAAACAACAGCATATTTTAAGTATGATGTATTATACTTTCTTTTAAGAAAGGGTGATTTTTTACAATTAATGAATGGCTGCTGATATATCTTCCTGCACCCCACATAATTAATCCTATAAACAATGTAGGCACGCCAAATTCAAAAAGGCCTAGATGCCAGTTGCCATGCAATGTACCTGGCATAATCATCTGATATAAATCGATCCAATGACCAAAAATGATTAATACTGCCATTACTGTAACCATTGTCCAGCTTCTTTTTGTTCCCCTTTTCATTAATATTAATAATGGGCATAAGAAATTTACAATCAGGTTCATAAAAAATATTACTTGGTAGGGACCTGATTTTGATGCAGTGCCAATACGCTCAACAAAATATATAGTTTCTTCTGGTTGATTGCTATACCAAATCAACATATACTGCGAGAACCACAGATAGGTCCAGAAGATAGAAAAGGCAAACATAAATTTACCCAAGTCATGCAAATGTTCGTCAGTAACATAGGTTAATTGACCCTGATTTTTTAAATAAATAACAAACAATGCAATTAATGACATGCCAGAAACAAATGTACTTGCAAAAGTGTACCAGCTATACATGGTGCTATACCAATGAGCATCGATACTCATTAACCAAAGCCAAGGAATGGTTGATGCCACAGTTAAAGTAAATACTACACAGTACAATGAAGCAAATACCGTGTTTTTCCAAATCCAGCTTTTGCCGGTTTCGTAATCCATATGTCCATCTTCATCACTTTTCAAACTCAGGCTACGCATTTTTTTACCCAATAACCACCACAAGAAAATTGCAACGCCAGACCATATTAAAAAGAATTTAGGATTTAAGAAGCCGCTTTTGCCTGCTAATATTTTATCAAACAATGGTGATTTTACATCATACAAATCTTTATTTAACCAATGGTAAATATCAGTCCTGTCGCACAATACAATTGCCAAGAGTACTAAAAAATTGATACCGCCTAAAATAGGAACTACACTTGAAATAGCTTCGGCTACCCTACGAAAAGAAATTTGCCATGCACCCATTGCCATAGTAGTAACGCACAAAAAGAACATAGCTGCGTTTACCACCAATAACCAGAATACACTATTTTGTAACAGTACTGCCCAAAAACGAGTACTGTCTGTATTATCATGCCCTACGGCTTCATGAGCTACAGGTGTAAATGGATGAAGAAATATCACTCCATACGACAATGCTAGTATACCGGCTACAATCAGACCTATCGTCCACTTCTTATAACTTCCCGGTAATTGAAAATGATTGTTCATCTAAACTTTATTTTGTGTTAATACTTTTATTTTTTTACCGTTGCACTATCCACTTTTTGTGTTGCTACTGCAGTAGTTGCAGAAGCCACACTTGTTGTTTTTGGTTCTATTGTTCTAATATATTGTACTATTCTCCAACGTTGCTCACGACTTAATTGAGATGCATAGCTTCCCATATTATTTTGTCCGTAAGTCATTACATGAAAAATTCTTCCGTCGCTAAAAGTAGGTGAAGCCGCAATAATACTTTTTACACCGCCTAGTTTAAGTGATACTGGGCCATTATTTTCTGCTTTTGCACCATGACATATTGCACAATTAATATTAAACTGTCTTGCCGCTTCAGTGCTATCCGCTGTAGTTAAAGGAGGTAAAGGATTTTTTACCAAACTGCTCAAATTCAACAATCCATTGCTGTCGTTTGGAACAGTGTAAGGAGCCAATTCACCCCTGCGCATTGTACCCGAAACAGTTTTGCCATTATAAAATATTTTATAATCAGCTTCTGCAGGATCCATAGTAAAATTGGTATCTCTTAAAGCATAAGTTTCATAAGCCCTACTATAGGTCATATCAGGCATATAAATTTTACCAGGCTGGCGCTTACTGTCGCAACTTATTAAAACAACCGCTATTGTTAGAATAAGTGCTGATATAATTGCAATTTTTTTCATTTCGTTCTTATAAAATCTTTGAAATCGGTTTTTATATTATTTAGTACCCTTTCTCTTCTTTGTATAATTGTTGCACTCTGTCGTATCTTCCTATCCACCAACCTGTTTCTGCCATTTGTATATTTATTTCTTTAGCACCTGCATTTTGTAAAAATGCTTGTACTTCTGAGTCGTTAGTTTTATCGGTACATTCAATAACCATTACAAAAAGATCATCAGTAGCTCTTTCATGAAAATGATGTTTTTTCACAAACGGTGCCAGATTACACAAGTAGCAAAAAGTTAATACCATTCCAACTGCAGCAAATAATACTGTAAGTTCAAATGTAATTGGTATCCATGCAGGCAAAGCAAAGTGCGGTTTACCACCAATATTTAAAGGCCAGTCTTTTATAAAAACCCAGCTCATAAATGTAAGTGCGGTAGTGGTTCCGGTAATTCCATAAATAAAACCAGCACTGTGAAGGCTTGTTTCTCTTAAACCCATAGCATGGTCTAAACCATGTACAGGAAATGGCGTATATACATCGTGTATTTTATAGCCTGCGCGGCGAACATTCTTCACCGCAGGAAACAATACTGCTTCGTCATCAAAGCTACCTACAACAAATTTTTTAATTCCTCCAGCCATATTAATTATTAATTAGTAATTATCAATTATTAATTCTAGTGTGCCTGTGCATGCCCTACTTCTGCTATATAAAATTTTTCGGCATCAGATTTTTCAATATCCGTCATCTTAACTTTATAGTTCTCTCCGCTAGTTTTTAATATTGCCTTAATTTCTGCTACAGCAATAACAGGGAAATATTTAGCAAAGAGGAAGAAACAGGTGAAGAACAATCCGAAAGTACCAAGATAGAATCCTATCTCCCAGATACTAGGGCTATAATAGGTACTCCAACTTGATGGTAAGTAATCTCTATATACTGATGTTACGATAATCACAAAACGCTCGAACCACATACCAATATTTACGATAACGCTCATGAAAAAAGTAACGGTGATGTTTCTTCTTAATTTACGGCTCCAGAATAACTGTGGAGACACCACATTACAAAACATCATCAACCAATAGCTCCATCCATAAGGACTAAAAGGGTTTGCCCTGTTTTGACTGAATGCATACCATTCGTAAGGATTTTGTCCATACCAAGCAATAAATAATTCAGTTAAGTAAGCGCATCCTACAATACTACCTGTTAATACAATTACTTTATTCATCGCCTCAATATGGCCAATGGTGATATAATCTTGTAAGTTTAAAACTTTACGAACCACTATCATTAATGTTTGCACCATTGCAAAACCAGAGAAAATTGCACCCGCTACAAAGTAAGGAGGGAAAATGGTGGTATGCCATCCCGGAACGATTGAGGTAGCAAAGTCAAATGATACAATAGTATGTACAGACAATACTAGTGGGGTACTTAATCCCGCTAATACCAATGATAAAGATTCATGCCGTTGCCAATGTTTTGTACTTCCCGTCCATCCAAATGAAGCCACACCATAAAACATTTTACGGAACTTGGTTTTAGCCCTATCGCGCACAGTAGCCAAATCGGGTAATAAACCAGAATACCAGAATAATAATGAAACAGTAAAATAAGTTGATATCGCAAACACATCCCATAATAATGGTGAATTGAAGTTCACCCATAAAGGACCTCTTGAGTTAGGATAAGGTAATACAAAGAATGCCATCCACACACGACCCATATGCCAAATCGGAAACTGGCCCGCACACATTACCGCAAAAATTGTCATCGCTTCGGCGGCTCTGTTTACCCCTGTTCTCCACCCTTGGCGGAATAATAACAAGATAGCAGAGATTAAGGTTCCAGCGTGACCAATACCAACCCACCAAACGAAGTTGGTAATATCCCAACCCCAACCGATGGTTTTGTTCAGATTCCACTGACCTATACCATAGGTAACCTCGCGATAAATACTATACACACCAAATAAAAGCAGCCCCAAGCTGATGAAAAAACCAAAATACCATAAGCGGCTGGGCTTCATCTCTATGGGACGAATAATATCTTCCGTAATCTGGTGGTAATCTTTATCACCCTCTACCAGCGGTTCTCTTAATTGCGATTCGTACTTTAGTAATGACATATTGTTTAAAGTCAAAAGTCAAAAATCAAAAAATGAAACTGGTTCTGCTTTTTAATTTTTACTTTTTATTTTTTACTTGGTTTGATATCCTCAAATTTTAATATTCTTATGCGTGCGCTTTATCTTCTTTCTTTACTTCTTCTTTTCCACCTTCTTCTGCTACACCTACATGCCTATCTGTATTTCTAACTTTAGCTAAATAACTAACATTAGGCAATACATGCAGTTGCTCCATAACATAGAAGTTACGATGCGTCTGTTCTACATTTCTAATTTTGTACACATCGCTCTCTTTATCGTTAACGTTACCAAAACTGATGGCGTTAGTAGGACAAGCCTGCATACATGCTGTTTTTACATTTCTTACTAAAGAAGGATCTTGTGCTTTTTTAGCAATTAATTTATTTTCTTGTAAACGTTGTACACAGAAAGAGCATTTTTCAATTACACCACGACTTCTTACAGTTACATCTGGGTTTAATACCATTCTTGTAAGATCATCATTCATTTGCATAACTGATTCGTTCATGTCTTTTCCTATAATTGGAAGTTGGTTGTCAGCAAAACTATCTGCTCCGGTATAATCCAACCAGTTAAAACGACGAACTTTATAAGGACAGTTGTTGGCGCAATATCTTGTACCAATACAACGGTTATAAGTCATTTGATTTAAACCCTCACTGCTATGGTTAGTTGCTGCAACAGGACAAACGTTTTCACAAGGTGCATTATCACAATGTTGACACATCATTGGCTGAAATACCACAGATGGATTTTCTACTGATCCTGTAAAATAACGGTCGATACGCAACCAATGCATTTCGTGCGCTCTTTGTACCTGAATCTTTCCAACTACACTTACATTATTTTCTGCAGTACAAGCAACTACGCAAGCACTACAACCTGTACAAGTGTTCAAATCAATACTCATTCCCCATTTAATACCTGGTTTTTCGAAATCAGGATAAATGGTGGCTTCTTTCACAAAGTCTGTACTTCCAAATGCTGTAGTGATTAATTTTTCTTTAGTAATTTCTTCTAAAACAGCTTCGGGATTGGCTATAAAACTAGCTAGGTTGGTTTCGTAAATAACTGGACGGCTTTCTGTAAATCCATGCACCTGTGTTTGTGCTAAAGGATATGTAGTGCCAGTTTTTTGTATTGTAGCTTTAGTAGTATAATAAGAATTAGTAATGCCATCTGATTCTACAAATGGATATGCATTTTTACCAGCACCTACTGCAGATTTACCAATAGTAGCACTTACTTTTTCTTCGCTTGCGCCTTCAATTCCTCTACCATATCCTAATGCTACTGCAACAACTTTATTATGATTGCCTGGAACAATTAATACAGGGAGTTCAATTGACTTGCCGTTTAATGTAATTTTAACAACTGGCTTTTCTGGAGTTACTTCGTAGGTATCAGAATCGCGTTGATTGGTACCCATAACATCAATGCCAATCAATTCTTTTGCAAGTGATGGGCTCATCATTGCATAGTTATCCCAAGTTACTTTAGTAACTGGATCAGGCAATTCTTGTAACCATGGGTTATTAGCCTGGCTACCATTACCTATTGATATTTTCTGATACAAAACCACTTCAATATCTCCACCCTTAATTGCCGCAATTTTGGCAATCGCCTCTGCAACTTTAGTGTTGCTGAAAGCCCCAACAGATAGGGCTGTTGCTACTTCTACCACACCATCTTGTAATGCTTTATTATAATTATCTACACTACCCAATTTATTGATCCAGTAATTTTTAAAATAAGTTTCATGATCCACAGTTGCATTGCCACTCCATTTTAATAAGGAAGTTTGGAATGCTCTTGTTTTAAATAATGGATTGATGGTTGGCTGAATAAAGCTGGTATAACCAGTTTTTGGCTCAGCATCACCCCAACTTTCTAACCAATGATTAGAAGGCAGTATATATTTACAATTTTCGGTGGTTTCGTCCATGGTGCCATTAAATGAAACGCCCACCACTTTCTTTAATCCATCAACAAAATTTTTGCTGTCGCTATAAGAATAAGCTGGATTTACACCTTGTATTAATACTGCACCAACAGCACCGCTATTCATATCTGCAACTAAAGTTGCCATATCAGCATCAATACCTTTTCGGTAATTAGAAGTTACTGACCAATTTATAGTTTTACCATTTGCTCCAATAGCTTCGTTGATAGCATTTACAACAATTTGAACACTTATATCGTTACTTCCGCTTACCACCAAAGCATTACCACCAGCAGCTTTCAATTGTGCAGCGGCCAACTTAATACCATTATTTAAATTTTCATTCTTAAAATCAGTAGAAGTACCGTTTAACTGATTTAAAATAGCTACTGCAATTGCGCCGGTTTCGGAGGCTTTATGTATAAAACGATCATCAGCATTACTTCCTGTCATGCTCATGATACTTTCAAAATGAATATGACGACTCAGCTCAGGTTTTTCGCCTATTACTTTTCTATTTACAGAATATTGTTTGCTGAATTCAACTGGACTTAACCAAGTACCTAAAAAATCGGCACTAAGGCTCACTATTACTTTTGCATTATCGAAATGATATGAAGGCAATGCTTTTTTACCATAAGTAGCTTCATTAGCCAATAACATACCACTATAACTTACCGCATCATATTCTACATGGCGACTATTGGGATATTTTGCTAAAAATTCGCTAATGATTTGTTGAGTAGAAGGAGAATGTAGTGTTGAGGTTAATAGTACAACCGTTTTCCCTGTAATAGCTGCACTCACCATTTTATCAAAAGTGTCAAAACTTGTCACTTCTTTAAAGTCGTCCCCATCTTTTTGCATTGGATAACGAAGGCGAGTATTATCATATAAATCTAACACTGAAGCCTGAGCTTGTGCACTGGTTCCACCTTTGGTAATTCCAGACAATTCATTACCTTCTATTTTTATAGGGCGGCCATCACGTTGTTTTACCACAACAGAAATAGCATCTCCTCCATTTACATATGTAGACGCATAATAGTTTGCAATACCAGGTATAATATCATCCTGCCTTTGCAAATAAGGCACCGCTTTACGAACTGGCATTTCGCAGCTAGCAGCTATTGTAGCAGCTGCAGTGCTAAATCCTAAGTATTTGAGAAAATCCCTTCGAGGTGTTTTGGCGTCTAGCATGCCTTTATCATCTAGGTCCGCTAATGGCAGCAACTCTTCTTTAAATTCATTTTGGGTTGATTGCTGAAAGTTTTCAGTTTGCTTCAATTCTCCAAAATTTTGCCAGTACTTTTTATTCATAATTTGAAATTCAGTATTATTCAAATGAGCCAATGTGTTAACGTGCTGATAGGCGAATTGTAAACAGAATGCCGCTTCTCAGTAAATTATTGAATTAGCCAATAAGCCAATTTATTTAATAATGACATTTTTGACATTCTGTTCCACCAATTTTTTCTACAGTTACACTATCCATTTTTCCACTTTTTAGGTCTTTGTGGAATTTCTCATAAATGCTGTAAAATTTATTGCCAGTACTGTCTTTTTGATTGTAAAAGTCAACTTTAGTTTCCCGATGGCAATTAATACACCAACCCATGCTTAAGTCTGCAAACTGGTATACTTCAGGCATTTCCTGAATATTACCATGGCAAGTTTGGCATTGTTGTTTTCCTACTTTTACGTGTTGACTATGATTGAAATAAACGTGGTCGGGCAGATTATGCACTTTTATCCATTCTATTGGCTTGGCCCCGTCTGGTACACCATCCCCATTTTTGTCTTCATTATAAGTTTTGGTAGTAGCATTCCATCCAGCATACGCATATAACTTTTCTATCTCCTTAGTTCCATCTATGGTAGTACCATCTTCTCTTTGTAATTTATCTGGGCCTTCGTATTTAGCAATCCCTTTATGGCAATTCATACAAACATTAACCGAAGGTATATTAGCATGTTTGCTATCCTGAGCACCTCCATGGCAATACAAACAGCTAATCTGATTGGTGCCGGCATGTACTTGGTGAGAGTAATAAAGTGGTTGTTCTGGTTGATACCCTTTCATGCGCCCCAAACCAATAGCGCCATTAATGGTGTAATAACCTCCTACTGCAAATAGCATTAGAATACCGATCATCAAGTAAGCCTTATTTCTATAAAAAGGAACGGGCTCTGTACGACGAATACCTTCTTTTTCATCAGAAAGCTTACGAAGGTTACTGTTTACTTGTAATAATATAAAAGCAATAAGTGCTAATACTAATGTAAGAATACCAAAGATTAGAGAGTTGTCTTCGGCTACTGGAGCTTTTCCTCCATTTGGATCTACCGCTGTTTCTGGTTTATAGTCGTCTACATACTTTAAAATAGCATCAATTTCCTCTTTTTTAAGTTGAGGAAAATTAGACATCATGCCATTTGTTTTCCACTTTGCATATAGTTCGTTGGCATATTTATCGCCCGAAGCTATCAGCGCGCTAGGTCCGGCTATCCATTTATATACAAAACCTTCTGGCTGCCTACTTTTCCAACCTTGCAAAGCTGGTCCTGTATAATCCTTATCTGGCTTATGGCAGCTTGCGCAATTGGCTTTAAAAAGCGCCTTACCATCCTGGGCAAGCACATCACTATTAAATGATAATAATGCAAAAAGAAAAAGGCCTGAAAATATTTTATTAAAAATTTTTCGATAGCGACTACTCATACAGTTATATCGGGGCTAATGTGGAAAAAATATCCTGTTTCGGCTGCAAATTTAAGTCAGGATGTTGACAATAAACCAACAATGCAATTTTTTTTTTTTGCTAGTCTGGCGTGGGTTTCAGGGCATTGCATCAATTTTACAAAGTAAATGTGACATATTTGTAAACCTAATTTAAAATATAAAAAAAATCAATTGTCTTTCCGATTCACAATTTTTTGCTTCACTTTTGCCAAATGTTTGAAAAACTGAAACAACATTGGAACGTAAAAGGGTTTAATCTGGTATTAATTATTACCACTTTTGCCCTTGGTGGTAGCGTTTGTGGCTATACTGGGCGTAAACTACTTGGGTTAACAGATATTGATAAAGGATTACTTTGGGTAATACTATATATATTTCTGGTAACCTTACTTTGGCCATTAGCAGTTATTGTAGTAAGTATCCCTTTAGGACAATTTTGGTTTTTTAAAAAATATTTACGCAAAATTTTTTGCAGATTTGGAGCTATTTCAAAAAGCGCTACCCCTTTAAACGAGGGAACGATTCGTTTGGCTGTTTTTGCTAGTGGCGCAGGAACTAATGCGCAAAAACTAATCGATCATTTTGCAGGCACTCCAAATATAAAAATAGTTTTACTTGTATGTAATAAAGCTGGGGCTGTTGTAATTAATATTGCCAATAACCATCATATACCGGTTCAACTTATAGAAAAAGAAACGTTTTTTAATGGCGATCATTATTTGCCTATATTAAAAAAGTGTCATATCGATTATATTATTCTGGCAGGTTTTTTATGGAAGGTTCCGGCCCAGTTGATTGCTATTTTTCCAAAAAAAATAATCAATATTCATCCCGCTTTACTACCTAAATACGGTGGTAAAGGTATGTTTGGCCATTATGTACATGAAGCGGTGATTAGTAATAAAGAAAAAGAAAGTGGTATAACTATTCACTATGTAGATGAACAATATGATCATGGTGCAGTTATATTTCAGGCTACTTGTACAGTTGATGCAACAGATACTGCTAATTCGTTGGCAGATAAAGTTCATTTACTGGAACATCAACATTACCCCGAAGTAATTGATAAGCTGATACAAAAAGCAAAATCGCAGTTAAAACAAACTACAAATTGATTAGATATTAATTACTTAATGTAATATTACGCCGTTAAATTTTGCTACAATTGCGGTCAGTTTTAAAAATAATTTTATTGTGTGGGTGTTTTGTTGCTAAGACAAATTTTTTGTCTGCGCAACTACTTTTGAGCGGAACCATTTATGATTCTTCTAAAATAAATTATGTACCCTGGGTTAAGGTAATGAACAATGCTGGCAAATTTGCCTATAGTGATTCAATGGGAAGATATAGTATATTGGTAGCTGAAAAAGATTCGGTTACATTTACCTTTCGCAATAAGTCTACCCAAAAGTTTGCTGTTCAAACAATTACAGATCCTAATCATTTCGATATTTCTATTTTAATACCATACAGGGGAAAATACAATACTATGAAAGAAGTAATTGTACATACCAAATCGTATCGCCAAGATTCGATAGAAAATCGAGAGACTTATGCCAAAATTTATAGTTTCCAAAAGCCTACTTTACAAACTTCCATTTCACCATCGGGTGTACCTGGTGCCGACCTTGATGAAATCATCAACATGTTCCGTTTTAGAAGAAACAAAAGTTTGAAAAAATTTCAATTAAGACTTGAATTAGAAGAACAAGAAAAATATGTTACTTATCGATTTAATAAAACACTTATTAAACGAATTACTCACTTGGAAGGTGAGTCGTTGAACATGTTTATAATGAGGTACCGCCCTACTTACGAATTTACTAGTCTGGCAGATGAGCTTACTTTTAACCAGTATATTTTAAACTGATAATAGCAGTTTAAAAT
>Ga0194056_10000896_pt1 | contig 16314 bp, 18 predicted proteins | sample SepL4413m_MetaG_FD_155458 | JGI IMG/M metagenome (GOLD analysis project Ga0194056, IMG submission 155458) | Anoxic zone freshwater microbial communities from boreal shield lake in IISD Experimental Lakes Area, Ontario, Canada - Sep2016-L442-13m | ecosystem: Environmental > Aquatic > Freshwater... | reverse complement strand
AGAGCATCCCTTGTCTCCCTGCAACCAAAACGTCCTTGGTGGTCCGAGGGGAGTATGCGAAAAATCTTCAGATGGGACAATCCCAATCACGGGCAGTATAGTTGTCTCGTGGCTGAGATGCTTCACCAGGGTTTTCGGCCTGTCTGGTGGTGGACGACCTATCTGGTGCTGACGGTGATTGCCAGCCCCATCTGCTTTGCTGCCTACGGTTCGGACAAACGGCGGGCCGCACGGCAACTGGAGCGGTCCGAGCTTCGTGTGCAAGGGCAAGAGCCTCTCGAACTTGGCCGGCAAGGTGGCCGGCAAGGGTTCGTCGGCCCTAGAGGGGATGGCGGATATGGCAATCCAGAGGATGACTAAGCAAGGCACGGTTTGGACTCCTATAATGTATCACTCAAGGCTGCGTAACGCTTACCGCAGCGGCGAGTAATCCGTTGCCTTCAGGTTTGTGCTATCCACCTTGTTGACGAGCACGCCTTCCGTTTCCGAATCGGCCTTGGCTTTCTTCCAGTCGGGATCGTCCCGAAAAGCCTGCCAAGCCTTCTTCTGTGCCTCGGCATCAGGGAAGGCAATGATGTAATAGAGCGTGTTTTTGGCTTCTTCCCCTTGAATCGGCGTCCAGAAGCCAATCAGTTCCATCCCATGCTTTTGAAATAGCTTGCAGGTGTGGTCGCGGAACCGCGCGTGCAATGCATCCAGCTTGCCAGGATTTGCGTGGTAAACCCGAAGTTCATAGACCTTGCCGGCCGGCAGCGCATCCGTGGCCGTCGCTCGGGTAATGGGCAGCAGCATACTTACAAATAGCACACACAGAACGAAGGGGACGAACGACAGCGTTCTCATGGAAGGCTCCTTTGTGATGAAATCGTAGTATTTGTCAGCGGACTCCAGGCGCCGTGAAGGACGCCGGAGCGGATGTGACTTCCGCGAAGGCCAGAAATTCGCCGTCTTTCTCGAAAAGCGTCCTGCGACCAACGCCTCGATTGAGAACGGGATACACCTTGCGCCAGGAAAATTCCGCGATGCACATGGCATGCATATTATTACCCGACTTGCCCAGTTTTGTCAAATCTGGGTGCCAGCACCTTTCTTCTCCCCAAGGAAATACTTGACAGTACGGTCGATTTCTTAGAGAATACTGCACGGTGATTCAGAGGAATTTGTCCATGGCTAATACCGCGATCAACCCGATGTTGCGTACCCTGACCGTATCGTTAGTCGGCTTGGCTGGAATTCTTGCCTTTGCGATCTATGTGGCCGTGAATTCTCCGGCACGATACCGGGCAGAGGCCGCCTTGGCTGAGGTCCTGAGCAAGGCCGAGGAGGCCCGCAAGGATGCCGCTGATCGCATCGAAACTCTGGAGCAGGAAAACTCCGACCTCAAAAAGCGACTTGAAGCCGCGCTGGCCAATCTGGACCGGCGGGACGCGAAACTGGCTGCGGCCGAGCAAGATGTCGTGCGGCTCCGGGGCGAACTCGACGTGACCTTGAAGCAAGTGGCCGAGCTGAGCCAGAAATACGCCGCCGCCCGCATCAAAAAAGCGGAAGACACGCCCACCGAGGCTCACGATGCCCAGCGAAAGACCAACCTCGACGCCGATGCCGTAAAGAAAGACACGCCCGTAACGGTCGTCAAAGCCCCGTCCAACAAAATTGAAGTGGTGCATGTCGGCAAAGGCCACGGCCATCCGAATGGCAAGAACAACAACGTCGCCGCAAACAAGCGGCGAGGCGCAAACGCCTCGCTGCCCCGAACCAGCCCCAGCTTCAGCGAGCTGGATACGGACCACGATGGCCGGCTGTCGATGAAGGAGTACAAGACCGGTTTTCCAGGCGTTGCGGACGTAGAGCAGGAATTCAAATCGTTGGACAGCAACGGCGACGGCACGCTGAGCCTCGACGAGTACAAGGCGGGCCACCCCGACCCACCTCTGGTTCGCATCAAAAAAGCGAAGAAAAATTGAGAGCGAATCCCCATTCGTGGATTCCATGGCCGATCTGCCGACCTTCCATCTTGGGCAGCACACCCGTACCTGGGGTGCGCAACGGTTGCGCACTCCCCTGCGAGCAGAAGTCGCTGATCAACGAAAGTAGCGAGTCGCCCTTCGAGGGTGCGCAACGGCTGCGCACTCTTGCACAGCAACCAATCCCATGACTTCCGCCAAGTGCCGTGGTATCCTCTGGTAGTGAAAGATCCTCACCATCCGCACGGCCTGGTCGATCCCAAGCTGATGGTTGATTGCATTATGAAGAGTGCCAGTCCAAAATGAAATTACACCCATTAAGGAAAATGCCTGCAAGAACCCGCTGTTCCTCTATTTCGCCCCGCATGAGCCACACGACCCGCAATATGCAACCGAGCGGTTTTACCGGATGTATAACCCTGCGAACATTTCCTTGCCGGCCAACTTTCTGCCGTTCCATCCCTTCAACAACGGCGAGATGACCGTCCGCGACGAGCAGACGCTGCCGTGGCCCCGCACGAAGGAAAGTGTCACAGGCAAACTCGCCCGGTATTACGCTTCCACCTCTTATTTCGGGATGAAGCTCAGATTGGCGGCGAGCTTTTGAAGACGAGGTTGTGGGAGGGGAATGGAATCTCGATACCTTGTTCCTGGAAGCTCTTTTTTGCCTGTTCGATGAGGTCGAACTCGACTTGCTTGATGACCCCGGCATCCGCGCACCACGCCTGTAACGTCAACGTCACGCTCGATTCACCGAGCGCGGTCAAGGGGCAACCCACGACCTCCTGAACACTCGGATGTTGCTTCGCCAGGTGCACCATAATCTCGCGGGCTTTCTCAAGATCGGCGTCATAGGCGATACGAATTGGCACCGCGACCATGATGCGCCGATCCGTCGGGGTCAGATTCACGGTAACTTGGTTAGCCATCAAGGAATTGGGCACGACGATACGGCGATTGTCTCCCGTACGAAGGATCGTGTATCCGAGCGTGATTATTTCGACCAGACCCGTTTCGAGACCCGTGGGGGCAGTTACTTGAACTCGGTCCCCCACCTGAAAAGGTCGGTAGAGCAGCAAGGTCATTCCCGCGATGAGATTGCTGAGCGTGTTCTGTGCCGCCAGACCGAGGACAATGGATACGATGCTGGCTCCAGCCAACAGTGCCGTGCCAATCCCGCGTAATTCTGGAATCAAGTGCGCATACAGCAGCACGGCAGCGACATAGATCACGGCGCGAATCAACTGGACGATAAAGGGGGCCGCCGTGCGGTCTACGAGACCACGGTGATCCCGCTCCATGGCCTGGTAGACAATGCTCTTCAACAGCCATCCCAATCCCCATGCTGCCGCCCCGATGACGAAGCCGTAGAAGATCGCCCCGAAGAAGGCACCCGGGTCGAAAAGCTGGTGCTCCAGGAACTGCATAAATCCGTCCATCGAATGATTCTCCTACTCTCGTGCCTGTGATACAACAGTGCCTCGGGTCGCCTCAACATAGGACGGCGATCTTCAGACTCCGTCAGCATACTTCAGACTCCGCCACTTGTCCATGATCTCGGGCTGTCTGGGTCGGTGACTTCCGTCGCGTGCCGTGGTATCCTCTTATCTTGACCCTGAAGTTCCACGCATAAACGACTGAGGACCGTGGCCGCGGCGGGGGGTGTCAAGAAAAACTTGGTCACTCGGTGGCAAAGCCACAACTTCAGAGGTTGCCAGAAGTCACTATCAGAGGGGGCTGCGGCATGTTTCCTTGCCTGCGGCGGTGTGCCGCAGGAAAGCCCAACTTTAGCGCAAGGCCCAACAAGCACTCCAAACCGTGCCCCAAGTGGTGTAAGTACCGGTGGAATACCGTGGCGCAGGCCGGTTGAAAAACGCGACGATCCCGCCGACAAAGAAGTATAGCTTGGCTCGCCCACCGACCTGTGCTAGAATAGAAGCTGGAGAGGCCAAGTACATGACGACCGTTTCATTCCAACTACCGGACAATCTCGAACAGCATCTCCGCAGGGAGTTAGGCGATTTAGCCGCTGCCGCGAAGGAAGCGGCCCTTGTGGAGCTCTACCGGCAAGGGCAACTCTCGCATGGCAAGCTCGCGGAAGGCTTGGGAATATCGCGCTATGAAACCGATGCCGTGCTCAAACGGCATAACGTCACTGAGGATCTGCTGACCCGCGAAGAATTCGACGACCAGGTCAGCGGCTTGCGCAAGGCACTGGGCCGATGAAGGCGGATCAGGTTCTCCTCGACGAACGCAAGGCAACCTTGGTCGCTCGGCGACTCGGCTTGGCTGTCACCGGGACGCTGATGACAGCTACCGTGGCCTCGCTGGTTCCCGATGGGGCTTCTTGGCCTTGTAGAGCTCGAGACGGGATTGCAGCGACGTCTTGTTCGTGTCGGTGGCCGACTCGTCCTTTCCCACTATACTGCTCGCGGTTGAGACTGACACTAACCCGAAGCGCGAGCGAGGTTGCTAAGTCGTTGCCTCGCTTGCGCTTCGGGCTGGTATGGATTGGGACAATCTCAACCGCGGACAGTATAACCTGCTTCGGTCACCCAATCCGCCGCGTCGAAGCAGCTCGGCCGCCGTCAAAAAGCCAAAAAACCGGCGGTTTTTCTTGACCCACAGGAAATTTGAATCGCAGGGTTTTGCCAGCCTGTCCTATGGCGATTGTCTGCGGCGGTGCTGTCCCTCCTCCGCAGGCAAGGGCACCAATCCGCTGACCGTTCAACTGTCGGGGAGAGGGGTCGCTTCCCGAAGAAAACGGCCGCGTCGGGCAGTGCCAAATGGCTCAATTCTCTACGGGGCATTAGGTGGTTTTTCCGCGGAGTCTTCCCGGTAACCGGCGTCGGTGATAATATCAGGGCGTAGCTTTCGATCATAATCTCTTATGGAAGGGCATGGAATGAGAAACTTCGTGATTGGTTGCTTTGTGCTTTTCGCAATGGCGGGGACGGCTTTGAGCGAGACGAAAGACCCGCCGAAGGGATTGGCGGTGGACTTGGGCGGTGGGGTGAAGCTGAAACTGACGCTCATCCCATCCGGCGAGTTCAAGATGGGTAGTGAAGAGTCGGCGGAGGACACGGCGGCCTTTTTCAAGAAAAACTACGGCGAGGATTTTCTAACCGCTGACTTTTTCAAGAACGAGCACCCGCAGCACCGGGTTCGGATCACCAAGCCGTTTTACCTGGGTACGTACCACGTCACGCGGGGCCAGTTCCGGCAGTTTGTCGCCGACACAGGGTACAAGACGGACTCGGAGAAGGGTGAGGATCCGGGGGCTTTCGGCTGGGACCCTGATAAAAAGGAGTTTGACTTCAACGAGAAATATTCTTGGCGGAACGCGGGTTTCGAGCAGACCGACGAGCACCCAGTGGTGAACGTAAGCTGGAACGACGCGAAGGCATTCTGCGAGTGGCTGAGCAAGAAGGAGGGCAAGACCTACCGATTGCCCACGGAGGCCGAGTGGGAATATGCCTGCCGTGCGGGGACGACAACGCGGTATTCCAGCGGCGATGACCCTGAAACGCTGGCCAAGGTCGGTAACGTGGCCGATGCGACGGCCAAGGCGAAGTTTCCAAACTGGACATGGGCGATTAAAGCCAGCGACGGCTACGTGTTTACGTCGCCGGTGGGTTCATTCCAGCCGAATGCCTTTGGGCTTTACGACATGCACGGCAATGCCTGGCAGTGGTGCGCGGATTGGTATGGCGAGGATTACTATGCGAAGTCACCGGTGGACGATCCGAGTGGTCCTACAACGGGCTCGGACCGTGTGCATCGCGGCGGTAGCGGGCGCAACAACGCCAGGTACTGCCGGTCGGCGAACCGTTACAGGAACACGCCCGAGTTCCGGCGCTACAACCTGGGCTTCCGCGTCTCCCAAGTTCCGGCGGACTAGTCAAATCAAGGGGAGCGAGCCACGAGGCAAGGTGCTCCTGGGTCCAGGGCGAAGCCCTCGCTTGCTGGGGCAAAACCGTAAGGCCCGGCCGGTCCGGTAGGCTGAATGGCTCGAAGGCCCCGCTGGGCTTTGTCGTGTCTTTTTCAGAAAAATGGAGGTTCGTAACCTGCGGCGGTCACCCCCTCCTCCGCAGCGAAGCGGCTCGGCCGGCGTCAAAAAGTCAGGAAACGGTCTTTTTTCTTGACCCTCAGACAATTTGACTCTCCCACCTGACTTTGCTGTCGAGGCGGTCAAGTGGATATCCTTGCCAGTGCGCAACGGTTGCGCACTTGGACGCCAGGCTACGGCCGCTGATATGACCGCCGGCACAGGTGCAATGCCGACGGCAGATACATGCACCAAGGCCCCTGGTAGCGATTCTTGCGGCCTCTTGCGTTAAGGCTCCCAGTGAACGCCCATGAGCCAAACCCAGCAGATACGTTCTTGGCGACTCTTGCTGAGCCTACTGCGTGCCAATCTCGCAAAAAGTCGCCAAGAGCAAGGATTTCACCTGAATCGAGTCCGAATTGATGATGATGCCCGCGTCGGACCCAAAATGCACATTGTCTGGACGATATGCAAAGAATCGTCGGTCTATGTAATACGTCACGGTGTCATGGCACCAGGGCAGGGGAAGGTTATTGATGTGCGCTGTTATCCGATTCTGCCCCCGCTACGACTAACGAAGCCCATGCCAAAGCCTCTGGATGGGGCGTGATGAACGTCTGGCGTCGAAACACCCACCAAGGGACGGAGGCATTTTGCCGACCGGCAAAATATCGCCGCCAGACGATGGAACGGGAAAGTGATCTCGAGGCATGGCCACTGAGCAGTCAGGTGACGGCCTATCATGACCAGTGCCAGCCCATATTGCCTACGGTCATAGGAATCAGCAAATCAAAACGCGACTGCGCTTTCCTCCGGCAGACTCGACCTCGTAGCGTGTCGGTTGTGGCTGACTCTGTTCGACGGTCACGATTTCCGCTCCTCGGCTGCAATGCCTCGGATCATTCGCCACACAATAAACAGTGGGATCAGCCCGAAGAATCCGAACGAGCAGTCAATCAACCGCCAGTATAGCGGGATGCCTCGGATCATCCCGCAGATCAGGGCCAGCGGAACAACCGCCACGCAAGCGATCATGCCAAACTCTACCACCCAAATGTTTTTGACAGGGGCCTTGATCGGTCCCCAAAAGACGACGGCGATGATCAAATGGGCAAAGGCCAGCCAATCGGTGCCGTAAGCCAGGAATGGATAGTTGCCGTAGGAGGTGTCAAGCCCTTCGCGAACATGGGAGAGCCACCACGCCAGCCTGGAAAACATGATCGCCGTGTGGGTGCCCCCGCCAAACCACGCGGCCAGGAGTCTTGTCTCCCACACGAGCGGAAATGCCGTCAGGCCTCGGGGTGAATGTGGGTGCAAAGCAGTGCATCTTCAACCGCTTCAGCCAGTTCGTTGGCGTCGGCATGTCGATAAGCAAGTCCCACGGGAGCAATCCGCATAGCCCCACCGTTGCCGAAGGAACCCTCGGGGAATTGCAAACGGCCCGTGCCCCGATAGTCGCCGCCATCGGCCAGCAATCGCATGACGCGATGTGCCGCTCCGCCGTAACCCCTCCACGGCTCGTAAAACTCCGCGTACTTGGTTGAAACGTGGGCGACGTCCACGCGACCGCACTCGACTAGGCTGGTGGCCAGCGCGAGTGTCATCCGCGTGTCGTCGGTGTAACAGCCGAAGCCCCTCCCTGACTCGGTAGTGATGGCCATGTAGTTACTCCCCGATGACGGTCGAGTCATCATTTTCTTTGAGGCAGGCCGGGCAATACCAGGGGGCGGGATTCTTTACGGGTCTTGGGCTTCGTTTGCGGCACTTGGCACAGTGGAAGCGTTTGCCTTTTACGGCGGTCTTGGGTCGTGTCTTCTTTCCGGTCTTGGGAATGTTCTTCGTCATCGGTAATACAGGACGACGACGCTCTTGCCCCGATAGTCGGCAAGCCATACCTGCTGGCCGTCGTGGGTCTCACGGGTGAAGTCTGGGGCCAAATCACAATGCCACGGCTGCTGATTGCGGGCACTGGGGGTCTGCATTGCGGCAACCAGGAGTTTCCGGATCAGTTCTTCGGGTACGGGTCGGTCGAAGTAGGTGCGGATGCTGCGGCGAGTGCGAATTGCTTCCAAGGTGTCCATATCCATATCCTTCAGAGTTTGCAAAGGTTCTTTGGAGCTTGTCAGCTACAACTCAATCTTCGTCCCCAGCACTTCCAAAAACTTCCGAATCCACTCGGGATGCCCAGGCCAAGCGGCTGCGGTTACGAGGTTGCCGTCCACTACAGCATTGGAAAACGTCTCGTTGACGTCTTTCCATACGGCCCCAGACCGGACGAGATCGGGCTTGATGGCGGGGTAGGCTGTACAACGACGGCCAGTCACCACGCCTGCGGCCAGGAGAATCTGCTGCCCATGGCAGATCGAAGCCAGGGGTTTACTGGTCTGGGCGAAGTGCCGAACGATCTGAAGCACCCTTTCGTTCAGACGGAGGTATTCTGGGGCACGCCCGCCGGGGATAACAAGGGCATCGTACTGTGCTGGATCGATAGCGTCAAAATCGGCATTGAGGATGAAATTGTGCCCATGCTCCTCGCTGTAGGTCTGGTCGCCCTCGAAATCATGGATGGCAGTCCTCACTACCTCGCCCTGCTTTTTGCCTGGGCACACGGTATCGACATGGTGGCCGACCATCAAGAGCATCTGGTACGGCACCATCACCTCGTAGTCCTCGACGTAGTCGCCCACGAGCATCAGGATCTTCTTTGCGGCCACACCATCGTCGATGGCGATCACGGCGGCAGTGGCGGCCGATTGGCCAAGGATCATAAACACCGGTTCCATGCGGATCGAACCGAAGGCGATGTGCGAACTGCTGACGCACACGGGAACCAGCAGGTTTTCGCACTCCCCATCTCTCGGGGCGATCGAGCCATAGCCGATCTGGTAGGGACCATTGGTTTCCACGCTGATGTCGCCCTCATTCTGGACGTGGCCGGAGGACGTGACATAACGCTGCACGTTGTGCGAGTCCATCGTGTAGGAGCCCACGACTACCGACTTGCCCATCGCCTTGACCTGTACGGCCGCGGTGATCGCCGCGCTGGTTCCACCGTAGACCACGATGTCGTACTTGCCCAAGCTGTTTGACGAGCCGATGCCGGAAGCATCTGCCCCGAACGCTGTGAGGGATGACAGAATCCATGCGCTGATGGTGAACGAAGCGAAGAGTGGTTGTCGGCGACTGCGCATCGTAGTACTTTCGTGAAGGAGGGTGTCTGCCCCTGCGCCCGTGCCACTAGCCCAGGACGACCAGGCTGTGGGCGATGACGTTCTTTGGTAGGCCGACGAACTGGTGCAACCCTTTCAAGCGACGTATCACTCTCCGCTGACGGTGTTTCGATTAGACCAGGAGGTAGTGTCGATCTTCCCACCCATGTCGGCAGTGACACATTTCTGCGGTTTGCCCGGCGAACTGCGGCCTTCACGTTTGTACTTTTCCAGGAGTTCCTTGAGTTCCCGCACCGTTTCCGGATGCTCCGCATAGAGATTTCGGCGTTCGGGCAAGTCCTGACGCAGGTCGAATAACTCGCCGGGCTGATGGTGGATCGTGTAACCCCGCTCTCGCTTGAACCATTCCGGCTCGCGATTATCGTCGCCGGTCGCGTGGTCGATAAGCACCCAGGAACCCTTGCGGATGGCAAAATAACCATTGCAGCTATGATGAACGGTTGCCTCGCGGACCGGGTGGTCGTACGGCTGCCCAAGCAGGACCGGAAGGATATTGCAACTGTCTTCGCCAGCATTGTCAGGTAGTTCCGTGTCGAGGATCGCCGAGACGGTCGCCATGAGGTCGATGTGGCACATGGTCTCCGTGCTGAGGGAACCCGGTTTGATCTTGCCGGGCCAGCGGGCGAGCATCGGCACTCGGTGGCCACCCTCCCATGTATCGCGCTTCGCGCCTCGCAGTTCGCCCATGCTGTAGTGGCCATACTGCCGGATACGATCGTACACGCCAGGGTTGACTTCCCCCGTGATCTCAGGGCCGTTGTCGCTGGTGAAAATCACGAGCGTGTTGTCAGCAATGCCAGCACGCCGGATGGCTTCGAGCACCTGGCCCACGGTCCAGTCGACCTGCGCCACGAAGTCTCCGTAATCTCCAGCGAGGCTCTTGCCCTTGAACTCCGCCGCTGGCACGACAGGATAATGCGGCGCAGTGAGCGGGAAGTAGAGGAAGAACGGCCGCCGAGGCGAGGCCTTCGCCGCGTCGTCAATGTACTTGACCGCCCGCCGGGTCAGCTCCGGCATGATGTCCACCCACTGCCAGCCAGGCAGCATCGGGCCACGGTTATTGAACTCCGGCCGGTTGGGCAGGCTGGGGATGCCCAGAGTATGGTTGTTCTCGATGAAACAGTACGGCGGGTAGTTCGGCACGTCGGTGCCAAAGTAGTAGTCGAAGCCGCGAGTTGTAGGGCCTGCGGCGATGGGCTGACTGAAGTCCACGTTGCTAAGCCGGTCTGGTCCGCTGCGTGGCGGACGTCCATCCTTGGTCGCCCACTGCCAGCCCAGGTGCCATTTGCCGATGCATGCCGTGGCGTAGCCGTGTTTCTTCAAGAGCGAGGGCACCGTAAGCCGGTCTTTCTCGATGAGCGTTTCGCCCCAAGGGGCCAGCACGCCATGCTTCAGCCGCGACCGCCAGCAATAACGCCCGGTAAGGATTGCGTACCGCGTCGGCGTGCAGACGGAGGCCGGAGCGTGGGCGTCCGTAAAACGGATTCCGCTGGTGGCTAAGTGGTCCAAATTGGGCGTGGGGATTTTCGTGGCCGGGTTATAGCAGCCGACATCCCCGTACCCCAAGTCGTCCGCCAGGATGTAGACGATGTTAGGCATGGACGCCGCTTCCGCCGCTCCAGCGGTTGTTGCAATCGAGGGCAGCAAGGCCAAAAGGGCGCATAAGCCGATGTTCGTGGGGTTCATAATTTGGGGCTCTTTCGGATTGAGGTTGTGAGTCAGAGACGCCAGGCATAAAGATCCTACTTTTTGCTCTTGCCGCCCTTATCTCGTTTGGTTTCGGCGACGGCGGCGTTCATTTCTTTTCGCCATTGCCACATGGTTTCCCATTGGGCCTGATCCGCCTTGGCAGGATCAAAGCGGCTGGCGTCCACATCCACATAAAGCCGGCGGTACTTTGCTGGGTCAAAATCGGGATTGGGCGTGTTCTCCTGAGCGTTGACCGCCTTGCGCCAGGCGGACAGGGCCGCACGCATTTGGCTCACCTGCTCGGGCTGCGATTCGGCCAGATCCTGAGCTTCGCCAATGTCTTTACGGAGATCGTAGAGTTCGGCCCTTTCCTCGTCGTAATACTCGACCATCATCCAGTTGCTGTCCCGTAAGGCACCACTGGGACGGCTGCCCTGATTCGTGTAATGAGGGAAGTGCCAGAAGAATTTTCTGGCCGGCAAAGAGCCGTGCCCGGTCAGCAATGCCGCAATGCTCACGCCGTCCAGCCCGGCGGGGATCGGTTGCCCGACCAGTTCCAGCAATGTGGGAACCCAATCGGTGTTGATGACTGGATCGTCGGCCACTTTTCCGGCAGGTACGTGGCCCGGCCAGCGGACAATCAACGGGATGCGCAGGCCGCCTTCGTACACGAATCCTTTGCCGGCCCGGTAGGGCGAGTTATAGGTGACCTTGGGATGCGGTCCCTCGGGCACGTGCAATCCGCCGTTGTCGGAGGTGAAGACGACAAGGGTCTTGTCGGTCAGCTTCAGGGCATCGAGCTTGGCCATCAGCCGGCCGACCGTGTCGTCGAGTGTCTCGATGACCCCAGCATAGACAGGCTCGAAAGCCTGGGCATTATCGCGGATGCGACGAGGTTGCGCATCGTAGGGAATGTGGGGAGTATTATGGGCCAGATAGACGAAGAAGGGGCGGTCTCGGTGTTCCTCGATGAAATTCTCGGCAGCGGCCGTCAGGTCGTATTCCCCTTTGCCTCCCTCGGTTGGCGAAGGTTTGGTATTGGCTTTGCCGGCATGGTACATGTCGAAGCCGTGTTCCACAGGCCCGAATTTAGCACCGCCGACGTGCCATTTGCCGATGGCCGCGGTCACGTAACCGGCCTCCTTGAGATAGTTGCAAATCATTGTTTCATCAAGCGGCACCTGCATTTCGATTTCCGGGTGGATCACCTTCTGTGAGGCCGCGTTGGGACGCCCCGGAAGAAACGTGGTCAGGTGCAGGCGAGCCGGGGCCTTGCCGGTAAGGATGGCAGCCCGCGAGGGCGAGCAGATCGGCTGGGCGCAGTATGCGGAAGTGAACCGCATGCCCTGTTGCGCAAGGCGGTCGAGGTTAGGCGTATGATGGTCTTGCCGCCCGTAACAATGCAGGTCCTTGATACCCAGGTCGTCGCAGAGGATAAAGAGGATATTCGGTGGTGTTGGACGATTCCCAGAATCGCCGGCCGCCGCTCGTGCATCTCCTGCGGACATACCCACCGCCAGGGATACGACGGTCAATATCTGCACTGCGAAAGTTGCTTTCATCTTTCTTACGTTCATTACGGAGTTCTTTCATTGCCGCCTTGTCAAACACCAGCCGGTTTTCGCTTATCGTCGTTGTGGCGTCTGAGGCTGGGCACCAGGGGCGTAAGAAATGCTATTGCCGGGAGCAACCTTCAGTCCCCACTGCTTAATATAGTACGCAGCGGGACGGAACGGGTCGCCAATTGTTCGCAGGACAGCTTGTAGGCGATCGTCGAATTGCCGGCACAACGCGGCACATTCCGGCACGGTTGCAAGATTCCTCAGTTGATACGGGTCTTTCTCGTCGTCAAACAGCAGCCAAGGCCCTTGTAGGTCACGGACGTAGGTGTATCGGCTGGTACGAATGGCGCGATACTCTTTATTGAAGCCACTACCGGCAAATGGTGCTACGCCCATGTACAGTGCGGCACGATCCGGTTGCTCCCGGCCGTCGCGAATTAGCGGCGAGAGGTCTTCCCCTTCGATTGTGGCCGGAATGGCCACACCCGCCAGCCCCAGCAGGGTCGGCAGGATGTCCGGCGTGGTCAAGGGTGTCTGAACAGCCCGCCCCCGGTGGCCATGTGCGGCCGGATAACGCAATAGCAACGGAACATGCGCTGCCTCATCCCACGGTTGCTGCTTCATGCTGGGCGGGCACCCATGCGATCCCATCATCTCTCCGTGGTCTGCCGTGAATAGCACGATGGTCTTCTCCTCCAGCCCGGTCTCGCTTAGCACGCCGAGCACATCCGCCACGCATTTGTCCAGTGCCGTGCAATGGGCATAATAACCTTGTGATTCCCGTTGCGCCTTCTTACGCATCGCCTCGGGTACGCTGGGAGGCAACTGGATCTTTTCAGGCGGATAAAGATCCTTATAGGTTTGTGGGGCGGTGTCGTGTGGAAAATGGGGCGGGCCGTAGGCAACCATCAACGCGAACGGCTGGTCCTTCCTCGCGTGTTGTCGAATATACTCTCGTGCGTCCTTGGTCTGGGCAAAAGCATCGTAGCCGTCCCAGAACTTTTTTTCGCTCGACGTGCCGGCATAGTAGTGGGAGTGGTTATAAGAATGATCGCATTCCGCCCCCTTCCAATACTCCCAACCCTGCCGTCGCTCCGGGGGAATGTAGCTGCCACGGCCTTGCCCGTCGAGATGCCACTTGCCGATATAGGCGGTCGTGTAGCCGGCCTGCTTGAGGATCTCAGCCATGCAGAGTTCGCGGTCGGGCAAATGGAGATCATTGAGAAACATCCCCGTGGAAGTCGGCCAGCGTCCGGTCATCAGAGCCGCGCGGTAGGGCGTACATACCGGACAAACGGAGACCGCGTTGCGAAACCAGATACCTTCCGCGGCGAACCGGTCCAGTGCCGGCGTCTTGACGTTCGGGTCTCCCGCATAGCCGGTCGCCATGGCCCGCCACTGATCGGCCAACAAGATCACGATATTGGGTTTCGTCGCAGACTCGGCAGCCTGGAGCGTGGATAGCGATACCAGTAGCAGGGCGGTCAGGGTACGAATGTGGTAGCTCATGGTTTTGTTGCCTCGGTTGCCTGGATAATGGAAAGATCCGGCATTGATCGCAGTGCTTTTTGAACGGATGCTCTATCGTGTGGACGTGCCCAGTGTCGGTGGGCCCTGGAGCCAGCCGAGTGAAGCAAGGAACTTGTCGGTTTCCATCAAAGTCTGGGTAAAGTACAGGTCGCGATTGAAAAAACCGTGGCCTGCATTCGGATAAACATGCGAGTCGCAACGTGCGGCGACATTCTTCATCCCTGCCTCAAATTCCTGAAGCACACGAATTGGAATGAGTTTGTCCGCGTCCCCGAGAAACACGATGGTGGGTGGAGCTTCCTTGGTGATGTGATGAGCCGGCGAGAATTCCAGGAACCGTTTACCGACTCGCTCATGCCCCCATTGGCCCGGGCCGTTGTTGAAGACCGGATTGAAAAGTACCAGTGCATCCGGCTTGCATGAAACCGCGAGATCATCTCGCGGATCGTCCTGACCTTTCACCAAGGCAGTGAACGCCGCCAGATGGCCGCCTGCGGAACCTCCCGCGGCCGTAATCCGCCGGGGATTGATACCCAACTCCGCGGCATGCGCTCTCACGTAGCGCATGGCTGACTTCGCATCGGCGCAGCAGACGACGGGCGGGCCTTTGTCGCCCTTCGGGATAGTTCGATACTCCACGCGGATGCCGACCATGCCGCGCGTGGCGAGGTACTCGCTTTGTTTGAGGAACTGGGCCGGGGTGCCCCCTACCCACCCGCCGCCAAAGAAGAATACGATAGCTGGGCACTGATCCGTGGCTTTCCAAACGGGGGGCTTCTCGATGAAAAGCCTCAGCTCGTGATCGCCTGCCTTCTTATAAACCACCGTCTCCGTGGCATGCAGGGTGGCCAGCGAAGCTAGTAATAGGATGGTAAGGGAAATGAGTCGCATTTTCATGTTGGCGGTCTTGGTCGGTTGTTTCAGCTTTTGTGGTCAGAATAGCGGGGAATGGTTTATGCGAGTGGAGTTAATCGTATTCCGTGTCAACACGCTTCAGCAATGGCTTGGGATTTTGCACACGGTCGGACGGACGAACACCGGGGCCATTCTTGTTTATACCGAGATCGGAATGGTTGCTGATTAGCCTTAATGGTTACGATGTATGATGTTCCTGACTCACCGATTCTACTCCGTAGCCAATCTGTTCGCAATCAATCGGGAAACCGATTCCCAGGAACGTGCTGATCTGCTTGCCACCGCGTCGTTTATGACCGCCGACACAGGGGGTAATGCAGACGGCAGACACACATGCCCACCAAGGCCCCTGGCAAGCCCCAGGATCGCTTGTGTGGATTTGCTGGCTTTCTGATCGACAGGGTACTGCAACGCGTACAGGGGCTTACTGCGCTTCTTGGCGAGGTTGACATGATCACCGGGGTCGGTGTGGCGGCTCACAAAGACCGGATGGGGCTTTGCATGGCTGCGGCTACCGATGCCCAAGCCAAAGTCTATGGATGGAGCGTGATGACCTTGGAGTAACTGGTGCCGCTTCAGTCCGCTTGCAATCGGATGTCGAACCCCGCCAACTGCCGGGCCAGGATCACAATTTCATCCCGCCCATGAACGCCATTCTCGATGTTGTCGTACCAACCGGCAGGAATCCACGAGCTGCCGTGTAATGCGCCCATCAGGGCACCGGCCATGGCACCAATCGTGTCTGTGTCGCCACCAAAACCCACGGCCCGGATGATGCACTCTTCGGGATTTTTCCCGTACCGCAGGAAAGCCCACAAGGCCGCCGCGACTGCCTGGGACGCCCGAATGCCGTTGCCAACTCGCCCGATGACAAATACGTCTTCTTTGGCATTCCGAAGACCATCGGCCAGCCGAGAGGGTTGCACCGCTGCCGAGTATAGCCGCAGTCGCAGCACTTCCGAGAAATCCACGGCGGGTCAGGTCCGATGGCATGGCAATCACCTTTCAAGTAAATCGGGAATCATAATGTTTGGCGAACTTCATGTCCTTCACTGCCCACTTGGCCCCAGCACTTTGAACTCTCGCAGGTTCATGGCATAGCGACTGCCGGGCGGATTGCCCGATTGGTGCTGCCAACCATGGGAGTAACACAACCACGCCGTTCGCCCGTCAGAGTTGATGAACTTGCTGGGAACATTGACAAAGTATGCCTGTTCGCCAAATCTTTCAAGGTAGGTCACCAGTCGCCATGGCCCGGTAATCTGCTGCGACTCGACAATCCAGGTATTGTACGGGCCATTGCCCGTTCGACCACCGTCAGTGACGCACATCAGGTAGCGTTTCAAAGCGGCGAAGTAGGTCATCGTTACGCAACC
>Ga0194056_10000893_pt1 | contig 16337 bp, 10 predicted proteins | sample SepL4413m_MetaG_FD_155458 | JGI IMG/M metagenome (GOLD analysis project Ga0194056, IMG submission 155458) | Anoxic zone freshwater microbial communities from boreal shield lake in IISD Experimental Lakes Area, Ontario, Canada - Sep2016-L442-13m | ecosystem: Environmental > Aquatic > Freshwater... | reverse complement strand
CCCCATTCTTCTCGTATGAACTCCAAGAAGCCAGCAGGCAGTGGGCAGTCGACAGTGGGCAGTGGGCAGTCGACAGTGGGCAGTCGACAGTAGGCAGTGGGCAGTCGACAGTGGGCAGTGGGCAGTGGGCAATAGGCAGTGGGCACCCAAAAAAGAACATGTTCCACGTGGAACAAGGTTCAATAGGCAGTGTACAGCTGGCAGTAAGCAGTCAGCAGAGTGCGAAGAACGCCGACTTCGCGATATATCCTTCTGCCAATTGCCAACTGCCAACTGCCAACTGCAGAATGTTCCACGTGGAACATTCTGACCTTCGTCCTTGGAATCCAGGTGAAAACCAGCTTTCCTGCTTTCTCACCCACACCAACGCTGAAACTCATGAAATCATTCGCGCCAATTTAGACAAAAGCGCGATGTATGGCGGGATCATTACAGGAACCGGTGCGAGGTATTGCCCTTCGATTGAGGACAAGATTGTCAAGTTTGCGGAGAAGGATAGCCATCATGTTTTTCTTGAACCCGAAGGACGGAACACGCCGGAGGTCTATCCGAATGGGACATCCAACAGTCTCCCGGAAGCAGTCCAGGTCGCAATGATCCATTCGATTCCTGGGCTGGAGCATGCTGTCCTCACCAATCTGGCCTATGCCATTGAATATGATTTCTCGGATCCGACGCAGTTGACGCACACGTTGGAGTCGAAATTGGTGGAACATCTGTATTTTGCAGGACAGATCAACGGCACCACTGGTTATGAAGAGGCCGCTGGGCAGGGCTTTGTTGCCGGCGTGAATGCCGTCAGGAAACTGAGGGGCGAGGCGCCTTTTGTGCTTGGGAGAGGGGATGCCTATATCGGAGTCTTGATTGATGACCTGGTCACCAAGGGAACCAACGAGCCTTACCGTATGTTTACGTCCCGTGCTGAGCACCGTCTTGTTTTGCGGCAGGATAATTCCATCTTTAGAATGCTTCCCTTTGCAAAGGAATTGGGCATCGTGCCGCAGCAGGATCTACAACGTTTTGACAGCTATCAAGTTGAGATCGAAGCAGAACTAAAACGGCTCAATACTACGTTTCATCAAGGACAGTCACTTACACAAATCCTTCGTAGAACGGAGGTTACATATAACGATCTGCCGTCCAAAACAATTTCGGACCGTTTGGTCATTTCTCAAGTTGAAGTACTCGTCAAATATGCAGGCTACATTAACCGGGAGAAATTACAGATTGAACGGGCGCGCGCGATGGAGGATCAACGCATTCCAGACTGGCTCGATTACGACAAGCTGGATGTGCTCAGGTTTGAATGTCGCGAGAAACTGAAAAAGATTCGCCCGGAATCGCTGGGGCAGGCCGCCCGCATCTCCGGGGTCAATCCCGCGGATATCTCCATTCTGGCCGTCATCATTAAAAGGGGAAGCTGACTCACCCTTCCCCTGGGTCCATGCTGAGGCGGATCGTTTGAATCACATCGCGGCCGAAGACGCTCTGCAACTTGGCCAGCAGTTCTTTTTTTGCGCAACGCTGAAGTTCACTCAGCCAGGGGGAACTATCGACATAAATCGTCAATTCTTTGTTTGTCAAACGGCCCGGCCGTGTGTGGGCCGCGATACCGCTACCCACCGCTGTGGACCACTTCTCGATTAAAACACCCATCCGGCCCTGCTCATCCAGTTTCAAGGAACTGACCAACGAACCAACCATTGATGAAATCGAAACCCCGCCATCAGCAATGACTGCCGGGTTTTTTCTGGCATACCGGGGATATTTGAACACTGCCATAATTGCACCTTAAACTAAAAAGGGCAGGAGTGACCCTGCCCTGACACGAATCTTGATGGACGCGTTATTCGCCCAACTGCCACCGGACAAACCGGCGGATCGTCAGGGTGTCGCCCACCTCTTTGCCCTTGGCCGCAAGGAGTTTGGTGATCGACGTGTCGGGATCTTTGACGAAGCCCTGATCAATCAGGCAAACCTGAGAGTAGAACTTGGCCATCTTCCCATCAACAATCTTATCCACAATGTTCGCGGGTTTGCCAACCACCTGCTTGGCATAGATTTCCCGTTCGGCCGCAACAACATCTGCCGGCACTTCCTGGCTCTCGAGATAGCGTGGACTGCAGGCTGCCACATGCAGCGTAAGATCTTTGGCCAATTCCTGCACCACGGCACTGCTGCCTGTAGCCTCCTTGCCGCAACCAACCTCTATCAGCACGCCCAGTTTCCCGTTCAGATGGATATAGGACGCCACCAAACCCGGCCCCTGCAGCGTGTACCCGATATTGCGCTTCGCAACCAGGTTTTCACCAATCTCGGCAATCTTGGCCGCCATTTCGGCCTTGGTCACTTCCGTGATTTTACCGTCCGGAATCGCAAGCGCTTTGACCGCCATCGCCTTGACGAACTTCTGGAAGTTCTCATTCTTGGTTACAAAATCAGTTTCGCAGTTGATTTCAATCAGAATGCTCGCCTTGCTATCGCCAGCCGTTGCAATCAGCCCCTGATTGGCGGTACGCGTCGATTTTTTGGCGGCAATGGCCATGCCGCGCTCACGCAGCAGACGAATCGCCTGATCCTTATCGCCCCCCGCCTCTACCAATGCTCGTTTGCATTCCATCATCCCGACATTAGTCGCTTCACGTAATTCTTGCACCATTGCTGCAGTAATATCAGCCATTGAAAATCTCTCCTGAATTAAAGGTTATTAAAAACTCTCCCGCCTCTTCTCCGGAGAGAAGAGGGCAGGGGAGGGTGGTATGCTTACGCCTGAGGCGCAGCAGCAGGTTCCGCCGCATCGTTTCTGGGGGCACCCTCGGAGGCACCAGCGGTGCGCCGACGGGGGCTCCGGCTCTCGCCACGGGGCTTGCGCGGACCGGAAGGGCGACGATCGCCATCCGCCGGGCCCTGGCCCTGCGCGGCTTCCCGCTTCTTGTTTTCCTCAACCGCGATCTTGGAATATTCCGAAGCACCCTTGACAATCACCGCGGCGAGTGCGCCGGCAATCATCTTGATGCCGCGAATCGCGTCATCATTGCCGGGGATCGGGTAATCCACGGGATCCGGATTGCTGTTGGTATCAACGATGGCAATCACAGGAATATGCAGGCGGTTGGCCTCGGCAATGGCAATGGCCTCGCGGTTCACATCCACCACAAACATCGCGCCGGGCTTGTCGTCCATGGTGGCCATGCCTGAAAAGTTTTTGCGCAGTTTGTCAAGTTCGTGCCGCAATACTGCCACTTCCTTCTTGGGCATCTTGTCGAAGTCGCCATCTTTTTCCATCTTCTCAACCTGGCGCATGTACTTGATCCGCTTGCGGATGGTCAGGCTGTTCGTCAAGGTACCGCCGAGCCAGCGGGTGGTGACATACGGCTGACCGCAGGAGGAGGCAATCTCCTTGATAATCTGCTGCGCCTGTTTCTTGGTACCGACGAAGAGGATCGGACGACCCCGGGCAGCCGTTTCGTAAACGAACGTCTTCGCCTTCTCGAGTTGCTCGAGTGTCTTGATCAGGTCGATGATATGAATCCCGTTACGCTTGTCGAAGACAAACGGTTTCATTTTGGGATTCCAACGCTTGGTCTGATGACCGAAATGCAAACCTGCATCCAGCAGGTCCTTGACGGAAAGATCCGCCGTTTCTTGAACAATATCCATACTATCCTCCAGTTATTTAGTCCCGCTTACGCGCGACAATCCGCTTTGGCTGTGCCGGAGAGGCACAACACTCGCTTCCGTCCGGACACTTGCCGGACTACAAGGGGGGGAATAATACGGATTCGGTGCAAAGAGGCAAGAAATTTGTTATTCGTTATTTGAAATTCCCCAATAACTCATAACACCTTCGGTCACGAAATGCGCATGGGCATCAGCACGTAGATAAACGGCACATCGCATTTGATCACGCCGGGACTGAGTTCATCCGTCAATTCGACATAGATCTCATCGTTGGCGATATTGCGCAGCGGTTCCATGATGTAATCCGGATTGAAGGCCACCTGGATATCCCGGGCATTATACTTGATGGCCACCGACTCGTGAGCTTCACCCACATCCGGTGAGGAGGCGCTGATCTTAAGCTTGTTTTTGCCGAAGGTGAGTTTGATCGAGCTTGATTTGTCGCTGGTCAGCAAGGCCACGCGCTTGAGCGCCGTCAGAAACACTTCCCTGTCCACGGCAATCCGCTGTTCACATTGTCCGGGAATCACCTGGCGGAAATTCGGATACGTTCCTTCAATCAGCTTGGTGGTCAGCGTCACATCATCAAATTCAAAGCTGGCCTGATTTTTTCCAATAAAGATTTTTACCAGTCCTTCATCCTTCAAGATGCGGATAAGTTCATTCACAGCCTTGGTAGGCACAATGGCTTCACATTCCGCTTCTTTTGGAAATTCAATTTCATTTTCTGTCAAGGCAAGCCGGCGCCCATCGGTCGCCACCAGCGTGAGTTTATTACCTTTGAAGCTCATCAAAGTTCCGTTTAAAATAAAACGGGTTTCATCCGTTGAAGCGGCATAAAAAGTCTTCTGCAGCATTTGTTTCAAGGCTTTCTGGTCCACGGAAAACGTATGTCCACCTTCGCTGGGCGGAATGGCTGGAAATTCATCATCCGGCAACCCGTTGATTTTAAAAAACGCGGAACCGCAGGTGATCGAGGCCGCATTTTTATCATCCACTTCGATTTCGATATTATCGACAGGGAGTTCGCGAACAATGCTGAACAAGCGGCGGGCCGGAATGGTGGTTGCGCCGGCTTTGGCGATTTTGGCATCCACCGCGCAACGCATGGTCACATCCATATCCGTGGTCGTCAACCAGAGCTTGTCATTCTTGGCTTCCAGCAAGACATTGGATAACACGGGAAGGGTAGGACGAACATTCACCACGCCATGAACCATTTGAAGTCCCGACATGACCGCATCTTTGGCAATAACAAGTTTCATTTATCCTCCAAGTTCAAACTATCAACAATCCAAGAATATTAATCTTTATATATTCTATTAAATAACACCCGTATTATACCCTGTGCATAACAACAATAACTTCAAAACCATTCGAAACTACCTGCAAAACATGCTAAATCCACCACTGTTTCCCTGTTCATGACACCCCTTGTTTGGGTGTGAGTAAAGTGTGATAACATGGTTTGGTCCAGTTACCAACAATATTTGTCCATGTTATGAACATACTTGTCAACTTTTCTTCTCCAGCAAACGACTGAGGTGGGACACATTCTGACGAAGGGTAGAATCGGTTTCCATTTTGCGGGATATTTCCCGGTAGGCGTGAAGAATGGTGGCATGGGTTTTACCGAACGCACCGGCAATTTCCGGGAGGGAGGAAGGGGTCAGTGACCGGCACAGGTACATTGCGATCTGACGGGGCATTGTGATGGCCGCCGGACGTCTCTTACTGGTCATATCCACCAGACGGATGTCATAATAATCCGCCACGGCCTTCATGATGTGCTCGAAGGTGAGATCGTCCTGCTTCTCCTGGTCGATGGTATCGCGGAGGAGCATTTCAAGATCCTGGATGGTAAGGGCGCGGTTCATCAGCGAGGCATAAGAGGTGGCCCGGATCAACGCGCCTTCAAGGCGGCGGATGTTGGACCGGATCGTTTTGGCCATAAACAGGATAAGTTCATCCGCATGCTTATAACCACATTGAGCCTGCTTGTTGCGTAGAATGGCAATGCGGGTTTCAAGATCCGGCGGCTGAAGCTCCGTCACCAGGCCCCATTCAAAGCGGGTGACCAGGCGCTGTTCAAGTCCCTGAATTTCACTGGCCGGGCGATCACTGGTCAATACGATCTGCTTATGAGCATCAAAAAGGGCATTGAAGGTGTGGAAGAATTCCTCCTGCATACGTTCCTTACCAGCCAGAAAGTGGATGTCATCGATCAGCAGCAGATCCATACTGCGGTACTTTTTCCGGAACTGCACCAGGGATTTATTTTGCAGACCCTCGATATATTCATTGGTAAAACTCTCGGACGACAAATAGGCGATTTTGGAATTTGAGTTTTTCAAAACATGATGTCCGATGGCCTGCATCAGATGGGTTTTCCCCAGGCCGGAACCCCCATAAATGAAGAGTGGATTGTAAGCGCGTGCGGGAGATTGAGCCACAGCCAATGCCGCGGCATGCCCGAAGTTGTTGGAAGGCCCCACCACAAAACCGTCGAAGGTGAAATTGGCATTGAATACCGGCCCGCCGGGTTGCCGGGCTGTGCTCTGCCGCCGAGGGGCTGCTGCGGGTTCAGCCGCCGCAGTGGCCGGCGCCGCTACGGCATCCAGCACGCGTTTGGAGACTTGAAAAACAATATCATAGGATTCGCCCGATACCGACGCCACCGCCGATTTGATCAGAGGCAGATAATTTTCCTCCAGCCAGGTCTGATAGAAATTATTACCCACTCGCAAAGTCAGTGTTTGCCCCTCGATACTCCCCGGCTCAATCACGGCGATCCAGCGCGAATAAATATCGGGATGCAAGAGCTTGATCAGGTGATCACAAGCCTCACTCCACACAGCAGACGCAGTATTTCCTGACACGGTAAATCTCCCCCGGCAAACTCTTCAATCGAAGCAATGCCGATATTCCGAAAAACACATGAAAATCTAACAATCACCAAATAAAGCGAGTTTTTTGCGACTTGTTAACAAGTTATTAACAGGCAGATGTCTGTCTTATCTTGTACCCGCTTACGCAGGACAATAGGTGAGAAAATATAAGCAGGCAAGGGGTTTTATCACTTTTCCGTAAAAAAAATCAGACCTACGACAGGTTGATTTTAGTTAAGCAGAGACCACAACATATAGTATTAAGATCACCGTTTAAAAAAAATATTAAAACGCGCCAAGAGCAGATTTCTATCTTTGAAATTGGAGAAAAAAAGTCGCCGCGACGTGTAACCTATTAGTTTTGAATGGCATACGCAGGCAAAGAAGTGAACAACCTCCATCCGAATCGCAAAAACCCCAAATATTTCGCAGTTTTCACTGATTCCATGCCAACAAAACAGGGTGCCGCACTGAAAGAATACAATAAGTGCAGTGGGTTTTCCGTTATGTAAGGCAGGACTCGATAGACTCAAACAAAAGAAAGGACGGCGAAGATGAAGAATATCGGATTGATGATGGGGTGCATAATGGGGGTGACCAGCATGGCGCTAGCGGACGAACCTGCTGCACAGGGTGGGGATCGTCAGCCTCCGCCCATGCGACAGGGTAAGGGTGGTATGATGGAGCGGGGCGAAATGATGATGTTGATGCGCCCCGCGGTTGTGAAGCAACTGGAGTTGACCAGCGAGCAACAGGCCCAGATTGCCGCCGTGGTGGGTTCGGCCTCGAATGAAATGAGTTCGTTGCGAACCAAGATACAGACCCTGGCGAAAAAGCAGGCGGAACTGATGGGGGCTGAAAACATTGACGAGAATGCGGTTCTTCAACTGGCCGATGAGATTGGTAAAGTTCGTTCCGACACGGCCAAAATTCAGATCAAGCAGATGTTGGCCGCACGCAAAATTCTGACCGTGGAACAGCGTCTCAAGATGCGGGAAATGATGAAGCATTTCATGGAAAGAAATGAGGGTGAAAGACCTGGCGCCAAAATGATGAGGGGTGCAAACAAGCCCGCGGGTGCGCCCCGGCACGAGGCGGTTCCCGGCGGCGACCATGTGCCTCCTCCTCCTGCGCAGTAACAACTCAAGTGGATCAGGGTGCAGGCGATGCGTCGCTCAGGCACAAAAAAACGCCCCGGATTTTACTCCGGGGCGTTGTCTTTTCAGACTTGCGCAGTCAGGCGTGTCAGCCCTTGAGCGCCGCGTGAGCGGCGGCCAGGCGGGCAATCGGCACGCGATAAGGACTGCAGCTCACGTAGTTCAGACCGGTCTTGAAGCAGAATCTTACGGATTCCGGATCACCGCCCTGCTCACCGCAGATTCCGACCTTCAGATTCTTCTTAGTCTGACGGCCTTTCTCCACCGAGATCTTGATCAACTGGCCCACGCCATCCTGATCAATGGTCTGGAACGGATCGGCGGCAATGATCTTCTTTTCCAGATAGTCGCCCATGAATCCGCCGATATCATCACGGCTGAAGCCGAACGTCATCTGGCTCAGGTCATTGGTCCCGAAGGAGAAGAAGTCGGCCTCCTGCGCCATGCGGTCAGAAAGCAGCGCCGCGCGCGGAATCTCGATCATCGTCCCGAACAAATACGGGATCGCCTCAATCTTCTTCCGTGCGATGACATCCTCGTAGACGGTCTTGACGATCGCCTTCTGGTGCTTCAACTCGTTGATGTCGCAGGTTACCGGGATCATGATTTCCGGATGGCATTTCTTGCCGCTTTTGATGAGTTCCGCCGCCGCCTCGAAGATGGCACGGATCTGCATCTCGGTGATTTCCGGATAGGTGATGCCCAGGCGCACACCACGGTGTCCCATCATAGGATTGGATTCATGCAGCGCATCGCCGCGGGCCTTAACTTCCTTGGGAGAAATGCCGAGGCTGGCCGCCAATTCCTTCTGCTTGATCGCGCTCTGGGGCACGAATTCATGCAGGGGCGGATCGAGCAGGCGAACCGTAACGGGCATCCCGTCCATGGCTGCCAGCGTGGCCTTGATGTCGCTCTTCACAAAGCGGAAGAGTTTCTTCAGGACAGATACGCGCTCCTCGACCGACTTGCTCAGGATCATCTTCCGCAGCAGGAAGAGAGGCTCATCGCTGCCCTTGCCGTAGAACATATGCTCGGTACGGAACAGGCCGATACCTTCGGCGCCGAACGCGCGGGCCTTGCGGGCATCCTCGGCGGTGTCGGCGTTGGCGCGCACACCCATCGTGCGGAACTTGTCGACCAGCTGCATGAATTGCTGGAAGCGGGGATTCTCGGAATTGTCAACCAGCGGCACCGAGCCGGTGAAGACGAACCCGCGGCTGCCATTCAGCGTCACCACGGCACCTTCCTTGAGCACCACCGTGCCGACGGTGAGCTTCTTCCCGTGCGCATCGGCATGCAGGCCACCCGCGCCGACGATACAGCACTTGCCCCAGCCGCGGGCGACAAGCGCCGCATGGCTGGTCATCCCGCCGCGGGCGGTCAGAATGCCGGCCGCAGCGCGCATGCCCTCGACGTCTTCGGGGTTGGTCTCCTCGCGCACCAGGATCACCGTCTTGCCGGCCTTGGCCCACTTCACCGCATCATGGGAGGTGAACACGATCTGGCCGCAGGCCCCGCCGGGTCCGGCGGGCAACCCTTTGCAGAGCGGCTTGAGCGAAGCCTCCGCCTTGGGATCCACCACCGGATGCAGGAGCTCGTCCAACTGCTGGGGCTCCAGGCGCAGGACGGCGGTTTTCTCGTCGATCAGCTTTTCCGCGAGCATATCCATGGCCATGTTCAGCGCGGCGGTGCCGGTACGCTTACCGTTGCGGCACTGCAGCATAAACAACTTGCCTTCCTGGATCGTGAACTCAATGTCCTGCATATCCTTGTAATGCTTCTCCAGTGTATCGCGAATCTTGCACAGCTGCTTGTAGATGGGCGGCATCAGGTCTTCAAGTGAATGAAGGTGCTTGTTCTGGTCGTTCTTGGTGTCGTCATTCAGCGGGCTGGGCGTGCGGGTACCGGCCACGACATCCTCGCCCTGCGCGTTGACCAGCCATTCGCCGTAGAACTTGTTCTCGCCGGTGGCGGGATTGCGGGTGAACGCCACGCCGGTGGCGGACGTATCGCCCATGTTGCCGAACACCATGGCCTGAACGTTGACGGCGGTGCCCCACTCGTCCGGAATGCCCTCGATGCGGCGGTAGGAGATGGCGCGCTTGCCGTTCCAGCTTTTGAAAACGGCACCCACGCCGCCCCACATCTGGTCCATCGGATCATCCGGGAACGACTTGCCGAGCACCTTTTTGACGCGCTCCTTGAACCTCTCGCACAAACCCATCAAATCATCGGTGGTCATGTCGGTATCGGACTTATAGCCCTTTTTGACCTTGAGCTCGTGCATGATACCTTCAAGCTGCATGCGGATGCCCTTGCCCTCGGCAGGCTCGACGCCTTCAGACTTCTCCATCACGACGTCGGAATACATCATGATCAGCCGGCGGTAGGAGTCGTACACAAAGCGCGCATTGCCGGTTTTGGCAATCAGGCCGGGGATGGTCTTGGTGCACAGCCCGACGTTCAAGACGGTTTCCATCATGCCAGGCATCGATTTGCGGGCGCCTGAACGGCAGGAAAGCAGAAGTGGATCCGCGGGATCTCCGAACTTCATGCCCATATCGGTTTCCACCTGGCGCAGCGCCACTTCAACTTCAGCGGTCAGGCTTTTTGGAAAACGGGACTTGTTCGCAAAGAAATCGACACAACATTCCGTGGATACGGTAAAGCCCGCGGGAACGGGAAGCCCGAGAATACACATTTCCGCAAGGTTTGCGCCCTTGCCGCCCAACAGGTTTTTATCACTAGCCCCGCCCTCGGTTTTACCGCGACCGAAACTGTACACATACTTTTTACTCGTCGTTGCCATTACCATTACTCCTCTTTATTTTGACTCGCACCGCAACCTGCGCCGCGAAACTGTTCCTCAATGTCTGCTAAAAAAAATAGATCAATCCTAGATTCCCGTTTCAGGCCCGAATAAAATCAAGCCTCCGGCATAGCACGGCCACGAAATATTAACGTGACAGGTGTTCGCCGGATGTCTGCGGAATTGCAGACTGGACAACCGAACGTGAATCGCTAACATTAACCGTCCCAATATAAGGAAGGGAAAGATTCTCCGCAAGGGGTTTCTTGTGGTTTTTTGAACAAAACGGAAATGGAGTCGTTCTGTGAGCAAAGTAATTGATGTGGTGGCTAATACTATTCGCGGTCTTGCGATGGATGGAGTGCAGAAGGCAAATTCCGGGCATCCGGGTATGCCCATGGGCATGGCGGATGTCGCGGCCGTGCTGTTTCTGAATCATTTGAATCATTGCCCGTCCCACCCTGACTGGGTGAATCGCGACCGTTTTGTGTTGTCCGGCGGCCATGGCTCCATGTTGCTTTACAGCATGCTCCATTTAACCGGTTATGGCTTGCCTGTCACGGAACTGGCTCAATTCCGGCAATGGGGCAGCAAGACTCCCGGCCATCCCGAGTTTGGTCACACCGCCGGGGTCGAGGCCACCACGGGGCCGTTGGGGCAGGGGTGCGGTATGGCCACCGGTATGGCGCTGGCGGAACGTATGCTGGCCGCCCGCTTCAATGCCGGCGCCTTTGCGCCGGTGGATCACCACACCTATGTGTTCTGCGGCGATGGTGACCTCATGGAGGGGATTTCTCACGAAGCCTTCTCGCTCGCGGGCCATCTGGGCTTGAATAAGCTGATAGTTTTCTATGATAGCAACCGGATCACCATCGAAGGCGGCACCTCGTTGAGCTATAGTGACGATGTGCGCAAACGCTTTGTGGGCTATAAATGGAATGTGCTGGAAATTGACGGGCATAATTTCGACGAAATTGATAAGGCCATCGTGACCGCCAAGGCCGAGAAGGATCGGCCCACCTTGATCATCACCAACACCCATATCGCCCACGGATCGCCGAATCTGCATGATTCCCATAAGGCACATGGCGAACCGCTGGGTGTGGCGGAAGTCAAGGCGACCAAGAAAGCTCTGGGCTTGCCGGAAGACAAGGATTTTTACGTTCCGGATCAGGTGAGCGACGTGTTTGCTGGCCGCTCCCGTGAATTGGATGCCAAGGTGGTGGCGTGGGAAGCCGATTACAAGAAATATGCCGCCGCCTATCCCGAGCTGGCTAAAGTCTGGCAGAACTGCGCCAAGCAGGAGTTGCCGGCGGATATCGAAAAAATGATGCCGGTCTTTGAAAAACCTGAGGCGACCCGCGTCTCCTCCGGCAAGGTGATTCAAGTTCTGGCCAAGGCCCTGCCCTGGTTCGTGGGAGGGGCGGCGGACCTGGCGCCCAGCACCAAGACCTTCATGGAGGGGCTTGGCTCGGTATTGCCCGGTAAGTTTGATGGACGCAATCTGCATTTCGGAGTGCGTGAACTGGGGATGTCGGCGGTTTTAAACGGGCTCCAGTTGCATGGTGGCTTCCGGGTGTTCGGCGCCACGTTTTTTGTATTCTCTGATTACTGCCGGCCGACCATCCGTGTGGCGGCGCTGATGAATCTGCCCACGATCTATGCATTTACGCACGATAGTTTCTATGTGGGTGAAGATGGCCCGACGCATGAGCCCATCGAACAAATCGCCAGTTACCGGTGTATGCCGAACGTTTCGGTGATCCGTCCTGCCGATCCCACGGAGACGGTCTCCGCCTGGCTCGCGGCACTCAAAAATCAGTCTGGCCCGACGCTCCTGTTGCTGACCCGTCAGAACCTGCCGGTGATTGATCGCAAGGTCTATCCCGCAGCCTCGAATCTTGAGAAGGGCGCCTATGTTCTGTGGCAAAGCGCCGAGGGAGTGCCTGAGCTGATTCTCATCGGCACCGGATCAGAGGTCAGCCTGGCGCTGGATGCGGCAAAGGAGTTGGCCAAGGAAGGCCGGAATGTGCGCGTGGTGAGCATGCCGTCCTGGGATCTCTTTGAGAAGCAGAGTGCGGAGTATCGCGCGCAAGTGCTGCCAACGGAATGCAAGAAACGCATGGCGATAGAAGCCGGCTGCTCCATGGGTTGGTCAAAATATGTTGGTTGCAAGGGCCGCATCCTGAGCATAGATCATTTTGGCGCTTCGGCTCCCGCCGGAGTTTTGGCAGAAAAATTCGGCTTTACCACCGCCAATGCGGTGAAGATGGCGAAAGAGGTTATTGGTTAAAGGTTATTGGTGATTGGGGATAAGCATTACAATTAACCAATAACTCTTAACTGATAACCATTTATACTCACATGGCTCGATTCATCATACATGGCGGCAAGCGCCTGAGCGGTACCTATTTACCGGGCGGCAACAAAAATGCCGTGCTGCCAATGTTGGCTGCTTGCGTTCTTACGGATAAGCCGGTCATTCTGGAAAACGTTCCGTTGATCGATGACGTGCACACCATGCTGGAACTTCTCTCCGGCTTGGGCGTGGAAATCGGGGTTAATGACCATACGGTTACACTCTGCGCCAAGGGCGTGCGACGCAGCAAGCTGGATCCTGTATTATGCCGCAAAGTGCGGTCTTCCATTCTGTTGGCTGGACCGATGGCGGCCCGGCTGGGAAAGGTTACGCTCTCGCCGCCCGGCGGCGATGTGATTGGACGGCGCCGGCTGGATACCCATTTTCAAGGTTTGCAGGCGCTGGGTATTGAAGTTGAAGGCGGCCAAAATTTCGTCTTCCGCCGGAAACGCTTTGAGGGTGCGGCGATGGTGCTCGATGAGGCCAGCGTGACGGCCACGGAGAATGTTCTGATGGCGGCCACGGTGGCTCGCGGGGAGACGACCATTTTCAACGCCGCCTGCGAACCCCATGTGTCGGATCTGGCCTTGCTGCTCAACAAGATGGGCGCCCAAATTGCCGGCATTGGCACCAACCGGTTGGTGATCCAGGGCGTGGAGGCCCTTAGTGGCGCGACGCACAGGGTGCAACCCGACTATATTGAGATTGGCAGTTTTGTCGCCGCCGCTGCCGCCACGGGGGGCGACTTGCGTGTGACGGGCGTGGAGCCGGAACCGATGCTGATTATCGGCAAAACGTTCCAGAAGCTGGGCATCAAACTTCAAATGGATGGGACCACTGTGACCCTGCCGCCCCGCAGATCGTCGCGGGTTACCAGGGATTTCGGCGGCGCGATTCCAAAGATCGAGGACGGGCCCTGGCCGAGTTTCCCTTCAGACCTCATGAGCGTCTCCCTGGTGGCGGCCACGCAGACGAAAGGCACGGTCTTGTTTTTTGAAAAGATGTTTGAGAGCCGGATGTATTTTGTGGACTACCTGATCGGCATGGGGGCGGGAGTAGTGGTGTGTGATCCGCACCGGGTGTTGGTAACGGGCCCCTCCCGCCTGCATGGCATCAATATGGCCAGTCCTGACATCCGTGCCGGCATGGCCCTGTTGATCGCCGCCCTTTGCGCCAAAGGCGAGAGCGTCATCAACAACGCCCAGACCATTGATCGCGGTTATGAGCGCGTGGAAGAACGCCTTCGCGACCTCGGGGCAGACATCGTGCGCGAAAGTTGAAACGAGACCATGTTTGACAGCCACCAGGAACTGGAGCGGCGGATCCTTCATGGACTGATCAGTGAGTGGAAAAATGCCGTTGGTCTACTTTCGCCCACGCTGAAGCGCCGACTGACACCTCCCGCCTTCGAGTTGCGTGACTTCGAGAAGCGCTGGGCTGAATGGCATCGTGACCGACGGATCATGGCCTTCAGCCGCAAGTTGGTATTGAACCACCGCTGGATGACGGTCCGCGAGGTGCTGCTCCACGAGTTGGCCCACCAGTTGACGGATGAGGTTCTTGGCGGAACCGACCAGCCGCACGGCGCGCGGTTCCAGGAAGCCTGTCGCCTGCTGAATGCGGATCCACGCGCGGCCGGCGACTTCCCCTCGCTCTACGAAACAATTAACACCAGCGGGCTCGATGATAATGACCGGATCCTGCTGCGCGTGAAGAAGCTGCTGGCTTTGTCCGAAAGCGCGAACCGGCATGAAGCTGAATTGGCTATGACGAAAGTCCACGAGACGATAGCCCGCTATAACATTGATCTGCTTTCCAGCCCGGTAAGCCGGGCTTACTGCAGCCTGTGTCTCGGCGAACCGCAGTTGCGGCAGTCGGCCGACGAATACGCCTTGAGCCGGTTGCTGCAGGACTACTATTTTGTCGAGGCTGTGTGGATCTGCGCCTATGTGGTCGAAAAGGAGCGGATGGGCCGGATCCTTGAAATCAGCGGCACCACGGAGAATGTCAAGATGGCTGGATACGTGTATGATTTTCTGAAAAGGACCATCAAGGACCAATGGCGGGTATTCAAGAAGGGGCGCGCCGGTGCCCCGGGCAGCCAGGTGGATTTTGCGCTGGGCCTGTTGAGCGGCTTCGCAGAGAAGTTGAAGACACAGGACCACAAACTTGAACAGGATAGCCCCGCGACGTATGCGCTGATGAAGCGGAATGATGTTCAGCTCATGACCTATTTGCGGACCCGCCATCCCCGGCTCCGGAAGATGTCCGGCTCCGGCCGTAGCATCGACGAACATGTTCATCGTGCCGGTCAGAAGGTAGGCCGCAATACCATCCTCACCAAGCCGATCGAACACGGCACCGCCAGTCGTAGGTTTCTGTTGGGGTGTTAGGCTACCAGAGCGAAGCACAGGTGGCAGCCGACGTCCCTGGCGGCTGCAGGTCTATCCAGAGAACTTTCAATGGATAACGCGGCCGCCGAGGCCGTCGGCCCTCCAGCAGAAAGCGCCTGGGTGAATTCTTTTGGAGAAGGGCCAGCGCCTCGCTGGCCGTCTTTAGACTTGGCCTTGTATCTTTGAAATAAGCCTGCTAAAACGTATTAGCAATGCAGGAAACAACTGATAACTCAAGACCTGTGACGATCCCGGATATCGCGTTTGCCGCGGGTGTTTCACGAACGACGGTGTCCATGGTCTTGAATGGCAAGGCTGACCGCTACCGTATTTGTGCGGCGACCCGGCGACGGGTGGAGGCGGTGATTGCCCAGTCGGGCTATCAGCCGAACCGGATGGCGCGGAACATGAGGCTGGGGCAAAGTACTTTGGTAGGCCTGATTCTATCGGACGGGACACCTGATGTCGGCGAACTGCTTGCAGGGCTGGAACCTACACTGGCTGGTGCCGGTTACGGTCTGGTGGTTGCCACCGTCGGAGCCAATCCCTCTTCTGCCCGTGAACGAGTCCAGCGTCTGAACCATGACGGTCTTGCCGGCTTAATCTATGGCCCCGGCTTTTCCGCGGGCGGCTCTCCTATTATTGCCGGGCTGGGGCCTACGATTATTTTGGGATTGCCCACGGCCGGTTTGCCAGGGGTTTACCATGACGATGAACAGGGCGGCCAGACACGGCCGGCGGGCATGCGACGCTCTGAGCGGAAGCGTGGTCAGGTGGCCGGCGAATTGATACTATCGATTTTGGCAGGGGCGCCACCCGGTAACAGGCGTGTACCGCTGGAGCCGCTGGCGGAGTCAGAGTTGCTGAGTTCTCGGGTTGCTGAGTTGTTGAAGGGTGAAGCCGAAGGACAGCCTGTGTCGACTCAGACAAAACCGGTGTCCCAACCGGTGATGCCAGAACCATCACCTCCGCCTGTGATTGTGTTCCGTCCGCCCCCAATCATTATGGCGCCGGTACCCCCGCCTCCGGTCTTTGAAGAACCGATACCAT
>Ga0194056_10000892_pt1 | contig 16347 bp, 16 predicted proteins | sample SepL4413m_MetaG_FD_155458 | JGI IMG/M metagenome (GOLD analysis project Ga0194056, IMG submission 155458) | Anoxic zone freshwater microbial communities from boreal shield lake in IISD Experimental Lakes Area, Ontario, Canada - Sep2016-L442-13m | ecosystem: Environmental > Aquatic > Freshwater... | reverse complement strand
CGGGACAGATAAATAAAACTGGCCTATTGATTCCGGGAGCGCTGAGCCCCAGCTCGGCGTAGTCAGTAATCGGTTTGACTATCCCGTGCCGAGCTGGGGCTCAGCGTTCCCGGAAAGTTATCTGTCCCGGCTTAAGGTGATTTCCACATTTGTTAAGGGCTTTTGGTTGACTATCAACGCATAAAAATAGTGTCATGATGCCTGACAAGATGCCTTGGATGCCCTTAAATTGGCAGTTGAAACAGGCTTATATTTTTTGTGCCGGGGAGACAAAGACCGTCCTCTATGCCCGTCGAACTTTGAGGATTATTGCCGAACAATGCAATTAATAAATTTAGGTTGCTTAGTGCCTTGCAAAATAAATTCTATATGGTAAAAATATAGTTGTTGAACTATGATTTTAGCGTCTTTATTGCAAGTAGTATCAACAAACCAAATATTCTAAAATAATAATGAGGAGAGAATAATGAAAAAATTAGCATCCGTCTGTGCAGGACTGTTATTATGTTTGAGTACAAATGTTTTCGCAGATGAGCACCTTGACGCTGCACTGGAACACGCCAACGCAGCAGTAGCTGAAGGTAAAGCGGGAAAAGCGCCAAACTTGGTCACCCATGCCAAAGCCGCTCTGGATCATTCTCTGGCGGCTTCTCTGGTTGCCAAGAGCGTGCCAAAAAACCATATAAACGCTGCCTCTGATTCGTTGCAAAAAGCGATTGATGAGGGTACTTTGGGGCATGTACAACCGGCTACCCAATCTGCTGAAGAAGCGGTAGGACACCTTAACGCCGCTAAAAAATAATAAGCATTCAGCCCCCTCTTTGAAAAAGAGGGGTTAGGGGAGATTTTATTAGATAAATCCCCCTCATTCCCCCTTTTTCAAAGGGGGAGGTGAATACTTACAAAAATAATAAGATCAAGACCCGCAAAGAGAAAGCGGGCAGATTATTCTGTCCGCTTTTTTTGCCGGCAACAGAGTTGTGTTTACTCCGTTAATGATTTTTTATAATCACCGTCACTTCAAAAGTTTTAAGCGGCACCACATTGTGCTCAAAAGATCGATGGTAGATCAGTTTTACTTCGCTTTTGCCAACGGCAACGGCATGAAGCGTTATCACTTCAACGCCACCCGACCCCATCATGTTATTGTCGGCAAAAAAGGCTGTCTTAATCTGACTTAAAACATTCAAATCGAGTGGGATCAGCTCCCAAGCATAACCCGTCGTAGGATTTCCCGGTAATATAACGTCCAGCTCATCACCCACCCCTATTTCAACGGTTTTGCCGGAATCGTTTTCGTTTAATTTCATAGCTTGACCCGCCAAGGTGTTGTCAACATGACCCAACATCAATGCAAAAAATATAATTGCGCCGGTTTGAAGCCATTTTGTGTTGACGTAGCCAGTAACCTTATCCACGCTTAACTTAACGTTAAGCCGGAAATAGTCGGAGTTATATCGATTCATCATCAAACTCTGCGCTTTATTAATTCGGTAACTGTTATTATAGCGGCATTTTTTTATTCGACAGGCTTTATGCGTTTAGATCGCCCTCGCATTACGCCACAGAGTGAATCCAGGCAATTTGCATTTTTTAGATTACCAGAGCGTTGCCATGACAACATTGACAAACCATCAAAAACTGCTTGCCATTGCGCTTGAAGAAGCACGTAGCGGACAGGCTCAAGGCGGCATCCCGGTAGGCATGGCGTTGTTTTCCGCAGACGGCATCTTGCCCGATCGAGGACACAACCGTCGCATTTAGGAGGGTGACCCTTCAAGCCATGGCGAAAAGAATGCCTTTCACAAGGACGGTCGCCTGAAAACCTGCTGCGACAAAATCCTGATCACTACCCTTAAACCTTGATACATTTCGATACAATTCAGTTATAGAACATTATTATTTTTTAGTTTATAGTCTTTCAGAAATTAAATTTCCATTACATGAAGCTTGCAGCCCATACGGATAACATCCCTTAAAGAAATGGTATCCGTTAAGATCGAAATTATTTATCTGAAAATCTATAGTATTGAAAGTAAAAGTCTCTCATTTAGTGAGTGACAATTTTACAAAAACCATCCCTTCCAGAAAGGATACCTGTTCCGGCTTAAGTGGACAACCTTTGCCGGTATTGCAGCGGCTTGATACATCAATTCAACATAGGTAACGTAATCGTTGGAGAAGCTGTCAATTTTTCCGGCGGTATTGCTTGCGCCAAAACGGCATCAACATGATTGATCTCAACTCGACTGAATGTATCTATATGATGGCCAACTTTATGAGTGCCCATAATGGGTTATGGAACGAAGAGATCGGTGAACTGTGATAAAGTCGTCCTCAACCCAACTGATTTTGTTAATCGCGATGCTGGCAACTGTTATGTCGGCATCAGCAGGCAGTGCGATGCCGATGCCCGAACTTGATCAAGTAACATTGCAACTAAAATGGACGCATGCCTTTCAGTTTGCCGGCTACTACGCCGCCAAAGAACAGGGTTATTACCGCGAAGCCGGACTGGATGTACGTATCGAAGAAGGAAGCGCCACTATTGATCCCGCTGACACGGTGACGAAAGGCAAGGCAGACTTCGGTATTGGCACCAGTAGTTTGCTGCTACGAAGAAACGCCGGTCAGCCTATCGTGGTGCTGGCCGTTATTTTTCAACACTCGCCTTATGTGCTGCTGGCTCGCCAAGACAGTTCCACGCAAACGCTCCAAAACATAATGGGCAAACGTTTGATGCTGGAGTCACAGGCCGATGAACTGCTTATTTATCTAAGCAAAGAAGGTATTCCGCTTGATCAAATCAAGCAAATGGAACACAGCGCCAACCCTCAGGACTTGATCAAGGGCAAAGTCGATGTCATGTCTGGATACGTCACTAACGAGCCTTATTTTCTCAATCTTGCGCATTTTCCTTATCAGATCTTTACCCCACGCTCTGCCGGGATTGATTTTTACGGTGACACCCTGTTCACCACCGAAAAACAAATTTTAGACCATCCGCAGCGGGTTAAAGCATTCCGGGATGCCAGCCTGAAGGGGTGGCGCTATGCCATGGCGCATCCGCAAGAAATCGCCGAGTTGATTTTTGCCAAGTATTCGCAACAGCATCCGCTTGCCGCCTACCTGTTTGAAGCCCAACAGATGATACCGCTAATCCAGCCTGAGTTTATTGAAATAGGTTACATCAATCCGGGGCGCTGGCAATATATTGCGGACATATACATAGAAATGGGCAAACTGCCAAAAGATTTTTCACTCAAGGGCTTTCTTTATGAGGCTCAGCCAAGTGTAGATCTGACCCATCTTTATAAAATACTGGCGGTGTTATTCACTATTTTGTTACTGGTGTCGACCTTGGCACTGACTATTTATAACAACAATCGTAAATTGCGAAACCTTGATAAACAAAACCGCATCATTGCCGCTAATTTAAGGCAAGCCAAAGCAATCGCAGAGCAGTCTTTAGCCGACCAGCACGAATTCATTGCCATGGTTTCGCATGAATTCCGTTCACCGCTCGCTGTCATTGACTTATCTGTACAGCTACTGACACTGAAAATTGCAGGAGATGCTGACACTGCCGTCATTATCGGCCGCATCCGCCATGGCATCACACGACTGTCCAGTTTTCTTGATAACTGCCTGACCGAAGATCGCCTGAATAGCCATGGCTTAACACTGCAAATATCGCCCATCAACCTTCAGCAACTGGCGACTGTGATACAGGAGGATACCGCTCAGCTTATTTCCCCTGGCCATCAGATTATTATAGAAACTGATCCCGACTTACCGATACTCTTCGCCGATCGGCAACTACTCAACATCTTGCTGATTAATCTACTCGACAATGCCATTAAATATTCGTCAACAGGTAGCGAGGTCAGGCTGCGTATCCTCTGCAATGACGCCACCTGCCTCTTTGAAATCATTGATCAGGGGCGTGGCATACACCTCAATGAACAAATACTGATTTTTAATAAGTACAGTCGCGGCCAGGGTGTTCAACACATAGCCGGAGCCGGAATTGGCCTGTCTTTGGTCAAGAATATTGTCGAGATGCACAGTGGCAGCATTAATGTTAACAGTCGTGTTAACGTCGGCACCTGTTTCACGGTAACCTTTCCATTAAACTTAACGCCCCTGTTGGCACATACGTTATGACCCTTGACTCATCACCCAATCTACCCCGCATCGTCGTTGTTGAAGACGATCCCGGTCAACTACTCGGCCTGCTTGATTATCTGCACCTGGTCGGTTACCCTGCCTGGGGTGCAGACTGTAGCGAAGCCTTATACAAAGGTCTGTTGATAAATCCGGTCGACGTGATCATTCTTGATATCGGCCTGCCGGGCGAAGATGGCTTAACTATCGCCCAACATCTGCGTGGGCTACCCAATCTTGCCATTATCATCCTGAGTGCTCGCGCCAGTCTGGACGACCGCATCGCCGGACTTGCTATCGGTGCCGATCGATATCTGGTTAAACCGATTGATCTGGCTGAGCTGGTCGCCAATATTGAGGCGGTGACACGTAGCCAAAGCTTTATCGCCGCACCGCCAATCGAGCGTGTTAAAGAGGAATTAAAACCGGACACCACTTGGCGTCTAAACAGCCAGCATTGGACGCTAACCTCCCCACGCGGCACAATGCTGCAATTGACAGATCGCGAATTTCGGGTGCTACAGATATTGATGTCAGTCCAAGGGCAGATTGTTGACAAGCGGGGTATTGCCGACCTTATCATCGGTTCACGCATACTCAATAGTCATGAGCGCCTGGATGTACTGCTGGCTCGCCTGCGCAAAAAAGCCGGCACCCTGTTAGAAGACCCCTTACCCATCAAAACAGCGCACCAAATCGGCTATGCCTTTACAGCCCCAGCCGAAATTGATTAAACTGATTTTTGGCATCCTTTATTCATCGGTTTACACTTTTTGCAACACCCATCGCGTAGGTCGGATTAGCGACAGCGCGACCCGAAAGAAATTATTAGTATCTAAAGGCCGAGGTCTTAAACCAGCAAGGAAGATTAAGTAACAGAAACTGCGTAGGTAAGAATTTCGGGTACTCTGTACCAGCAAATTCATTTCGATACGGGTCGGCGTTGAAATCCCGACCAAAACGCTTCAAGACCTCAATCACTTTCAAAATATGAGTGACGGGATTGCAATCCCCCATCACTCGTCAGTCTGTTTATTCTTGAATATTATCTAAAAAAAGGCTACCAACTTAAGCCGGGACAGATAACTTTCCGGGAACGCCGAGCCCCAGCTCGGCACGGGATAGTCAAACCGATTACTAACTATTGGTGACTACGCCGAGCTGGGGCTCAGCGCTCCCGGAATCAATAGACCAGTTTTATTTATCTGTCCCGCTTTAAATTGGTAGCCTAAAAAAAATACCTGCATGCAATAAACTGCAAGAATCGTCCATGTTCTGACAGCTTAATTAGCTTACAATTAACATAGAAATAAAAATTAACCAAGAGATAAACGTGCAAAAATCAGATGCTATCGAAAAAAACAACATAACTTGGCCAAAATTCTCTGTTGTAAAAGAACACACATGTCCCCGGTGTAGAAATCGGGATACGAGGCTATCAAAACGCCCAAAAGGCAGCTTGTTTAATAGGGTATTCAGAAAAGCTCACCGCTGCAATACATGCTATAGCCGATTCTGGATATTTCGTCCCTTCCGTATACTTATACTCACAGGCGTAATGTTCTATATTTATAACTATTTAATTCCTCTAATTTAGGCTTGAAGACAAGAATTGTTTTCAAAGCCCTATTATTTTTCCGAAACAACCCTGCGTGCCTGACTACTCATAAATAACAAAACCGCCTAACGGAACTGTTAAATGAACCGCCTTGCCATTTCGCGCTTCAATCTTAACTTTTGAACCTATCTGTGCCGGGTCGGTTGAATAGATACATGTTAAAAACTTGAAATTATCCCCGTGCAAATTGTTATCAATGGTCACCCAGGCAGTCCGTAATTGATCAACATCGGTATTAATAGCCAAGACCATTTCGTGATTATTAAAGATGCGCGACCAAGGCACAACAGACAGAATACGATCACCGATAATATGCGGAAAACCGAAAGTCCCTGCCTCGCCACTATCAGAAATTTCGCGAAGATACTGCCGTCCCCTACGTAAAGTTAAACACCCTTTTCTATTTCTGATTTTGTTAATGTCGGCAATGATCCGGTAGATTTTATGAGCCTCATTAAAAAAATGCAGACCACTACTTTGGATGGAGCCAAATTTTCCGCCAAACATACATTCACGCAAATAACGGTCACTATCCCCCGCACCGTTAAAGGCTTGTTCGGTACCGTAAAACAGACAGGGAATACCCATAGTCGTCAGATTAAGCGCAACAACCGCAGGCAAATGAGCATAGCCACGGTTTGTGTCACCACAAAAACGCGCCTTGTTATTGCCTTTACGCACTTGATCATGATCATCGAAAAGTGTGACGATGTGCTTGCCAAACCAGGTATGAGACCCTTTTCCAATCAGTACCGAATTTCTGAACAAACCAAAATAAGCTTGCGGATCACGGCAACCTTTAGCCAAATATTCCATTTTATCGGGTATATCATCAATACCCAGCGCGGCATTGAGTCCGGTGGTTTCCATCATATCAAAGGCAAATTCACGACCGCCGGTGATTTCACCAATCAGATAAAAATTTTCCTTGCCCAGACTTTGCGCATATTCTTTAATAACCGCCGTGAAATAGCGGGTAGCGCCCGGTTCCATGTGCTTGACGGTATCAATGCGATAACCGTCAATATCGGCAAATGAGATCCAGAACTTATAAATCTCACAGAGTGTCGCAAGTGCTGGCGTTGGGCGAAAATTATCAATGATCCGGTTACCATAAACATCAAGGTCATGTGCGCCGTGATCAATATCTTTCAGCGCCATAAAATCGCCTTCCCGATATTCCGGATCATAATCCCAGCTTGAAATGCGACCTTTGCGAGTAAAAGTCTCTGGATGCTGTAGCTCTGACGGCCAGATAGCTTGATCAGGCCATGCTTCCGGATGAGCGACTGTATCGATTCGTCCAAAGGGAATATCAGGATTGCCATCGCCATTACGGTAGCCTTTAACCCGATAAGGATGATTATCCCAGCGCGGATCCATGAAATGACCGCCTTTTCCATCATCGGTGGAATAGCGGTCAGCATCATAAGCGAAGACATCGCCGGCATGATTAAAAATAATATCCAAAATAACGTAGATCCCTTGTTTATGAGCGGTATCCACTAAATTCTGCAAATCTTGTCGCGTACCAAAGTGTGGATCGACATCCAGAAAATTCTGTATGGCATAACCATGATAAGAATGCTCGTCTTTCGGCCGCTGTTTAAATACCGGACTGATCCAAATCGCACTGACGCCAAGACGTTTCAAATAACCTATCTTGCTTGCCAAGCCTTTTAAAGTTCCGCCTAACCAACGGTTACCCTGTTCGGCCCATTTCCCGCGATCCGCTTTATAGGCATCCCTTTCAAATTGAAAAGGCGGCGTTGTTCCGGTAGTGACCGGGTTACCGTTGTTATCAACATAATCCTTTTCCTTCTCATCAGAAAACCGGTCCAGTATTAAAAAATAAAGAACCTGATCTTCCCAAGCGACTGGTGATGGTTCAAATTTCCGGTCTTGATAAGCCGTCCAATTGATATCCGCAAGCGATTGTTCGATGTTGGTGTGGGTTTTATTATCTGGTTTTTTCATGATTATTCTAACCTCTGTTCAATTATTACAACGCTGATTAATTCCGAAAATTGCACGGACTTTGGTTTTGGTTTTGCAACATTAAGCTCCCTCTCCTTTAGGGAGGACTGGGGTGAGGGTGATCGAATGTCGCTTTACTTCCGCGAGGCTCTATACAGGTCACTTTTTTAATGCCAACAATCGGCCGACAACCCTAACCCAGTTGATTGATACACACGTTAAAGCCCAAATTTCTTGGTATCAACGTACTCTTGGCTGATCAGTGTCCACCAATCTACGGCCAGTCCTCTCAATACATAGTCATAAGGTAGCCAACCGTAACCCGCCTCACCCCAGCTGGTTCCCCAGGAATTTCTGATTAATAACGCCCCCGTGGTTGTCGTGCCACCATTGGCGTTCTTGATTGCCAGGGCATCGTCATAACCGACCGCCATAATGGCATGTCCACCCGCGACCTTATCCGTTGGGCAAGGGAAGGGAATTTTGCCTTTACCGGCACCATTCGCCTGACTGATTGAATCATAAACCGTAAAGCCAAACATGGAAGGTAAGTTGCCTGCCAGATTAGTCTTGATTTGACTTAGCAGATTTGCCGGCGTGGTGCCCACAGGATCCAGCCGGTAATAATTAATCGCTTGGAAAGATTGGGCCAACGCATATAAAAATGCCGTAGGTTCTTTATCAAAATCAGCGATTTTATAAGGCCAATATTTTTCTGGCGGAACACCCAACAATGCCATTGCGCCCATGGTGCTGCGCAAATAAGCACCGGTATCGCCCGTCCAACCCAAAAGATTACGTGTTGTTTTGTAAAGGAATAAGCGGGAGGCATCCAGCCATGTGCCATAAGCCTTTTTTTCATAGAACTCGATCATGCCCACACCCGCATTAGCCGTGCATGAACCCAGTTGCCCCTGATCTTCTATGGGTGCGCACCACGGCCTAAGATCTACCTTGGCCACCAAGGTTGCTGGTGCCTTCAGTACATTAAGTTTTTTAAGCAGTGGTTTTATGGCTTCATGTTCGGGCGAGTAATCTCTGACATCAGGCAAGTCTCGTACCCAGCCCAAACCATAATTTTCTTGTATTTCGTTCATAGTCTTAATCTCCAAAAATTAATTAAAATTATCGATTATTTATGTAGCTGCTTTTTAGGCTACCCATTTTCAACTAAATAAACCTAACGCATAAAGTGCGCTTATTCTATCCACAGACCGACTAAAAAAAATTAATCCAGGTTAAGTTTTTAACAAAAAATTAATTTTTTTAGGGTCAATTGTGGTATTGAGAGAAAATTAACTGAAAGCTATACGTATTTATACCTATTAAAAGCAGGCCATTAATTATGTTAGACTTGGCGTTCAATGCAGTTTCATATTGCTATCGGAAGTCAGATAATGTTTTTTCGTTCAAATGGATCAACAGGGCTTTGCTACTCATGCCCTAATCGACATTTTCGCTTTTGTAAAAGCCTGTTAAACGGGTCTTCAGGCCAATTTGATGCACAGGCTGTTAAAAACCTGGCGGTTACTGCAAAGCAATATTTATATCGCCAAGGTGATATAAATAACGAATTATTTGTCTTGCGGGAAGGTTGGGTCATGCTAACCCGAGTTTCCGACGACGGTAAACGTCAGGTATTTCGTTCCGTATTACCGGGAGAACTACTCGGGTTTCAGCAACATTTCCACGGCCCGGCGATCTATTCGGCAATTGCCTTAGTGGACAGTGTGCTCTGCAAGGTTCCAAACAGTGTCGAGCACTATTCCGCACAGCCAGAACTTGCTTTAAGTCTTGCGGCTTCAGAAGCTTGTGACAAGATGCTGACCGAGATGTATCTGGGTAATATTACCCATCGAAGTGCGCGGGAAAGGATCGCATTTATGGTGCTGGAAATTTATCATCGACTGATGTTGCGCGGCCTGAATAATGAATACACCATTCAATTTCCACTCAAACAGGAAGATATAGCGGATACCCTTGGGCTTACGGCCATACATGTAAACCGGACGTTACACGCCTTTAGAGACGAAGGCGTGTTGCAAATACATAAACATCAATTAACCATTCTGGATTACGAGGTTCTTTATGCTTTGGCAGGATCCCGATTTGAATTTGGCCCTATTTAAAAATAAAGTGGGCGCACATAAATCCAGCCCTTTCAGTCAGAATCCTGTATATAAACTACCCCAACTTACGAATCATCAACTTGATCAGCAAGCGTAGTCAACTGTTTAATTAACGCGGCTAAGTGCTCGGTCGTTTCAGCGCGTACAGTGGCATGTGCGACTTTGCGGCCTTTGCGGGGGGCTTTATCGTATAGATGCAAGTGCGCCTGTGGAATGGCCAATAATTCTTCAGTAACAGGCAAGCCGCCAATAAAATTAACCATCGCGGCTTTACCCACAGCGGTCGTTGCGCCTAAGGGCAAATCCAGAATGGCTCGCAAATGATTTTCAAACTGGCTGGTTTCCGAGCCTTCAATCGTCCAATGACCGGAGTTATGGACACGCGGCGCAAACTCATTGGCAATTAATTTTCCGTCCACTTCAAATAATTCCAGTGCCAACACGCCAACATAATCCAACGCTTCCATTAAACGGGAGATATAACTCTCGGCTTGCTGTTGCATGGGATCATTATCACAGCTTTCTGAAACCCGCAAAATACCGCCGCGATGTAAATTCTGGGAGAGCGGATAAAAAACGGTAGCGCCGGAAACATTGCGTGCAGCAATGATGGACACTTCGCGGTTAAACGGAACAAAGGCTTCGACCACGCCCTGAACACCCGCCAATTGCTCCCATGCAGGTTTTAAATCTGCAACCGATTTGAGCAAAGATTGACCTTTGCCGTCATAACCCATCGTGCAGCTTTTTAAAATGGCTGGCCAGCCAATCGTTGCCATTGCCTGTTCCAGACTCTCAAAACTGTCCACGGCGACATAAGGCGAAACAGGAATATCCAGGTCATGAAGAAAAGCTTTTTCGATTAACCGATCCTGTGCCACTGCCAAGGCTTTGGGCGCAGGATGCACTTGGGTGTGTGAGGCAAGAAATTCAGCTACATCGGCCGGTACATTTTCAAACTCGTACGTGACTACATCAGCACGCTCTGCAAGTTGTGCTAGCAATCGCGGATCGTCATAGTCGCCGTGTAAATGCTCACCCAAATGGTTGGCACAGGCATCTTCCGAGGGGTCAAGAAAAATAAAATCCACACCCAAGGGATAACCCGCCAACGCAATCATTCGGGCAAGCTGCCCTGCACCCAGTACACCGACTATCATAAAATTTCCTCACGTGGATCAGAATGCGCAAGCACTGCTTCGGTCTGCTCGCTTCTAAACGCATTTAACGCGCCTCGATAATCCGTATGTTTATTGCTGATAATGGCCGCCGCCAGTAACGCCGCATTAATAGCACCCGCTTTACCAATCGCCAGTGTGCCTACCGGAATACCCGCCGGCATTTGCACAATGGATAATAATGAATCCATCCCGTTCAAAGCCTTGGACTGCACCGGAACACCCAAAACAGGAAGCACTGTTTTTGCAGCGGTCATGCCCGGTAAATGTGCCGCACCACCTGCGCCCGCAATGATAACTTCCAGGCCTTTAGACTCTGCCGTTTCCGCGTATTCAAACAATTTGTCAGGGGTTCTATGTGCCGAAACCACTTCAACAGAATGAGGAATGCCCAGACGCTCCAGTGTTTCAGCTGCAAAACGCATAGTTTCCCAGTCAGAAGTCGAGCCCATGATGATGCCAACCAGTGCTGTCATATATTTTTCCTTGATAGTATCAATACAATCTGGATAATTTAAAAGGCACGTAGTATGGCATAAATGACGTTAAGATGTTTTCTTAAGTTGCATAAGATTTTGGGGCTACCTACTAAGTCGGGACAGTTTAAGGTTAAATCGTTCGCTGAGCGGAGTCGAAGCGGACAATTCGCTTCGACTCCGCTCAGCGAACGGTCTCTTTTGATGGTTTATCTTACGTTAATCTTATTGACGGTTAAGCCTTTTTGCTTATCCCGTCTAAAGTCGATAGCCGATTTTGGCAAGTAAAAAGGCACGGGAGGGGCAGCCTACAGAAAACCATTAGCTCGATAAGTACTCATAACGAATATTATCAAATTAACAGAACTAGAATGAGTCCCAATAAAATGATAAAGTTTGTCGTTTATTTAGTAACCGCTTTAAGGTTCGATTGGTAAACCTTGAGCCTTTTAACCCTTGCGATACAACTCATGAAAACACACACTTTTACAAAAAACTTTTTTTGGGCCGCTTTGACCAGCCTTGTTATTGCGCTGTCAATGACGGGTTGCTCCAATGACAATGATGACCCTAAGGCAAAACAGCCGCCGGTTAAAACCGCCTTTAACCCGTTTGACCATTCTCAGGATACTCCGGTGACACCGGTTGAAAAGCATAAATTTGAGGATGCTTTTGCAGCACAATGTTTGGCCAGAGAATTGAAAAACTCTGTCAATGTAGACGAAGATAAGGAGCGTTTTTCTAAATCATGCCAATGCGTTGCAAATTATATGGTCAAGGATTTAACCGATGAGGAAGCTGAAAAATTTCTTGCCGAGCATGAAAATCCACGGTCGTTACAAATAAAGTACAACAGCGCGGCTTATCATTGTACGCAACAAAATGCGCCAAAAGGTTTTAAAACTTTTGAAGCACCCAAGCCCGAACCTAAAAAAGAGGAAGGCTTTTTTAACAAACTTTTTTAGTGTTTAAGTAAGGTAACTCGCAATAGATAACCCCGACCTATCGTTCCAGGCTGAACTTGGATATTACAGACCACGAAGACACGAAGTTCACGAAGAAAAACCAAAGAAAAATCTTCGTGTTCTTCGTGTCTTCGTGGTGAAATGTCTTACGTTTAAATCAGCGTTAAAAAACAATAATCGTTTTTTCGGCCAAGTCTTTTAAAATCTGCAAACCGCCTGCAACAATAAGCGCTGGATCGGGATGATTGGATTCTTTGGCTACCTGATTTAAACAAGCTTCAGTCACTGGTTGTTCCTGTTCTTGAATGATTTCCAGCAGCCGGTAAGTGATGGGGGTAATTTCAATAAAATTAACATCATCTTCCTGGTTGCGATAAACAATCAAAAATGTTGGCTGTTCAGGCGGCTCTAAAGGTAAAAAAGCCGGGGCTATTTTATGGACAGGATATTGATAAGCCAGTGGCCAGGCCAACGGTGATAAGGCGATAGTCTGATTAAGCAGGTTTTCCGGATTTGGATGACAGGCCGCCACTTCTTCCTTGGCGATGGATAAGGCCATTTCCACCCATTCATAATGGGCCAGTTCCAGCATAAAGGGAAAATCCTCAGAGCCGTCGCGTTCATTTTGCAAATAATCCAGAAACTCTTCCGGAATTTGTGAAAAATGCGGTGATTGGCACGGGTGTTTTGCGTAAAAGTCCTGAGCCAAAGCAAACCATTGCTGATCGTTTAGTATTTTTCTTAAGACCGGAAAATTGCCTGACAGAAAACCTTCGATATTATTAAAAAACAATTCCCGATACATCGCCATGCGCTGCCCGTTAACATCGGCAGGCAGCGGATTATTTTCCGGATCTCGAATATATGCCGCGAATTCAAGCTGTTTGCTTTTAAAATCAATACCTGTGCCAATATTAAGCGGTCTGTTTTTCATGCTGCTTTCCCCAGGCATTTTGCATTGTTCTGATGGTATTCACTTCTTTTAATAATTCGGGTATGGCGGGAATATTAAAATCACGCTCCAACAGGGTTGGAAATACCCCATAAAGCTCGTAAGCCTTGCCCAGCAATTTCCAAACCGGATCAACAATATCGGCTCCATGCGTATCAACCAGAAAATCCTCAGCTTCCACAAAATGTCCGGCAATATGTGCATAAGCAATGCGCTGTGCCGGCATGGCTTTTAAAAAAGCCTCGGCATCATAACCATGATTAACACTGTTGACGTAAATATTATTAATGTCGATCAATACATCACAGTCGGCTTCTTCAACAACCGCATTAAAAAAATCTATCTCCGCCATTTCCTGGCCTGGAGCCGCGTAATAAGAGACATTTTCAATAGCTATTTTTTGCTCCAAAATATCCTGTACACGCTTGATGCGAGCGGCGACATGGGTAACGGCTGCTTCGGTAAACGGAATCGGCATCAGATCGTACAAATGACCGTCTTTACTGCAATAACTCAAATGTTCACTGTAAAGCTTCATTTGATGTTCGGCCATAAACTGTTTGACATCACGGACAAATTTTTCATCCAATGGATCTGTACTGCCTATCGATAACGATAAGCCATGACAAACAAAATCAAAGCGTTCAGTCATTGCGCGGAATTGTTTGCCAAATTTGCCGCCAATGGTAATCCAGTTTTCTGGCGCGACTTCATAAAAACCGATTTCTTTCGGAGGCGCTTCAAGCAACTGACTTAAAATAGGTCGACGCAAGCCTAAACCGGCACCCTGAACGAGATGTTGAGTTGTGTCCATAAGAACACCTGTGTGAGATTGAATAGAAATTGGAAGGCATGAAGTCATGCCTTCCGTATTAAAATGCTAATGCGGCATCTGCAATGCCCCATTAACTTTTCTTATTTTGCAGGAGTAGCTGGAGCTTCTGTCGCAGGCGTCTTGCCTTCGCCGCAAGCGCCTTCTTTGCCTTTCATTGACTCGCCTTTCATCATTTCGCCGCAAGAACCTTCCTTGCCTTTCATCATGCCACCACAAGACGCTTCCATTCCGGGCTTCATTTTGCCATCTTTCATCATGTCGCCGCATGAGCCTTCAGTGGCTTTTGTTGCTGGTGGCGTAGCCGCAGGATGACTTTTAGCACCTGCACACGCGCCTTCCGGAGTTTTAGGCTTGGCCATTCCACCCATAGCAGCGCCACAGGACATTTCTGCGGCTTTATTAGCGGTATCAGCTTCAGCAACCTGCATATAACCGGTAGACAGTTCAGTCATGCCGAATGGATTAGCTTCTGCGTAAGCCGCAGTTGCTGCAAACGTGGAAATAAAAGCAGCGCCCATAGCAAACGCTAAAGGTGTTTTGTTGATTTTTTTCATGTTAACTCCCAAATATTATTATAAATATTCGATAGGCAAGCCTTATCGAATACAACCATCATACCAAAGACGCATAGATTAAAGAATGAATATCCTTTTATCAAAACATTCCGGTGTATTATCGTAGAAACTGTCCTTTGGCAAGCATTCACCTCCCCCTTTGAAAAAGGGGGAGAGCATAGCGAGGGGGATTTATCTAATAAAATCTCCCCCAACCCCTCTTTTTCAAAGAGGGGGACTGAATACTTACGTCCTTTGAGCGTTAAAAGGGTTTATTCTTAACAACAGAAACCTGTTTTCTCGCCTTCTTTAGGTGGTTTTCTCTTTAAAATCACACAAGTCCTCAATAACACAACCCTGACATCGTGGCTTCCTGGCTATACAAGTATATCTGCCATGCAGGATTAGTAAATGGTGAGCGTCTTTTTTATGTTGTTTGGGTACCCATTTATCCAACTTGCGCTCCACTTCCAAAACATTTTTGCCTGGTGCAATGCCGGTACGGTTGGAAACCCTGAATATATGCGTATCCACGGCAATGGTAGGCTGCCCAAAAGCCGTATTAAGAACGACATTGGCCGTTTTTCTGCCCACGCCGGGCAACGCTTCCAGCTCTTCACGAGTCTTTGGCACTTCTCCTGCATGATTTTCCAATAACTGCCGGCAAAGCTTAATAATATTTTCACCTTTGGTATTAAATAAACCGATAGTTTTGATATAGCCCTTTAAACCCGCCAAACCCAAGGCCAAAATCGTCTGCGGTGTATTGGCAACGGCAAACAACAAGGTAGTCGCTTTATTCACTCCTTTATCCGTTGCTTGTGCAGACAAAACCACGGCAATGAGTAGCTCAAAGGGGCTGCTATAAATTAGCTCGGTCGCAGGTTCCGGTATGGCTACCGACAACCGGTCAAAAATAGCCTGACGTTTATTTTGATTCATGGTAAGTTTTAAAGTGATGGCATTCGTTATGAGCGATTATTATGCCAAAGATTTTATGCAAGCGGGTCACTGTTACTTATTCTTCAAGTTTAATTCACCACGAAGACACGAAGTTCACGAAGAAAAACCAAAGAAAAATCTTCGTGTTCTTCGTGTCTTCGTGGTGAAATGTCTTAAGTTGATGTCTATGGGGTGCGCGGTGCGCACCACTGCAAAATTCTGGCTAAATGGGCTTGCCTGTGAAACAATCAAGTCATGGTAACGATTAAAATAAAACATGTTTTTTCATCCCATAAAAAAATCACCTATAGATTCACAAATGCTTCTTTAATGCCATAACCGCAATCCATGCAAATTTCATCAAAAAACCATTGGGATTTGCTCGCTGCCCTTGCGGGTATTTTATTCACCCTTGCATTTGCTCCTTTTGATTATCCTTACCTTGCGCCATTGGCACTGAGCCTGCTGTTTGCTTCCTGGCAAAATATCACACCCCGGCGTGCGCTAATCAGAGGCTATCTATTTGGCTTGTTGTCGGTAGCCATACCGGAACC
>Ga0194056_10000891_pt1 | contig 16363 bp, 16 predicted proteins | sample SepL4413m_MetaG_FD_155458 | JGI IMG/M metagenome (GOLD analysis project Ga0194056, IMG submission 155458) | Anoxic zone freshwater microbial communities from boreal shield lake in IISD Experimental Lakes Area, Ontario, Canada - Sep2016-L442-13m | ecosystem: Environmental > Aquatic > Freshwater... | reverse complement strand
AGACTTTGGAGTGGTAGTTCAGTTGGTTAGAATACCGGCCTGTCACGCCGGTGGTCGCGGGTTCGAGTCCCGTCCACTCCGCCAAATTAAAAAACCCCGAACCATCTGGTTCGGGGTTTTTTTTTGCTTTATAAATTGAATCCTAAGGACTGATCTATGCTGACGAAAATTAGAGAAAAAGCACAAGGTGCTTTTGCATGGGGTATTTTGACATTAATTTGTGTACCTTTTGCTTTATGGGGCATTAATAATTATTTGGATACCGGAAAAGAAGCGGCGGTTGCATCGGTCGGCGATAAGGATTTTTATCAGCGCGATGTTAATAAAGCTTATGAGCAATATAGCCAAAATCTTCAGGGTTTGGGTGTTGATGAGCAAGCTATAAAAGCACAGGCATTGCAAAAGCTGATAAAAGACGAAGTGTTATTACAATATGTACATGCCGAGGGTCTTGTTGTCACTGATGATGAGGCGAGGGATTTTATCAAAGGTCTGCCTTATTTTCAGGTGGATGGTAAATTTAGCGATAAGCAATTTAAGTCATTACTGAGTTCACAACGGATTTCGTCCGCAGAATTTGTAAGCAGAATTAAAAATGCACTGATTATGGAGCAGTTTCAGCACAGTATTGTAGATAGCAGTTTTGCTACCCAATATGATGTGGAAAGTTTTTTTAAAATCCAAAATCAACTGCGTGATGTCGATTATGTCACTGTTCCTGTGCAAGCATTGAAGGAGCAACCGACAGACGAAGAAATATCGGCCTATTACCAGCAGCACCAGGATTTATACAGCACGCCTGAACAGGTTTCTGTTGAGTCTGTTGCCTTGTCGCTTGAAGAGATTGCCAAGAAAGTAGTCGTTACCGATGAAAAGTTAAAAGCTTTCTATGAAGAGCAAAAAGATCAATTCACCACGCCAGAGCGTAGAAAAATCAGTCATATTCTTTTTATGGTTAATGACAAGATCACTGAAAAACAGGCTTTGGAAAAAGCGCTTAAAGCAAAGCAGGATCTGGCAAGCAAAGATTTTTCCGCGCTGGCCGCAGAAGTGTCTGATGATAAATTGACCGCTAAAAAAGGGGGCGATTTGGGGCTTTTTAACGTGGGCGTCATGGAAAAAGCGTTCGAAGAGTCAGCGAGCACCTTGAAACTGGGTGAAGTATCAAATCCCGTAAGATCAGCGTTTGGTTATCATTTAATAAAAGTCACTGAACTGGTGCCTGGGGATATCAAATCGTTTGATAGCGTTAAAAATGAAGTCACGCTCGCTTATCAAAAAGCCCAAGCAGAAAATGCTTTTTATGAAGCCGGTCAGAAATTAACTGAAATGAGTTATGAGCATCCTGACAACCTGCAAACGGTTGCTGATGGCCTGAATGTTTCCGTTCAAAAATCAGCCTTGTTTACCAAAGAAAAAGGTGAGGGTATTGCCGCTGACGAGAAGGTACGCAATGCCGCGTTCTCTGAAGAAGTTTTGCAAGGTAACAACAGTACGCCGATAGAGTTGGGTGCTGATCGTTTGGTAGTGGTGCGGCTTTTAGAGCATAAGGTAGCCGCCAAGCGCGATCTCAGCGAAGTTAAACAAGAAGTGGCAGCGGTTTTATCAAAAGAAAAAGCTCAGTTACTGACAGTCCAAAAAGCACAGCAAATAAAGGAACGCCTGCAAGCGGGTGAGTCCATTCAGGCCGTAGCGTCTGAAAACAAGCTGGAAATTAAGGCAGAAAAAGCACTTGCACGCGGCAAAAATAAATTGCCTGAGCAGTTGAGTGAAGCTATTTTTAAAGCAGCTAAACCTGTTGGCAGTAAACCGAGTGTTTTTATTGCAGTATTGCCGTCTGGCGAGCAAGTCTTGGTGAGCTTGACAAAGGTTACTGCAGGTATCATGAGTGAAGACGACAAGAAACAGATGGAACTGGCGAAGAAGAATATTGCCAATGCCTTTGGTCAAACTGAATTCAATCAGGTATTGAACAGTTTGCAAGTAGAGGCGGATGTGGAAATTAATACCAAGGCTCAGGTTCAGACTCAATAACCGGGTAAAACAGGGAATAAAAAAAGGGAGCCGTTAAGCTCCCTTTTTTATGTGCGGGGGAATGTGCATAAAATAACCTGACTATTATACTTTCCCTGTCCTCTCACGTCGGAAGAGGGCAGGGGACAGTGGTAATCAAGTTGTTTCGTGCATGTTCCTTAGGAATGTGCATAAAATAACTTGATCATTTATATCCCCTCACCCCAACCCTCTCCCGGAGGGAGAGGGAGTAAGATGCCTAAGTTATTTCACGAGCATTCTTTAGCAATTTATCAAGATGCTGCTAGACCGGCAATATTATAACCGCAATCAACATAAGTGATTTCACCGGTAATACCCGATGCTAAATCCGAACACATAAAAGCCGCTGCATTACCCACTTCTTCGATGGTTATATTTCTCTTTAACGGAGACGTATCTGCCGCCTTATTTAGCATGGACTTAAAATCATTAATACCCGATGCGGCCAACGTTCTGATGGGTCCCGCTGAAATAGCATTAACACGCGTGCCTTCCGCGCCCAACGCGACGGCCATATAGCGCACATTGGCTTCCAGGCTGGCTTTGGCAACACCCATGACATTGTAGTTGGGGATTGCCCGTTCTGCGCCTAAATAAGTTAAGGTCAGCAATGAACCATTGCGACCTTGCATCATTGTGCGACCTGCTTTCGCTAAAGCAGTAAAGCTGTAAGAGCTCACGTCATGAGCCGTTTTAAAGTTTTCGCGAGTGGTAACCTCAACATAATCGCCATTAAGGGCGTCACGCGGCGCGAAAGCAACCGAATGCACGATACAATCCAAACCATCCCACTGTTCGCCCAGTTTGGCAAAGACATTGCTGATATGCTCATCAATGCTGACATCGCATTCAATAGTGATTTTTGAATCGCATTTTTCAGCCATCTCTTCGACACGACTTTGCAACTTTTCATTTTGGAAGGTAAAAGCCAATTCAGCGCCTTCGCGATGCATGGCTTGAGCAATACCCCATGCAATAGAACGATTACTGGCTAAACCCACAATTAAGACCCGTTTGCCCTGCATAAAACCCATTATCATCTCCCCGTATTTTTGTTTTTGTTGTTACAATAGTAAAGACGTGATTAATCGCGTCTCTACGGATTTCAACCTGCACCCATTCACATTTAATGGATGATCCTTCAAGTATCTACGACCCGATTATCGATGTCCAGTTTTTTGTCTATGAAGATACCAACCTATCACATTTTATTATGCCTCACCTTACTGTTGACGGCTTGCGATGTTCCACAATTTAACAATCCCTACACAGAGAATGAAGGCAAACGTTCGGTTTTATACCAATCGTTTTCAGAGCGCCCCAAGCATTTAGATCCGGCGGTTGCCTACAGCGAAAATGAATATGCCTTTATTGCACAGATTTATGAGCCGCCGTTTCAATACCATTATCTAAAAAGACCGTATCAATTGACCACTTTGACGGCAAGCAAAATGCCGGAGATCAATTATCTGAATAAAAACGGTGAAAAATTAGGGGAGGGCGTAAAAGACAGTGATATTGCCTATACTGACTATATTATTGATATTCAGCCTCATATTAACTACCAACCGCATCCCGCATTGGCTAAAGATGCGCTGGGCAATTATCTGTATCATCATCTGACGCCGGTACAAATTCAGTCGCTTAAAACGTTAAACGACTTTAACAATACGGGTTCGCGTGAGCTTACCGCTGACGATTATGTGTATCAAATTAAACGGTTGGCGCATCCTAAAATACAATCGCCTGTCGCTGAAATCATGAAAAACTATATCGTGGGTTTTAATGATTTTTCCAAACAAACCAGTGACAAGCACAAGACCGATATAAAAAACCTGCCGATGACGGGCTTGGAAGTCATCAATCGCTATCAATATCGCATCCGCATTAACGGTAAATATCCCCAATTTATCTTCTGGTTGGCCATGCCGTTTTTTTCACCGATGCCTTGGGAAGCAGATGTATTTTATGAGCAACCGGGATTGTCTGATAAAAACATTACCCTGGATTGGTTTCCACTAGGCTCGGGGCCTTATTTATTGGCTGAAAATAATCCCAATCGACGCATGATTTTGCTTAAAAATCCGTCTTTTCATTTGGAAAAGTATCCCTCTGAAGGGGAGCCTGACGATACAAAAAATGGCTTGCTGGCAGACGCAGGAAAACAACTGCCTTTTATCGACAAAGTCGTTTTTATGCTGGAGAAGGAAACCATTCCTTATTGGACTAAATTTTTGCAGGGCTATTATGATGCATCGGGCATTGCTTCGGATAGTTTTGATCAAGCCATACAATTTACCGGCATTGGGGGTGTTGTCTTGACCGATTCCATGAAGGAAAAAGGCATCCAGTTACAAACCCAGGTAGAGACCTCTATTTTTTATATGGGTTTTAATATGCTGGATGCTACCGTAGGCGGCGATAGTGAAAGAGCCAGAAAATTACGTCAGGCGATAGGCATTGCCGTTGATTATGAGGAGTATATTTCCATTTTTAGAAACGGACGTGGTGTTGCCGCTCAAGGTGTTATTCCGCCTGGCATTTATGGTTACGCGGAAGATAAAGACGGTGTCAATCCTTACAGTTACGATTGGATTGATAACAAGGCGCAACGTAAAAAAATAACGGTGGCGCTTCAACTAATGGAAGAGGCCGGCTATCCTGCCGGTATTGATCCGAAAACCAAAGAAGCGTTGATTCTGTATTTTGATACCACGTCAGTCAGCATTGATGATCGCCCGACCATGAATTGGTATCGCAAACAATTTGAAAAGCTGGGTATCAAACTGGTTATTCGCGCGACCGATTACAACCGTTTTCAGGAAAAAATGCGGGCAGGCAATGAACAGATTTTTGTGTGGGGCTGGAATGTCGATTATCCCGACCCTGAAAATTTATTTTTTCTGCTCTATGGTGCTAACTCAAAAGTTAAACACGGTGGCGAAAATGCCGTTAATTATCAAAATCCTGAATTTGACCGCTTGTTTGAGCAAATGCGCAACATGGATAACAACGAGCAACGTTACCGGATTATTCAACAGTTACAGGCCGTTGTGCGCCATGATGCACCCTGGGTTTTTGGCTTTCATCCCAAGAATTTTTCGCTATATCACAGTTGGTATAATAATCTGAAGCCCAATTTAATGGCGAATAACCGACTTAAATACACCCGAATTGATACGGCCGCAAGAGCAGAGAAAAGACGGGCATGGAACAAACCCTTGTTTTGGCCGTTGGTATTGGGTTGTTTATTGTTTGTGCTGATGTTAATTCCGGCGCTGAATGCCTATCGCCGCCGTGCCAAGGAAACCCTGCAATGATCCACTATATTATCCGTCGATTTTTATATGCATTTCCCCTGTTAATGGGGGTCAATATTTTAACGTTTGTCTTGTTCTTCATCGTCAATAGCCCTGACGACATGGCGCGTATGCAACTGGGGCAAAAACATGTTACCGAACAGTCCGTAACCAACTGGAAACAGCAACACGGTTATGATGTGCCGCTGTTATGGAATGCCGATGCACAAGGAGAACAAAAAATAACTCAAACTATTTTTTATCAAAAATCAGTCGGCTTGTTTTTGTTTCGTTTTGGCGTATCCGATAGTGGCAGAAATATTGGCGCGGATATTCAAGAGCGAATGTGGCCAAGTCTCGCCTTGGCCTTGCCAACCTTGTGTGTGGGTTTGGTGGTTGATATCAGCTTTGCTTTAATGATGGTGCTGTTTCGCAGCAGTTATCTGGAGCAGGCAGGCATTGTTTTGTGTGTGATTTTAATGTCGATTTCATCGCTATTTTATATTATCGGCGGGCAGTTTTTTATAGCCAAATTATTAAGGCTGGTGCCTATTTCCGGCTATGACGATGGCTGGGCAGCGGTGAAGTTTTTAATATTGCCCGTGCTGATCGGCGTGTTTTCCGGCATTGGTTCAGGGGTGCGCTGGTATCGGACACTCTTTCTGGAAGAAGTCGAAAAAGACTATGTTCGAACGGCAAGAGCAAAAGGCTTAACGGAAACTCAAACCTTGTTTCGTCATGTGCTGCGCAATGCCCTGATTCCTATTTTAACGGGCGTCGTGGTGATTTTGCCGCTGTTATTTATGGGCAGTTTAATTATGGAATCTTTTTTCAGTATCCCCGGCTTGGGCAGTTACACGATAGATGCCATTAACAGTCAGGATTTTGCCATCGTGCGAGCCATGGTTTTTTTGGGATCGGTTTTATATGTGATTGGATTATTATTGACCGATATTTCCTACACCCTTGTTGATCCGCGCGTGAGGCTGTCGTAATGGTGGTTTTATGGACTGATGCACTGATATTTATACTGATCGCTGCCCTGCTTGTGCTGGCTTTTTATTTGCGTGGTAAAGAACACATTAAACGACCCTTACAAAAAATAGCTCGCAGTAAAGTCGGCATGGCATCGCTGGTGGTATTGCTGTTTTTTGTGTTGATTGGGTTACTGGATTCAGTCCATTTCAAACCCGTCAGCACTAAAAGCAATGAGATTATCAGTTTCTTGGATTATTGGGCGACGCCCCTTCGGGAGCATGGCGAAAAAACCTACTCCGCGCCCTTTGCCACCACGCTTTATAGTAAAGAAATAATGGCGCTGGCCGATGGAACAACGCAATGGGGTTATCCCCGCCTGGAATTTGGCGGCAACTATCTCAACAATCCTGAAACGCAACACCTGGCCGATGTGCTAAAAAAAACGGCTTACGGTTTTATACAAGGAGCCGTCTTGGCTGGTTTGTTGTTGCTGTGTTATTTAGGCGTAAGGCATAAGGCATCAGGCGATAAAAAGCAGGATTTGGTTTTACCTGCCAGCCTGAAGTCTGTTTTTGCAGTCGTATTTATCATCGTATCGCTGAGTTACACCTTGATTTATTTATCGGCCTATTATCATGTTCTTGGCACCGATAAAGTGGGTGAAGACGTGTTTTATCAAGCCGTAAAAAGTATTCGTACCGGTTTGGTGTTGGGTACTTTGACCACGCTCATCATGTTGCCGATGGCCATTGTTTTTGGCATCCTGGCGGGTTTTTTTCGTGGTTGGATAGATGATGTCATTCAATATATTTATACCACACTAAACTCCATCCCCGGTGTATTGCTAATAGCAGCCTCCATCTTGATGGTTCAGGTTTATATGGCAAATCACGAGCAGGATTTTACCAGCGTGATAGTGCGGGCTGATATGCGACTATTATTTCTTTGTCTGATTCTTGGCGTGACCAACTGGACAGGCTTATGCCGATTACTCCGGGCAGAAACCTTAAAGCTTCGGGAAATGGAATATGTGCAAGCCGCGCACGCGTTAGGTGTTAAACAAAGCATAATTTTATTACGCCACATTTTACCCAATGTCATGCACATCGTCTTAATTTCGGTTGTGCTGGATTTTAGTTCGTTGGTATTAGCTGAAGCCGTGTTGTCGTACATCAACATTGGCGTTGATCCGACTACTTATAGTTGGGGCAATATGATTAACGGCGCACGACTTGAAATGGCGCGTGAACCCATCGTTTGGTGGTCTCTATCGGCTGCCTTTGTGTTTATGTTTGCCCTGGTTTTGGCCGCTAATTTATTTGCCGATACCGTGCAGGATGCATTCGATCCAAGACGGAGTGCAGAATAATGACTTTAATCCATCGATTGTCTAAAAATATAAACGTCATTTAAGCGATTGAAAAAAAGCCGCATCAAGCCGATGTCTGTTATTTACCGGCAAGGTATGATTTTTTGGGCTTTTTTAGCCATCGTAACCTAAATAAAAAATGCAATGACCGCTATTTGTTTTTACTAAACAAGATTTGGTTTTACTCATAAAATTAACCGCTTAAGCCATTATTGGGCAAGTAAAATGTTTGCAAGTGGCAAGTTACGTGGCTTTGAATCGATCTTTTATTAATCTTTTGGAGGCTTTAAGGTTTTATTTATATAAAAAAGCTGGTACTATATACAATCTAACTTGGATGCTGTGTAAGAACAGTGGGTTTTTAATATACATTTAGGGAGAAGCCATGCTTATATTGACTCGTCGAGTAGGGGAGACTTTAATGATTGGTGATGAGGTGACTGTCACTGTTCTTGGAGTGAAAGGAAATCAGGTTCGTATAGGTGTCAATGCACCCAAAGATGTATCTGTTCATAGAGAAGAAATTTACGAAAGAATAAAAAAAGAACAAGCTGAGTCAGCAGGTTCCACAGATTCTGAAGAGTAAACTGTTTTAGGAGAGATGGCCGAGCGGCTGAAGGCGCTCCCCTGCTAAGGGAGTATGGGCTTTAACTCCCATCGAGGGTTCGAATCCCTCTCTCTCCGCCATTTTAAATTATCAATTTTAAAAATAAAAATTGACACAAGATACAAAAAGAAAGATAATAAGCGGCTCAACAAAGCGCCTGTAGCTCAGCTGGATAGAGTAATCGGCTACGAACCGATCGGTCGGGAGTTCGAATCTCTCCAGGCGCACCATTGGGACACCAAAGTTTAATCCCCTGTAGCTCAGTTGGTAGAGCGGGTGACTGTTAATCACTAGGTCGGCGGTTCGAGCCCGTCCGGGGGAGCCAGATAAAACAAGGGCTTAGATTAAAATCTAAGCCCTTTTTTTTGCCTAAAATATTTCGGGTCAACCCCGGGTCAACCCCGGGTCAACTTTGAAACGCAATCCATGGAATATTACGCCAAATAATAACTGTTTCTTTATCGGCAATACCTGTCAGACCTCCAGACAAAAAAAGACGGGAATTAACCAGCCTCGATGTGATAATGAATTATGGTATTGATTCGATATTATCAGTCTGGGTACTTCTCCATGAATAAAACATTTATTTCATCCGGTGTTAATCCTTCTATTTCCCAGTCATCAAATAAAATACGGTTCAACTCCGCGTCAGTTAAATTTAAGGTTTTTTCATCCGGTTTGCGTGTCTTTTCTTCCAGCTTTGCCAATCGTGAGCTAAAGTTTTTCATGTTCGCGGTAGAAGTCTGAAAGCGTTGGGATTGTTTCATATTCCGGCCATTCTGATTCCGGTATCATTTCACCGTACCAACAAGCGAGCGGCATGGGCTTAAATTTCGCGCTCTTGGGTGCTAAATTTTCCAGCTTAAGTAAGCGGTTTTTGATACTCATATCAGTTTTTCCCTTTCAATGATTTTGGATAGTTCGGCTTTAAATTCTGCAAAGCTTGGAATGTAGCCCAGCGGAAACGGTTCAGCATGAATAACTGGAGCCGTATGTCCGGCGGCTAAATTTCTAAACTCTGACATAGTGAGTGGACGTTTATCTTCATTAGGCTGCAATCGTTCCAATTTCAATAATCTGCTTAATATACTCATTGCTTGCCCTCCAAAATATCAAGCCTCTTTTCAAGGTCGCTGCCCTCGATAACTTTAGCAACTGCCTGTAGCATCCAAACCAACTTGGTGCCGTCCTGCACGTCAACCAGTCCAGACCGCGATTCCCTATAAATTTTCGCCATTTCGCTTTTAACATCTTTCATGCTGTCCAATTTGCAGCGGTAGCGCGTACCTTTTGCGGGGGGTAGGGTCTCGACCTGACCTGTTGCGCTGTCGATGACTACGGGTTGTTTGTTGCTCATTTTTTAACCTTCTCAATAAAGTAGATAGCCCACCATGAAGCGCGTCATAGTGAGCAGTGGTAGGGTGCGCATCGCGCACCTAAAACCGCATCCACTAAACGGTTTTATTTGCACCACAATCTATTATTTTTTCTACCTGTAGCGTATTAGGTTTCTTTCTCTGGCATGGTTGTGGTGCGCGATGCGCACTCTACTCAGCTATAAAGTGGAAGATTATTTATTGCGGACTGCCTAAAGGCTGGAGTACAAACCCAGGTTTGTACTCCAAATTGGGGGTTTATTTATTGCGAGTTGCCTTGCTTGTGTAACCAAGTTATTTTTTCAAATTCTGAAATTGCAAAGCCATCTGCCCCACCTGCCTGAATTTCCTTGCAAACCTCAAAAGGCACCCAGACACGGCTGTACAATAACGGCAACATGTCTAGTGAACCTGATTTGTCCATTAAGCCATTGTGCAGCTCCAGACTTGAACGGAACCCACCCTAAAGCCCGCCTTGCTCCGCCTGAAGATCGCCACCTAAGCTTATCTTTCTTGAATTGTTTGCGGGTTTTAGCATGAACGGCAGTAACTTCCTGAACCCACCACTGTCAATACTCAAGCAATATATTGAGCAGCAAGAAGGATCTGTTTAGATACAATCAAAAGCACCCTTATATCCCCCACCTGAAGAAAGGGGCTTTACGGTTTTTTTGGTAATCGAAATATTGGGATTTGGATGCAGTTGTCATGGGTTTCTCTCAAGTCGATAATCGTTTAAAAAGCCGGGCTTCGATTGAAGCCTCGGCGGGAGCGCAGGGTTTATTTAGCCAGCATATTTCTCCAAAACAGTTTTTCAAGTTCCAAAATACTCAACAGGCCGACGTCGATGGTGAAAATTACCGTTGAGCGGCTTCACCGAGACAATTTATGCACTTCGTGAGATTTGGAAAAATCGGAACCCACACTAATTATGAAGCTAGTCACCTCTTCGAAATCAAGCTCCGATTTCACGACCTTGGATTCATGGACAATCACCGTGAAGCCGTTGGTCGGGTTCGGCGAGGTCGGAATGTAAAGCACATAGCGGTCACCCTCCCGGTTGGTCACGTAGGCAGGTACCCATATCCCGTCCTTAGGGTATTCCACGTAGACCACTTCTCGCATGCTTTTTTCCCCTTGACCCCGGAACATGTCGATCACTTTCTTGCTGACACGGTAGATGCTATTCAGAAACGGCACCCGTTCGATGAGCATATCAAACAGGGAAATGATGAGTGATTGCCTGCGTTTGCTCAGTTCGTACCCGATGTATGCCAATAATCCATAGATGACGATAAATACAGCAGCGGTGATCCAATAGTGTCCCACCCATTCCCTGATATCGAAGACGGATTGCAGAACAAAAGTGACCAGCCAGATGAATATCTGCATGACGATATAGATGGGAAGAATCGCGAACGCTCCAACCAGGAAGTGATTGAGCGAGGTTTTCACGGAATGTAATAGTTGTTTAGTCATTGAGTAAGCTCCAGTAGTTTTTCAGTATAAGGTTAACGGCAACCTAAAGTGGACCCCGAAATCCGGACAGTAGTTTAAGCTATGCCTTGTTGGAAAATAAGGCTACCCACTTAAGGCGGGACAAGCCCGCAAGGCTTAACTTTGGCAGCACGCAGAAAATATCCTCCCAAGATACGCCTAGTTCCCACGCTCCAGCGTGGGAATTCATCCGGCAACGCTCCAGCGTTGCGTGACGCGGAGCGTCACTGTCGGCATTCCCACGCTGGAGCGTGGGAACGATAGAGTGGGGTTATTTATTGCGAGTTACCTTTAAACTGTCCCGCCTTAAGTGGGTAGCCGATTTTTTACTATCTAAAAGACATTTACAACGAATGACCATAAGTGACTTAACTCCGTTACCATTACCACTGCCCAAATCAGGATACTTATCCCCGTGGCCGCTGCGGCAATGTCCTTTATGATACGTATTTTTTCATTTTGCCGTGTTTCCACAAAATCGCAGAGGGCTTCTATGGTGGTGTTAAACATTTCGCAAATCAGCATCAGGCCGGTGGCGGCGAATATAGAGATAAAATCCACCCATTGGCGAAAATAAAAACAGACGGTCAAAACCAGAACTGAAACTATGACTTTATAAGCCACACTGAAATCATATAAAACCGCATAGCGCAGACCTGATAAACAGACCTTCAATTTTCTAAAAGGATGGTAACCGCTCTGACCGGTACTGAGAAACTTGTTACGCATAGCTTACCTCATGATGATGCCGATGTTATTCAGCAGATTAAATAAACCCAGAACCCAAAGCAGGCCCAGCAAGGCACCTCCCACTACATCCGAAGGGAAATGAACCTGAAGATAGATGCGGGAGAGGGCAACCAGGGATGCCAATAATAAAGCAGTCACCGTCAAAGAGTAATAGGTAAGTCCCAGTTTCTCCGGTTTCATTATCCAGCACAATGCAACAGCAAAAGCGACTATTTGTGCAGTGTGGGCGCTGGGATAGGAGGCATCCAAGGGGATATCGCCAATGACCGGGAATAAATCGGGGCGTGGCCGTGCGAACCAGAGCTTGGCCAGGCGACTGAACAAGGCGACACCGGCCAGGCTTAGAGCCAGCAACCAGCCATCTGCGGAGCGTCCGTTCCTGACCAGAAACCCGCCTATCAGCGCGGTTACGGGAACCAGTATAAAGAGGGAGCCGACCCAGGTGATGATTGCAAAAAAACGATCGAGCCGGAAACCTCTGAGTCCGTGAGCGAGACTAAGCAGATAGCGATCCCACTGATACTGCGCTACGCTAATGCGTTCGATGAGAACCAACAGAACGACTGCCACTAACCAAATTCCTGCTGTTGGCAGATATTTCAAACCTAGAGTGTTCATTGTTTTACCTTATGCTTTAGACAGGGAGCGCTTCATATATGACGACTCATCCGTAATCATGATGAAGGCGAATGCCTTGTTTCACTTCTGGTTGCCGTTGTTTTTATCCGCCGCTCCAGGATGCGTCTGGTTATGAGCTTTTCTGTGCCGATAAAGGCATAGATAACAAGACCCGCAGCAAGCGTCAGCACCCATTCATCACGACCAATGGGCGCACTGTGGAACAACCAGTTCATTATGGGCAGATAGATGAAGGCAGCTTGTGCCAGCAGCATAGCCAGCACGCCCGGCCAAAGCCAGGGATTGGAAAACAGGCCCAGTGAAAACATGGATTGGGTCAGGGAGCGGCAATTGAGCAGATAGAACGCTTGACCGATAACAAATATAGTAACGGCGGTAGTGCGGGCTTTGTCGATGCCTTCGCCATGCAGGAGTTCCCATTCGAAAAGTCCGAAGGCTCCCCCAGTTAATAACAGACCCACCAGGATAGTGCGAAAGATCAGGTGGCCCGTGAGAATGGCTTGCTCGGGGTCGCGCGGAGGTCGTTGCATGATGTCGCGTTCACGGGCTTCGAAGGCCAGGACCAAGCCCAGGAAGAGTGCCGTGGTCATGTTGATCCAGAGCACTTGGCCGGGCAAGATGGGGAGTTCAATACCGGCCAGCACAGCGATAAGGATCAACAGACCCTGACCGATGTTGGTGGGCAAAGTCCAACTGATAAACTTCACCAGGTTATCGTAGACGCCTCGCCCTTCCTCAACCGCCGCTGCTATGGAAGCGAAGTTGTCGTCAGTCAGAACCATCGAGGCTGCTTCCTTGGACACCTCGGTACCGGTAATTCCCATGGCTACACCGATGTTGGCCTGACGTAAAGCCGGCGCATCGTTCACGCCATCACCGGTCATGGCGACGATGTGTCCCCGCGCTTGCAGGACCTTCACCAGTCTGAGCTTTTGTTCGGGTGCCACGCGGGCAAACACGGCAGTGCGTTCTGCCGCCACCGGTAAATCCGCATCGGCGATGGCGGCAAGTCCCTTGCCATCCAAGGCCTCGATCGCTTCATGCGGCTCCACGAGACCGATCTGGCGGGCGATGGCTACGGCAGTACCCAGATGATCGCCCGTGATCATCTTGACGCGTATCCCGGCTGTCCAGCAACGCGCTATCGCCTCAATGGCTTCCTGCCGAGGCGGGTCTATCATGCCTTGCAGGCCAATGAAGCTGAGTCCTTCGGACACTCCGGCGTGTTCCAGCGTGTGTTCGTCGAGTGGGCGCTCGCCCCGGGCAAAGGCCAATACACGCAGGCCTTGTGCCGCCATGTTTTCGACCTGCTCATGAATGGCTTGGACATCCAGAGGAACCCTCTGCAAGTCTTGATCAAGGGCGGCATCGCAGCGAACCAGAATGCTCTCCAGCGATCCTTTCAGATAGATGTGATGGGCATCAGCCGCGTGATTGTGATGCAGGGTGGCCATGAATTGATGGGCCGACTCGAACGGGATGGCATCCAGACGAGGGTGAGATTTCGTGATGTCTGCATGGTTCAAACCCGCCTTGCAGGCCGAGACCAGCAGGGCACCCTCAGTAGGGTCACCTTCCAGTTTCCAGCCTTCGGCCCCCTGGACAATTCGTGCATCGTTGCAAAGCAGACCTGCCTTTAGGCATTCCATCAGCACCCCCTGGTTTTGCGGGTCGGCCGGTGCGCCATTTGCGCGGAACTCGCCTCTGGGCTCATAACCGGAACCGGTGACTTCGTAATTCACCCCGGCCGCATAAATGGCCTGCACGGTCATCTGGTTCTGGGTCAGCGTGCCGGTCTTGTCCGAGCAGATGATGGTGGTGCCGCCCAGCGTTTCGACCGCCGGCAACTTGCGGATGATCACATGCCGTTTGGCCATGCGGGCGACACCGATAGCCAGGGTAATAGTTACGGCCACCGGCAAACCCTCGGGGATAGCCGCCACGGCCAGGGCAACCGATGCGATGAAGGTATCGATCGGTTCCTGACCCCTCAGCCAGCCGGCGAAAAAGGTCAGCAATGCGAGACCCAGGATAAACCACATCAATAGATGGCTGAACTGCCTGATTTTATGTGTAAGCGGTGTTTCCAGTTCGGTGGCTTCCGCGATCATCTGGTTGATGCGGCCAATTTCGGTGCGGTCGCCCGTTTCCACCACCATGCCGACGCCGGAGCCATAGGTGACCAGGGTGGAGGAATACCCCATGTTGCGGCGGTCGGCCAGAACCGTATCGGGTGATAGTGATTGGGTATTTTTTTCCACCGGGACCGATTCGCCGGTGAGAGCCGACTCGTCGATCTGTAAATCACGTAGCTTGATCAAGCGCAAATCCGCAGCGACCTTATCGCCGGATTGCAGGAAAACGATGTCACCGGGAACCAATTCCACGGCCGGGACGACTTGTCGGACTCCATCGCGCAATACGGCCGCGCTGATACTAAGCGCACGCGACAACGCGTCAATGGCACGCAGGGCATTGAATTCCTGTATAAAGCCAATGATGGCGTTAAGGAATACTACGCCGAAGATGACGGAGGCATCCACCCAACTCTTCAATGAACCGGTGATCAAAGCCGATACCAGCAAGATATAAATCAAAGGATCGTGGAACTGGGACAGGAACAGCAGGAGCGGATTCTTGCCTTTCCTGGGGGTCAGGCGGTTTGCGCCAAATTGCGTTTGACGATCTTTAGATTCCTGTGTGCTCAAGCCTTTTAACGCATCGGTATTCAAAGCTTCGAGTGCCTGAGTTTCCGCTAGTTCGTGCCAGTCGGTGGTATTGGGTCTTTTCATAATTAACGCCTTTTATAGCAATTTATAAATGTAAGCCATTCAAGTTATTTCACGAAATCGGACATGCTAATCCAACTGATAGTTGGATGCGTTTAAACAAACGACACTAAAGTTCCATAGGATTTATTGCAACACCACAGCTGGCGTGGTCTTATGCCATTTTCAAACTTCCCAAATTTAACCATGTTTAACCGGCCATTTTTTGGGAAGCCTTAACGATCATTTATACAATAATAAAGATTAGACAAAAACCCTTGATATTTCTATCTCTATGCTTGTCTTATAAGTTGAAATTTGCAATATTCATCGAATGGCGTAATTATGGCTACTAAAGAGACTATCTCAGATCGCAAAATAGTCGCTTATTTGCGGTACACTGCCCCAGCAGAGCTGGGGTTTACTTATGATTAATTAGACATGAAAAATAAATAGAATTTATGAATGAAAAAACACCTCGTGAAATTAAGTATGGAAATGATTTTTTTTGTGAAATCATAGATGCTAAATCGATCTGCACAGTAACAATCACTTATTGGGATTTATGGCTTGCCATCATTTTAGTTGATCGGTTTGATAATGACTTAGACGAAATGATCAGCACTCTACGCTCTAAGGCGAAGATATCTAGTTATGCGAGTTCTAAGTTTGAAGGACTGTTAAACCATATTCGTTTACTACATCAAATTCTTTCAGAAGAAGATTTACAAATTGCTGACATTTTAGTAGAGACTGATGCCGATTTCATAAAAAAGCAAAAACCTAAAGCACTTAAAAAAATACTAGAAGGAGGCTTTCAACCTCAAGAAAAAAGTATATGGATGATTGATACGCCAAAAAAACTTCGTAAGGATCAAGGAATGCGTGGTCGCTGGCATTTGTTTCCAGTTGATCCTGACAAATATGCTAATGGATTGGAAAGGATTTACAAATCATCTGGTTTCTACAGTAGATACCAGTCGTCTATTTTAGAAAATAAATTGAAAAAGTATATTGATAAATAT
>Ga0194056_10000889_pt1 | contig 16370 bp, 18 predicted proteins | sample SepL4413m_MetaG_FD_155458 | JGI IMG/M metagenome (GOLD analysis project Ga0194056, IMG submission 155458) | Anoxic zone freshwater microbial communities from boreal shield lake in IISD Experimental Lakes Area, Ontario, Canada - Sep2016-L442-13m | ecosystem: Environmental > Aquatic > Freshwater... | reverse complement strand
ATATACAATTGCGGATAAGTAGGCCAATTTGAATATTCTTTAAGCGCTTCACGCAGCTCTGGATCTTCAAATATATTGACGTACATATATTTTGCCTGACAGGCATTTAATATCTGTACCGTTTGGCCGGAAAAGCCGCATTGCGGGAAATCAGGCGAACCTTTCATGTATAAAACGACCGGATTGTTGTCAATCTGGTCTTTAATTCTTTCTATAACGCTCATTGTAATTACTCAAATAGATAAAAAACCAAGCAATTTTATCAACTTTGCGCCAGTAAAAAAAGCAATTCTTATCATCCATCGCTTGCCTGTAATTAAAATGGTGCATATAATCAAATGTTTTTTTATCGGGTAGTCGATTACTGCCTGTTTTTTCGCTTACAGGCAGAAACCATGACTAGCCATATTATGCCAACGTACAATCGCTTACCGGTCACTTTTGAACGGGGCGAAGGCGCGTGGTTATTGGATGAAAACAATAACCGTTATCTGGATGCCCTTTCCGGCATCGCCGTATGCAATTTAGGGCACGCTCACCCCGCAATCCACAAAGCCATCTGCGCCCAAAGCGAAAAACTGCTGCATACGTCCAATATCTATAAAATTGCCAATCAGGAACGTCTTGCCGACCAACTGACTGAAAAAAGCGGCATGGATAACGTGTTTTTTTGTAACTCGGGAGCCGAAGCCAATGAAGCGGCCATCAAACTGGCGCGAAAATTCGGACATGAAAAAGGCATCGATTATCCTTCCGTTATTGTCATGGATAAAAGTTTTCATGGCCGTACCTTGGCAACGCTAAGCGCGACCGGAAACAGTAAAGTACAGCAAGGCTTTGCGCCGCTGGTTGAAGGCTTTGTTCGCGTACCGTATAACGATATCAGCGCCATTAAACAAGCGCTTGCAGACAATAAAAATATCGTTGCCATTTTGGTTGAACCTATTCAGGGTGAAGGCGGCATCAATATACCTGCCGCTGATTACCTTAATCAGATACGCAGCCTGTGTGACCAACACGAGTTGCTGATGATGCTGGATGAAATTCAGAGCGGCATTGGACGTACCGGTAAATTTCTTGCCTTTCAGCACAACAACATTATTCCTGATGTCTGTACCCTGGCTAAAGCACTGGGTAATGGCGTGCCTATTGGTGCCTGTCTTGCGCGGGGCAAAGCGGCAGAACTGCTCACTGCCGGTATGCATGGCTCTACCTTTGGCGGCAATCCGTTGGCTTGTAGCGCGGCCTTGGCGGTATTGGCTACATTGGACGAAGAAAATCTGATTGAACTGGCACGGCAAAAAGGCGATGCTATTTGCGCCGGTTTTACCGAGCACCTGCAAGGTAATCCACATGTTGTTGATATTCGTAATAAAGGTTTAATGATCGGTATTGAACTCGACAGCTCCTGCGCCGAGTTGGTTAAATCAGCCTTGCAACAGCGTTTATTAATTAATGTGACCAATGACTCCACTATCCGTTTGTTACCGCCCTTAATTATTGACGAGCAACAAATCAAGCTGCTGGTAGACACTTTATCGACACTTATCAACAACTACACCGAACAAACAGCACAAAAAACATGATCATGAATCCCAGACATTTCACCAGCTTGCTTGATTTATCCAGCGAAGAATTTCGTCACATTATCCATAGAGCCATAGAACTTAAAAATTTTCGCGATCCCGATTACCAACCGTTAAAAGGTCAGGTATTGGCGATGATTTTTGAAAAATCATCCACTCGCACCCGCATCTCCTTTGAAGCGGGTATGGTTCATTTTGGCGGCAGTGCTTTGTTTTTGTCACCCAGAGATACCCAATTGGGTCGTGGTGAACCGTTGCATGACAGTGCCAAAGTGATTTCCAGCATGGTCGACGGCATCATGCTAAGAACCGACAAACACGAAACCGTCACCACCTTCGCGCAGCACTCCAGCGTTCCGGTTATCAACGGGTTAACGGATTTACAACATCCCTGTCAATTGCTGGCGGATATGCAAACTTATTTTGAATTTCGAGACGACATTAAAGGCAAAACCGTTACCTGGATTGGTGACGGCAATAATATGTGTCATTCTTATATTCATGCCGCCATGCTGCTGGATTTTAACTTAAACATTGCTTGCCCAACCGGCTATTATCCGCAACAAGAAATTGTTGACGCGGCGGGCGATCGTGTCAGATTTTTTAATAGCGCATTGGCAGCGGCTAAAAACACTGATCTCTGCGTAACCGATGTCTGGGCCAGCATGGGTCAGGAAGATGAACAAAAACACCGGGAAATAGCCTTTAAAGATTATCAGATTAACGCCGAGATCATGAATGCTGCGCATAAAGACGCCTTGTTTATGCATTGTTTACCCGCTCATCGGGGTGAAGAAGTAACGGCTGAAGTGATAGACGGCCCGCAAAGTGTTATCTTTGCAGAAGCTGAAAATAGACTACATGCACAAAAAGCATTACTGGAATTTCTCCTGTGCAAAAAATAACGTTAAAATTAGCGTTACCAACTGACTTACACAGAATAACTCCGTGAAAACTTTACTCAGTGCTTTTTTTATCCTGATACTCACTTCGGCTTCGGCGCAGGCTGAAACCGTTTATGTGGCTGACGATGTTAATTTATCGTTAAGAAACGAAGCCAGCGCTCAGGGTAAAATCCTGCAATCGCTGCCTACGGGAGCGCCGCTGACAGTTATTGATAAACCAAAAAAATCTGAATTTATTCACGTTCGTCTGCTTGATGGCACCGAAGGTTACATTAATTCGCGTTATACCAAAAAACAGGCACCCGCTGTTAACCCTAAAGATAATGCCGGCAAAACCCTAACCTTGGTACAGTCTGACAATGCCGCACTGCGAGCTGAACTGGCGACACTAAAAGAAGCCGTTACACCGGGATCATCCCTGGAAAAATCTTTAGCGATCGAGCGTGATCAGTTAGCCCGCGAACTCAACGACATCAAAAAAACAGCGGGCAGTTCGATACAATTAAAAAATGAACGCGACGAACTTCAAGAACGGGTCGTTAACGTTGAACGGGAATTGCAGCAGTTCAAACTTGAAAATCAGGTACTCAAAGACACAGCAGGTCAGGACTGGTTTTTATACGGCGGTTTACTCTCGCTTGCTGGTGTTCTTTTAGGCTTTATCTTGCCAAAACTCGGCTGGCGACACAAAAGCAGTTGGGATTCGTTTTAATTTAAGGCGAAAGGGACAAGGGACAAGGTAAAAGGTAAAAGGCAAAAGGTGCAAGGCAAAAGGCAAAAGGTACAAGGCAAAAGGATACGTATATATTGTATCCTTCGCCCTTCGCCTTAGCTTTCGCCTTCGCCTTTCGCCTTCGCCTTCGCCTTCGCCTTCGCCTTCGCCTTCGCCTTTCGCCTTTCACTCTTTTACCTTAACACCAGGAATCAATAACATGGCTCACTCAGATGACCACAACACCCGCCCCTTTTCTTCACTCGTTGTTGACGGCATGGAACGCGCACCCAGTCGCGCCATGTTGCACGCCGTTGGTTTTAAAAATGAAGACTTTAAAAAACCGCAAATAGGCATTGCCTCGACTTGGAGCATGGTCACGCCGTGCAATATGCACATCAACAAGCTGGCTGATTCTGCGGCGGCCGGTGTTGATAATGCCAACGGCAAAGCCGTTATCTTCAATACCATCACCATCAGTGACGGTATTTCAATGGGCACGGAAGGCATGAAATATTCGCTGGTATCCCGCGAAGTGATTGCCGATTCCATTGAAACCGTGGTCGGCTGCCAAGGCTTTGACGGCATTGTTGCGATTGGCGGCTGTGACAAAAATATGCCCGGCTGTATGATTGGGATATCGCGTCTAAATCGTCCCGCCATTTTTGTGTACGGCGGCACCATTATGCCCGGTTGTCATAAAGACAAAAAACTGGATGTGGTTTCTGTTTTTGAAGCCGTCGGCGCACGAGCCAATAACCAAATTAATGATACCGAACTGGCTGAAATTGAAGCCAAAGCCATTCCAGGCGCCGGTTCCTGCGGCGGTATGTACACAGCCAACACCATGGCTTCGGCCATTGAAGCACTGGGCATGAGCCTGCCTAACAGCTCGGCTCAAGCCGCTATTTCAAACGACAAAAGACTGGACTGCGAACGTGCGGGTGCTGCCGTTCTGGAATTGATAAAAAACAATATTAAACCCAGCGACATCATGACCAAAGCGGCATTTGAAAACGCCATCACTATTGTCATTGCACTGGGTGGCTCAACCAATGCCGTATTGCACATTTTGGCGATGGCCAATGCCGGTAACGTCGACATTACCCTGGATGACTTCACCCGCATCGGTAAGCGCGTGCCTATGCTTGCCGATTTAAAACCCAGCGGTCGTTACCTGATGACCGAATTAATTGAAATCGGCGGCATTCAACCGTTGATGAAAATCCTGCTGGATAAAGGCTTACTGCACGGCGACTGCTTAACCGTAACCGGTCTTACGCTGGCGGAAAATCTGGCCGATGTTAAACCGTACCCTGAAGACCAGGACGTGATTCACTCGCTGGACAACCCCATTAAAAAAGACAGTCATTTGGTCGTTTTATATGGCAATCTGGCACCGGGTGGTTCAGTTGCAAAAATTACCGGTAAAGAAGGTTTGCGCTTTGTCGGCACCGCCAAAGTATTTGACGCCGAAGAACAAGCCCTGCACAGCATATTAAACGGCGACATCGTTAAAGGTGATGTGATTGTGATTCGCTACGAAGGCCCCAAAGGCGGCCCCGGCATGCGCGAAATGCTCTCCCCGACTTCCGCCATTATGGGCAAAGGCTTGGGTAAAGAAGTCGCATTAATTACCGACGGCCGTTTTTCCGGTGGAACCCACGGCTTTGTAGTCGGACACATCACACCGGAAGCCTACGTCGGTGGCCCGTTAGCGATCATTGAAAATGGCGACACCATCATTATCGATGCAGAAACCAACGAACTGAAACTGGTTATTACCGAACACGAAATTGCCCAGCGCCTTGAATCATGGACGCAACCCGCACCGCGTTATACCCGTGGCGTATTGGCAAAATATGCCAAACTGGTGAGTTCGGCGTCGTTGGGTGCTGTGACGGATAATTTGGATTGATCTTTAAAAAAAGTACCTTGTAAACCCAACTTAGTACATAATGTTTGTAACTATTTGAAGTCTCTTATATCGTTTTTTATTAATTTTGGATTAAACAATGGCTCCCGACTATAAGGGATTAAATCTTCGGCGAGACGAAATTGATCAATACTTGAGTGTATTTGTCGCCCATAATTCTCTCGTTCTGCGCTCTACTGAACTGCTTGACAACAATAAAAAGAAAAGAATAACCATTGGTCGGGTAGGAACTGAGGATGCCATTATTGATCTTCATTTGAATAACGATGGAACCACAACGGTTCAATATAAAATAGGAAAAAATCAAGAACAAGGACAACTGCTGGCACAACATTTTTATAGCACTATTGATCCAGGAGAATTTATTACTGTTAATTATTCTCTAGTAGGTATTTCCTCTGAAGATATTGAACCAATCTTTGATGAGTTGTGCTTTTGTGTGGATGACAATGGTAATCGTGAGTTTGAATTTAATGTTGAACAAGATGAGCCAATCCGTAAATTAGTGCGTGTTCGTAGTATTGCTAATCAAGATACGATTACCGTTACTCATTTCAAAACTACGAATAAGTTAACCATACAAGGCAAACCATTATTTTCTTATCGTAGAATTATCTACTTAATGACAGAACTTCTTGATTTGTCTGGATTACAAGCTGTACTCAGTAGAACAGAAGAAAATACAGCTGCTATTGTACGAATAGAAGTTGCTAGGGATTACCTTAAAACTCAGCTAAGTGAGTCGTTTGATAGCTTACCAAGCACTATACAAAGCCTTCTAATTTCTGGCTGTTGTGTAAAGCTAGCGTCTCCACGACTCCCTGAGTATTCCATGCTACTGTTTCCCGATCTTCGTGCATTAGAGGGTGTTTTAAGAACTGTTCTTTGTAGTTTTGGAATGTATCCAGATCAAGAAGAACACAACTTCGGAGCATTTTTTGATGTTAATAAAAGCAAAGGTGTAGCAAAATTCAAAAGTAGTTATATTATTAACAATGTTGAAATAAGTAACGTTGTACAACCAATGGAAAATGCTTATACTTTTTTCCGAAAACATCGTCACACTCTATTTCATATGAATGACTTTGCCGATGCAAGTAGAAAAATTGATACTTTGGAAAAGGCACTATCTTTAAGTAAAGATGTCTACGGCTTACTTAACGATATTTACAGAGCGATAAATACCAAATCATGAAACGATTAAGAGTAGTTGAAAATGGTGAAGCAGTCATAATTACTGCATTCGCTGATTACAACCCACTCCAACGACTAAACAAAATAAGCGCTGAACTGGAGAACATCCGGTTTCGGGGACCTGTTGTGTTTGATTTATTATGTACCAATGGCGATAGCAATAATCGCTTCGTAAAACTCATATTTGATGGTTTAAAATTTGACCGTAAATCTTTTCTTGTTATAAATGAAATTGATAAAAAACTGAAAGAAGAGCAAGACGTTATTTTTCGTAATCACCCTGACTTACTGGCAGAAAGCGTTCTTTCTTCATCAGAATTGGCGCAGTTTTGACATAACAGTAGGTAGGGTACGCATCGCGTACTTTTTTGGAAGTTGATTTACCCAGAACACTTTGAAAAACGTACGCAATGCGTACCCTACCCGACTCGTAGCATAATAACGTTTGCGTATCACGCCATATCATGAAACGGTATAACCAGTCGGTTACAATCAGGATGCCTTATTTTCACAACAAAAACAAGTTACATGGCTAACTTCCGCACCCATTACGATAATCTAAAAGTTGCAAGGAATGCTCCAGACAGTGTGATCAAAGCCGCCTATAAAGCCCTTTGCCAAACCTATCACCCCGATAAATACCAGGGCAGCGACAAAGAAGCGGAAAGAATCATGAAAATCATTAATGCCTCCTATGTGGCACTGATAGACCCTGCTCAACGTGCATTACATGATGTTTGGATTAAAAATAAAGAAGCCAAAGCCACTGAGCAACGGCCTTATCAAGGACAAGAGAAACGCGAAGTACCAAAAACCGAAGAGCCGCCTCCGTCAGCAAAAGCAAATCACAAATCGTCTTCCACTGCAACCGAATCAGAAATAAAACAAAAATGGGAGCAATGGCGAAATAATGAACAAAACCGTTATCAAAAGCAACAAAAATGGAGACCAAATGATAATTGGGTAACATACACACTGAAACGGACTGTTCAAGAATTTGTAATAGCACTTTTTTTTATAGGTTGGCTATTTTATGGGGTTAGTATTTTATATAATAAACTTCATGAACAAAAAGAACAGGTGTCATTTCCCAGACAAGTGAAATCTCAACCTGTTCACACCGAGCAATCACAACCATCAAACACTAATAGAGCTAAATCTGATTCTTTTTCTGTATTAGATTCACCGCATACCGATAGTAAAACACAATCAAGTTCTGATAGTAGTTCTGTAACAGCAACTAATCAAAAACCTGTTCCCATCTTTAATCAACCAGAGCAACCACTCCCTCAAAGTGGAGCTAACAATGCTAATTTTAGAGATGGCGTAGCACCACTTAAAATTAGAACGTCATCATCTGGTGGGCATCACTATTTTATAAAAATTGTAAACCTTTCAAACGGCCAACCAATCGGTGCATACTTCATTCGTTCGGGTGAAACTATAGATATAAAAATTCCATTGGGTACATACGAAATAAGATACGCCTCTGGAACTACATGGTATGGTTTGGATTATCTTTTTGGGCCAGATACGACATACAGCAAAGCAGATTCAACTTTTAATTTTTCTTTTGATGGTCATCAATATAGCGGTTACACGATAGAATTAATTATGCAACAAAATGGTAATCTCAGAACATCTATAATCAAGGCGAATCAATGGTAATTCGATGAAGCTCAGCAAGTAGCCTCGATGTAACGTAGTGGAATCGAGGATAATCGGAGTCCTCTACACTCTCGATTCCATTTATACTCCATCGAGGCTACTTGCTGGAAACCACAAGAAGACGAATAGCAACTTTAAAAATGCAAATATTATGCGCTTTACCTATCGAAGCTCAATCAACCTATAAGTTAATAAAAAAAGGTGGGCCTTTTCCTTATCCGAGAGATGGTATTGAATTTAAGAACCGTGAAGGGATACTTCCTTCCCGGTTATCCGGCTATTATAAAGAATATACAGTGCCTATACCTAACTCACTGGATAGGGGAGCACAGCGAATAGTCTCAGGTCAAAAAGGAGAGATGTATTATACCAGCGATCACTATCAAACTTTTATGGAGATCAACGAATGACTAAGGTATTAACGGCTGAATTAACTAATCAGTTTCTAAGTTTTTTCCCAACCCCTATTGCTGATTGTTTTTTCATCGATGGTGATAACGTTAAAGATAAGGAAACATTTTTAAATGAATTTTCTGAAAAACTTAAATTTCCTGAATACTTTGGTTTCAATTGGGATGCATTTTCTGATTCTGTAACAGATCTTTCATGGCTCAATTCAGAAAATGGTTTTCTGATTATATATAAAAACTCTCATAATTTCAGAAGCAATAGACCCGATGAATGGAGAATTGCGAATGAAATATTATTAGAGGCGATGGATTACTGGAAAGAACAAGGAAAGCCTATGATCATAGTTTTATTATGACTAAACAGGGTGCGTTTAAACCTGAAGCCAGGCAAGGTAGGCATCGCGTACATTTTTAGGAATTGGTTTAAACGGTACGCAATGCGTACCCTACTTTGCTGTTAAACATAGCTGGATGAAGTTAAAGGTGATTTATGAATATAGAAACTATTGCCGAACAAGCATTAAAACTTGAGCCTACGTCAAGAGCTTATATTGCAGAGATATTGCTGGAAAGTCTGGATTACGAGGAAGACTTTATTGTTTCAGAAGCATGGCGACAAGAAATACAAAAACGCTGTAACGAAATAGATACAAATTCTTCGATATTGGTTGACGGTGAACAATTTATGGCCGAATTGAAACTGCGTTATTTATGAAATATTTCCTGCATCCTCAAGCACAAGAAGAATTGGAACAGACTGTTTTGTTTTATAAAAAACAACAGGCGGGCTTAGAAAAACGTTTTATTGAGGCTATTGAAGATGCTATCAACAGAGTATGCCGAACCCCATTGCTGTATCGAAAGATAGAGGACGATGTCAGAAAATGTCGGCTATTGCATTTTCCTTATGCGATTATTTTTCGAACAAGACCTGCTCAAATAGAAATAATCGCTGTTATGCACATAAGAAAGCAGCCCAATTATTGGCAATCGCGAAAATAGTAGGCAGTGTACGCACCGCGCACCTTTTGGTGAGCTTAACATACCCGGAACGCTTTAGAAAACGTACGCGATGCGTACCCTACCTGGCTAGCAAAAGAGGAATATCGTATGGCATTTATGTTAATGGAACCCACTAATCAGACTTTTCAAGAATTGATTGGTAATGGTGTGAAATACCAAGTCCCCAGGTTTCAAAGAGATTACGCCTGGGATCGGGAGCAATGGGAGGACTTATGGTCTGATATTGAAACCATTAAAGATGAGCAATACCATTATATGGGCTATATCGTTCTTCAACGAAAAAGCCAGCATGATTTTGAAGTCATTGATGGACAACAAAGACTTATTACCTTGTCTTTAGTCGTACTCGCCGCTATGAAAAACCTTCAGTTGTTGATCGACAAAGGAGATGAAGCGGATGAAAATAAAGAACGTTTACGGGTTTTAATAGAGCGCTATATTGGCTCTAAAAATCCTGTTTCCTTAAAGGTCGATAGCAAACTTTCATTGAATAGAAATAATAGTTCTAATTTTAAAACGATTTGTTCCACGCTTGAAGCACCCAATAAACGTGGACAAACAAATACCAATAAACTCCTGAATAAATGTTTTAAATTTTTTGAATCAAAAAACATGGGTAACTCCGGGGCAAGTTGTGCCGAGTTTATTGAGTGTATTTCTTCGGGCATGATTTTTACCAAGATAGTTGTACAAGATGACTTAAATGCCTATAAGGTATTTGAAACTTTAAATGCGCGAGGCGTGCAATTATCGACCCCTGATTTATTAAAAAACTATATATTTTCGGTGGTCACAAAAAATGATGACGTTTCAGATGACGAATTAAATGAACTTGATGAAAGCTGGTCTGAAATAGTTTCTCAACTGGGGGAAAGTAATTTTACCGATTTTATTCGTTATCATCACAACTTCCAAGCCACATTAGTGACCAAAAAAGACTTATTTTCATCGGTTCGGAAGTTGGTAAGCACACCAGAAAAAGCATACCAATATCTTCATTCTTTAAGTCAGTATGCACCTATTTATGCTTCTCTTTTGAATCCTCACGATGAATGGTGGGCTAATCAAGATGTTGTTTATCGTCATGTTAAAAAATACCTGGAGGGGCTTGAATTATTTAATATAAAACAACCATTTACGGTTTTAATGTCGGCGTTTTATCAGTTTTCTGCCGAAGAGTTTATAACACTTTCCAAGTATTTGTATATTTTAGCTATTAGATATAATGTAATCTGTCATCTTTCTCCCAATGAGCAAGAATATGCTTATAATCAGCTTGCGATAAAAATACACTCAAAAGAATTTACCCGCGCAAGTCATGTTAAAAATAGTGATCTATTTAAAAAACTTTATCCGAGTGATGAGTCATTTTTTAATGCGTTTGAATTTCATAAAATGCCAAGTAAGCGTTCTGCAAAAAAAATAAGATTTCTATTAGCCGAAATAGAAACCCATTTGGGACATGAAACAGACCCCACCAAAACAACGTTAGAGCATGTTTGCCCCTATAATCCTGATGGGGATTGGGATGATTATTTTGGAGAGGGAGTCAATGATATTCAAGATCGCTTGGGCAATGTGGTTTTGCTCGAGAAAGATGAATTAAAAAGAGCCCGTTTTGAAGATAAAAAGAAGGCTTATTTAGATGCCCACTACCCCTTGGCTCAACAGGTAGCCTCTTATGACAAATGGAACCTGCAAAACCTAAATGCTTACCAAGCCTGGCTATCAAAACAAGCAGTAGAAACCTGGAAAGTCTCATATAGATAAATCATATTGGATTAGTAGGCGAAAAACCTTAGGAGTTACGCATTGACAAACTAAGTTTTTTGTTTTTTACAATAAATATTATGAGCTTATGAATGTTTTACCAGCAACTAAATTTATAAAAATCGCCCAAAATAGACTCATCTAAAATTTGTAATGCCTTGTATTTAAAGGGACTCACGGATTTTTTAATCTGTCAATGCGTAATTCCTAAACCTATTAAATTACAAGCTTATAATCATGAACACACAAAACTCTTTCGTCAGTTGGTTTAGAGACTCATCGCCTTACATCCACGCGCATCGCAATAAAACCTTTGTTATTTCTTTTGGTGGTGAAGCGGTGTTGGCTGATGATTTTGATCATCATGTGCATGACTTTGCACTGCTCAGTAGCTTGGGGATTCGTCTGGTTTTGGTTCATGGGATACGCCCGCAGATAGACCAGCGACTGTCCAAGCTCAACGCCCCTGCCCTGTTTCATCAGCACTTGCGTATTACCGATGATCTGGCGTTGCAATGTGTCAAGGAAGCTGCGGGATTGGTGCGTGTAGAAATTGAAGCACTGTTGTCCATGGGGCTGGCAAATTCTCCGATGGCAGGAAGCGGGCTTAAAGTGGCTTCCGGCAATTTTGTCACGGCCAAACCCATCGGTGTTATAGACGGAATTGATTACTGCCATACCGGTGAAGTCCGGCGTATTGACAGCGCAGCGATTCACCAACAACTCGACCAAAATAATATCGTGTTGATCTCGCCGATTGGCTATTCTCCCAGCGGAGAAATTTTTAACTTGTCGGCTGAACAGGTTGCCACAGCCGTTTCAATTGCATTAAAAGCGGAAAAATTAATCCTGTTAACGGAGCAAACTTGTTGCAATCCGGATAACGGCGAGCAAATTCGACAAATGACCACGGATGAAGCGGATACGTTCCTGCAACAGCACGCTGATATTGCCGACACGATTAGCCAGCCGCTTAAAGCGGCCATTCAAAGCTGCCGTTCCGGAATAGAGCGTGTGCATTTGATTAATCGAACCATTAATGGTGCGCTGTTACTTGAATTATTTAGCCGTGACGGTATCGGCACGTTGGTTAGTTCCACCCCTTTTGAAGAATTACGGCCGGCCACGCTTAATGATATAGGCGGCATTCTGGAGTTGATTAAGCCCTTGGAACAACAAGGTATTTTAGCCAAACGCTCCCGAGAAAAAATTGAAATGGAAATAGCGGACTATATTATTATCGAACGGGACGGCTTGATCATCGGCTGCACCGCTCTGCATCCCAATGAACAAGGTCAATTCGGCGCGATTGCCTGCCTTGCCGTGCATCCTGATTACCAGGGATCGGCACGCGGCAATCGACTGCTTAACTATGTCTATCAAAAGGCCGGACAGCTCGCTCTTAAAAAATTATTTGTATTATCAACCCAAACCATGCATTGGTTTATTGAGCGCGGCTTTTTAGCGTCCGATATCAACAGCCTTCCCGACCCACTCAAGGCACTGTACAATCCACAAAGAAACTCCAAAATTTTTGTTAAGACTATTGAATAACCGCAATCATGACCGCCCTATCGCTATTACAAATAACAGACCTGCACATTCTGCCTGGTTTGGATGAAACCTTTCTGGGTATCAATACCGAGCATTATTTTCATGCCATTCTTGAACTGGCTTTTTCTGAACATCATCATTTTGATTTAATTCTGGTTACCGGCGACCTGACCCAAAATCCCTGCCCCGCAAGCTATCAACGTATCTTGCAAAAACTTGAAGCCACTAACACACCTTGTATCTGCCTTCCCGGTAATCATGATGATTATGAACTGATGCAGCAAGTTTTTAATAGCCCTCAGGTAAATTGCCAAAAACAGGTTTTATTGGAAAACTGGCAACTGATTTGTCTCAATAGTCAGATAACGGGCGCTACCGGCGGTCGTTTATCAAAACAGGAATTGCTGTTTTTGGAAGATTGCTTGACCAGCAACCCGAATCATCACGCGCTGATCGCAGTGCATCATAATTGTCTGGAAACTAAAAGTGTCTGGCTGGACACCATGATTATTGAAAACAGCGAGGAATTTTTGATGATACTGGAAAAATATCCGCAAGCAAAAGCCGTCACGTCCGGACATATCCATCAAGCCATGGATATAACAATCGGGGCGCTGCGCATTTTTGGAACACCGTCAACCTGCTTTCAATTTACACCGAAAAGTGAAAGTTTCAGCCTGGATACCGCAGCTCCCGGTTATCGCTTGATAAAACTGCATGAAGATGGCCGAATTGAATCCGATATTACCCGACTCCCCGAGTCGTTAAATGGCTTGCAGTTGGATACACGAGGCTACTAATAAAAACCGCCACTCATTCCAAGCCTCTCTGTGAGTGTGTTGATTTTTGATATTACTAGACCAATTATTTATAACCATTCATCATGTAAATATAGTCTTTCAGAAATTAAATTTCCATTACATGAAGTTTGGAGTCCATACGGATAACATCCCTTAAAGGGATGGTATCCGTTAAGATCGAAATTATTTATCTGAAAATCTATAAGATCATATTCAATAGCTTGGTTTATGATTCAACCATGTGCCGCTAGATGTGCTGTATAGGCTGCACTGAAAGGCGCATACCCATTGCCTTGAGAATCGCAGAAAAGCTGCTCAGTGCAGGGTTGCCTTCTGGCGATAAGGTGCGGTAAAGCTGATTGGGATTCAGGTGTGCCTGCTCGGCTATGGCCTGCACACCCCCAAAAGCTTTTGCCATTTGTCTTAGGGCAATCAAAAGTTCACTTTGATCGCCATTCTCAAGAATGCTGTTCAGTAATTGAAGCGCATATGCTGGGTCTTTCCGGTACATCTCAGCCATTGCCTCATCATGCGTTCTATCTTTCATCTCATGTTCTCCTTTGCCAATCCTGCCAATATTTGCAAGCGCGGTCGATATCCGCGTCTTGCGTTCGCTTCTCGCCCCCACACAGTAGCAACACAATTTCTTTACCTGCGATGGCATAATACACACGATAGCCAGCACCTACATCAATGCGTAGCTCCCACACTCCATCACGACAAAACTTATGATCGCCAAAGTTACCTTGCTCGACACGGTTCACGCGCCGATCTACAGCAATCCTTGCCGTTATGTCGCTCTGTTTTCGTAGCCAATCAAGATAGACATCTTTCTCGTCGGCAGTTAGATAATGGCGTAATTCATACATGATATATATTCGTTTATAAACGAACTATTGTCAAATGTGTAAGTAAATAATTCACAAAGAATAAATATGGACATATCTAAATTTGATAAGTTGACGATCACTTTACCGCTTAATTGTTACTGACAATGGCGGTCGATCTACGCAAATGGATAGAATCCTCCATCCTGTATATCGCCAATTGCCTGTCCTCCAACCGACAAAGTACGTCAGGTGAAGCCTACTATTTAATTTTTACCGGTTCGCGAAAATTTGGTTTTTTTCATCGTACTTCAGCGGAAATCAATACTGCGGTAATTCCGGTCGTGGGATTGCATAAGCCCGGTAGTGTGGGCACATGCCGTTCGTGCCCCCACGCAGATTTATTCAATGCCATTCGTGCGTTCTAACGCGAAAATGTCGGGCACGAAAAGCATGTGCCCGACCTGGCTATTCATGAATGAATAGCTGCCTGACAGTGTTTAGCTATAAATGCTTGATTGCAAGACTTGACCCCGTCTTTGAGACTTGCCCGCGTCTTTGTTGATTTTTAGTTGGAACTGACCGCCCGCTGACGGCCAATACCGGACACCGAACAACGCTGAAGTTATTGGTGCTTGCTTGCTTGAATTTATTTTTGAGAGAAAATCTTTTTTTAGTTTGTTGTTGTGTTCTATCAGTTTTGTCGGTGGATTAAGCGGTGTGGAACTTAATGGCATAACAAGGAGTGCTATCAAAAAATAAATATGATAGAATCGACAAAAATCAATAAAAGTTGTAAGGATCTACACCTGATTTTGGGATTTTAAAATATACCTTTTTATATATTTACTTTACGTTAGCCGTTACAATTAAGAGATAATGAATGGCTTGCTATTTTCAAGGGTGTAATCAGAAGGGCGTTACCAAAGAACATATCCCGCCGCGTGCACTCTTCCCTGATGGAGAGAAAGAGCAACTTTTGACTGTTAAATCATGCGAAAAGCACAACAATGCGAAATCCAAAGATGATCTTTATGTGCTTGCCCAAATATGCATGAATGCGTCACCAAGCAATTGCGCAAGGGAAGTTTTTTTAAACAAGGTTGTACCACAGCTAGATTTCAACAATGGAGCACTCCGAAAAAAACTTGCCAATGGGGCAGAGCCTTTAGGCAATGGCGCAGTCAAGTACAAAGTTGATGTCTCGCGACTTGATGATTTCTTTACTGCTCTGTCATGTGGAATTATCTACAAATCTTGCGGCTCATCGCTTCCTGATAATTACAAAATCGGCCATGTTTACCATAGCCTTCATAATGACAGCGATGGGATGGCACAGGTGGTCGAGGACTCAATTAATAGGTTTTACTCTGGAAGGCCTATGGATTTTTTGGAGTTTGGTGATCCCAATACACAAAACAAAAGAATTTACACAGTAAAAATATTCGGCATTCCTGAATTTAAGTCCAGCATCACAGTGGTTCACGAATTTTTCGGAACTTTTAAAGTCACATCAATGCTCAGCAATATTGTGGACTATCAAAGCGATTATTTCAACCAATTGAAAATACACATGATTTTATGAGTGCAATTACAACACTTTTCCCCGTTTTTTGGGGAATGGGCGGCTAACATTACGCTCAACCGGAGCACAGTTAAAATCCTGCTTTATTTTTTCAGCTTTCCGTGGCGACGCGCCCGGTTAGCTCAACGTTATGCTATGAAAAAACTAATAAAAACTTACTTAGAGGTATTTAATTATGTTCGGTTTATTTAAAAAGAAAAATAAAGATGTAGATAAAAAAATCATTCAAGATTTAGCGCAATGCGCTTCAGACTTTGAACACGATATGAGAAATGTTGACAATGAACTAGGAGTCTGTCCGACTTAAGGTTTAATACTCCATTTTCTTTATAAAAAAGCCGAAAAAATAATTATTTTGCCCTCAAACCCCCTATTTACCGTACATTTTCATTATTCGCAC
>Ga0194056_10000883_pt1 | contig 16409 bp, 13 predicted proteins | sample SepL4413m_MetaG_FD_155458 | JGI IMG/M metagenome (GOLD analysis project Ga0194056, IMG submission 155458) | Anoxic zone freshwater microbial communities from boreal shield lake in IISD Experimental Lakes Area, Ontario, Canada - Sep2016-L442-13m | ecosystem: Environmental > Aquatic > Freshwater... | reverse complement strand
ATATATAACATTTTCAGAAGGAAAATCACTTGAAATCACCGAGGAAATCGAAGACTCGAGAATCGGCAGTTCCTCCTTATATGTCGGAACTATCACCAAATGAATAATTTTGCGCCAGTCATTTTCAGGCCCTAGCTCGGATAATTTCTGCATCCAGTTTGTCTTGCGATCGCGCTTGTAGTGACGATACCCATCAATCAAGCGATAAGACATGGCAAAAGTCTTGATCACCCAGAAGATGATGAAGAATATCATATATATAGCAAAAAATTTAGGAGAGAGAATAGCGAGAACAACAGGCAATATGAGAAGAGACCAGGAAGTCGCTCCTGGTAAAATTTCAAAAAGTCGACGATATTTCCAATTGCTCATATTATTTCAAGAAATAAAATAATTCTAGGATAAGAACAAGAAAAGCACAGATGACATTTCCAATAAAGAGTAAATGGGCCAACTCCTCTTCTCTGTTATAAGAAGTAATAGCCAGAAGCGTGTTGATCACGAGAACGACGGCCAAAAGCTCGACTGGATAAATACCGATCCGAACGTAGACCATCAGGTCAGGGCCAGATAAGTAGCTATGCCAAGCGAAATAGTCAAAAAGCGAGATAACAAGGGTAGTTAAAAATAAATATCTCACCATAAGGTCATCAAAAAGAACCTTCTTCAAATATGGCAATAGTTGTGTAATTTGTGTTTTCATATTTTGTATATTTATGGAGCTTTACCCTGCCCTTCGCTCACGGGCGGGGCGAGCTGGACTAGGCGACTTTTGTATTCAGTATTTTTCTTTTTGAGCCATTTCTCATGCCTTCTCGCGCTATCATATGTCTCGTGCTCACGAGCGAATACTAATCTCCATGGTTTCTTTGAGGAAGTTGTCTTTAGCTTGCCTGAGTTATGCTCGATCAAACGCCTATTAGTGTGCACTGATATTCCCGTATAAAAATCTCCATTTTCAATGCTTTGAATTAAGTATGTATATACGGCCATTTTTTTTGGAGCCGCATTCGAGATTCGAACTCGAGACCTCCACTTTACGAAAGTGTTGCTCTACCAGCTGAGCTAAAGCGGCACTTAATTAGTGCAATTTGGAGCGAGCGAGGAGAATCGAACTCCCGCCTCATCCTTGGGAAGGACGCATTCTGCCACTGAACTACGCTCGCAGAAATACCATTTTCAACATTTTCCACCCCGCCTATTACAGGCGAGGCAAGCTAAACCATACCCGCACGAGCTACTTGTCTACATTCAAATTTACCACTTCGCAGAACAAAACACAATAAAGCCAACGCAAGTTATTCGATTAATTCCAAATGTTCTCACTACTAATAACCTTCGCCCTCCATGCTTCCTTTTCTGTCATTCCCGCTTCCCTTATTGTCATTCCTGCGAAGGCGGGAATCTATATATACGATGAAGGCCTCATGGATTCCCGCGTTCGTGGGAATGACAGACAAAAAAAATCCCGTAATCTCTTGTTAGAAATTACGGGAAATGTATTTAATTGGAATTACTGGCTTGTTTAAACCAGTAATCCTCAGGCGCCCACTCATACCTTATCGAGACGTGGGCTCGGTCTGGCGAATCCTTGATCCACCAGTCACCAACAGGAACATATCCATGTTCCTTGCAAATTTGGTCCCGCAGCGCAATTAGCTTCGCTACAGAACCACCTTTGAAATGAAGCTCGCCACCGCTGGGCAACCATGGTCGATAACTCTCGACCGTACTACCCTCTCTTATCTTCGGATCCATGAAAATCTTTTCGACTTTCTGAATCTTCGCAGTGAAGATAAGGTGGTTCACGCCGCGCCAGATTCCTCCAACGAGGACGATCAGGGTGACTAGTATGATGGTGCCAATCTGCACCTTTTCGCTAGCTCGGATTCCCAAGAAAGCAAATACCAGTGCAGTCAGCGCGCCGCAAACTGCGGCCAACGCGATGACTCCTATCGTGAAGAGAAGCTCCACACGAAACAGGATGATGATCGCTACAATAGCGATCAGTCCGAGGACGGCTGCAAAATTCTTAAATTTTCTGCCGTTTCTTTTTTTTGTTTTAACATTCATTTTCAATCCCCTTTTGCTACAATGCTTATTTCGATTAAGCGAATTGTTATGAGTATTATACTCCTTTTTTCTATATTTGTCAATGATTTAAGCTCAGCCTTCTCATATTCTGACATAAAAAAAGCACCACTTGCGTGATGCATTTTTTATGGCGGGATCGGCCGGACTCGAACCGGTGACCTCCACAGTGACAGTGTGGCGTTCTAACCAACTGAACTACGACCCCATATAATCAAATGAGATTGTATCAATTTTTACGAGAAAAATCAACATTCAGTTAGAACTTCGGCAAGATTAACGTCTTCGACCCTTTTTCTTGCCAGGTTTGATGAATTTGAAGTAGCCTAAAGTCATCACAATCACAAGACCGACAGTGACAAGCGCAAAGCGGTACATGCTGTTATCACTCTCAAAACCACGGATAATCGCATAGAGCAGCGTCAAGAGTCCACCAAGCAAGAAACCATCAGTGACGATAGCAGTGTTTAGTAATATAGTGAGACTAAGAACAAGAAGCAATACAGCGGCGGCGACGGCAATCATTGAGACATTTCTTCCGTGTATTGCCGCAACTTTCTGGTATTCTATCATTTTCTTGTCATAATCTATTTGTATTTGCTTATCCTCTGTAGTCATTTGAGCAGGAGTTTTCTGACTGTATTGAAGCTCAGTCGGGTAATCAGGATTTTTTGGACTAGCATAAAAAGCCTCGATACCAAGCCCTACGAAAAACGCAAGAATCACGCCGAGAAAAAAAATGTACAAGAACTTAAGCATTACCCTCCTTTATTAATATACAAACATTATAACATGAATAGGGTCTATCACCTTCAATTTAAAAAAATCGAGAAAGCCTAGTGAAATTACAAGCTAGAGCGGGTAAATCGACATAACGACTATTACATTATCCTGGCTTATTCCCTCGACTCGCACCTCATGATTTACGAATGAATCAAAATCTATTGAAGGAGAAGTGGTGATTACGATAATTTTTGCGACCGGGATGAGCGCTTGCCCACTGGTGAGACTTGCGTTTGCAAGGCTATAACCATCTGCCTCCTTTGCTACCGTGCCTCGCGCGACTACAAAGCCCGACTGCTCGGCTGTATCGGCATGATAACCGTTTAGTGAGAGGTAGCGGACATAAAATCCCATCGCAAGTCCGGTAACGAAGATCAAACATAGTGTAATGATTTCTTTTTTTCTCATTTTGTTTTTGGAATATTATATGAAACTGGTAATAAAAAGTCAGCTTGTTGGTCTGGGTTGCGTGGGTCTCCTAGAAAAAAGCGATTAGCAGGAAAATCAGGGATGATTACTTTTGACCAGTCGGCAGAAAGTAGCTTGCGCGGATTTATTGCCCAAGTCCCCTCTTCAGTATATCGTCGAAGCTCGAAATGCAGATGAGAATTTACAGTACCGCTGTGGCCAATTGCGCCTATCACATCCCCTTTTGCAACTTTTTGGCCCTCTATGACGTCTATTCGCGAAAGATGTCCATAAATAGTCTCGTAGCCTTCGCTATGACGAACAGCGACCGTTGTCCCATAGAGATTACCGGCGAAGCTTACCCGACCGTCGGCAGCAGCAATCACCGACAAGCCCTCCTTTGCCGAAAAATCAATCGCCTGATGACGATTGTCCAGGAGTGGATATTTATCAGAGTTGATCTTATTTAGTTCTAGCGAGCCAAACCAACCATAGACGAACCATGTATCGGTAGCATTTGCAACAAAGTTGTTATTTTTTGGCGTAAAATTCGACCATTTTGATTCTACTTGAAAAGGCAAGCTGAGCGTAAGTGTAGTAGGAGAATCAATCTTCTCGGCTTTGGCCAGCTGGGCATTTGGGAAAAAGTAAACAATAGAAAAAGCTATAGAAAAAGCGAGTAGGTAGAGGATATTTTTATATATTTTATTCATATCGAAGTCCAAGCTTATCCCAAAACACCCTGAAGCACCCTATTTTGCATCGCTGGAAGTAGGAACTGGAGCTGGAGCTGGAGCTGGAGCTGGAGCTGGAGCTGGAGCTGGAGCTGGAGCTGGAGCTGGAGCTGGAGCTGGAGCTGGAGCTGGAGCTGGAGCTGGAGCTACAATTTTAGTCTTATTCTTTTTTATTTTTCTTATCAGGAAGAAGGCAGCTATAGCCAGGATAAGAATCAGAACACCAGCACCAATATATGGAAGAAGCATAGAGCTTGATTTGATGACGTCAAAAGTGGTTAAAGTTTTTGCAGAAGATTGATTGCCATATCTATCCACTACTACTACTTGAACTCTATGCGAGCCGACAGAAAGTTTCTGATCAAGCTTGAGCGCCCATTTGCCATCAGAATTTACAGTCACCTCATTTTCTATTTGCTCAGGGGAATGTACTAAGACCTTTAGGATAGTGTCTGGGCTAGCTGTGCCCTCGATCTCAAGAAAATCGTTATCGGTTATAGTATTGTTCGATTTTTTAGGCAAGATAATGCCACCTAGTACCTTATTTAGCTCCATGTCTAGGAGTGCAGCTTGCGTTGGGACTAAAGTTTCTGGATCCTGGACCTTTAGCTTTTGCACAATATCTGATGGTAAATTATAAACGATGGGTTGGTCATTAATAATAACCCCGTACAAAGAAGTGGTTACTCTTTTATCACCTGCTGAGGTTGACGTAAAACAAATATCCCAGCTTTCACCACTAAGCGTTAATCCACCAAGATCAACCCCTCCGATAACTCCAACGGTTGGCTTGATGGCTGTTATTGACTTTCCAGCTTTATCTCTAAGTGTGATCTTTTCACAAATTTTATCGATTCCATTTGAAACTGCAACTCTTTTATCAAAAGAAATTGTCGACTTAGCGATATCAATTAAGGACAAGAGGGTAGCGGTTTTGACCGCCGTAACTGGTGTTGATGTTTTGACTGTAGTCGTTTTTGGTGCTGCAGGGAGTGTTGGAGTAGGAACCGTAATAGGAACCGTAATAGGAGCCTCATCGACGGGGAGGTATTCCGTTATGGCTGGCGTCTCCACGGTAGCTACAGGAGACTTGACGGTAACGTTTACTTGCGCAGAAGATGAGCCAAGAATAGTCCCTTGGCCTAAACAGGTCAGACTATAAGAGAATGAGCCACTTTGCGTTGGAATAACTGTATCTTCTCCGCTAACTCCTTTGTCACCAGCCCAGCTAGAGATACAGCTAGTCGCGTTAGTTGTAGACCATTTCAGCTTGAGAGCTTGTCCCGTAGTGGCAGAAGCGGTTGAAGCATCGTTTACTGTGAGACTGACTGTTGGCGTAACAGTTGGGATAACGACAACATTGCTGGAGATTGTAATAGACAGAGGGGTAATAACCGATGAAATATATGCACCATCAGAACCCACCAACTGAGATAGTACGCTATTGACAGTAGTCGATCCAGCTTTCAATGCCTTAAAATCGACGATATAGACAGTTGCGGGGTCAGTAAGACCTCCGGTTTTACCACGAACATAATGAATTTCAGAGGTTGAGCCACTAGGCAAGATCGTTTCTTGGGGAAACTCGGTATCGAAATCTGTGGATAACTTTATACCAACATATTGCAAGAAATTTGGGTCATACTGAAGATTTCCCTCCACAACGCTCAGAGAAGACGATGCCACAGCGACATTTAGCGAAACACTAAAGCTTTCGCCGATCGTGTATTCTGTTTTTTCTGACGCAACTTTGATAGTACCACTACCAGCGGCACTTGCCAAAGGACTCAAAACAAAAAAGCTTGAAATAAAAGCCAGTGTCACGAATAGGTGTTTGAAATATTGTTTATACATCTTTAGTTCCTAATTATCCTGATTTGCTACAGATTTTCCAAAGTTGGCAGACCCAAAAGCAATTGCGAAGTCTTTGTAGTTTACAACGCCATCAGCATTATAATCATAATTTGACTTATCCGGACTATCTTCAATCCTACTCCCATACGAACCGTTCCATAAACTGTAATCGTCATATTTGATATTGCCATCAGAGGTCGTATCGCCCGCAAGTAGTGGAGTTGGTGCAACGCTAGACAAGTCTACAAGGATTTGGTTGTCTACTACTCTGGAAAGATAGCCTGGGGAAGAAATTTTCAAGTCGTAGTTCTGGTCTGGATTGATTCCATCAACAGCCGTCCAATCGGGAACTGACCATGTGTTTGAATCGTAGTCATAGACGAATTTACTACTTCCCAATTTGGAGAATGGATATTCGCGCTCGTAAAAATCAACGGAAGCTGACATACCTTTTGCAGGAGTATTTCTACCCTGAAAGGTCATTACTATTGGAAAAAGAGTGACTTTTCTAATTTTTAGGATATCGCTAGATTCTGTATAGCTGGCTCCAGAGGTATTTTGGTAGCTAACGACGGCCTGAGCGGTTATATACTCGGCAGGGTTGGCGGTGGATGCTTGAAATCTGAAAATCCCTGAAGAGATCAACAAATAGATAATGATACCCAGCAAGACTGCTGATCCAATAATTATTAATTTGATTCGGTTTTTATTTCTTCTTTTCATTATATATATTATATATTAGCTAAATATTAATACAACTAGGACGCCCTACTTTAGCTTGACCCTAAAAATAAACTCTTTTGAGGTATTTTGCATCAGCTCAGGAATCTCTGGCCATTGAACTTTCAAACCTACCAAGGCTCCATCTTGATTCGCGGATTCAGCAATATATTCTGTACCTTCAGGAACGGGTACTTCGACTACAACTTTACTAATAGTGGCATCATGGTTGTTTGTAGCTATCACTTTTATTTCTACTGTGCTACCCGCGACAGCTAAGGCTTTATCTGCTGTGATTGTGATTGTGACGTCTCTAAGCCTCTTAATATAATCAACGACTTTGGCCCGAATCTCGTCGAATGCTGCGGGATCAGGCTGTGAAGTATCATTGGTAATACTGCTAAGAATAGCATCTGCAAAGCCGTAATCAGTCTTCTTTGCCACATAATCAGCCTTGAAGTCATTACTGACCCCTTCTAAGATACGTGTAAGATAAGCGCTAGCCTCATCCGCAGTATCACCAGGGGTAGTACTAATAAGGTTTTGTAGTGTCGCAATCCATCTCGCATCGCTTATTCCATCGCGAGATGCTTCCCATGAAGTAGAAGGGATGATTTCATGATCCCAAGTAGGATAGAATTGCACGAAATCGTTCTGGATGTAAGGAAATCTAGAGTTGCCGACTCCGTCGAACTCATCATATGGATTATTTACAATGTGATACAGCGCATAGTTTGCAACTAGATTAGCATTTGTCTTCACAGCATAGAGACCCTGCATGAAACGTGCATAGACTGGATTTCTAAGTTCGGAATAGTGCGTTTCATAGTAGCCAAAAGCAGGATCATCTGGATTGACATTAGATACTGTAAGCTTACCAGGTGTCCAGACCTTGTAGTCGATCAGGGAGGCAAGCGCAGAGATCTCCGCCAAGTTTGCGGTTAGTACGCCATTTACAGTTGTTCCGCAGACACTAAGTATCGTACAAGCCATTGGTTTCTCGTTCTCTTCACTGTATGTTTGCCAAGTCTTGAGCTTAGGATCTCTATCCTTAATAATATTTGCGAGATTATAGGCGGTCATCTCCTTCGACTGAGACAAGTAGCTCTCATCTGTGCCCATATAGACCATTGTGACATTTTTTTCTTTGGCAATTTCCTCTATCTCGTCTAGCCAGCGATTAAAAGAAAGTATAAATAGTGTATTAGTTTGGTTTTCTCTCTGTGAACCTTTGAGCTCAAGTGTCGAGACTATTTCGCTGGCCACAATCTCTGCTCCCATATAAAAAGCCTGTTTTGTAACAATGCCTGTGTCTATGGACTGCTGTAATCGATCTCCAAAAGTCTCAAGTTGGACCTGGTCAAAAATTGGTAAGCCGCTGTCATCCTTTTTACAGATGTACTTATCCAGTGAAGAACAAAAATGTGGAAATACATTCGAAGTTTGCATACCATGTGCGGCGATCGCCTCTGGTAGAGCAGTATCAAGAAATTTATTATCAATAAATTCGCTGTACTCCCAATTCATTTTTTGGTTTGCGTCAGTAATAGGATTGTAGAACTGAATAGGGACGTAGGCAGGCTCACTAAGCTTTATCCCTAGTACCTCTATTGACACAGGAACAAGAGTCTCATTTCCATTAACAGTAATAGTGATATTGCCAGAATATGTACCGCCCGGTAGGTCTTCAGGCACCTTGATTGTGAAGTAAAATTGCTGAGTCTTATCTGCTTCGATGTTTATAGTGTCTGTCGCGTGAAATGGCTCATATCTATTTGGCTGCAAACCATACGAATCTGCGTTGGATGATGGGTTCGACCAATAATTATACTCATATACTGTCTTATAGAGATCAATATTTGCAACTGGGATAGTCCTTGTGTTTGAAACTGAAGTAAGGTCAGACGCCTTTATAGATACATTAGTCAGAGCATTATTTGTAATGATTGAAAAATTACCCGGCTCTATTTGTGCTTGCGCACTCTGAATCTTGATTGACTTAGCTGGGTTATCTATCTGAGACTGTGAAGGATAATAATTTGGAAATATCTGCTGACTGCTTGGCGAAGTAAACCAAGTAAAATCGCCATCGAAATCAGGCCTCGTATTAGTAGGTTTATAATCAACTTTTCGAAGACCGCGAATGTCTCTTTGATTTTGCTGATAAGCTGCGACAGCTTCTGGGGTAATCTCGCTCAAAGAAATGTAGTCTAAAGGTAGAGACAGTATTCTTGAATCGGAAGTACTACTTGTCGGCATAGAAATATGGATCTGAAATGTTCCATCAATAGCCTTGATTGCCTGCCATTTGGTTTTTGGAATGATCGCCTGAGCCACTCTCCACTTATTATTCCCATACTCGCCAAAAGCAAGCAAAGAGTCTAGATAAGTCGAGTCTTTGGCGCCATCCGTTACGGGAACACCCGAAGTGTAGCCGAAATCTGTACGGGCCACCAATGTAGCCGATCGAGTGCGTGAGGCGATATAATTATAATAATTAGTCCCTGGCAGATCGCCGTAGAAGCTGTCCTTATACCGAACTTCTAACATCAGATCCTTGTTTGGCAAACCAGTAGCAGTGTCGTACATGCCTGCAGCATCTATCTTTACTGTCACGGATTTAGCATTTTGAATTTCTTTGTAAGAAATTGTTTCAGAACCCTCGGTTTCGGTTTTTTTCTCACTAATATAATTAGTGATGGCGGCAGTGGATGCAGGAAAAGAAGTAATACTTGAATCATCAGTAGCATCCGCATTACCCAGATCCACACATTTAGAAATCAAGCCACTCGTAGTAGAACTATCGCAACCCTTGGTAGCCGTAGGCTCGAAACTTACAGGAGTAACCACGATGTTATCATAGGTGATTGATCCACCTTCTACACCAACAGGTCCTGCTAGTTTGAGTCTGATATAGCTGATGTCTGGAGACTTGATCCCGTAGATAGTCGCACTAGAGCTATGCCATCCATTATCATTTGCATCGCCGAGTGATATTCTACTGGCGAGCCAAGGATAAGCGGTGGAACCCACCTTCTCGCCGTAGTACTCCTCGAAACCAACAAGCTGAGTCAGAGGCTCACTTATACGAGTACCTGTGTATTTATAATCAAAAGATATTTTGAAAGCGTCTCCAAGCTTTACTGGATATGGCACAGAGTAAGCGATAGGATAGCCAAAGTCATCCGTTGTTAGCTTCAGTCCTTTCGCACTGTCTTTACCGGAAACAACTTCGAATGAGCCATCTTTTGCTTTTAAAGATGATTCAATATAGTCCTGGGCAGTAGATCCGTCTGGTAGTTTATAGCCTGGCCTTGAGTTATCGACTGACCAGTTATTTCCCGAAGACGGATTACTCACAGCCAATGTCTCTCCGCTCTCGAAGCCAGCAAAATCGGCAAAGCTCGGGACTGTACCACTCGCTCTTACTGGGACCGGCACACCTATCAGTACATCCTCAGATCTGTTACTTGACGAACAATACATTGTAAAAGTAGTTGTCTCGGTAATGTTAAACGGCGGCGTCCATGTTCCATATAGCTTCTCGATAGACTCTTTCGTAGTTATTCTGCTACTTGTAGCGACGATTTCATCAGAGACAGTATCGTTTTTATCATTCTTAATGACACAAGTACTAAGATTAGCAGTCTTGCGGGTAAGTGCCAGAAACCAGCTCAAGCGAGTTTTTGTCCCTGTAAATGTCTCATTCGCAGGCGCAAAAAGAGTCTCCGCAAAAGCCTGCTTATCTATACTATTTGGCGTAATCACGATGTTGTCATATGTAATCGATCCGCCAACTATCCCGACAGGACCGCTCAGTTTGATCCTAATAAAGTTCACAGTATCTTTATCTATGCCATATGCAGTCACGCTAGAAGACTGCCAGCCGGTCTTAGCAGCATCGGCAGGCGAAACATAGGAAGGCAACCAATTATAAGTAACGGGATTAATCTTCTCTCCATAGTACTCGTTGAAAGCTGCAAACTGCGTCAGAGGTGTATTTGCCAGAATACCCTCAGCTTTATAATCAAATGAAATTGTAAAAGAAGCGGAATCACCGACCGGAAATGGTGCAGAATACGCGACAGGGTAACCGGTACTGGAGGTTGTAAGTTTTAGCGCGTTACCGCTATCCGAATATCCACTTTGGGATTTTGTAGTGCCAGTTACAGTACTATAGCTGCCACCATACACTTTGGTGCCGTCCGAGACATCTGTGTTTGTGTTATTAACCGACCAGCTAGAGGTGGCTTTAGCGTCAGTAGTGGAAACAACGGTAGAATTTATATCGAATGTCCCATCAAAAGATGGCACCGGTAGTGTAGCATTAACCGTAGCTGTAGAGCCTACCTGGATTTTACCTTCTCCGCTAGAATTGGTAGTACAGTTCAACGTAAAAACAGTAGAATCATTGATAATAGGACTAGTCTGATAACCTGAATGATTGAGATTGGTCACAAAATTGACATCACCTAATCCTCTATCGTTTGTGATCTGACAATAAGAAGGAGCATTCACCACCTCCCAATATAAATTTCCTGACGTTCCTATGAAAGTTGCTGGCGTGGCAGCTAGAAATCTATTAGTGTAAGTCTCGGTGTAAGTCTCGGCGTGAGCTGTGCGAATACCTGAGCCATCAAGACTAAAAGTATTAAAACCAAAAACTATAGATATCACTAAGACAATATTTATTGCTTTTTTAAACACTCTTCCCTCTAGCTAATATTTACTACAAGATATAATAATGTTTTAAACATAAAATATATAGAATGCAATATATTATTTCACCCTGACACTAAACCTAAATACTTGAGACGCATCCGGTAAAAGTTTATCAACCTCTGGCCACCGAACTATTGAACCAACTAGGCTTCCCTCATTTTCTACGGAAACAAATTCTGTACCAGCAGGAACGGGTGTTTCGACAACAACATAATTAATTGCACTATCATAAGGGTTTGAGACTCTGACCGAAATCTCTACGATTCCGCCAGCGGCAACATTGGTTTTGTCAGCTGAAATAAGAATCGTAGCCTGCCTCAACTGCTTAATATATCCGAAAACCTTTGAGCGAATCGTGTCGAAAGCAGCTGGATCTTTTCTGTCATTACTCGCCGAAAGCTGTCGGACAATCTCGCTGGCGAAGCCGTAGTCATCTGCCTTCACCGTGTCAGAAGAAATAAAGTCGCTAGAGACCTTTGCAAGAACTGTATCAAGATAACTCTTCGCCTCGACAGCAATCAGGTTCGTCGGATCCAAACTTATCAGTCCTCGAAGAGCTGTGATGTATTTAGCATCCTTGATTCCCTCACGAGCCGCCTCCCAAGCGGTAGTTGGGATCAGCTGACCGTCCCATGATGGATAAGCCATTATATAGTCCGGCGCGCCGGCTGAATCCCTACCATAACCATTATAATCAAACTCATTGTAAGGGTCTGCGACCATATCCCCATATGCATAGTTACCGACAATCTTTGCGCCTGTCTTTAGGGGATAGATTCCCTGCAGGAATCTCGCATAAACAGGATTGCGCAGCTGAGCGTATGAGGTTATATAATACCCAAAAGTAGTCGGCTGTTTGATTATATTTGGGTCTGTTAGATAGGTCGCGGAGTAAACCTTATAATCAATAAAGCTTGCGATAGAAGGCAAACTGTTAACCCCGCTACTGTCTAGTACGCACTCAGGACATGGCAGGCAATCAGCGCATGGAACTGGAGTCTCGCAGCTTTCCCAATAAGTGACCCAAGTCGTAACATGCTTTGTTCGGAGAAGTGGATAAATCTTATCAGCTAGCACTCGACGATCAAGAATAGTACCGGGCTCATCGGACACCGAGTATATTATTTGTATATTGTTTGCTTTTGCGACTAGCTCCAGCCCATCAATCCAAGCAGAAAAAGCGGGCGCAAACCGAGGATCACTAAGTTTTTGCCAGCGGGTGCCCGTAGTAAGGCCAAGCTTGGCCGCAATCTCGTCAATCAGCGGTGGGAGGTTCCAATAGAAAGCTTTGTCTTTCACTATCCCCTTGGCTATCGACTCCTTCAGTATTTTATCAAAATCTTGATAATCAAACGCCATCGTGCCGTCTGTGTTTAGCATAGGTTTGAAGTAACCAAATGATTTTGTAGCAAGCATATCATGTGCGGCTATGTCGGAAAACAGTTTATCGTTATACTCAATATCACTTGTAGCAGTACCAGTGTGATAGTAACGACCGATATCGACAGGATTATGATAAAGATAAGGAACATAGCCTGCATCGTCTATTTTGAAGGGTAAAATTTCAATAGAAACTGGTATAGTCGCTTTTTCTACGCCACCAACCACGATCTTTATCCGGCCGGTATAGGTGCCTCCAGCGAGACTGTCAGGAACTGCGATGGTAAAATAAAACTGCTGAGTCTTGTTGGCTGTCAAGGAAATACTGCCAAATTTCTCATAACGATCCGGCTGAAGGCCATAAGTTGAGCCATTTGAAGTTGTATTTGACCAATATTTATTTTCATACACTACTTTATATAAGCTGATGTTTGAGCTAGATATCGAACCACTACTAGAGACTAAGTCAGGAACCACGAAGCTGACGTTGCTCAGCGCATTATTTGTAATCAATGAAAAATTACCTGGCTCAGTCTCTCCAAGGACACTTTGGAGCGAAATGCTTTTGTTTATCTGAGAACTAACAGGGTATGAGTTTGGAAAAACCTGCTCGGTGCTAGATGAAGTAAACCAAGCGAAATCACCTGAGAAATTTGGACGCGTTTTTGTTTCAACATAGTCAGCTTGGCGAAGAGATCGAAAATCTCGCTGCTTTTTCTGAAATGCCACGACAGCTTCAGGCGTAATCTCGCTCAAAGAAACATAATCAATAGGAAGAGTCAAAGAACTATTTGCGATAGTGGGACTAGGCATGACAATTTTTACTGTATACACGCCGTTAATGGACTTGATCATCTGCCAGTTAGTTTTCGGGAATACCAGCTGAGCCGTCTTCCATGTATTATCTCCAAATTCACCCAGACCAAGCAGACTGTCCGTGTAGCCCTCAAGTTTAGTGAAGTCAGTTCGAGTTCTTACTGCTGCAACCTGAGACGCTTCTTGGTAATAATTATAATAATCGACAGGCAACGGATCGGCCGTGAAAGTGTCCTTATACCTGATTTCTAGCATTAGATCCTTGTTCGGCAAACCAGTAGCTACGTCTACATTCCAAGATGGAAGGTCGACGGTGATTGTTTTGAAATTTTGGATCTCACGATAGGTAATATCACCTTCTGTTTTTTTCTCACTAATATATGTAGCTGTGCTGGGACTAATGCCGGTATCTTCGGCTCCACCAAAATCAACACATTTGGCAGTAGCAGAGCTTAGACAGCCATAGGTCGTGTCGGGAAGAAATTGTGTTTTCTCAACAACAACATTGTCATACGTGACCGAGCCGATACCATGATAAAGACCACCGAGCCGAACTCTAGCAAACTTGGCTTCAGGGGACTTTATGCCGAAAATAGTATATTGACCATCATGCCACTGTCCGTCACAATTTTCTAATGAAACTGATATTAACTGGGCTATAATCCCGGAATCTTTGGTGCTGCCATCTGTCTTTAAGGCATCCCAGGCCAAATATAATACTGGCGAAACTGTCCTGTCCTCGGGCTCAAGCTTATATCTAAACTTGACTGAGAAATACTCACCAAGAGTGACAGGAAACGAAGGCGATGCAGCCAAAGCCTGGTATTTTGTGCCCTTGGTCTGAATCTTCACGCCGTTGCCTTCTTCACCTATTGCAAGAGTCGCTGTCTGCAGACCATCAGCACTATTTGTCGCAAACCAGCCTGTAGGGAAACTATTTGTAACAGCAGTGAAGTCACCATTTGTAATCAAGCTTGGGCCAGCCGCCTCGCTTGTCTGCACACCAAAATTGTAAGTCTTAAAAATGTTAAAACAAACAAATATTCCTAACACTAAAAAGATATTAACTAAATTTTTCAACCTTCCCTCTCAATACAATATATTTACTAGCAATATAAGTATAATTTACATATAAGAAGAAAACAATATGAAATACGCGATTTGACCTTGAAATTTGAGGGTAAAAGCTGCTAAGATTTGAGCTGAGAATATTTATAAAAATACAAATAATATGGAGATTAGAATGAAAATTCAAAACATCATCGCTCGAGAGATTCTTGATTCACGTGGTAATCCAACAGTAGAGGTCGACCTAACACTAGAAGATGGCTCATTTGGCCGCGCCGCAGTCCCATCTGGCGCTTCAACTGGTAGCTACGAGGCTGTCGAGCTTCGCGATGGCGGATCTCGCTACGGTGGCAAGGGTGTCGAGACAGCAGTGAATAATGCGAATACAGAGCTAAAAGCTGCTCTTGTTGGCATCGACTTTGATCAAACCTCCCTTGATAAAAAAATGATCGAGATTGATGGCACAGAGAACAAAGGCCGACTTGGCGCAAATGCAATCCTCGGTATCTCACTCGCCTTCTCTCATGCTGCAGCAAGAAGCAAAGGTGTGAAGCTGTATGAATATTTTGCCGAGATTGGTCAAACCGGCTACCCTGTTCGCCTACCAGTGCCGATGATGAATATCCTAAACGGTGGCAAGCACGCCGAAAACTCGACTGATCTCCAAGAATTCATGATTATGCCTGTTGGCGCTCCAAGCTTCAAAGAAGCACTTCGCTACGGCGCAGAGACATTTCATGCTCTCAAGAAAATCTTGGCGGCACGTGGACTAAATACTTCAGTTGGCGATGAGGGCGGCTTCGCTCCGTCACTACCAAATAATGAAGCTGCTATCGAGGTCATTCTCGAGGCGATCAAGGCTGCAGGCTTCGAGGCTGGCAAAGACATCATGATTGCGATCGATGGCGCCGCGACTGAGCTGTTCATCGACGGTAAATATGATCTCGCGACAGAGAACCGCAAGCTCACGGGTGCTGAGATGGTAGATTTCTACGCTGACTGGTGTGAAAAATACCCAATCATCTCGATCGAAGATGGCTTAGCCGAAGACGACTGGGAGAGCTACCAGCTTATGACCGAGAAAATCGGCAAGAAAGTCCAGATTGTTGGTGATGACCTATTCGTAACCAATATCAAACGACTACAGACTGGTATAGACAAAAAAGCTGCGAATTCGATCTTGATCAAGCTCAATCAAATCGGTACTGTTTCTGAGACAATCGACGCTATCAATATGGCTAAAGCAGCTGGCTTCACTGCTGTTGTCTCTCACCGCTCAGGCGAGACTGAGGATGCGACAATCTCTGACTTCGTTGTCGGTCTCGGCACGGGTCAGATCAAGACTGGTTCACTCTGCCGCTCAGAGCGCGTCTGCAAATACAATCAGCTTCTTCGCATCGAAGAAGAACTTGGTGAAAAAGCAACATACCCAGGTCGCACCACATTCAACGTCTAAAACTCAAAGCGACAAGCTGAAGCTTGAACTACAGTTCGTTCGTAGACCACGATTTATCGTGTCTCAGACAGACTAAAGTCTGGACTACGTAAGAATAAGTAGACCACGATTTATCGTGAGGAAACAAGCTGAAGATTGAACTACAGAACGCAAATTTTTAACTTTTGGTTAGGAAAATTCAATGACTAATAAAGTAATCTTGATCGTGCTTGACGGCTGGGGACATCGCGTGGAGACAGAGCACAACGCAATTTTCGAGGCTGAGACGCCCAATTTTGACGAACTTTGGAAAAGTTATCCACACACACTTCTCGAAGCAAGCGGAGAAGCCGTTGGATTGCCTGATGGCCAAATGGGTAACAGCGAAGTCGGCCACA
>Ga0194056_10000876_pt1 | contig 16499 bp, 12 predicted proteins | sample SepL4413m_MetaG_FD_155458 | JGI IMG/M metagenome (GOLD analysis project Ga0194056, IMG submission 155458) | Anoxic zone freshwater microbial communities from boreal shield lake in IISD Experimental Lakes Area, Ontario, Canada - Sep2016-L442-13m | ecosystem: Environmental > Aquatic > Freshwater... | reverse complement strand
GGCATAGGTCGGCAGATCGTTGGCCAGCGCATAGTTGTTGGCGATCATGCCGTTCACTACCGGCGACCGACCGGTCAGGAACACGGCGCGGTTCGGCGCGCAGATCGGACAGGTGGCATAACAGCGATCATAGCGCGTTCCCCCGGCCGCGAGCCGGTCCAGCGTCGGCGTCGAATCAATCCCGGAGCCGTAACAGCCGAGGCTGTTGGCACCCAGCTGATCGGCCATGATGAACACGATGTTCGGCGCCTGCTCCTGCGAGGAAGCACGGCCATCTGTTTGTTTCATAGTTCCTTCCACTTCACTCACCAGTTGTCCGTGCGGAACTCCAATGCCGGGAGGCCGTCTTTGTTAAAGAGATTCGCCCACGGGTGTTTATCCGACCAGGCGTAGCGGACCGCGGCGGGATTGGCGACTTTGTCGCTGCTCACCACCACCGAGTCGCCGTCGATGACCGCCTTGGCCCAATGGAATTTCTGGTCCGCTCCGGCGATGGCAAAACCCTGCGGCTTGTCGGCAGACTGGAAGGCCAGCCCCTGTCCAACATGGGTGAACTTGATGCGGATGTTGTTGCCCTCGACGGCATGTGAGGCGTAGGTCGGACCGTAGATTTCGGTCTTCGCCCCGTAGAACGCACCCAAGGCCACCCGCGCCGCCCGGGCGCCATAGCCGGTTTTGTTGAACGGGTTGGCTGGTTGCAGCGCCGGTCCGGCGCCAAGATCGCTGGTCGTGACCATGGCTGTGTTCGGGACGTCACGGATCCTGAGGTACATGCCGCGAGTAAGTCCATCCGATGCGGCGGGCACGGTGGCTGGAAGCGGGCCGAATTTGTCGCCCATGTAGGTCACGTGATCCTTGGGGTCCCAGGCGCAGCCTCCGCCGTCGGGCTTCGGCAAGTAGAGGAAGGCGATGTCCTGCCCCCACTCCTTGCGCCAGCCGCGGATCATCGCCCCGGCCAGAACATCGATGTCCACCCCGTCGATACCGCTGTTGATGCCGAAATCCCAGATCGCACCACGGATCGCCATGGGCTGGAGCGGTTTGATGAGCTGCTGGTACTTGCCTTCAAACTTCCGCTTCACGATCCCCGGGTTGACCGGCTTGCGTGGCGCCGGCGGCGGCTTCTGGCCGGGCTGCAGTTGCTTCTTCGCCTCTCCCCAGGCGGCCATGGCCGCCTGGTATTCCGCCTGCGCCTTGGCCACATCGTAGCCAGCCGCCATTTTGGCGAGGCGCTCCTGGCAGGCCGCATCGTCCTGGAAGGCCTGCGCGGAGAGCCAGGTCGAGGCACTCGGCGTGAAGGCGCTGATCGCAACCATTCCGATCGGTACCTCGGACCCCGTCTGCAGCGCGAGCGCGAAGGGCAGCAGGAAGGCTGAGAATTTCACATTGGAGGCCGGTTCAGCGCGCTGCCAGCGGGTCTCCTGCCCATCGACGAGGATCCGCGTCCGCAGGCGGGGCGCGGTCGTCGCCGCGACCGCGTCCAGGTACTTGTCGTGCTCCAGATGCGAACCGACCGTGTTGCTGTACCAGTTGCCAAGCCAGACATCACCGACCAGGACATCCTCCAGCCTGGCCGGTACGCCGCCCGACGATGGCGTGAGGGTCATGGTACGCGGCTCGGCCGAGGCGGTCAGCGGGTCGAAGACCACCTTCCAGGCACCGGCCGCATCGGCAGTTGCGGTCTTCTTCTGCCCGGCGAATTCCACCGTGACCGTGTCGCCGGGTTTGGCCGTGCCCCAGACCGGCGCCGGGATGCCGCGCTGCAGCACCATGCGGCTGCCGAAGATTGCGACCGGCTTGACGGTGGACTCAGCCACCACCTGCACCACCTTCGGCTTATCCTGGCGCAGCCGGACCTCGCCGATCTGGCAGCCCAGCTTCGGCAGGGTCGTAACCAGGAGCCGGATGCGGCGCGCCTCGGTCTGCGGCACGCTGCTGCTGCAGGTTTCCGGCTTGCCGGACTTGCCGGGTGCCACCGGGGTTAGCGGCAGGGCGAAGGAGTGGATCGTCTCCCAGGCTTCGCCGCGCTGCACCTGGACCGCAATGTTGCCACTATCCGCGACATTGACCAATTCGATGAAGTTGAAGGTCCTGGCCCGACCCAGGTCGAGTTCCAGCCAGGCGGTGCCTGCAGCCTCGGTGGCGGTCGCCTGCCACGAGGTCGAGTCAAAGCAGTCCACGACCAGATCGGCGGGCCGCTCGGCGCTGCTGGCGGTGACCGTGGCGGCATTCTCGATCAGCGACTGGCAATCGCTCCCGGTCTTGCCGCGCCAAAATTTGATCTTCACCGTTTTAGCAGCGCTCGGCTGATCGGCGAAGCCGACCCACCAGGGATCGAGCGACGGCGGGAACGGCGGGTGGAAGAGTGCAAGTGGTCCGACCGCCCAGGTCGGCCCCGGCCGTGCAAACTCCCATTTCGTCCCCGGCGGCACGGCCCCGACCTTGCGGGCGAGATCTTTGTACGCATCCCCGGACAGGCCGCTCTCCTTGAGCGCGGCGTGTGCAAACGCCTCATCGATGGCGAAGCTGACGCGGGGGATCTCCGTCTCCTCGACATACTCCCCTTCGGCGGCCAAGGCAGGCAGGGTTGATGGCAGCCCCTCGAAGCGCCGCGTATCGGCGCGGAGGAAGGGTGTTGCGTTGCGCGAGGAAGGCACGTCGGCCGGGATCTTGCTGCGCTCCAGATGCGGCCCGATGCAGAGGTTGTCCGTGGCAACGGGGAGTTCCAGGCCCTTCTGGGTGCCCAAGCCGGCGTGGTTATGCCAGTCCCGGCAGAAGATCAGGTTACCGGTCACGAGAATGTCGCGGGCGAAGTAGGCCTGGCCGTCCTTCTGCGGGAACGCGCCCCAATGGAAGGCGCACTTGGTGGCCACCATGGAGTTGTTGCGGATTGTCATCCCTCGTTGCGGCCGGAACTTCCAGGGGGTGCTGAACTTGCAGACCACACCCCAGGGCTGGCCGTATTCGGGCGAGATGTAGAAGAGATTGTTCTCAATCGTCACGCCGCCTCCCTGGACGGGTGAGAGGCCAAGCAGGCAGAAGCCATCGAGGAAGACGTTATGGTGGACATGATCGCCGGCGTATTCGGTGGAGTCGAACTCGATGTCGTCGTCACAGGTATTGTGGAAAAAATTGTAGGCGTACTCGTTCGCCAGCGCCGGATTATTCGTCAGCGTCACCGCGCTCTCGATATTGTCAAACTGGTCGTGGAAATAGCTGTTGCGGACGCGGAAGCGGGCCACGTTCTCGCCGCCGGGGGCGATGGCCGTGCCGCCGAAGATGCTGTTGTACATGGCGGACCGCACATTGCCGCCCCCCTGCATCTGCCCGTAGCGCATCCACTGGTAGGCCGGGTACTTGCCGAACTGACAGCGCTCGACCGTGATGTCGACGGTGCCTTTCGCCAGGCTGTTGACGCCGATGTAGCAGCCGGTGAAGGCGCAGTCGCGAATGGTGATCCGCTTGCTCTCCGCCTTGATCAGGATGCCGGCATTGGGCGCGATCTGCAGATGGAGGCCCTCCAGCACGATGTCCTCGCCCTGGAGTTCCACCAGGTTGAGAACGTCCGGCCTGCTGATGCGGAGGTTCACCTTGGCCGGATCGGCGTCGTCCAGGAGCCGGAGATAGAGGCCGTCGCTGCCGACGAAGAAGCCCTCGCGCGGGACGGCGCCCAGGTTAAACGTCTCCAGCAGGTTCCGGTAGTTGAACAGGCAACGCTCGTCGGCCATCGCAAAGACCTGGCCGGTGCCGTCACCCCGCAGGCGCGGAAATGCCCAGGTCGCCTTGTAGACGGCCCCCTCGTATTTGGCGAAGGTGGGAGGCTGCGCCATCGCGCCAGTGAGGATGGCGCGTCCCGGCGTCCTGGCCTTGATGGTGATGGCTGCCCCACCCGTCTTCCGGGTCAGCTTGAATGACTGATGGTAGGCCCCATCCTCAAGCAGCAACGTGTCCCCCGGTTTGAGTTTGTCAACGGCCCCCTGCAGGCTCTGCTGCGGAGTCACGGTGATGGTTTCCGCCAGCAGCGGACTCGCGGCCAGCAAAGCACTGATGATGCATGATAAGTACGTTTTCATGTATGAGTATTTTGTCATGACGGGATCCTTATTGCGCAACCTCCTCGTTCAGCAGCCGGATCTCGTTGAGCTGGGGCAGAACCGGCTCCTGGGACTTGGCCTTGGGTGACGGCTTGGCCGAGGGTTTCAATGTGATGGCGAAGCGCACGTACCGCGCCGTGGTCGGCGCGAAATAGGCGTAGTAGTTGAACTTGTTGTGATATGGCGGCGTCGGCGGCTTCGCCTTCATATCGAAGGAGTGGATGGTCACCCATTCGGTCCCGCGCTTGACGTTCACATCCATGCGTGCGATTCCCACGACCTCCTGGATATAGGCAAAGTTGAACGTCATCTCGGAACCAAGATCCATCTCCAGCCACGCCTTGCCCTCGGCGTCGCCCTTGAACCGCCAGACGGTATGGTCGAAGTCGTCCACGACATTACCCGGCGCATAGCCATCCCGTTGCAAACGGAAGGATGGGTTATCCTCCAGGGGCGCAACATCGCTGGCCGTGATGGTGGCCCACCGGGCGAGATTGCCCCGCTTATGAGCGAAGTCGCAGAGCCACGGACGGATCTTCACCGTGCGTTCGGGACTCCGCTGCTCGGCAAAGCCCACCCACCACGGATCGAGTGACGGCGGGAACGGCGGGTGGTACAGAGCGAGATCCCCGACAGCCCAGCGCGGGCCGGGGCGCGGGAATTTCCATTCCGTGCCGGGTGGCACGGCTCCGAGCTTGGCCGCCTGCCCCTTGAACTCAGCCGCCGGGAGACCGAGTTTCGAAACGATGCCTTGCACATACTCCTCGCTGACTGCGAAGTTCACCCGCGTGATTTCCTTCTCCGGGCCGAGTTTGGCCTCACGGGCCAGTTCCGGAAGAACCGGGGGCAGCACATCCCACCGCCACGTGTCACGCCGGACAAACGGTTCCGTGTCGCTGGTGGCGAGGAACCCTTCCGGCAGATCGCGCCCTGGCCGCAGGGTCGGGCCGCAGCACAGGTTCTTCTTGTCCACCGTGAACCCTTGCCGGATCGGAGGATACAAGTCGAAGTAATGGTAGTCATTGGCGTAGAGGATATTGTCGGCAAGCAACGCATCCGGACGGAAGTATTTCCCCCCATCCGCGGGTACCCCGGTACCCCACTGCACTCCGCATTTCGAGTGGATAAAGGTGTTGTTGGTGATGGTCATGCCGCCCAGCTCGAGGCGCTGCCCAGCCTTACCGCGAAACCCGTTGGGAGTTTGGAACTTGAAGATCACCCCCCACGGCGCAGCGTACTCAGGCGAGTGGTACACGATGTTCCGATCCACGGTGACGCCACCGCCCAGCAGCGGCGAAAATGCCAGCGTGGTCATGTTGTCCAGGAAGAAATTATGGTGTACATGGATGCCGGAATATTCAACCGCGTCGAACTCGATGGCATCATCGGCGCAGCGATGGATCAGGTTGTAGGCGAATTCGTTGAGGAGCGCTGGATTCTTGTCCACCGTCTGCGCCGAACCGATGCCGTCGAACTGATCGTGGATATAGCAGTGCAGGATCTTCCAGCGGGTTGCGGTCCCGGCCGGGTAGATCGCCTGCGAGCCCAACGTGCTGTTGTACATGGGTGAATGCATGGGGCGAAAATCCAGAGTTCCGCAGCGTTCCCATTCGAAGGTCGGAAACTTGCTGAACTGGCAATACTCGATGGTGATGTCCGACGTCCCCTTGGCGGGGCTTGCATCCTTGCCATCAAAGATTGACACCGCCTTCACGCCTACCAGGCAACCGAGGAACGCGCAATCGCGGATTGTGATGTTCCGACTCGGGGCCTCGTTTTCGCGCGTGACACCCTTGATTCCGCGCGTAGTGGAAAGGAGAACGCCGGCAACCGGAGCCACTTCGAAGCGGAGTCCTTCCACCACGATATGTTGCTGACCGACGACTTCCAGCAATACGCCGGCCGTGGGCCGACTGATCAGCACCTTCCGGGTATTTGGATCCACATCACCGAGCACACGCAGATACAGGTTGCCTTCCGCGACATTTACGAAAAATCCATCGCGCGGTGCACCGCAGGGACCATCGTGGGGATCACGCTGCCCCTTCCCCTTGAAATCAGTCAGCTCCGACCATAATTCGCAGTTGTATATGCTGCGGCCATCCGCCATCGCAAAGATCTGGTCGGTGCCCGGAGACTTGAACCGCGGACGGCTCCAAGCGGTCCTGTAGATAGCATTCGTAGCCTTTTCGAATACCGGGGTCTTTTCCATGGTTCCGGAAAGAATCGCCCGCCCGGGGGTCTTGGCCTTGATCGTGATGGGTTTGTCCGGCGTCCCGCTGCTCCGCAACTTGAAGTCCTGATAGTAGGTTCCATCCGCCAGTTCCAGCGTATCACCCGGCTGCAACTTGTCGACAGCCCCCTGCAGGCTCTGTTGAGGCGTCACGGTGACGGTCCCCGCGAAAAGCGAATTCGCGGCAATCAACAAAGTGACGATCATCCCACATTTCCTGACTTCCATTATCGGCTCCTATGCTTGGCTGAGTTTTCCCGGAAAGACTACCCCATATATATTCTGCCCAACAGTCTTATTTGTTTGTAAACGTTAGCAAAACGATTACGCCGGCGCAATAGAAAACGATAATTCCCCTTTCTGTTGTTTAAAACATGGCCTCGACGGTCAAATTAGCAAAACCGCCGCTAGTTTATGCCCGGAATCAGGGCAGATGCATCAAAATCATCCGGAAAAGGAGAAATTTTCCACTACCCCTTATGGTCAAAATACTCATCCGGCTAAAATTTGCCATGATTGTGATGGAATGTCGGGGGCGGCAGGCTGATTTGTGATGTCTTCGGGACTCCGGCAATGACAAATCGCAGGAAACGCACCAGATTCCAGCTGATGTATGCCGGCCTCAACTTTACAGTCGCCCGGAGAGTTGCTGATGGCGGCGGGATCGGGATGCGTCCGGCGAATTTAGATGACTATCAACAAAGACGGCGGCCACTCGATGCGGCTCTGAAGGGGAGTGTTCGGTAATTTCACTGAAACTTACCCTTCTCTGAAGCAGATCTTCCATTGTCTCGCTGCAGATTTTGGAACTGCTGGATGACGTCTTCAACTTTTCAGACACCCGAAGCGCTGCTTGACCTCCCTATTCCACCACCCGCTCCCCCATTCCACGGCAGTTTCGCGGCACTAAATCTGCCCGAAGTTGCCATCACGAATGTGCCGGCAGCGCCCCGTTCTCATTCAGGTACTCAAGAACCTCTGCTGGGATCGGCCCTTTTCCGCTCCACTTGATTTTCCGGACGGGCACACGAGCCAAATCAGGATTCCCGTGCCGGAACACCGTCGGCTTACAGGGCAGGATTATGGAGGGCGGCAACTCCCCGCCGTGAAGCTGGATGTATTTCTCAAGTTTCGCGGGACGCGGCCCTGAGCCGCCATATTGGATATATTCCCCGGTCACAAGGTATAGGTGCTCCTCAGATCCCGGTTCAGCCTTCTTAAACACTGTGGACATTGACTTCCGCTCAACAGCCACAGTTTTCACAGACTGGTTTTTCCTGTACAATGCCCACGAGAAACCTGTCTCGACAAGCTTGCGTTCGCGTTCCGCATTCAATGAGCCGATTGTCTTTGCATGCCGCTGGGAGACGACCCAGTGGGCCAACTCTGGATCTGACGGACACGATGTCGGAACATCACAGTCCCCTCGTTTTCCCTTGTACTTGACTAGCCGAAGAAAGAACTCATTCCAGACCCTGTCCGAAGGCGCCCACACAAACCCGATTTCTACGAGTCGGTCAACATAGTGTTTCGGGAGTTCACCGATCTTGTGCCGGAAACGCTGCCGGGCCACCCAACCACCCAGTTGTGGATTCTTCGCCCAAGCGGTCGGAACATGGCAATGCCCCTGCTCTTTCTTGAAAGCTTCAAGGGCGCGAACCATGTCATCCCAATCCATACTATGCCGCGCCATGATGAAAGCCCCTTCGTGATCCAAGCAATTACACCGGTTTTCGAGCCTCGCTCATTCTGTCACGCTCGATCCAATTACGACAACTTCTTTTCATCCTGGTCGCCTACGGCTTGGATGTCTCCGGTATTTTCAGGAATTGCCGTTCTATCCAGCGACATACATAATCCGGCACGGACTGGGCGAGTGGAATCTCGGGATTATCGGTGGGGCCAGCGGGCTCAAAGCGAAAGTATTTGAACTTCTCAATAAGCGTTTCAAGCGGCAACCCCATTTGCAGGCAGAGAGAGAAACAGGTCGCCCAGCAACGCGCAAGCCCGGCCAGCGCTTCACCGGACTTTGCCAGTACCAGAAACAGTTCAGCTGGCGTGCCGTCCTCATACAGCCCCACGGTGATGTAACCATCAATCGTACCGCCTGCGGCAAGGATGGCAAACCGATGGGTTATCGAATTGCGCGTTGCTGGAGGGCGGCGTCTCACGACTATCAATCCTGACGGCGGCCGTCTTGTCGACTAGATTCTTGGAGGTTACGTTCCTTTTCACGGGATCGGCGGATCTGTTTTTCGATCTTCTGGGACAGATCGCCGAGAAATCGAGACTGGCGGGCCTTTTGAAAACCCATCCAGAGAAGCAGAAACAGGATGGCGACCGCCAAAGCGACATAGACTAAAAGCACCATTTCTTTCAGCCCTGCCGGAAGGTATAACAAGCCTATGTACGACAAAGCACCTACACATACCGAAATTATTGGGTTGTTAAGCGTGGAATGATCCTTGAGTACTTTTAAAGAAACCAGGGTTACCATGACAGCCATGAGGCCTGCCACGATTGAATTTATCGAAGATAGATCGTTCATTTTATTAATTCCTCATCCGTTTTGGTTGTTGTTGGGTTTTGGTTTCGGAACATTTTGCATATCCCGGCCGCCTGGATTTACCGGCGGAGTCGGCGGAGTAGATGTTGGACGGTAGCGCGGGGGGGGATTTGAGCGACGGCTATATGCTCCATCACCACTGTTGTTGTCATTGTAATAGTCCTTCTTTGTTAGATTTTGCGAAACCTCTCATAAACGTCACGAAGTGCCTGCGGGATGTTTTTGACAATTTCAACCGGCGAAATAACCTCTTCCTTCACGCTAGCCAGACTGATATGTCCGGCGGCGATGCAAAAAAGCATGGCGACCTGCACCACCGCTGCCGCCCCGCCAGACCAGTTTCGCGGGATTCGCCATGGCCCGGTAGTGGTAAACCGCCGCCGATGAGCCAATAGTTTTTCCAGCGCATACCGCGTATGCCGGAACCGTGATTCCAGTCCCTCCTGCAAGGGATCCGTGCTATTGCTCAGATGCACAGGTGCCGGTGGGACATTGAATTCCTCAAGATCACTCACGTCCCGATCCACTAACTTTTCAAATCCCTCTTTAGGGGAAATTCGGTCCAGCGTATACCCATTGGCATAGCAATAAGAAATGAGGGCCGATATTACAAGTTTGCCTCCGGCCGGCATATCAGTGCGCTGGTGTCGGCAGGCGGCCTTGTTTACCGGCATGAATTGGCTTTTGCGCCGACCCCGGTGATGCTCAAAGCCTACAAGGACGGTTGCGGATGGGCATTATATGAGTCAGCATATGCATATACCGTTACAACTGATAAACACTTCCCCCTGATTATGAAACAGCCAATTCCCACAGGGCGACTAACAAAGAAATGCTTCATGGCACTTCAAGATGCTACCTATGTGGTAAGCAACGTATACTATTCGTCAGAGACGCCCGCCTATGCGCTCCTTGAAGAGAGTCCGAACACAGTTGATGCGGGGACAAGCAGTAGTTGTAGTCACCAGGATCAGCATAAGAGTTGATGTTCTTTGCGGATCGGGATGTATCAGCACCAAAGCCGATTCACCCTGAATGGTTGAAACGACGACGGCAGGATAGCCCGTCCCAATGATGGGGAAACGGAAAACATGCGAACGGCAACAGTCGGTTGTCGATCATGGCCCACAGCATCAGGCTTTGTTTGCACCGCGTTTGCGCCAGGAACGGTGGCCACACTGTGCAGTCCGGCATGGTGCTATGCAAGAATGACATCCACTCAGCTGTCGGCTTTCCTGTGTCTGCAGTCATACGCGGCAATGAGCATTGAAGCGGATTGGTTTGGCAGACCGCTGCTCACAAAGGCCATAAAATTATGTGACTCAAACACCGCTTCCATAATCCACAATACACCGCCGCCAAGATAACCGGCAGCGAACAATCCTCAAGAAGCCGCTTGCTCGAACTTAAGGATCTTCTCCTGTGAATCCGTCGGCAAAACCTGAAAGTACGCATCGCCATCAGCCTTGATCAAAGCCCGACGATAATGTTTGAGGAACACGTTCAAGCCATGCCCCATCTGGGATGTGACTTGCGCGGCATTTCCTGTTTTGGCGTAAAGATGGCTTGCTGCACTATGGCGAAGAATATCGGAATCCCACTTATCCAAAAGTCCCGCTTTTTTCCGAACCGCATTAAACCCTGCACGAGTCCAATAGATCGTTCCTTGGCGAGCACTCTTCGGAACCAGTTGCAACCATTCAAGTAGGCAATCGGGCATTTCAACAAACCTATCCTGCATGGTTTTAGCGGCTTCCGGTGTCACATAGATCTGCCGGGTCTCAAAATTAATGTCTGACCACAGAGTACGCCTCAGTTCCCAGGGGCGAAGTCCGCAAAACGCTCCGATAGCTACAAAAGGCAACATCCGTCCCAAATTGTAGCTTTTGGCTATAAACAGCAGAGATCGGATTTCCGCAGGGGAAAGAACAGTGGGGAGTTCCCGCCTGACAATTACCTTGGATATTGCCGCCGGGGAGTTGGTCAATGCATACTTCCGCGAGATGGCGAACCGCCATAAAATGGACAATCGACGCCGATAATCTTTTCGATTCTCCCCCATCATTCCTCGGCGATCAAACCATCGTTCTACATCAACGGACTCAATCTCATGAATGAACTTCTCGCCAAACTCACGGGCGAAGACCTTAAACTTCGCCGAATAACCTGAGATTGTGATGGGGGCGGTACCACCTCCAAGCTTGCTCTGGAGAAACTCCTCAATAACCTCGGAAACTTTACGCTGGCGCCGGTTTGGATCATTTTCGTTTGCGAACTTGATGATCGCTTCGACTACAAGCGTCCCGGCGAAACCCTTTTCCTTCAAAATTCGTACGGCCTGATTACAGGCGCGAAGTTCATCTGACGTAAGGTCTATTCGGTCACGGCCGGTTTCCCGAATTCTCTGAATTTCACGCAGGGATTCTGCCTCTACATCCGCCTTGGTCTTGCGGGTGATCATGATCCGGGAACCCCCTGTGATTTTGCGCGAAAGAATCGCTTGCCAAGAGGCGCCCCGTTTCCTTATGGTGTAGCCCGTTTTGCTCATTGTAGCTACCCTCACCTTCAAATTTGGTGACAAAATGGTGACATAGGGTAAAAACGATGTCAACGACAAAGCGAATGATAGTCATAAGTTATTATAAATAAGCTATTTTGGAGAGGTGGCCGAGTGGTCTAAGGCGCAGCACTGGAAATGCTGTGTACCGCAAGGTACCGGGGGTTCAAATCCCTCCCTCTCCGCCATTTTGTTTCACCAAACTCGGGCCCCCCTAGCCCTGTCCGCCACACGCCCGCCTCAGCGGGCTGGCGGATCCACCTGTGGCGGGGGCCGCCAGGGACGGGTTGTTTGTCGACACGGGGAATTGGGGACAGAAAGATTGTTTTTCGAAACAAACCAGGGCCGACTCCTGCCAGTCGATGGTCGTCTGGTAAGGGGTCATCTCGATCGTACAGGGAATACCGCTCTTGCTTTTTCCGACCAGCATCCTGCAATACTTGTAGTAAGCACCGGTTTCTCCACCAAAGGCCGGCTCGTCACAGTAAAGCTCCAGCGCCTTCCTGGTCTTGCGGAAGTAAGGAAGATACTCGGATAGATGGCCGGTGCTTTCGGTCATGAAATACCCGAAGTGGCGCATGACTTCAGCCCGGACTTTTTCATTATCGTGGTCTGCACACCATGACAAAGACCGACGAACTTGAGTCCCGGCACTTTCCCCAGTGCCCAGCAGCACATCGCCATGGGGTTTGCGTAGTTGAAGAGGATGGCGTTTGGGCACAGCTCCTGCATGTCTTTTGCGATTTCAAGCAGCGCCGGTATATGGCGCAGGGCGCGGAAGACCCTGGCCCGGCCCTTCGTCAACCTTGACAAATCCGGTCTCGACTAGGATAGTTTCCCGCATTCTTTGAACGTAGTCCTTGGCCAACAGATAGAAAGAATCATTAGTGCAAACCATCCTCCGTGTTCCCGCCACTGCTAATCCACCGTACTATGCGACGCAGCGGGAAGCCTATGATTTTTTGGTCTCCCATTTTGATCTCACTCCCGAAGAGCAGACGCTGTATCACAAACTTCTGATCGAGGGTCCCATTCAGGGGCGCTATTTCGGATTTGACTGCATTGAGGATGCCTGCGAAACGAATCCCGACCGGCTGAATGAGCGTTTCGTAAAGCATGCCCGCCAGACCGGCGCAACGGCAGCGAGAAAGGCCATGTCCGAGGCAGGGCTAACCCCTGATAAACTCGGCGGCGTGATCGTGAATACCTGCACCGGCTACTTGTGCCCGGGGTTGTCCTCTTATCTGGTGGAAGACCTTGACCTGCCCGGCACCGTCAAAACCCTGGACATCGCCGGCATGGGTTGCGGCGGGGCCCTTCCCAACCTTGATACGGCTGCCGCATTGCTGGCGGCCAACAACGGACTTCCCTGGTTGAGCGTCGCCGTGGAAGCCTGTAGCGCCACCCTCTTCATGGGCCCTGATCCCGCCCTGATTGTGAGCAATTGCATCTTTGGCGATGGCGCCGCCGCCGTCATCCTCCAAAATGAGGCGACTTTGCCCAAAACCTCCGGCCTAATGCGCATCCTTGGCAGCACCTCCAGCATTCATCCGAAATTCCGGGAACAGTTGCGATACCGGCAGGAAGGGGGCCGCCTACGCAATGTGCTCACCACGCGTGTTCCGGTCATCGGCGCCAAACTGGCAGGCGAAGCTTTGAATGCCCTGCTGAAGCAACACCAACTCTCCCGCCAGGACATCTCCTGGTGGGCGGTCCATGCCGGCGGTACGGCCGTGCTGGATCAGGTGGGGCGCGATCTGGGGCTGGATGCCAGCGCCTTGCAATATTCACTGAATGTCTTCCGCACTTACGGCAACATGTCGTCGCCTTCGGTTTTGTTCGCACTAAAACAGATCATAGAGCAGGGCCAACCCAAACCAGGCGACCGCGGTATTTTGCTTTCGTTCGGCGCCGGGTTCTCCGCCTTCGCCATGCTGGTGGAATTCCTGTAAGGACTCAACATGACCAGTCTCCCGAAATCATATGATGCCGACGTTATTGTGGTCGGAGCCGGGCCTTGCGGGACATTTCTGGCGAATCTGCTGGGGCAAATGGGCCTCTCCTGTTTGCTTCTAGAAAAACGACTTGAGCTATCAGCCTCCTCCATGGCCATTGGCGTCATGCCTCCCTCACTTCAACGCCTGAGTCATCTCAACCTGACCGAACCGATCCTTGAAGCTGGCTGTCGGGTCACCCGGGCCAGCATCGCGAATGAAAAGACCCTGCTGGGAACCCTGGATTTGAGCCATCTCCCCCCGCCATTTAATTACGTCCTGTCCATTCCACAACGCGAGTTGGTCCGCATCCTGCGCCACAATCTGCAAGCCTGGCCCCTGGTACGACTGCTTCTCGGGCAGGAGGTGCAAGCCGTCACCCAGACACATCACGGAGTTCTGCTCGAAACCCTCGACACCGCCAATGGCAACACCGCCACCCTGTCAGCTCGTTTTGCGATCGCTTGCGATGGAAGTCGCAGTCCGATGCGCACCTATGCGGGCATTCCCATCCGTGGTAAAGCTTATGCCCCGTCATTTATGATGGGCGATTTCCCCGAATCGACGCCCTGGGCCGGCGAAGCCCGGCTCTTCTTCACGCCGACCGGCTCAATCGAATCGTTTCCACTTCCCCAGGCGCGGCGCCGGTGGGTTATTCAGGCAAATCCCACGCTGGCGAATGCGACCGCCATCGTGCAGCGCGTCGAGGAAATTACCGGGATCGCCCTTGAAGCCGGGCAGGCCGAATGGGTCACCACCTTCACGCCGGAACGCCGCCTGTGTCGTCATTATTTCAAGGGGCGGGTGATCCTTTGTGGCGATGCCGCGCACGTCATGAGCCCCATCGGCGGTCAGGGCATGAACACCGGACTGGCGGATGCCTGGCATCTGGCCACGGTACTCCAACGCCTATGCAACACCGGTGCACCTCCTGAAAAACTATTGGCACGCTATGCACATTGCCGGCGTCATGCCTTCCGCATTGCTGCCAATCGGGCTGCCCGCGGGATGTGGCTGGGCACCCGCAAAGGACACCGAGCCGCCTCCCTACGCAGCCTTTTAGTCCGTCATGTCCTGTTTGGCACCTCCCTGCGTTATCACCTGGCTCCCTATTTCGCCATGCTGACCATTCCAGATACTGCCCCAATGAAATAAATGAACAATTTGGAAAGAGAAAATGTACCACCCGCTTCACTGAGACGGAGCGAGAGAGGGGGAAATTACATGTTTTGATCTTGCTCGGATTCCCCTCGAAACACCAATGTTTCACGAATTTATCATAGGGCAAGAGCTATTTTGGGGAGTAAATAAAGGCATCAATAAAGTCCTTGCCCTATGAGAAATTCGTGAAACGTATTCGTGGGAGGAGGAGCGAGAGGTGAATAGGAATTTTGAATTCTCCGTATCTCCGTGAACTCAAGCGAAGCGGGTGGTAAAATTCTTTTTCTTGTGTTTATGGCTTATGCAGGCAATCAACGGGTTACAACTTGAGTTCTTTTGATTAAACCATGTCCCATGAATTTCTATCACGAATGCGGGAGGATCTCGCGGAACCGGAACGGACCCGGAAACTCAACCGGGCACTCTTCACCCTGATTGCCCCCCGCTACGACGAGGCCACCCGCTATCTATCCCTCGGCCGTGACGTCTGCTGGAAGGATCGCCTGGTGGCCGGCCTCCCCGGACGAACCGCCCCAGTCTGTCTCGATCTCGCCTGTGGCACCGGCGATCTCACCCGGCGCCTGGCCGTGAAATATCCTGACGGCACCGTGATCGGCCTTGATCTGACCGAAGCCATGCTGGCTCAAGCACGACAACAAGGACAGCCCCCCCACGTTCGCTATGTGGCCGGCGATATGGGCCATACCGGTCTGCCGGACAACTCTGTTGATATTGTCACCGGCAGTTACGCCTTGCGGAATGCAGGCGACTTGCAAGAAGCCCTTCGCGAAATACACCGGGTTCTCAAGCCAGGCGGCATCGCGGTGTTTCTGGATTTCTCCAAACCGGCCCATCCCTTGCTTCAACGCCTCAGCCACGCTATTCTCAAGTTGTGGGGCGGAATGTGGGGCTGGATCCTGCATCGTGATCCCCGTGTCTATGCCTACATTGCCGACAGCCTGGCACGCTATCCCGATCGCCGCCAATTAGCCGCACTGCTCCAGAAAGCCGGATTTAAAAACCTGCAAACCCGCCATGCCTTCGCCGGCCTGATCGAACGCCTGACGGTGGTGAAATGAGCCTAATTAATGACTTTTCGAAACGGGCGGAGTTGGTGGAGGAGATGGATAAGCCCGACTGCGACCAGGCATTGCTGTATACTACCCTGCGCCGTTTCGAGGTGACCAACCGGCTGTTCACCCGCTACCGGACTGTACTGCGACGCCATGTGCTAAATGACATGCGACGCGAACCTGAACGCACTTATCAATTCACGGAATTGGGCGCTGGCGGCTGCGATGTGGCGCGCTGGCTGGTACGCGTCTGCCGCCGTGAAAATCTAAAAATCACAGTACGGTCCATTGATGGCAATCCAAGAACGGTCCGGTATGCCCGCCGGCTAAATGTGGGTTACCCTGAAATTGAAGTCGTTGAAGCCGACGCCTGTGACCCCGCCTGCTGGGGTAAGCCGGACTATCTTTTCGCCCAGCATCTCCTGCATCACCTGCCCGCTGCGGCTTGCGTCCAGTTGCTTCAGACACTCAATCAAATCGCCCCCCGCCAGTTCATCATCAGCGACCTGGTACGCAGTCGGGCGGCCTACCATGCCTTCAGAATTGTGGCCCGTCCCCTGGGCGTGGGTTCGTTTATTGTTGATGACGGCTGCACGTCCATCCGCCGCGGATTCCTTGAGTCGGAAATCAAACAGATGGTCGATGCCGCCCAAATGCAAAACCCCTTCACCACCTACCGCTTATTCCCCTCAAGACTGGTGATCGTCGGGGGAACGAGGAACGCAACCCAACACCCTCACCCCAACCCTCTTGTCAACTGCCCTCTGCTCACTGTCAACTGCCCTCTGCTCACTGCCCTCTGCCCTCTGCCCACTGCTCAC
>Ga0194056_10000874_pt1 | contig 16500 bp, 15 predicted proteins | sample SepL4413m_MetaG_FD_155458 | JGI IMG/M metagenome (GOLD analysis project Ga0194056, IMG submission 155458) | Anoxic zone freshwater microbial communities from boreal shield lake in IISD Experimental Lakes Area, Ontario, Canada - Sep2016-L442-13m | ecosystem: Environmental > Aquatic > Freshwater... | reverse complement strand
TAGGGCATCTCTTGACCGAAGAAGCCCCCGGCGGTCGTCTCTTGACCAAAGATGCACGAGAGAGGCCTCGAGAGGTCGGGATCGCAGACGTCCGGGGTCACCCAGCGGGGCGAGTCGCTAGGCGAGGCAGTTGCGACGGTCACGTACCCTAGAACCGATGTCCAGCCGCGCGCGTGTCACCCGATTGGGGGCCTCTGTTCTCGGGGCCCTCATTGTGCTGTGTGCGACCGCTCCCGCACAGGCCACCGAGCCGATCCCGGGGCCTCCCGCTCGACCTGGCAAGACCCCGATCGGCGGTGCCCTGCTCACCGGAACCAAGGTCGTCTACAAGCCCGTTGCCGGTGCGAAGTTCAACCCGCCGCAAATGGGCGCCGCTTCATGGCTCCTGGCCGATGCCGACACCGGTGAGATTCTCGCCGCGAAGGCACCTCACGCCCGTTACCGTCCGGCCTCAACGCTCAAGACCCTCACCGCCATCACCCTGATGCCCCGACTCAAGCCACAGACCACCTACAAGCCCGTCAAGGCCGACACCACGGCCGACGGCAGTGCGGTGGGCCTGGCCATCGGGGTCAATTACACGATCGACCAGTTATGGCACGCGCTCCTGCTGCCCTCGGCAAACGATGCCGCCAGCGCACTCGCGAATGCCAACGGCGGTTTCCAAGAGACCATCGACCAGATGAACGCCAAGGCTGCCCGACTCCAGGCTTACGACACCTCGGCGAAGTCCCCCAGTGGTCTCGATCACGATGGTCAATGGACCTCGGCCTACGACATGGCGCTGATCGGACGACAAGCTCTCGCGATTCCCGAGTTCGTCGGCATCTCGAGCACCACCACCTACGCCTTCCCTGACGTTGATGTCACTGATGGAAAGCGCCGCACCCACACGATCTTCGGCGAAAACCGGCTTCTCAACCACGGCTACCCCGGCGTCGTGGCCGGCAAGACAGGTTTCACCACCGAGGCGCATCGCACGTACTGGACGGCCGTTAAGCACGGCGATCGCACCTTGTTGGTGTCGATGTTCCGAATTGACGGGCCCACAGAAGATGCCGCGCGCACGCTGTTCAACTGGGGTTTCAAGCACGCCGACGAACTGCAGCCCATCGGACAGCTCGTCACCCCCCTCACCGATGGGCAACTGGCCAGTGCCGCTGCTGCCGGCGACTCCGATGCCGCCGCCGAACTAGCGGCCACCGCCGAGACAGTTGATGTCGCGACCCCTCAACCAGCCAATTCCGGAATCCCGATCTGGCGCTGGCTACTCATCGCACTCGTTGTCATCGGCGCAGTCATTGTGTATCTGCGCTACCGAGCACTGAAGCCGCCCGCGCCACTCCCTCACTCGCAAACACCGGTTCGTCCCGTCGCTGACCGCTCGCCCACCGAAACCACCGAGGGCGAGCGCGCCGACGTCGACGCGCTGTCTTAGTCGCGCCGGTTGCGAGCAGGGCCTAGCGAGGCGCCCCTCAGCGGGTAGTCGGCCAGCACGGTCCAACACCCTGATTCATCCTGGCTCGACAGCGTGAATGACTCAGCTCGAAATCGCGCGCTGAAGTCATCGAGGCTGACATACGCCTCATCGAGAAGTTCGTCGGAGACATCGTGAGCCACCGTGACATGCGGGTGAAATGGGAAGGGGCGGCGACGCAACAACACCCCTGAACGCACTAACCGCTCAAGCCGCTCACATTCGCTAATGCCTTCAACCACGGAAAGGAACACCACAGGAGACACCGGTCGGAACGTCGCCGTGCCACGCAGTCGCACGTCGAATGCCGGGCAGTCCTGCGCTACTCGCGCGAGGTGCGCTTGCACTGAATCGAGTTGCCACGCGGGAACCGGAGTGGGAGCTAACACGGTGATGTGCGGCGTCACGGCAGACGCAGTCGAATCGGTGAAACGCGTGCGAACCTGCGCCAACTGCTCACCCCACGGCGGCGGCACGCTGATGGCGACCCCCACCACGAGAGGGTCACGCACAGTCGCAGACTTAGGCTCCGCCACGTACAAACCCGATGCGCTCGTAGACAGCCGCGATTGTTGGTGCGGCGAGCGCTGCCGCCCGCTCACCCCCAGCCGCAATCATTCGATCGAGCTCAGCAGGATCGGCGGTGAGTTCGGCCAATCGTTGTTGCAGGGGTTCAACGAATGCCACCACCACGTCAGCAACTGCGGCCTTGATCGGCCCGTAGCCTCCACCAGAGAACTGGTCCGCCGACTGCGTCGGAGTGCCTCCTGTGAGCGCCGCGTGGATGGTCAAGAGGTTGGCCAATCCCGGCTTGTTCTGCGGATCGAAACGCACTTCGCCATCTGAATCAGTGACGGCGCGCTTAACTCGCTTGACGATGTCAGCAGGCGGGTCGAGCAGTGAGAGGCACCCGGCGGGCGATGACTTACTCATCTTCGACGTGGGGTCCTGCAAATCGAGAATCTTTGCCGTCTCTTTGACGATCAACGCCTCCGGAACAGTGAAGGTGTCGCCGAAACGGCCGTTAAAGCGACCTGCAAGGTCACGACTGAGTTCAAGGTGCTGCCGCTGGTCCTCACCCACCGGCACACCCGCTGCCTGGTAGAGCAGAATGTCGGCGGCCTGCAAGATCGGGTAGGTAAACAAGCCGACCGTGGTGCGGTCGGATCCTTCCTTCTGCGACTTGTCTTTGAACTGCGTCATGCGGCCCGCCTCGCCCATGCCCGTAATACAGCCCAGAACCCACTGCAGTTCCGCATGCGCCGGAACCTGACTCTGCACGAACAGAGTCGAACGCGACGGATCAACGCCGATGGCGACCAACTGTGCGAACAGCATCCGCGTGCGCTGACGCAGCAGCGCCGGATCGTGCTCGACGGTGATGGCATGCAGGTCGACGACACAGTAGATGCAATCGTGCGTCTGCTGAAGGGTCACCCAGTGAGAGAGCGCGCCAAGATAATTGCCCAGGTGGATCGAGTCGCTCGTTGGCTGGATTCCGGAAAAGACGCGCGGCAAGGTGACGATGGTCATGATGGGGCCATTCTTGCTCAGTCGGTCGACGGTCCCTCGTCGGGGTGGCCCTCATCGTCAGCGTTCTCTGGCCCATCAAGGGCTTCGACCCGCACCCTGCTAATCCGGCGCCCCTCAACCTCGACGACGCTGATGCGATGTCGGTCAACGTCCACCACCATGTCTAGTGACGCGAGCTGTCCGGTGCGTTCGATGAGGAAGCCTGCGACAGTTTCGTAAGGCCCTTCCGGAAGCACCACACCTGACTCTTCCTCGAAATCCTCAAGGTTCGTCAGCCCGTCAAGCTCAATTCCCTCACCCACATTCGGGCGCGCCACTATCTCGATGTCGTACTCGTCGCGAATGTCCCCCACGACCTCCTCGACAAGGTCCTCGAGGGTGACGATGCCTGCAGTACCGCCGTATTCGTCGAGTACGAGTGCCAAGTGATGCCCGTTACGACGCATCTCAGTCAAGGTAGGAATGACTCGCTTGGTTCCCGGGTAGACCGCGATATCCCGCGTGATCGCCGAGAGTGGGAAGCGATCAGGATGCGCCACTTTGTGGCCAATGACGTCGCGCAAGTGAACGAACCCGATGACGTTGTCGTTGGATCCGCGAATCACCGGATACCGCGTGTGCGGCAGCGACAGCACGACCTCGCCCGCGTCACGCACTGACATGCCACCATCGAGGAATTCAACGTCGGTACGCGGAATCATCACTTCTCGCAGTTCGCGATCACCGGCTTCAAACACATCGTCAATGAGCTCGCGCTCCTCCTGACTGAGGTCCTGATGCATCGCCACGATGCCGCGCAACTCTTCACCGCTGATGCCCTGGCGGGCATTGCTATCGCGGATTCCCATCACCCGCATCACCGCATTAGTCGACACCGAGAGCAACCAAATGAACGGTCGGAACAGAGTGCTGATGATGTCGATAGGGCCCGCTACCGCGAGCGCCACTCCCTCAACCCTTCGCAACGCCAAGCGCTTGGGCACCAGTTCGCCAATCACCAACGTGAAGTAAACAATCACCAAGGTGACGCCTACAAATGCGACCGACGCGGCCATCGATTCGGACATGCCCGAGTCCATGAGCAACGGAACCACTTGCGGGGCAATTTCTGCCGCACCGTATCCTGCGGCCAAGAAGCTGGCCACGGTGATGCCCACCTGCACAGCCGCGAGGAATCGGTTGGGATCGTTTATGAGATCCAGCAGGCGACGCCCGCGCTTTCCAGCCTTCTCGCCAAGCCGCTCGGCTTGGCTCTGACGAAGTGCGACGAGCGCCGTCTCGGCACCGACGAAGAAGCCGCCGATCAGCGTGAACGCCACAATGAGCAGCACGCTCTTAAGTCCATCGCTCATCGCGCGTGCTCAACAAGGGCTCGGGCGATCATCGCAACAGGCTATCGCGCAGTGCTGAACCTGACGGTGAGTGGAGCATGGTCACTCCATCGCTCGGCGTACGTGGCAGCCTTGCCCACCTCGGCCGAGGTTGCCAGTTGCGCAAGTTCAGGTGAGGCCAGGGTGTAGTCGATGCGCCACCCACCATCGGTATCGAATCCACGCCCGCGCCACGACCACCATGTGTACGGCCCCGGACCCGGGCCGCCGAGTGACCGGCCCAGATCGACAAGCCCGAGAGCGGCCCACCGGTCGAGGTGCGTGCGTTCTTCAGGTAAGAATCCCGACTTGCCCCGGTTACCTTTCCAGTTCTTGATGTCGACCTCATGGTGCGCAATGTTGAAATCACCCGACACCAGCACATGCGATCCACGGCGCTTGGCACGCTTGAGTAGTGCGGCGAGCCGCTTGTCCATTTCATTGAGGAAGGCCTGCTTCTCATCCTGTTTCGGTGTCGCTGCCTCTCCGGTGTGCACGTACACCGACACCACAGTGACAATGCCAAACGGACTGGGAACATCAACCTCGATCCAGCGGCCCTGCTCGTCGAAGTCTGCGTGCCCCAACCCGATACGAACTGCCGACTGGGGCTGCGGTGACAGTACGGCAACACCGGAACGTCCAAGCGCTGAGGCAGGACTGTGTGAGACGTGAAGATGGTCGAGTCGCGCATCGGCCAATACTTCGTGTACTTGTTCGTGGGTGGCACGCACCTCTTGTAAGCAGATGACATCGGCTGAACTGTCAGCGAGCCACGCCAATCCACCGCGCCGCGATGCGGCACGGATTCCGTTGACGTTGGCCGTGACCGCGCTCCAGCCGACAACCGCCGGCTTTGAGGTACGGGCCACGCGCGTCAGGCGAGTGCGCGCTGCAGGTTGGCATCGATCGAGGCGAGGAACTCCTCGGTGGTCTGCCACGGCTGGTCGGGCCCAACGAGCAGTGCGAGGTCCTTAGTCATCGCGCCGGACTCGACCGTCTCGATGCACACACGCTCGAGAGTGTCAGCGAACGCCGTGACTTCCGGAGTTCCGTCGAGTGCACCGCGGTGCGCCAACCCACGCGTCCACGCGAAGATGGAAGCAATCGGGTTGGTCGACGTGGGCTCACCCTTCTGGTGCTGGCGGAAGTGACGAGTCACTGTGCCGTGCGCCGCCTCAGCTTCGACCGTGCGGCCGTCAGGAGTCATCAGCACGCTGGTCATCAAACCGAGTGAACCGAAGCCCTGGGCGATGGTGTCGCTCTGTACGTCACCGTCGTAGTTCTTGCATGCCCAGACGTAGCCGCCCTCCCACTTCAGTGAAGCAGCGACCATGTCATCGATGAGACGGTGCTCGTAGGTGATACCCGCCGCGGAGAACTCATCCTTGAACTCGTTCTCGAACACCTCGGCGAACAGATCCTTGAAGCGACCGTCGTATGCCTTGAGGATGGTGTTCTTCGTTGACAGGTACACGGGGTACTGACGGTTGAGTCCGTACCGCAGCGACGCGCGCGCGAAGTCGCGAATAGAGTCGTCGAGGTTGTACATACCCATCGCAACGCCGCCACCCGGGAAGTCAAACACGTTGAATTCCATAGGTTCTGAGCCGTCGGTGGGCGTGAACGTCATCGTGAGAGTTCCGGCACTGGGCACCACAAAGTCAGTGGCCTTGTACTGGTCTCCGAAAGCGTGACGACCGACCACCACAGGCTTGGTCCATCCCGGCACCAGACGCGGGATGTTGCTGATGATGATCGGCTCGCGGAAGATGACGCCGCCGAGAATGTTTCGAATCGTTCCGTTCGGCGACTTCCACATCTTCTTCAGGCCGAACTCGTCAACGCGCGCCTCATCGGGGGTGATGGTGGCGCACTTCACGCCGACACCCACCTTCTGGATCGCCAACGCTGAATCAATCGTCACCTGGTCGTCGGTCGCATCACGGTTCTCAACACCCAAGTCGAAGTACTGCAGGTCAATGTCAAGGTACGGCAGGACCAGCTGCTCCTTGATGAAGGTCCAGATGATGCGGGTCATCTCATCGCCGTCGAGTTCGACAACGGGGTTTGCGACCTTGATCTTCGACACTGCTACTCCTTGATTCGGGTGAAACGGACCGCGCGTCGCGGCCCGGCGGTCAGATCAGACCCAGGGCCCGGACGGCGTCACGCTCTTCAACCAACTCGGCCACCGATGCGTCGATGCGTTCACGTGAGAATTGGTTGATGGAAACTCCCTGAACGATTTCCCAGCGGCCGCCGCGTGAGACACACGGGAACGACGAAATGATGCCCTCGGGAACTCCGTAGGAACCGTCAGACGGAAGGGACACAGAAACCCAGTCACCCTTGGGGGTTCCGAGAATCCAGTCGTGCACGTGGTCGATCGCAGCGTTTGCCGCTGACGCAGCAGACGACAGTCCGCGTGCCTCGATGATGGCAGCGCCACGCTTGGCCACCGTGGGGATGAAGGTGTTTTCGAGCCACTCGGCGTCACCCACGACCTGAGCAGCGCTACGACCGTCGATCAGTGCGTTGAACAAATCGGGGTACTGACTTGCCGAGTGGTTACCCCAAATCGTCATGTGAGTGATGTCGCCCAATGACGCACCCGTCTTGGCGGCGAGCTGCGCAAGTGCGCGGTTGTGGTCAAGGCGCGTCATTGCAGTGAACCGTTCGGCCGGAACATCAGGTGCGTGCGATTGTGCGATGAGCGCGTTGGTGTTCGCAGGGTTTCCGACGACCAACACGCGGATGTCATCAGCGGCACCGGCATTGATGGCCTCGCCCTGAGGCTTAAAGATGCCGCCGTTGGCCTCCAGCAAGTCGCCGCGCTCCATACCCGCCGTGCGCGGACGCGCGCCAACGAGAAGGGCGACGTTGGCGCCGGAAAAGGCCTCGGTCGGGTTGTCGAAGATGTCGATGCCCGACAGCAATGAAAATGCGCAGTCGTCGAGTTCCATCGCTGTACCTTCAGCGGCCTTGACCGCTGCAGGGATTTCAAGAAGTCGAAGTCGCACGGGTGTGTCGGGACCGAGCAACTGACCGGATGCGATGCGGAACAGCAGCGCGTATCCAATCTGTCCGGCTGCCCCAGTGACGGTGACGTTGACGGGAGTGCGGGCCATGACTGCCTCTCCTTCACGGGCGACCGGGCCGGTATGTGCGGGCCGCCGGATGCCAAATGTCTCGATATCAAGACACCTGTACCCTACCGGACCGTCCGATCTGTGCCGTAGACGGCCCGGAGCCAAGAGGGGGGGTAGGTTGGGGGGGTGAGTTTGCCAGCACGTGTGCCCGAACCCGAACGGGTACCCGACAATGTGCGCCAGTTGCACCCCGAGCGTCGACGCTTGGCCGAGTGGCCGCTCTTCCTCGTCTCCGTGCTGATGATCGCGAGTTTGGCAATCGCCGCAGGCGACCACTTCCGACGAGGTGCGGTGCTGTTCTCCTTCGCCGTCGTGCTCGCGTTCTTCTTGCGGCTCCTACTTTCTGAGCGCGATGCAGGCCTGCTCGTGGTGAGATCGCGCAGCGTTGATCTAATCACCCTCAGCTTGCTGGCGCTCGCAGTGTCGACGCTCTCGCTCGTCGTTCCGCCGCCGTCGTAAGTTCTCGGTTACTGAGCCGAACGTTCGGCCTGCTCGACCACATTCATCAGTAGCATCGCCCGCGTCATCGGGCCGACACCACCAGGCATCGGCGCAACGAAACCGGCTACCTCCATCACGTCAGGGTGAACATCTCCCACGAGTCCGGCGTCTGTACGTGTAATGCCGACATCGAGCACGGCCGCACCGGGTCGCACCATGTTGGCAGTGATGATGCCGGGAACGCCAGCGGCCGCAACGATCACGTCGGCGCGGCGGGCGTGATCGGCAAGATCGCGAGTTCCTGTGTGGCACAACGTCACGGTGGAGTTCTCAGAACGACGGGTCAGCAACAGCCCGAGCGGGCGGCCCACCGTGACACCTCGGCCGACGACACACACTTCAGCACCGTTGAGTTCAACGTCGTACCGTCGCAGCAGTTCAACGATTCCGCGCGGGGTGCACGGCAGGGGTGCGGGGGTGCCAAGTACCAGCCGACCAAGGTTGGTCGGATGCAATCCGTCGGCGTCCTTGTTCGGGCTCATCAGTTCAAGTACCCAATTGGAATCGAGTCCCTTGGGCAGTGGCAGTTGCACGATGTAGCCGGTGCAGGCAGGGTCAGCATTGAGCGCCGCCACGGCTTCCTCAACATCGGCCTGCGTCGCTGTATCAGGAAGGTCGACGCGAATCGACTCGATTCCGACCTCGGCACAGTCACGATGCTTACCGCCCACATACGAGCGGCTACCGGGATCATCCCCGACGAGCACAGTTCCGAGACCGGGGACGATACCCCGCTCGCGCAGGGCTGAGACCCTGATCGCGAGTTCGGATTTGATGTCGCTTGCTGTCTGCTTGCCGTCAAGAATGGTCGCGGTCACGAAGCCGATCTTGTCATGTCAGTTCGCTGGCGTCTCTCGCGCGTCGTGATTAGAGCTCGAAGCCGATGTACTTGGTCTCAAGGAACTCGTGAATTCCATCGAATCCACCCTCGCGGCCCATACCGCTCTGCTTCATGCCACCGAAGGGTGCTGCCGGGTCGGAGATGACTCCGCGGTTGATGGCGACCATGCCCGACTCCATGCCTTCTGCGACCTTCAGCGCACGGCCAAGGTTCTCGCTGAACACATAGCTGATCAGTCCGTATTCGGTCCTGTTCGCGAGTGCGATGGCTTCTTCATCAGAGTCGACGACGACGATCGGTGCCACGGGACCGAAGATCTCGTGATCGAGGATCGTCGCATCAGAGGACACACCGCTGAGCACGGTGGCCGGGTAGAAAGCGCCGCCGCCATCGGGAACCGCTCCGCCGGTGAGTGCCACCGCACCTTCGTCGAGCGCCATGGTGACGAGCTCGGCCACCTTGTTTCGCTCGGTGACCGAGACGAGCGGTCCGAGTTGGCTTCCTGCCGCCAGCCCCGGGCCCATCACAAGAGCGGCCATCGCCTTGCTGAACGCCTTGCTGAATTCGTCGGCTACTTCGCGCGCCACGATGAAGCGGTTGGCCGCAGTACAGGCCGAGCCACCGTTGCGCATCTTGGCGATCATCGCGCCGGCCACTGCTTTGTCGATGTCGGCATCGCTGAGCACAATTAGCGGCGCATTGCCACCAAGTTCAAGCGACGTACGCACGATGCGGTCAGCACACTCGTGGGCCAGGTGCCGCCCGACTTCGGTGGAACCCGTGAACGACAAGTTGGTGATGCGCGGATCGTGCAGCATCGCAGAGATCTGCGAACCCACCGGAACCGGCAGAATGACGTTGAGTACACCCTTGGGCAGACCAGCGCGCTCGAGCACTTCAACAACCGCCAGGGTCGTGAGAGGTGTCTCTGTCGCCGGCTTGAGAACCATCGTGCAACCAGCCGCGAGCGCGGGACCGATCTTACGAGTGGCCATCGCCGCGGGGAAATTCCACGGCGTGATGAGCAACGACGGCCCTACGGGCTGGTGCGTGACCAGGATGCGCTTATCCCCCGCGGGAGCCATGCGGAAGTCACCCGAGATGCGAACGGCTTCTTCTGAGAACCAGCGGAAGAACTCGGCGGCGTAGGCCACCTCGCCCTTGGCGTCGGAGAGGACCTTGCCGTTTTCGCGCGTGACTAGTTCAGCGAAGCGGTCGGCTTCGGCGGTCATGATCTCGTAGGCGCGTCGCAGAATCTCACCGCGAACACGCGGCGCAGTCGCAGCCCAGGATTCCTTCGCGCCGTCAGCGGCAGCTAGGGCCGCTTCGCACTCAGCCGGTCCGGCGGTGGCAACCTCGACGATGACGGAGTTATCAGACGGGTCGTGCACGGCCACGCGGTTCGCGCTCGGAACCCATTCACCATCGATGTACAAGTCGGCTGCGATAGTCATCGCGTCACGTCCTCTCAAGGTTGAGTCAATGCTAGGGCCATCCGAACGCGGCTGGCATTGGGGGACATCTCACACGATGAGTGCGCGAACTTCTTCCCATGAGCCCGAACTAGAGATCAGGCGCCGAGCTTTGGAGATCAGTCGAGAGTGCCCGACGGCGAGCAGTCCGGTTACTCGGTCAGGAGTTCCGAAAGCAACGATGGGGCCACCTTCGCCCTCCCACACCTCGCGCGTGTCACCCGTGACTCCCACGAGTTGGATCGTGGCGCCGAACTGGTCAGACCAGAAGTACGGCAAGGTGTTCCAGACCACGTCATGGTCGCCGACACCGCGGCCGTGCGCCAGATTGGCCGCAACAACCTGGGCTTGATCGAGCGCCGCCTGCCACGCTTCCATGCGCACGTGCTGACCGGTCAACGCGTTGGGCCAGCGAGACACATCACCCATCGCCCACACACCGCCACGTGAGGTACGCCCTCCCGCGTCGCAGACCACGCCGTTGTCTACCTCGACGCCAGCACCTGCAAGCCACTCAACTTCCGGCTCAACTCCTACACCAACCACCACCACATCTGCCTGTATCCGTGATTGGTCCTGAAGCACTGCTACACGATGTCCACCGTCGACAACGAATTCGACGACCGACGTTGAGCACCGCAAATCGACTCCATGCCGAATCGCTGGACTCGACACGAGGGCACCAAGTTCGGCGCCGAGTAGTCGCATCATCGGTGCCTCCGCGAACTCGACCACCGTTACGTCACAGCCGAGGTGCCGCGCAGTCGAAGCCACTTCCATTCCGATAAATCCTGCGCCCACCACAAGGACAGATGGCGCTACTCTCAGCGCATCACTCAACGCACGAGCATCATCCAGGGTGCGCACGTAGTAGACCGAATCCTCGACGTCGTAGTCGGCAACACGTCGGGCCCGTGCACCCGTTGCGATCACGACGTCTAACGCCTCAAGGGCGGTGCCGTCGGAACACTGCACGCGCAGTGTGTCGGGATCGATGCTTAACGCCGCTACCCCGACTCGCAGATCGACCGCCAACGATTCCAGATCGCTCTGAGTCAAAAGTTCCGTCGCCGCCTCGGTCATTGAACCGGCGAGTACTTCTTTGGAAAGCGGCGGCCGATCGTACGGCGGGTGAGCCTCAGCGCACAGCACGGTGATCTCACGCTGATCGCCCAGCATGCGCAACGCGCGTACCAGCGTGGCAGCTGCGATACCGCCGCCTGCGATCACGAGATCGTTCACTCCCACACCCTAAGCGCCGAGCCTCGCTTCGTCGCTTTCAACGGGTGCGTCCGAGCGCGGCGAGTCCAGCCGCAGCAATCGCCAGCAGGACACCCACCACCAAATGCCAACCGAATTGGGTGCCTGGCGTTGGTGCCAGGAGGTCAATGACGAGCGCACCAAGCAGCAGTCCCACGACTGAGAGCACCGCCGCCCCGAGGATTCCCAGTGGACGGATCGCCCACGCGACGGTAGCGACGTACAGCAGAGCGAGGGCTCCGCCGATCAGCAGCCAGGGTCGATCAAGCGGCAGTGCCACAAACGCACGTCCGGTCGCCGCAGACAACACAATGGCGATTGGCAGCCCGACGACGGTGCCTACGGCGAAGTTCATCCAGCCCGCGGCCATTCCATGCCCTACCTTCTGCGCCACGCGGCCGTTAAGTGCGCTCTGAACCGCACTGACCAGGCCTGCGGAAATCGCCAGTAGCGCAAAAACCATCGACAGTCGCGAGTCGGCGAAACGTGATGAATCGAAGCGATCGGACACGGAGACAACCACCGCAACAATGGCGAGAATGACGGCGCAGATGCGCAGTGCGCTCACCGGCTGCCGTCCGGCAGGGCCCAGACCGATGCGGTCGAGCACAGCCGCATTTGTTGCTTGGCCAGCAACAACTGCCACTGTAAAGACGGAGACGCCTAGAATCGGCACTGAGCCCGACTGCACCGTCACGAAGTACGTTCCGCAAATCCCTCCCAGACACTCCCACCATCGAATCTGCCCGCGACGCGTCAACGTCATCATTCTTGTCCACGCCGTACGCACTGCGCGGCGTGACACCACGAGAATCGTGCACGCGACAAGGCCAACAATGAAATTCAGAATCCCGATCTCGAAAGGATTGCGAGTAATCACGACGAGTTCGCCGTTGATCCGCGACTGCACCACAGTTCCGAATGCCGTCACCACCACCAGCAGCGCAATAAGGATCCGTGACTCGCCGGTGGGCATGCTGACGAGCCTAGGGGGCGAGCAGTCGCGTCATTGCGCGGCTGTCAGCGCCGCAGCGCTCCCACTGCCACAGCAACGAGAGAGAGGCACAGGGCGCTCACCAATCCCCAGGTAACGACAGTGCCAGGAACGGGGAGCACGATGTCGACAAGCAGCGAGGCCGCCAATTGCCCCGATACCGCTGCGAGGACGAAGACCAGCACACCAACCACGCGTACCACGAGGGTGGCCATCCCCATGTAGATCAGTCCGATCGGCCCGCCCAGTAGTAGCCATGGGGGAACGCCATCGGCGAAGTCCGCTGGAATCCCACGGTGCGCGATGAGCACCGCGATGAGGAGACCAAAACTGGCGACGGTGAAGTTGATCGCCGTGGCCACGCTGACTGAATGCGTCGCACCGGCAATGCGCGCGTTCAGCGCCTGCTGAGGTGCCATCACCACGCCAGCCCCTAACACCAACAGAAGGGCCGCAAGCGGTACCGCACCTTCGACGCTGGATCGCCCCAACGCAGCAACCGCCACCGCGCTCAGTCCTAGGAGTGCCGCGACGACGCGCCGACCGGTCACCGGCGACTTGCCCGCAGGTCCGAGGCCGATGCGATCAACGCCGAGTGATGACGTCACCTGAGCTGCGGTCACGACGATGGAGAACAGGGCAATGCCCAGGAGTGGCACACCGATCGCTTGGCTGGCGACGAAACACGAACCCGCCAATCCACTGAGCAAGAACCACCACCGAATGCGCCCCTCGCGAATGGCCGTCGGAACGGTGAGAAGCGCGCTACGACGGGCTGGTACGGCCAGGACGATCACCACTATGACCGCCATTCCGATCAGGCATGAGACCAACGCAGCGAACAGACCATCGTGGATCTCAAGCGTGAACTGGGCATTGACGCGCCCCTGTGCCACGAGGACGGCACCGCTGAGGAAAGCGATCGCGAGTGCTGCGGGGTGTTTCAATGGAAGAAGTGACGTGTGCCAGTGAGGTACATCGTGACACCCGCAGCAGCGGCCGCCTCAATGACTTCCTCGTCACGCACCGAACCACCCGGCTGAACGACGGCGCGAACACCAGCGTCAAGTAGCACCTGCAGTCCATCAGCGAAGGGGAAGAATGCATCGCTTGCCGCCACTGAACCGCGAACGCGCTCCTCACCAGCTCGCGCCACGGCCAGGCGGGCAGAGTCAACTCGATTGACCTGACCCATGCCAATTCCAACAGTGGCGCCATCGTTGGCAAGCAGAATCGCGTTGCTCTTCACTGAACGGCAGGCCCGCCAAGCAAACTCGAGGTCTCGCAACGTCGCCTCGTCGGCGGCCTCCCCGCAGGCAAGCGTCCAGTGCTCAGGAGAGTCACCCTCGGCGTCAACAGCGTCGACCGACTGCACGAGAACACCACCGCTGATGGGTCGCAACTCGACACCGTGTGCCGGGCCTACGGCGCACACCAGCAGTCGCACATTCTTCTTCTGAGTAAGAATCTCAAGTGCCGCTGGATCAAATCCAGGGGCAACAACAACTTCGGTAAACACTTCTCCAATCGCAAACGCCATCTGCTCATTGATGATGCGGTTCGAGGCAACAACGCCGCCAAAGGCCGACACCGGGTCGGTCGCGAAAGCAAGTCGATACGCCGCCTCAATGTCGCCGGCAACAGCAATTCCGCACGGATTTGCGTGCTTGATGATCGCGACGCAGGGCTCGCTATGGTCACCAGCAGCGCGACGAGCTGCTTCACCATCGACGTAGTTGTTGTAGCTCATTTCCTTACCGTGCAACTGTTCGGCCGTGGCAAGTCCACCCCCATCCCCGTGTGCGCTCACATAGAGTGCGGCGCTTTGGTGGGGGTTTTCGCCGTACCGCAGCACCGACGAACGGTTCCAGGCCGCGCCGATCCAGACCGGGAAGCCGGTGCCATCATCGGTGGGGGCCACCACATTGCCCATCCACGAAGCCACCGCAATGTCGTACGTGGCGGTGTGAATGAACGCATCGGCCGCCAAGCGCTGACGCTGAGCGAGAGTGAACCCCCCCGACACGACGGCCACGATGACCTCGCTATAGCGCGCGGGGTCAACCACGACGGCAACGTTCGCGTGGTTCTTCGCCGACGCGCGCACCATCGACGGTCCGCCGATATCAATTTGCTCGACGCACTCGTCAGGTGACGCACCCGCCTCCACCGTCTGCTCGAACGGGTACAGGTTGACGACCACGAGTTCGAAGGGCTCGATGCCGAGTTCGTCGAGTTCGTCACGGTGACCGTTGCGCCGCACATCGGCAAGCAGCCCGGCATGCACGCGCGGGTGCAACGTCTTGACCCGCCCGTCAAGGCACTCGGGGAATCCGGTGAGGTCTTGCACCGCGGTGACGGCGATACCCAGGTCGGCGATACGTGAGGCGGTGGATCCGGTCGACACGATCTCGACACCGACATCGGCCAGTGCACGCGCAAGGTCTTCGAGTCCGGTCTTGTCATACACCGAGACGAGGGCCCGTCGAACGGGGCGCCTGTCCTCGCTAGTCGAGTCGCTCACGGAATGGTCACCCTTCTACCGTTGATGGTGCAGCCCTGCACCGCGATGCCTGTCATGACGTCAACCACCAGACTGCGTTCGGCAACCTTGATGCGTTCGTGCAATGACTCCTCGGTATCGCCATCCTCTACCTCAACGGCCCGCTGGGCTACCAGCGGTCCGGTATCGACTCCCTCATCAACGAGGTGCACCGTGGTACCCGTCACTTTCGCGCCGTACACCAACGCATCTCGCACGCCGTGGGCGCCCGGGAATGCGGGAAGAAGTGCTGGGTGGGTGTTCAGAACCCGATTGGGGAACGCGCTGAGGAATTCGGCCGGCAGGATGCGCATGAAGCCCGCGCTCAGAATCCAGTCAGGTTCGAACGAAGCGACGACTTCACGCAGTTCTGCACCCCACGCGTTGCGATCGGCGAAGTCGGCTGGTGCCACAGTGAAGGTGGAAATTCCTGCTCGTTCAGCGCGGGCTAGACCCTCAATCGCTGAACGGTCAGCACCCACGGCCACGATGTCAACAGGGTGCTCGGGGTTCGATGTCGCGTCGATGAGCGACGCAAGCAGGGTGCCGCTTCCGGAGACCAAGACAACCAGGCGCACACGTTGATCCTAGGGGTCGCTGCACAGACAGCGGCCCCCGCCCACGAGGGCAGGGGCCGCGGCGCTGAGCAGCTCAGGGAGCGATTTCTTCCTTGTTCAACTGGCGGTACACGTGAACCGTGAACAGCGCCGCGAACGGCAGTGCCACGAGCGTGAGAATGCCGTAGAACCACGTGCCGAGGAAGGCGGCGATGGCGTTGACGATCATCGTGAGAATGACTGGCACAGGTGCCTGCTTCACTGCATCAATACTGCTGCGGAAGGCAGCGCCCACGCCCTGGCCTTTGTCCAGTGCGTACAGGGGCGAGAACTGCAGGAAGAAGAAGACGAGCAAGCCCGGGATGATGCACAGCAACAGACCGATCGTGCTCAGAATTCCGAACACGATGGACACGACGATGTACTTGCCGAGGTTCTTACCGGTGGTCAGATCGGAGAACGCCGGAACTTCGCCATCGCTGGTGCGCAGTGCGGCCCGGTAGATTCCGATTGTTGCGATCCAGGCCAGAGATCCGAAGATGATGCCCGAAACGATGCCGGCCGTGATCGTCGTTCCCATAGAAGCAACGCAATTGCCTCCGGCGATGATCGCGCCGTTCTCAGTGATGACCGTGTTGGCGCAATTGCCCGACAGCGAATTGGTGAGGGCATTGCCGATCAGCACCTGAATCAGGCGGATGACGAACACCACAGCGGCCAGACCAATAAAGATCAGAGCGTACTGGCCGAACTTGGCAAATGCCCACGACACCGCGGTTCCGACGTCGACGTTGCCGCCCG
>Ga0194056_10000873_pt1 | contig 16527 bp, 12 predicted proteins | sample SepL4413m_MetaG_FD_155458 | JGI IMG/M metagenome (GOLD analysis project Ga0194056, IMG submission 155458) | Anoxic zone freshwater microbial communities from boreal shield lake in IISD Experimental Lakes Area, Ontario, Canada - Sep2016-L442-13m | ecosystem: Environmental > Aquatic > Freshwater... | reverse complement strand
GCGGCTGCGATTATCGCTGCAAGGGTGATTGTTGATCGGGTTGGCATCATCATCAGTAGGAGACTTTCGACTCTGTACCTAACAGGACAGCATGAGCTTGGCAAAGTTGCGGACAGTTCGCGCAAAACAATGGTAAATCCCATCTTCTTCCCAATTGACGAGCACTTCATGCGATTGGCGCTGCGTGAGGCCGATCGCGCGTCAGAAGCCGGTGATGTGCCGGTCGGCGCAGTTGTCGTTCATGAGGGTGAGGTGATCGGTGTTGGTCGAAATGAGCGGGAGTTGACGGGCGACCCAACCGCTCATGCGGAGATTCTTGCCCTGCGCGAAGCGGCCGGGCGGATTGGCAACTGGCGGCTGTTGGACACAGTCCTCTATGTGACCCTTGAGCCATGTGCAATGTGCGCTGGCGCGATTGTGCTTGCGCGTGTGCCGCGCGTTGTATTCGCAACGCGCGATCCAAAGGCAGGCGCGGCTGGGTCGGTCTTCGATGTTCTTGCCGAACCACGACTCAATCACAGGCCGCTGGTTGACCATGGCCTATTCGCCGATGTCGCCGCAGCACAGCTGCGTGACTACTTCGCCCTGCGCCGTCAATAGCCGGTCGCTAGGCTGCTGTCTCCGCATAAAGCGGATCGAGGAGGGGTGCCGGAGCGGTTGAACGGGGCGGTCTCGAAAACCGTTGTGGGCATTGATGTCTACCGTGGGTTCGAATCCCACCCCCTCCGCTGTTTGGGCCTCAAAGTATGCTGCTCGGGCGTTGACCGAGATTGCCAACACCGGTGAAGTGAGTGAGCGCGTCGCAGCGGCGGATGTGCCAATTGCGGTTGCTCCGCCACCAGGTAATCCTCGCTTCCCGCTCTTTGATGGACTTAGGGCAATAGCAGCCTTGGGCGTGCTGGTCTCGCATGTTGGTGCTGTTACTCACCCAAGTCCAAGCTTCCTTGGTGACCTACAGGCGCAGCTTGCGATCGGCGTGACGATCTTCTTTGTTATCTCGGGCTTCCTTCTCTACCGGCCGTTCGTTGCGGCAGATATCTCTGGCGGGAGGGAGCCGACAATGCGTCGCTTCTGGCGACGGAGAGTTCTCAGGATCATTCCCGCCTATTGGGTGGCGCTTACAGTGCTGGCATTCCTTCAGCCGTTACCAGCAGTGTTCAGCTCTGACTGGTGGAAGTACTACCTGCTGCTTCAGAACAACTTTGGTTTGAGCTTCAACAACAGTGGGATTGGTCAGGCGTGGACCCTGTCAGTAGAGGTGACCTTCTACCTACTTCTGCCCTTTTATGCGATTGCCTTGAGGCGGCTGGGTGGCACGGCAGCCAATCGACGTCTGGCGGTCGAATTTGTCGTGCTGGGATTACTTGCCTTGGGTTCAATCGGTTTCCGTCATCAGATCCTGAACATTATTGGCGCCGGCTTTCAGGGCAATTCAGCGGCGAATGGGTTCGCCAAGAGCTACTACGACTTCTTCCCAGACTTCGGAGCTTTACTGACGCTGCCGGTCTACCTAGCCTGGTTTGCAGTTGGCATGGGCTTCGCGGTTATCAGTGCGGCTGGCCATGTACCCGGGTCAATCGGATCAAAGCTCTCAGCCGTTCTTGGCCGCAGCCCTAATGGGCTCTGGCTGCTTTCGATTGTCGGTTTCGCGGCAGTGCTAGCGTTTGATCGCCCACTCAGGTTAGGTGAGGGATCGTGGCATCACGTTCTCGTACTGGCTGTAGTTGCGCCACTAGTCGCTCCAGCGGTTTTTGCTCATAAGGGGGGGCAGCGCGGTGTGCCGAAGCGAGTTCTCTCACTCAGATGGTTAGCTTGGCTTGGCCTCGTCTCGTACGGCATCTATCTTTGGCACGGTTCGGTCACCATTATGGTGATGAAGACAGGGTTGGTCCCAGCTGGACATGGGTTCATTGTTGCGCTGGTTGTGGTTTGCGCGCTGACCGCTGCAGTGGCGGCAGCGAGCTATTACCTCGTTGAGAAGCCGATCTTGCGGTTCAAGGAACCGCATCGTAAGGCCCAAACTTGATCCTTAACTAGCTGCCTTGCTCCATCATTGGTTTATTGCCAATCGCGGATGGCGATGTGGGCGGTGCGAGCCTCAGCTGCTGCGCATGTCATCAAACCTGTGGTCCTCAAAGACCCAAGTCTTCAGCTGTTCACCAGCGTCTGAGTCGAGCAGGATTTGATCAAGCTCAACATTGTCAGTCAGCAGTGCCTGGAGCCGCAGGCGGTCATGGCCCGCCGGCCCAAATGGCATTAGCCCGGAGAAGAAGAAGTCGTACTCGCGCAGCAGCTCTACGGCGCCGTCAAGTTCGGCTGCAGAGAGCGAGTGAAGGTCGAGGTCGCAGATCGCGACATCGTCATGGCGGTGAACGCTGTGGCGAAGCGCTTTGATCAGATCCGGTCGTGTCTCGTCGCTGAAGCGGTGAACGGTGATCGTTGAGCAGCTTCGCTCGTCGTCAGCAACGCTTGTGACCGCAGGCAGGTCAGCTCCAATACTCGCCGCAGGCGCTCCAGCTTCAACGGCTTCGAGGCCAAGTTGCGTGTAGATGGTCTTGAGCGCTTCCGCGTACCGCGCAGGCAGGTTGACCTCGCGCTTCGACAGCTTGATCGGCAGGAAGGAAACCAGCGTTGCTCCTCGCGCAGTCATGTCATCGCGGCCTTGCACCGGCACAATTCCCAACATCAGTGCTGATGGCAGATAGCCGTGGGATAGTTCGGCTCGCTGGCTGTAAGGGTGGCTGGTTACAGCTCGGCCGAATACAGCATCAAGGCCAAGTCCCTTCGCCCGCTGAAGCGTGTGGTCGAACAGCTTGCCAAACGCACCAAGCCCTCGGTAAGCGGGGTGGACGACGGCAATCCCCGTTTCGGCTGATCCTTCACCCTCGGCAAGTAGCAGCGCGTGATGGCCGATCACCTCACCGGATACGACCGCAACGGTTGACGCGACATGTCCACTGTTTAACTGTTCAATTAGCCATAGTGGCCGGTAAAACTCGGGGTGGCCGTAGCCGAGGCCGTAGTTGGTGAACAGCAGCCTGCTAATCGCCTCCGCGTCCTCTGATGTCGAATCGCGAATCTCAAGGTCTTCGCTGGATGCTTCCGTCGGGTCTGCCGAACGCATCAGATGGCCATACCCGGCAAGCACCTCGCTGCTCGCTTCGGGTGCAGGTATTGCAAAGCTCAACCGCTTGCCCTCGCGGCCTAAGTTTACGAGTCGTAGGTCGGTTGTCGAAGCATCTGCATCTGCAAGTTCGGCTGGGACGGGGCTTGCGCCGCCACCAAACGATGTGACCGGCTCGCCCCAGTCTTCAATCGTGACGCGCACCTCTCCTTCGGCAAGCTCAAGCTGGAAGGCAAGTTCGCCGGTTGGGTCATCACGGTATGCGCGATCAATAATCCATCCGCCAAGTTGACCGATCAGATCAAGTAGCTGTGATTCCACCTTGTCACTCAGACCACGCGCCTTGCTGAAACTGCTCGCGAGTGAGTAAACGAGATTGAGCTCGTTCTGCTCGCTGCCAACTGAGACCCTCACGCGGTTTGCCATTGGGAGGAGATTAGATCTTTGCCTAGCGGTTGTCAGTCGCGGCGCTAGGCTCCGCCGGTGACCAGTTCGATTGAGGCGCCGCATCCACACCACGATGCGCTTGAGGAGGATCGCTGGCTTCGCTACCTCGACAACCCCGTTACAGGAGTGATGCCCTGGGTTGCGATGGCAGTCGTAACTGGCACCCACAGCTTCGCGCTTGGAGTTGCCGTTGGCCTGGTCAGCTCGCTCGCGCTGATGCTTGGCGCCAAGTGGCGTGGTGAGCCAATGAAGATTCTTGAGGTTGCCGATGTTGTCCTTTTCGCTGCACTGCTGATCTTGGCAATCGCAATCCGAAGTGCTCCAATTAACGGCTGGTTCAATAATCACGCTGACACGTTCAGCAATGTTGGTCTTGCGCTTCTCGCCTTTGGTTCCTTAGCGCTAAGTAGACCGTTCACTGCCCAGTACACGCGCGTCAGGCTCGCCCGACTGCCTCTGGCAATGCGCCATCGGCTCGATCGCAGGGCAACTCTTGCGTGGGGCTTAGCGTTCGTTGCCGCTTCGTTTGCCGGTTGGTACGGGGAGTGGATACTCGATAATTCGAACAACATTTGGACGGGTTGGACGCTTCAAACCCTGCCACTGATTTGGGCTGTGATCTATGTGAGATGGGAGGACCTGCGAGGGCTCGCGACCCTGCCGGGTCAAGCATCAGTTGCGCGCCCGAGCGGCGCGCTCGTACGAGGCTGTTCGATCTGGCTGCTGCCGACCGGCATCGCCGGCCTGATCGGAGGTGGCGCTCCGCAATCCGTTGCTTGGTTGGTGATTGCTGCTGGGATCGTCGGCTACATCGCCGGGGCAGCCTCAGCTGCCCGGGCGGTAGTCGGTACGCCGCTTGCTGCCTGCTAGAAGTGGCAGACGTTGTTTGCTGCGCTCTTCTTGTAGGTGCTCATGAACTTGATCAGCGCGGCAGGCCGCGCGGTCATGATTCCGTCAACTCGACGGTCAAGTAGCCACCGCCAAGTGTCACGAGCATCAGTATCTCCCGGGTCACCGCTGAACCATGAGTGCCATGCGTAGCCGGCCCTGTGTGCCATGCCGATGAATCCGCAGTTACCAACGAGCAGCTTCTGAGTCCCAATCCGGTAGATCGTCGGAACCTGGAAGGCGACTGTCTGCTTCGACATTGACTTGCCGTACTTACTGTTCTCCCAGAAGAACTTGAGGTCACCAGCGATACCAGGCGCTGTCGGGATCTTTGTGGCGATTGTGCTGAACTTGTCTACTGCTTCCTGCTTGAAGGAGACAACAACGAGGTCGGTACGGGTTGAAGTCTTCAACAGGTTGCCGAGCACAGTCGCATTGGTGATGTATTCGCTGGTGTCCTCTGCGGGCGTGCGGCCCTTGATCTCAATATTGATCGGCGTGTTTGGGAAGGCTGCCATCACCTCTGACAGGGTCGCAACACGGAAGTCAGATGCCTTGTAACCGATCGGTGGTGGTACGGCACCGGTGGCTACGCCTCTAAATGTGTAGTCAGATGCAAGGTAGCCGTGGTCGTAGTGGTGGCCCTTGTTCGGGGCGAACCAATAGGCGGCATCGAGCGCGCGAATTTGGGCAAGAGTCATGCCCGAGACATTGCCACTGCCATTGGTGGTGTTGTCAACCGTTGTGTCATGGCGAACAACGACCTTGTTGTCGCTCGTAACTCCAATATCGAGCTCTAGTGAGTTGGCGCCAGCCTTGATCGCCTTCTTGAAGGCATACATCGTGTTTGAAGGGAATTCGTCTTCGCCGCCCTGATGCGCCATTACCAATGGCGTGCTGCGCAGCCACTTGTATGGGGCCGCTGATGCGGTGCCGGTAAAGGCGAGCGCTACGAAGGCTGTACAGCAGGCAAGCGCGATCAATCGGGACTTGTTGGCGTGGCTCTTTGTAGTCATGGTTGCGGAGCGTATCCGCCAAGATCCCGACTGTCCAATCAGGACGCGGGGGAGTGAGGGTGAACCTCACTCGGGTCGGCGGCCGCGCGGATGTCATCACGGGCGTCACTGCCCTTCATGCCGCTGGCAAGCATCAAGTCCTTGGCGATCAGTCGAGACTGGCCGACGATCATGCTGACCGACAGGTTGCGGGTCAGGTCAAGCCCTGCAGTTGTGACCGCGGCCGCCTCCACAGCTGCGCTGCGCGCGTGGTGGCGGCGGCCGCGATCGCCAAGCGATGAGCCGATTTGCCGTGATGCATCGGCCAGCGAGCGCAGCCCCTCAATTACATCTGGAGGAATGCTGTCGCCAATGTCGAGCGCGCGGCGAGCTCCACGCGTAAGCCCTACGCAGTTTCGCTGAGCGCGGGACACCTGGATCATCGCCGTCGAATAACGGCTGACCGCGCCGCGATGACCACGGCGAGCGACGGCGAGGCTGGCTGTTTCGCCGCTCGCTGCGACGGCTGAGCGCATTGACTCAACATGGTTTTCAAGTTCGATCGCCTCGCGTATCGCTCCATCCATCCGCCCAAGATCACGTGATTCAAGCGCCATTGCAGTGCCATCCAAAACATTTGCGAGCCGAGCAAAGGCCGGAACGACTGCTCTTGCAGCTACCCGTCCGGGGTGAATTGGAAAGAGAATCAGGTTGAAGACCAGAGCCACGCCAGCGCCGATCAGCGCATCAATGAACCTGGCAGTTCCCTGCAGGTCTTCTGGGATCGCCAGCACCGCAATTAGAATTGCCGCGCTTGCCGCTTGGCGGGCGGCGAGCTCATCGCCACCGGCAAAGACAACCGCACACATGCCGATGAAAACGATGATGGAAAGCTGCCAAGCGCCGGTACCAATCAGGCTTACGGTCAGGTCAGCAACAAGGATCCCAAGTGCGACACCCAATGCCAACTGCACTGCCCGCTTGGTGTGAAGGCCAGTCGTTGCGCCCATTACTACGACCGTTGCGATCGGTGCGAGGAACGGCGAGCTAATGCTGGTAATCAGCGAGGCGAGCAGGTAGGCGATCATTGCTGCGACTGCCACCAAGGCGATTCGCGGTGCAGCGGTAGTTAGACGCGTCCAGCGCGATCTGAAGCTCAGCGATTCAACTGGTGATGCAACCAACGGCTCGGCTGGGCTGTGGGATGCAGTGGTAGGCGGTGAGTCCATCGACTCAACTGTACGCCTCTCGGCGCTTGCGTCCGGCGCGCCTTCAATCGGTAAGGAGCCTACTGACGAAGAGCGTCTAGCTTGGCTTGCCGTTTGTGCTTCGGCCGTCGCACTGCGATGCTGTGGCAATGAGCAATCGAATCCGCCTTAAGTTTGTGACGTCAGTCTCTGCAGCGCTACTCGTAGCCGCACTGGTTGGCGCTTCCTCCGCTGGGGCGGCGACACTCGTCTGTAATGGGTCATCGAAGCTCTGCGACAAGCGACTTAACCAAGTCGTCTTGCCCGGTAGTCACAACGCAATGTCGAACAGTGAAATGAACTGGTCGGCTCCAAATCAGCGGCTTTCCATGATTCACCAGCTCGGCATTGGCATCCGCTCGATGTTGATCGATACGCACTGGGGTATTCCCAGCTCTTACATGTGGGGCAGCAAGAAGGTGCTGAATGTCAAGACGGTCAGCGCATCGCACCCCGACCGCAAGGCCTACCTATGCCACTCAACCTGTGAGTTGGGGGCAACCTCATTGAGCGTTGGGTTCCATTGGATCGCGAGCTTCCTTTCAAAGAATCCAAATGAGGTTCTAGTTGTTGTCGTTGAGGATTACGTCGGCGCAGAAGCGATCAACACTGCTGCAACTGAGGGTGGATTGAGTGGCTATGTCTACAAGGGTGCTACCTCGCCATGGCCGACATTGCGGAGCATGATCACATCTGGAAAGCGGCTGGTAATGCTGACTGAATCCTCAACGAGCACTGTCAGTTGGTACCACCCCGCCTATCAAGGGCTGCTGCGCGAGACTCCTTATTCGTTCAGCACGCGCGGCCTGTTGACTACTGCATCACAGCTGGCAACCAGCTGCCGGGCAAACCGCGGCGGCGATGTTGGTGGACTGTTTCTGATGAACCATTTCGTAACTCCGGCTGGGCTCGGGATACCAACGATTGCTGATTCAACAGCGGTCAATGCAAAGTCGGTAATCGTTGCCAGGGCGAGGGCATGTAAGACGGCGCGCGGAATGCTGCCGACAATCCTTGCGGTGAACCATGTAAACCTTGGTGATGTCGTTGGAGCGGCGAGGACGCTAAACGGCCTTTGAGTCTTTCGAGAGGTGGTTCGTAGCCCCTAGCAAGGCTGCGCTGCGACCCGCTCTATCACTATTGTCCCGCACGTTCGGATTACCTACTGAGGAGAGGTTCAATGAAATTCGCTCGAATTCGCAATTCGGTTGTAACAACTGGATTGCTTGCTCTTGCAGCAGTGGCCGTCACAGCCTGTGGCAGCTCGTCATCAAGCTCAAGTTCGACAACGACAACTACGGCTGTAAACCCGGCTAAGGATGCTGCGATTGCCGCGACAGTCCCCGCGAAGTTCCAGGGCAAGCCTCTGATCGTCGCTTCCGACGCCAGCTATGCACCAAATGAGTTCTTCGACCAAGATGGCAAGACCGTCATAGGCATGGATGTCGACCTTGCGAAGGCGATTGCCAGCGTGCTGGGCCTTAAGGCGCAGGTTAAGAACGCGACATTTGACGCGATCATCCCGGGTATTGACTCAGGTAAGTACAACCTTGGCATGAGTTCCTTCACCGATACGAAGGAACGCGAGAAGACAGTCGACTTCGTTACATATTTGACCGCCGGGACATCGTTCTTCGTGCTCGCTAATGGCGGCCCGACGATTGACGGACTCGCCGGCCTCTGTGGCTACACCGTTTCAGTTGAGAAGGGCACAACCCAGCAGACTGACGCTGAAGTTCAGGCCAAGAAGTGCCCGGCCGACAAGAAGCTGACAGTCCTGACCTTCCCTGATCAGAGCGCTACTAACCTTGCGCTTTCGAGTGGTCGCGCTCAGGTAAGCATGGCCGATTCGCCAGTTGCTGACTACCAGGTAAAGCAGTCTGACGGCAAGTTCAAGCCCAGCGGTTCGCCTTACGGTGAGGCGCCTTACGGCATTGCTATCGCGAAGAACAGCGGCCTTGACAAACCCGTCTTGGCCGCGGTTAAGTCGCTGATCGCAAGTGGCGACTATAAGAAGATCCTTACCAACTGGGGCGTCGAGGATGGGGCGATAACGACGCCGACGATCAACGGCGCCACGAGTTGACGACAGTTGATCCAGCCTTAGATCAAAGGGCTAGGTGACTGACAGCAAATTGATGCAGCCAGGTGAAGGGCGGGAACTGCCAGAGCAGATCAGGGCAGTTCCCGTTCGACACCCTGGCCGCTGGGTAGCGGCAGTAGTCGTTGGGGTTCTATTCGCTTCGATTGGCTACTCATTCGCACGCAACCCGAACATCCAGTGGAACATCGTCTGGGAGCGTTTCTTTTCGCAGAGGATCATCGACGGAGTAGTCCTGACGATTGAGCTGACCGTCGTATCGATGCTCGTAGGAGTGATCCTTGGTGTGATTCTCGCTTCGATGCGGCAGTCGCCCAATCCGGTTCTGCGGGCAAGCTCGTGGTTTTACATCTGGCTGTTCCGAGGGACGCCCGTCTATGTACAGATCCTCTTTTGGTTCTCAATCGCGGCGCTTTACAGCCAGATCAACATCGGCGTGCCATTCGGTGGCGCGGCAATCTTCTCGTTTGATTCGAACACGCTGATAACAGCGATCGTGGCCGGGTTCCTTGCGCTCTCGCTCAATGAAGGTGCCTACATGGCGGAGATTGTTCGCTCGGGAATTATCTCGGTTGACCATGGTCAGACTGAGGCGGCTAACGCGCTGGGCATGACGAGGCTCCAGACGACTAGGTATGTCGTATTGCCGCAGGCGATGCGTGTAATCGTGCCACCTACAGGCAATGAGACAATCAACATGCTGAAGACCACCTCGCTCGTCTCAGCAATCTCAATTACCGAGTTGCTCTACGCATCTCAGAAGTTCTCCTCGGTTGACTTCCGGGTGATCCCAATGCTGGTTCTCGCAAGCATTTGGTACCTGATTCTCACCTCGGTCCTCTATGTCTGCCAGTACTACATAGAGCGCCGTTACGGTCGTGGTACGGCGCGCGAGCTGCCACCAACGCCACGCCAGCGAGTAATCGCTTTCTGGCGAAATCGTTTCCCAGCCGCCGAAGGCTCCTGACATGTCAGTGGGCAATCCAATGGTCAAGGCGGAGGCCGTCCACAAGAGCTTTGGTGCTTTAGACGTGCTCAAAGGCATTGACCTTGAAGTCGCCCGTGGCGAGGTGATGTGCATCCTCGGCCCTTCCGGTTCGGGCAAGTCAACCTTCCTGCGCTGCGTAAACCATCTCGAGCAGATCAACGCCGGTCGACTCTGGGTTGACGGCGAGATGGTTGGCTACCGGCAGGATGGCGACAGGCTGCTGACGTTAAGTGAAAAGGAGATCGCTGCGGGTCGCTCGGCAATCGGAATGGTCTTCCAGCGCTTCAATCTCTTTCCGCATATGACGGCGGCGCAGAACATCATGCTCGCCCCAATGAAGGTGAGAGGGGTTGGGCGCAAGGAGGCCAAGCAGAGGGCTGGCGAGCTGCTCGAGCAGGTTGGCCTCGCTGATCGCGGCGATACCTACCCGGCGCAGCTTTCCGGAGGCCAGCAGCAGCGTGTTGCGATCGCTCGGGCCTTGGCAATGGATCCGAAGCTAATGCTGTTTGATGAGCCAACTTCCGCTCTTGACCCGGAACTCGTAGGCGAAGTTCTCGAAGTGATGCGAGCACTTGCCAAAGGTGGAATGACCATGCTTGTCGTGACACACGAGATCGGTTTTGCAAAGAGTGCGGCTGACAGCGTTGTCTTCATGGATGACGGAGTGATCGTTGAGAGCGGCCCACCAGAGGAAGTACTCGGCAACCCGCAGCATGCTCGCACCAAAGCGTTTCTCGCCGAAGTTCTCTGACCTTACTTCCGTCTGAGCGGATAGGTTCGAGGGAGTGTGACTACGCCAAAGACAAACGATCAGCGCCTCTCGGCGCTGGCTGACCTAGCCGTCAACTTTGCCGCGAACGTTCAGCCCGGTCAGGTTCTGGCGATCGGAGCTGAACTTGGCAAGGAGCAGCTGGTACGTGCGCTTGCGGAATCCGCCTACAGGGCTGGGGCGAAGTTCGTTGATGTCGCTTGGTTTGACCCGCACATCAAACGCTCGCGGGTCTTGCACGCTGATCCTGAAACGCTCGGATGGGTGCCGCCGTGGATCGGCGAGCGGGTGCTCGCTCTCGGGGAGAACCGCTGCGCGCGGATTGGTCTGACCGGCCCGGTTGAACCGCATCTGTTTGAGGACTTGGACCCAGCACTTGTGGGTCGCGACCAGCTGCCGTTCGTAGCTGAGAATGGTCGTGTCGTTTCTGAGCGGACAACAAACTGGACTGCGATCCCTTGCCCAACACCTGGCTGGGCGGCGCTCTGTTTCCCTGAACTTGACCCGGAGGCGGCACTCGAGCTTCTCTGGGAGGAGATCGCGCATGTATGCCGGCTAGATGAGGAGGATCCGATTGCCGCGTGGTCTGAGCGCATGGACCAGCTTGAGTCGGTCGGAACACGACTCCGCGCCCTCCAGCCTGACGCGCTGAAGTTCAAAGGGCCTGGTACGGATCTGACCGTTGGGTTGTTGCCTACGTCGAAGTGGATTGCCGCGCGGTTCAGTCGCGATGACGGGCTTGTGCACATGGCAAACATGCCATCGGAGGAGATCTTCACGACGCCTGACCCACAGCGCGTCGACGGAGTTGTTAGAGCAACGAAGCCGCTTGTGGCCGCTGGCACACTGATCGAAGGGCTGGAGGTTGAGTTCGAGAATGGTCGCGTGGTGCGGATTGATGCCGAAAGCGGTGCCGAGGCTCTCCGATCAATCAGCCAGCGCGATCAGGGTGCCTCACGCCTAGGTGAAGTTGCCTTGGTCGACGGTCTAGGCCGAATCGGCAAGCTCAACCATCCCTTTTACGACACATTGCTTGACGAGAATGCTGCCAGTCACATCGCGTTAGGGAGCGCCTATCTGTTTGCTGTTGACCCAGAAGATCACGAACGGGCGAACAGGTCGGGAACCCACGTCGACTTCATGATCGGATCAGAGCAGGTTGAGGTACTCGCGATTGGTGCCGATGGCGAAGAGACGCTCGTTCTCAAGTCCGGCAACTGGCAGATTTAGGCAAGCGCCCGTGGGCGCAAAACTCGCGTATCGCTAAAGCCCGGGAACCCAGCCGCCGATCCCGCACGGCAGCCCGCTGCAGCTAGGCAACAGCTTTCCAGTTCGGATGTAGCCGCTCACAAGTCTGCGTATTTCGGCGGTGCCACCGCCAAGGCCATGAGGATCTTGGCCAATGTTTGGTGGCGTGTTGCCGGTTGGCATCGCTGGTGTTCCAAGCGTGATCCCACCCTCAGTACGTAGTGGCCCCGAGTCCATCATCAGCATCGCATTTCCGCTGATCTGACCTGTTCCACCGTTGGTAATGCCCCAGAACATGTTGAAGGGGCTGCCGCGACCAATGCTTAAGGCCGGAGTGCGCAGCTTTGCGCCGATTGTTCGCGCGTAGACCTCAGTTGCGAGGTTCGAAACCTGGTGGTCACCAAAGGCTGGGAGTAGCAGCACGCTGTGGTCCGGCGAGTTCGGCAGCGGACTGCCGGAAATGTGCTGCGCATAGCCATCTCCCTCGCCTCGGTCCCAGAGCTGCTGGATCAGTGCCATCAGCAGTGGCCGTTCCTGGGCGCGTGGATAGGAGTCGTACATGATTGATGCGTACTCGTCGAAATCGATCGATCGATCAAGCAGCGTCGAATAGTTGATTGCGGGAACTCCGAGCGATCCGTATCGGAAGTCAGGCGAAACGGCTACTGTCGCTCCGCCGAGGATTCCGCCTTGGCTGTCGCCGCTGAATCCGACCTTTGGCCCGAGCACTGTATGCCCGCCAAACTGGAAGGCGGCGTTCGCTCCGAAGCCTGCGGGGTGGATCAGCGCGCGAGCCAGCATCAGGAAGTTCAATTGCCCCTGTTGGAGGCGGTCAGCTAGTTTGTTGAAGTTCGACAGGTCCGGCAGGATTGCCAGTCCGATCGTTGCCGCGTCCTCACTTGCCATTCCCTGCCAGTCAAGTCCGCAGAAAACGTTTCCATAGTCGTTGCCAGCTATCGCATAAGCGTCATTCCGGGTGATTGCTTCGTAGTTGCCGAGCAGCCCGTGCCCGTAAACGACGGGGAAGCCAAGCTGTTTGACGGTTGTGCCTTCGGCGACACTACGAGGAATGTTGCAAACAAACGGCGCCTTGTCGACGTTGCCAGACCTGAGGATTGGCATTCCAGTCACATCAAGGTTGAAGCTTGATCCCGGCCTGCAACCTGTTCCGCTTAAGAAGCAGGGGACATTGATTGTTCCGTAGACACGGCGGCTGAGGAATTCGTTTTCACCGCTGGTGAAGTTGATTGTTCGTGTGATCGTGAATGAAGGTGACCTGCCGGAAACAATGCGATCGGCGAGGTTGGTGTCACCGAGGGACTTAAAGGCACGATCACGGATCGACAGAAGGCGACCGGTTAGGTTCTTGGAACTGGCAACCGTGAACTGCCAAGCAAGGTAGACCTTGCTCTTGGTTACGCCAGCTGCCTTGAGCGTTGCGAATATCGACGCGAACTCGGCTTTGCGGAGGGCAAGTGTTCCTGTTGCGGTGCCGTCGCGCAGCGCCTTGAAGTTGATGCTTGGCGCAATAGGCAGGCCTGCTGAATCCTTGGGCGCGATGATCGCGACCACGTAGCGCCGGCCCTCAACCCAATTTCGTAGCGGCCTGATCAACAGGTCCGCTTTGTCGGCGCTGATCGCGTGGCTATCAAGCTCGCCGAACAGCGGCTGGCGTTTGCCGGTGACCGTGTCGATTGCCACAACGCCAGCGTTGCTCGCCGCATAGCCGGCCGGGTTGGTGATCGTGTTGATCAAACTCCTCGAAAGATCAATTCCAGGGACGAACGCGATCAGCATCGATCCGGGGCTGAAGCCGTCAGCTCGGTTCAGGTCGGTGACGGCGATTGGTGTCTTGTGTTTGTTCTTCGGTGTTCCAGTTGCTGGCAGGTTGAGTCGCAGTTTCGTCGGAGTCGACGAATCAGCTCGCGTGAAGTGGTTGTTTGGGTATGGGAGCAGGCAGGCGGCGGGGTCAATCGAGTCACAGCTGCCTGCGGGAACTGCTGCTGGTGCGGCCGGTACCTGAATTGCGCTGGCCACAAGTACGGTGGTAAAAGCGCCAAGCGAGCAAAATCTCTTGATCATCGGTTCTCTCCTCCCAAAGCGAACGCGTTATGTAACTGCCAACCTACTCCTCTGCGGCTGAGATCGGGCTAGCTCTGCGGCAGGTAGGCTTCAAACAGTTGGAGAGGTGCCAGAGTGGTTGAATGGGCACGATTGGAAATCGTGTAAAGGGGGTTGACTCCTTTCGAGGGTTCGAATCCCTCTCTCTCCGTCAGTCAAGTGCGATGTGACCATCGCGCAGTGCGAGCCCAATTGCTTGAACACGCGTTTGCGCGCCGAGCGTCTGCATCGCATTGCGAATGTGCACCCGCACAGTCTCCCTTGAAATGCCCAAGTCTGTGGCGATTTGCTGGCCCGTAAGGCCTAGGGCAAGCAGGGAGAGGATTTCGAGTTCACGAGGGCGCAGTCGAGGGGTGGCGCCATTGGTTTTCTTGCTGCACTTTACGGCAGTCGGCAATTTTCCGTGAATAGCCATGTCAGCGCGGCTGGCCGAATCGACCAAGAAGATTGAGAGGTGCTGGCCAGGCATGACATTCGCGGTGGCGTTGAATGTCACATTAAGCCTGCGGCCATCGCCGGTGAGGACATCGAAGCTGCCCATCAGTGTTCCGGTAGTAAGAAAGGCGGACCAAGTTGCGTCAATTGTCGCAAGGCCTTCCGGTGGTGTCACGTCGTCGATACGCATCTTGAGCAACTGATCGCGACTAAACCGCAAGAGTTTTATCGAAGCGTCATTAGCAGCCGTGTAGCAGCGGTCGTCATCAGCTAGAAGCATCGGATTATTCGACCGCAGAAAGATGTCTCCGAGTGCACCGTCAAGCTTTGGTTTGTTGGTTCTCCCCATAACCGTCAAACAACATACGGCACTGCTCACCGGAAAGAATAGTGTGAATCCCTACGGCCTTCTACTGCGACATTAGGGAGAAGCCGATCCAGCCAGGCCGGAAGCCACCAACTGGCGCGTGCGGCGAGATCCATCACCGCTGGCAGAAGAATCACTCGAATTACGAAGGCATCAATAAACACTGCAGTTGCGAGTCCGAGTCCAAACATCTTGATCACCCTGTCGCCGCCAAACATGAATGACGCGAACACACAGATCATGATCGCCGCAGCCGCCGTCACTACCCGCCCGGTTGCTGCCAACCCATTGCGGACTGAGAGGCGAGCGTCGTCGGTCGCAAGCCACTCCTCTCGAATCCGCGAAACGATGAAGACTTCATAGTCCATCGAGAGTCCGAAGATGATCGCGAACATCATCACCGGCAGGAACGGCTCAATCGGCCCGGGTTGAACGCCAAGCAGTCCCGCGCCATAACCCTCTTGGAATACGAGCGTCACGACACCGAGTGCTGCGCCGATCGAGAGCAGATTCATGAGGGCTGCCTTGAGCGGAACAATTAGCGAGCGGAAGACCAGCATCAGGAGCAGCGCTGACAGCAGCACGACAAGTCCAATAAAGAGGGGTAGCTTGGCTGAGAAGGTATCGGCAAGGTCAATCGTTGCCGGCGTGAACCCGCCGACGAGCACGGTCGTGTTTGTCCTGTTTCTCAGCGCCGGGGTGACCTGTGTGCGTAGGTGGTTTACGAGGTCGGTTGTCTCTGCGGCCTGCGGCGCAGTCGTTGGATAGGCGGTGAAGGTTGCGGCCGATTTAGACCTGTTGAAGGTTGGTTTGGAGACATCCGCAATCCCTGGCTCAGTCTTGATCGCAGCCGCGACCTGCGTAACTGCTGCTGGACTCGTTTTGGCTGGGATTTGAACTACAAACTGAAGTGGGCCATTGAACCCAGGGCCGAAGCCCTTTGCGAGCAGGTCGTATGCCTTGCGAGTTGTCTGTGATGTCGAGTCGTTACCGGCATCGTTGTGCAATTGGCGCATCGAGAAGGTTGGGATTGTCAGGCCAACCAGCAGCACAATTCCGAGAATCGCAAAGACCCAGCGTCGCTTTACGACAAAATCAGCCCAGCGACCCCAGAGCTGGCCCTCGCCGCTTGGCTTGCCGCGGCCCTTGCGGCCCTTGCCGATCGCGCTTCCGATTCTCGGGAAGGAGAGCAGGGCCGGAGTCAGTGTCATTGAGGCGAGCACCGAAACGAGCACGACGACCGAGGTCGCTACAGCGACGCCGTAGAGGAAGTTGATTCCAAGCAGGACCATCCCGAGAATCGCTATTACGACAGTCAGGCCCGCAAATAGAACGGCGCGCCCGGCAGTATCCATTGCCTCAACGGTCGCCGATTCCAAATCGCCTGAGTTGTTTGAATAGGCATCGCGGAAGCGAGTAACGATGAACAGGGCATAGTCAATGCCAACGCCGAGGCCGATCATTGCGCTCAGCTGTGGAGCGAAATCCGCGGTGTCAAGCACGCGGCTGCCAAGTGCGACCAGCGCAAGGCCGGATCCCAGACCAAAGAGTGCCGTTGCGATCGGCAGGCCCATCGCTACAAATGAACCGAAGGTCAGCAGCAGAATCACAATTGCGGCCATTACTCCGATCGCCTCGGTTAGCGCTGGCTTGGCCCGTTCAGTCCGCGAAATTGCCGCGCCACCGAGCTCGACCTGGAGACCTTCGCCTCTAGCCTTTTTTGCGGTCGTAATTACCCGCTCGATATCCGGTATTGCGAGCTCTTGGGCGAACTTGTCAAAGGTGACAGTCGCGAAG
>Ga0194056_10000871_pt1 | contig 16556 bp, 16 predicted proteins | sample SepL4413m_MetaG_FD_155458 | JGI IMG/M metagenome (GOLD analysis project Ga0194056, IMG submission 155458) | Anoxic zone freshwater microbial communities from boreal shield lake in IISD Experimental Lakes Area, Ontario, Canada - Sep2016-L442-13m | ecosystem: Environmental > Aquatic > Freshwater... | reverse complement strand
TTAGCTTTATCCACAGTTATGCACTTACCTGTGTCTAATTATTTATTTATATATGTCGTTTTATTCATCACTAGACTGTCTATTTTTGTCGTTGTCTTTTACCCTGTGGATATGTCGCCTTTTCCGTCATTTGATTGTTGATAATTGGATAGTTTTTCCACATATCCACTGATATTTCCTGACAATTTTGACGACATTTAATTATTTGCACAGGTTATGAACAGTTTATATGCACGGTTTATCCACTATTTACTGACCGATTTTGTCGCTCTAATACGTCATATTTTGACTTATCCACTCTATCCACAGCCCTTACTACTACTACTAATTATATAACCTATATAAATACTACCCGTTTATCCAAAAGATATTTTGTAAATGTTTATATTTATCTAGCCAAACAATCAAGGAATATATTTAATATTTTATCTAAAGATAAGGTGATCTAATTATAAATTGTGAATATCTTCTCTTTAATGAAATTTATATCATCTTTTAATCGGTTATCTGTAGATATATTTTTTTGAACTTTATCGCACCCATGCATGATTGTTGAATGATCTTTACCGCCCATTTTACGGCCTATTTCTGGAAATGATAAATTGCACTCATGTCGAAGTAAATACATTATAGTCTGGCGAGGTGTGACTAATTCTTTTGTTCGCTTTTTTCCAAGTAATTCTTCAATTGGAATTCTATAATATTTATGAACTTCTCGTATTACTAATTCTGGTGTTATAAACTGTTGTTTCTCTTTTACAATATTACTTAGGACTTCGACGGCTTTTGCCTCTGTCAGTTCAGATTTTGTAAGCTCACAAGTCGCTATAAGCTTGTTTAAGGCACCTTCTAGTTCTCGGACGGATGATTTAACGTTTGTCGCGATAAATGTGATTATGTCACCATCCAGAGCTTTTCCAAGTTTCTTCGCTTTGTCACGAAGTATGGCTTCTCTGGTTTCCAAATCTGGGTAACCAATATCGCAGACCATACCGCCTTCAAAACGTGTTTTTAGACGAATCTCCAAACCCTTGATATCTTTAGGTATTCTATCCGAAGTAAGAACCACTTGTTTCTTGTTTTGATGAAGGTGATTAAATGTGTGGAAAAATTCATCCTGTGTTTGCTCTTTTGTCGATAAAAACTGAATATCGTCAATCAACAAGAGATCAACGCTCCGATAACGATTTTTGAAATCTTTAGCCTTGCCAAAACCCGAGCCAACGGCTTGGATAAAATCGTTTATAAATGTCTCCGTAGAAACATATAAGACCTTTTTTTCAGGATATTTATTCAAGAATTCATGGCCAATTGCTTGCATCAAATGGGTTTTACCAAGTCCTGATTCGCCGTAGATAAATAGGGGATTATACAAATTTCCAGGCTTCGACGCCACTGCCTCAGCAGCTGCTCGAGCGAGTTGATTAGACGGACCAACTACAAAATTGTCAAAAGTATAGTCTTCTTTTAGACTGGTGTTTTGTGGTAATTGCTGGATATTTTCAGCAGCCACTTTTTGCACTGACTTATCCACAGGGGTGTGGATAACCTTGGTTTTATCGAAGCTTATAACTTGCTCTGGTTTAGGGGCAGCTATTTTAAACTTAATCTGGGTGATTGGTTCGTCGGCTTGGGTTTGGAGAACTCTTTGGATGTCTTTCAAATATTTTTTCTTCAGCCAATCTTCAACAAAAAAAGTCGGTACTCCGATCGTAAAAACACCTTTTTTGTACTCATAGATAAAAGTGTTTCGAAACCATGTTTCAAAGTTTGCCCGGGACAAACTAACTTGTAGTTCGCCAAGGACTATTTTCCATACTTCGATTAGATCCATCGTTCCACCTGACTGTTATTATTAACCCAAGCAAAATATAACAAGTTATCCACAGGGTATGCAATACAACGTTAATCGAAGCATATTTTACGAACAGTGGAAGTGATTAATTTATTAATTAAGTGGGTGAGAGAGGGTGAGTAGGACTTAGGACTTAGGACTCAGGACTCAGGACTCAGGACTAGAGTTAATATTTTAATGTTCGAGTTCGTCGAGAACTATGAAGCTTTTAACTTTCTCAATGGTGTTGCCTTTCGAAGAATAAAATAATTGTCATCCTGAGACCTGAGTCCTAACCACTGAGACCTAATAAGTGCCCTTGATTTAATCGAAAAAAAATGTTAAGATCCCTCTTGTATGAAAATGACTTACCAACCAAACAAACGAAGACGACAAAGAGTTCACGGTTTTATGGAACGAATGTCGACATTGAACGGCCGCAACGTTTTGCGAAGACGCCGAACTAAGGGACGCAAACTCCTAGCTGTTTAATGAAGACAAAAATGAGCGCAGGCTCATTTTTTTGGTATAATACTACTTGGCAGTTTAATTTAAATTGCAAAGTACGTAGCCCACGCTTCAGCGTGTTATATTCAAGCTTAAGCTTGAGCTACGACAAAAAGTTATCTAAAGACAGTTCTAAATAATCAATTCTAAAATTTAGAATGCTAAACAAATCTCATAGGATCCAACAGAACAGCGAGTACCAGAGAATATACAAAGATTCTCGGCCTGTCTATGTTGGAAACTTAATTCTTCGACTCAAGAAAAATAGCCTTAGCAATGCTGGGAAACCAGTCACAAGGTTTGGTTTTGTCGTATCAAATAAGATAGATAAGCGCGCGACAAGAAGAAATAATCTGAAGCGCAAGCTCAGAGGTGCTGTGGATGATTTGCTATCAGAGATCAAATCTGGTTATGATATAGTCTTGATAGTGAAATATAATTACGCTTATCCTTACGACTTTGCCTTGATAAAAAAAGATATTGTCGCGGGGCTCACGAAGCTGCAAGTGCTAAATGCTTAAAAAGTTTGTAATAAATATCATCATTTTATATCAAAAAACTTTGTCGCCCGACCACGGGTTTGTCAAAGGTTTTTACCCTGGTGGTTATTGTAAATTTCAACCGTCTTGTTCAGAATATTGTAGGCAAAGTGTCGAGAAGCATGGCGTCGTCAAAGGCGGAGCGAAGGGGATTTGGCGAATTATCCGCTGTAACCCTTGGAATAAGGGCGGAAGCGACCCAGTTTAAATTTATAAAATATACTTCTCCACCCTCGACAAACATCGAGGAGTCGAAGAATAAATTTATAGTTACAGTGACGGTTTCCACGTAATTTATTGTTCGACTCTACGAAGTAGGTGGAGAACTAAAATCAATTTAATTTTAATTCTTATATTAGCAAGGTAACAATGAAACAATTTTTCTTTACGATTCTTTATCAGCCTTTTTACAATCTACTCATCTTTATTGCCTGGCTTATTCCTGGTCATTCTGTTGGATGGGCGATCATTGCCCTCACCGTAATTATTCGTCTCGCGCTTTTGCCATCATCCGTCAAGACTGCATATTTCCAAGTAAAAAATATGGAGCTTCAGCCAAAGGTAAATAAGATCAAGGCCGAGATTAAAGACTCTGTCGAACAGAATAAGGCAATCATGGAGCTGTACAAACAAGAGGGCCACTCTCCTTTCGGCTCATGTCTACCAACTCTAATACAACTTCCAATTCTTATAGTTTTGTTTAGCGTTTTCAAGAGCGGCTTGAATCTTACAGGATATAAGGATCTCTACAGCTTCACCATGAGACCTGAGACAGTCAACACTATGTTTGCAGGATTCGACATTACCCAGCCAGATCCTTGGGTTCTCCCTATCGTCGCTGGTGTACTTCAAATGTTGCTCTCTCTGATGACAATGCCAAAGAAGGATAAAAACGAAGTGAAATCAACTGAGCCAGATCCAATGGCGATGATGAGCAAACAGATGATTTTCTTTGCACCACTTATTACTGTTTTCTTTGGCCGAACGATGCCAGCCGCACTTGTAATCTACTGGATCGTCACGACAATATTTAGCATTGGTCAGCAATACTACGTTAATAATAAAGTTAAACAACAAAAGCTTACTGGCAAACCCCTTATCATTGAGCCAGTAAAAACGACAAAGGTAATTCAAGCCAAAAGCGTTGAAAAAGTCGAAGCGAAGCCAGCGCCAGCGACAAAAAAGACTATGATGGAGCAGGTGATGGCAAAACGACTCGACAATCAGGAGAAAAAAGCCGGTGTCAACGTGACTGTAAGGACTAAAAAATCAAGCTCGAATAAATGGTAAAGACGCTGTCATCCTGAACTTGTTTCAGGATCCCGTCGCTATTTAAACAGTTATAAGATCCTGAAACCACCCTTCGCCAAGGTTACGGAAGTGGCACGGCAAGTTCAGGATGACAAAAAAATTGTAATAGCACATATAAAAAAACGACATTAACAATGTCGTTTTTTTAATGGCGGAAGGTAGAGGATTTGAACCTCTGAGGATATTGCTACCCAACTGGTGTTCGAGACCAGCGCTATAAACCACTCTGCCAACCTTCCACTAATCTCTCTCATAATGTAGTTACTCTTCGACTCCGTGTCGCTAGCGGGTGGAGAAGTATATTGCAACAGTTCTCCACAAGGTCGAACAATAAATCTCGAACAGTAATTCAAAGAGCATCGATATGATATCAAAAATTTATTAATTAGACAACGAGGCCAATCTTAAATATAATAAAACTAATTAAATTCCCATAAATCTAATAAAAACAAGGAGCGGGTATGGTAAATATTGATAATTTGCTGACGAATATTTCTAGAGAGCAAGAGGAGCTTCATGCTCAAGAAAGAGCAAAAAAATTAGAACTGGGATATATAAAGCTGACAGGCTACCCACTCACGAAAGAAATGCTGGACCTTATACCTGAGCTAGATGCTGTCCGTCTACAAATCGTTCCATATCTAAAAATAGGCAACCAACTTCGCGTCGCCGTCATAAATCCTACAGCTGAGATCGATGAGTATTTAGTCAAAATCGGGCAGACTGTTGGCCTGAAACCAGTAAAATTTCTAATGTCGCAAACTAGCTATCTCTATGCAATTAGTTTCTATGAAAAATTCAAACAAGAGGAGATGACGAAGACGATTCATCGTCAGCAAGAAGTACAAGAAGAGACAAACTACGACGTTAAAGACATTCGAGGTGCCGCCGAGCTTGCAAAGCGCGCTTCCACGACAAAGCTTCTAGACACTTTGCTTATTGGCGCTGCAAAACTAAATGCTTCAGATATTCATCTCGAACCAAGTGAAAAAGAGTTTCTTACTCGCTATAGAATTGATGGCGTTTTGCAAGATATCGTTCGTCTTCCCCTGCTGCAATACAGACAAATTATTTCGCGCATAAAGTATATGTCGAAGCTGCGCATGGACATGAATGATCAGCCGCAAGATGGTCGTTTTTCTTTCATGATGCCGGGTGAAGAAGAGCTCGATTTTCGTGTTTCTATCATGCCATCAGCTTTTGGTGAGTCCTTAGTCTTGCGTCTCTTAGGACAGGAGAAAGCAGTTCTGACTCTGGATACGCTTGGTTTTCGTCCTGAAGCACTCGCAATTATCAAGGAAGAAATATCTAAGCCTCATGGCATGGTGCTTACATCTGGACCTACTGGAAGTGGCAAATCTTCCACTCTTTATGCTATTTTAATGCAGCTGAAAAAGCCTGGAATTAAAATAATTACGCTAGAAGATCCAGTAGAATATAAAATTGAAGGAATCGAACAAAGTCAGGTAAAACCAGGGGCTGGTTACGAATTTGCAGATGGTCTCAGAGCCTCCCTGCGCCAAGATCCTGACGTTTTAATGGTTGGTGAGATACGTGATGGCGAAACGGCCGAAATAGCCGTACAAGCGGCTCTGACGGGTCATTTACTTTTGTCCACTATCCACGCGAATTCTGCTCCAGCTGTTTTCGCACGTTTCTTAGAAATTGGAGTTCAGCCATTCCTTCTTTCGGGCTCGATAAACCTGATAATGGCTCAGAGACTTGTTCGCAAAAATTGCACATTTTGTCAAGAGAAATATGCTCCCCATCCCGAAATTTGGGAGTCAATAAAGACAATTCTGGCTCCAATAAAATCTCGCCTGCCACAAGAAATAATTAATAAAATTGACACGAATGATTCGACACTGATTCATGCTAAAGGATGTGAGAAATGTAGCACGACAGGCTTCACCGGCAGACAAGTTATCGTGGAGATGATAACTCCAGATGAAACCATCGAAGTTCTAATAGCAAAAAAAGCGACAATTTCTGAGTTCGAGAAAAGCTCCAGAGAGAATGGTATGATCACGATGGAGCAAGATGGCCTAATGAAGGTACTGCAAGGCACGACAACGATAGAAGAAGTTTGGCGCGTCACGAAGAGCTAAGTTTATAGTCTTTAGTCGATAGTTTCTAGTTTTTAGTTTAGATCTAAGCATCGTAGCTGTCATTCTAACTCTCTGCCCTTTAGTCGCGTCGTAGCTGTCATCTCGGGCGTAATGGTCAAAAAGTGTGTCTTTTCTCACGCTCAGTTGATCTGGAAAATTGCGCGCTTTAATGAGACACTTCGTTAATGTACACAAAAACGTCCCAAAAAATGTCCAAAGTGCGGTGAAAAGTTTATCATAAAAAATGGTCTTCTAAAATCCGGAAAGCTAAGGTGGCGCTGTAATAGCTGCGGTAATTCGTTTTGCCGCAAACGATCAGATATTAAACAAATCAATGAATCAGTTTGGCTTAAGAAGTGGGTAAAAGAAGGCTATACGGTTAAACAATTAACCGACCTGTCTGGCTACAGTCGCAGCAAGATTAAAAGAATATTGTTAAGGAATTTGGAAACAGATCCTCCTCAAAATAAAGATTTCTCAAGAGCAAAATATCTTATCTTCGACGGGAAGTATCTGTTTGGGCGCAAGTACTGCCTCTTGGTAATCATGGATGCCACAACAAACAAACCTGTCTCTGGCATTATCGCCAAGGCCGAAAATCAGACCAATATGATGTCCTGGCTGGATTCTCTTAAACAACAAGGCCTCAACCCAGTTGCAGTGACCACAGATGGCAAACAAACAGCTGTTAGAGCATTTAGGAGCGTATGGCCGAGTATCATTACCCAGAGATGTCTTTTCCACATAAAATTGCAAATTCAAGCGTGGGTCAGAGCCAAGCCAAAATATGAATCAAGCAAAGCCATCGCTCGTCTTGCTGGAAAAATTGATCAGGTAAAAACGAGATCGGACATCGAAGATTTTAAAGATGAGTATTCAAGAACAAGAGTAGGACACAAAGATGAGCTTAACAGCTTCAAATCGGATCATCCAATTCAGAGCGATACCTTGAGAGCCTATAGTCTATTTAAAAATGCTTTGCCATATTGCTTTTTCTACCTAGAAGACACATCAATCGTTCACACTTCTAACGCATTGGAAGGATATTTCAAGCAGATTCAAAATATTAAAGGATTTAAACATTGCGGATTAACCGAAGACCACCTCTTTAGATTCATCGTTTGGAAACTATATTTTGACGGATAAAAAACACACTTTTTGACCATTACGCCCGAAATGACAAGGCTCTATTGTCTTGATTCTAAACTCTAAGCCCTAAAACCCGAGTCCTAGTTATTTAACCAATCCAATAGCAAATGTTCCGACTGTTCGGACAATGACATAAGAAAGAGAAACTATAACGATACCAATAATTACGTTTATAAGCCCCATCTGGGCTTTTTTCGCTTGTTCAGCGTTGCCAGCCGAAGTAATGTATAGGATTCCGGAATAGACTAGATATAAGAAGGCTAAAACGCCGGCTATCATCAGATAGACATTGGAGCCGTTTGCAATCAGCTTTTCTAGAGTTACGTTGTTATTGGAAACGGGAGTAAATAAATTTTGTAGGTCGTTTGTGTTCATATATGTAATATTTTTCTAATATAATTATATCCCATAATGATATCTGTGTCAACCTTATGCTGTCAGATAATCTAATTAGATATTTTTCTTCCAGACCTCCGCTTCGCCGTCATCATAAAGTTTTTCCCATAGCTGATTTCTCTCTAAATAAGTTGTAAGATCTGACTTCTGACTAAACATGGAAAGATCCATTTTGCCAAGGTGGATGTAGAAAAAATCATCAAATTTGGATAGTTTTGTTGGCTCATATTTTTTTATTAGAATCATAGAAATTTCGTATTTCTCTAAATTTGAATCAAGCTGCTCGTCAGTTCCAGTAAAGAAATCATTATAGACTTCAAGTATGCATTTCTTCTCATCGACAAACGAGTTTGGATTTCTGCCATCGATAAACACTTTTAGCTCTGGATGAGTCCAAGTTTGGTATCCACCCCAGCCATAATTATTTAGCAAATTTCCTTCGCTTGGCTTGTTTAATGAGACGAAATCCAAGGCTTTTTTAGGATAGGTTTTATCCATATCAAAGATATTTTCTGTGAAACTAAACGGCGTGATATTTTTTGCAAAAGAAAGTGCGACGACAACAAATACGATGAGAGAGACATATTTTACTTTCTGAAAATCCACTTTTAGGTTTCCATAAAATTCAGTCATGGCAGTGCCTAAATATGGTGCAGCGAGTAGAATGAAAACGGGAAACGCACGTAGTGCTGTCACGCCAAGATACAAATACAGTGCAAGCATCACCAGCTCAGCTTTTTTTAGCTTTTTCCAGTAGCCATCTATCGTGAACATAAATACGGCAATGGATAAAGGTAGGATTACTTCTATCCAACGTAAAGGGTATGTGTATATCGGCAGCCACTCTGCAATATGATTTCTGTAGTATGGACTAGTCCAATAAGTAACAATATATTTCCAATACTCGATACCGTAGGGACTTGTACAAAAAGATAGCACAAGTATCAAAGATAGCAGAGACATTTTTTTTATAGAATTTATTCTATCTGTTTTGTTAAATCGAAGAATACTAAGTTCAAGCAAGAAAGGAATCGGCGCCAAGGTCAGGAAGCCGCCATGAAGGCTGGAGCCAAGGGCAAATATGAGAAAATAATAGGTGAGTCGGAGCCAAAAAGACTTAGTAGCCTTGAAAATATATGGCAGCAAAACAGTGGCAAGCAAAAGAAAATATTGGAGGCGGATTCCGCAAAAAACCATGCTTGCCGATAGTAGCGAGATGGCTATAATAATGCCAGCGATGTGGGGCTGGACTTTTCTGTATATCATTGTCTTATACAACGACCAAAAGATGATTAATGTAATAGCGAAGAAAAAAAGTACCAGAAACCAATAGCCTATGTGATTGTAAGATAAGTATAATAAAATATCGGAAAGCCACTGGTGGTCAATTGTAAAAGTGCTCGAGAAATAATTGTAGCCGACAAAGCTATCTATTAAGTGCTTGCTCTGAACCATTTCCTTGCCAAGGGAAAGATGCCAGCCAAAATCTGGATCAAGACTAGGATAAGTTTTTAGCCACAAAAGGCCCACAAGGATAAAAATAATATAAAACATAATAAAAATAAGAGATAAGCTTTTCTTATCTCTTATTTAATCACAAATAACTATATTTACCAATTTGTATTATACAGCTAAGTTTGTTTGTGTTGTGCCACTTACTGCACCGATGATAGCCCATGCAGCAACGATGATGATGATACCAATGATTGCGTTGATAATGCCCTGTTGACCCTTCTTAGCTGAGTCAGGATTGCCTGCTGCTGTAAGATAAAGGATACCTGAGTAAACCAAGTAGATGAAGGCGATCATACCAGCAACAAGAGCAATAAGGTTTGTGACGCTTCCAAACAAAGTCGTGATATTGCTTGTAGTAGAGTCTTTTGATTCCAAATTCTTAAGAACAACTGCGGCCTGCGCCAAATTAACTAAATTCATCATATTTCCTCCAAAAATTATAAACTATACTGCCAAATTTGTGCTTGTTGTGCCGCTTACTGCACCGATGATAGCCCGTGCAGCAACGATGATGATGATACCAATGATTGCGTTGATAATGCCCTGTTGACCCTTCTTAGCTGAGTCAGGATTGCCTGCTGCTGTAAGATAGAGAATACCTGAGTAAACCAAGTAGATGAAGGCGATCATACCAGCAACAAGAGCAATAAGGTTTGTTACATTTCCAAATAAAACGTTGAGACTTGTAGTAGTGGTGCTATCTTTCGATGTGATGCCTGGAGCGTCTTTGCTTGGTACTGCTGCTGAAGCGGTAGTTACTGCGACTGCTGCGGCCGCGTACAATCTTTCTATTAACATAATTCCCTCGTTTTCAAATTAATTTTTATTTAGTTTTATTATAACAAAAAGCTCCCTAAGGATGTCAAGCAACAAATTACGAATTTTTTATAGTATTCTTTAAAACAGTCTCAAAAATAGTTGCAAGACCCAGTAGGATAAACCCAACAATCGACCAGATAAGGGTTTTCTTGGCTGTTTCGGCTTTTGCTTCCTCACCAAGGGAACTAACATAGAGAAATGCACTATAGAGCACCATGATACCAAAGACGATTGTTCCGTAGAAGGAAAGCATTTGCACTAGTGCCTCTATGGCACATCTTAGCGAATCTAGATTTTTTGAGGGAGCAGAGCCGTCAAATTTTCTGAAGAATTCAGCGATTGTTTGAACAGAAGGATCGTTTGTGCAGCCTGAAGCTGCTAGAGTTTTTTCTACTAATTGATTCATGGCGTATTTATAAATTATTATTAAATGTTCCAGTAAGGGCTCGGATGATTGCCCATGCCGCGACGATGATCACTATGCCAATAGCTGCGTTTATAACGCCTTGTAGCCCCTTTTTGGCGTTGTCTGGATTCCCGGATGAGGTGAGGTATAGGACACCCGAGTAGACCAGGTAGATAAAGGCGAGCATGCCAGAAATTGTCGCAAGGTCATTGGTTGCCTGTTCAAAGAGCGAGTTTGTCCCAACGATATGAGTGGAGCCCTTGTATTTGTTTACAAACGACTTTACAACTTTCTCTATTGCGATCGCACCAACGGCTATGCCGATACCAATGGTCGTGTAGAGAAGGCCTTTTTTGCCTTTGTCAGCTTTTGCTTGATCACCAGCAGAAGTAATATACATCCAGCCGCTATAAATTACACCAAAGAAAGCAAATATTCCGATCAAAGTAGGCAGCCAAGTCGTTTGAATAAACTTTTGAATGTCTTCCCATTTTGTAAGCTTGATGTCATATCCGATAGCTTCACCAGCTGCCCCGCCAAGGTCCTGTTCGTCTGGCGTAGGATTGCTCGGTCTTGGCGGTGGTGCCGTTGTACCGCAGCTTGTTCCCTTGCAAAGCTTGATCCAAATTGATTTAGTACTGATTGGATCTCCGCCCGCCAGATTATATACTTTGACTAATATTTGATGTATGCCCACATTTGTTGCAGGGTAAACTGGCGTCCAGGAATAGGATTTAGTTTGCGTTCCGTTCAAGTTTAGCCATTTATCTTTGGGCCATATCGCGCCAGGTTCTGCTGAGTGGTTTCCTTCTGTCGGAAATCCTATCGATATAAGCAACTCAGCCATATACATTAGAGTTGAATTAGCCGGAGTCATTGTGGTAACGATGTTTATCGGTGCAGTTTGCGTATCCATGTCATATTGAATCCAGTCGTTGCCATCTGCTTTGATGCTCACATCAACAGCGCTGTTCGTTAATACTACACTAGTAACTCCGCGACAAATTTCCGTCCCTGCACTATTGTAAATAACAGTTTGAATAAATCGCTTTCCTGGCGTGCCAGTAGGATCCGGATTCCAATAAAAATAATCAAGTGCTTTAGAAGGTATCGGCAAAGCAGCTTCCGCTTCTGTAACTGTAAAAGTCTGTTCACCTTTTTTATACCACTTTGGCTCAGTCAGAGGATCCGATGGCAAGGATGTGGTAGAGCTGCCTGCAACAAATATCTTGTATGTGTATTCTCCTGCGGAGAAACCGCCAGCGATGTTGTTTTTGATAGTGGCGCTGGCGTCTCCTGAGATTTGGACAACTTCGTCCATAACACTTGAAACAACAGTTCTTTCGGCAGATTTTACAGAGACATACTCCGAATCACTGCTTATAATGTTGTTTCCGGAGTCTGTAGCCACAGTTTTTATCCAATGAATACCTGCTTCGGTTGATCCGTCGACAAACCATTGCACCGGCGGCAGGTCATAGCTATTTAGAATCGGATTGTTTCCGCCTTCTAAGGAGCTTGCAAATTGAATTGGATTATTTCCAACTATAGTCCACACACTATCATCAGATAATTCCGCTGTTGGCTGCTCAGGAGAGGTCTCAGAAACATATACTAGATAATTTACACTCCCACTGAACGTCCCATTGAGAACGGCAGACACAATCACGCTATCTCCTCTTATTGGATTTGCCGAGGCTGAATCAATAGACATTTTTATCTCAGGAGTTTGATAGTTAGCTTTTGCTGATATTGAAAAAAACGGCAATAGCAATATTGCCATGATAAACGAAATTGTGATTTTTGCGAATAATTGTCTCATGTGATTTTTTTATCCAATCCTAGGAAGCCTACGATGATCCAAACAGTAATCAAGAGGAAAAAGCCGATGATAGCCCCTGTAAGGTATTCTTTCGCTTTATTTAGCTTCGTGGTATCTCCCTGAGATACTAAGTATGTATATCCGGCGAACATGATCATGACACCGGTAAGAGTTAAGCCCAGTCTGATACTGTAAATGTAGAACTGCCTCACGTATTCGGTGTAGGTAAGATTGCATTGTCCGTTGACGCAGACGCCGACAGCGACTTTTGTCTCCACTGCTTGCGCAAATTTAAACGATAACAAAGTTAGAGTGGACGAAAGGAGGGTAATATTGGCAAATTTTCTTAGGTTAATTCTTTTCATATTTGGAATGACTTTCTATTACCAACCTTCTTTTCGTAAAATATCTGTAATGTTCCGAGACGCATTGTCTAGAGCCGCTTGCGAAGTAAGCTCTTTTTTATTCACTGAAGTGATTGCTTTCACCATATTCAGATCAAAGTCATCAGGAAATCTACCTTTGATAAAGGTCTTGGATGTCGCGAGCTCAAGCGCATCAGGATTGTTTCCGTTTCTATCTTCAAGTGAAGTTGTTTCTTTCTTGTAAATATCTGATGTTTGAACGCTGGTTATTTTAGAAGAAGAGTTGATGCTGCTAGAGTATTCTGTCGCGAGCAGTCTGACGAGCTGCCAGCCGTAACGTGAGTTTGAAGAATAGGTGCTTACACCAAAGACATTAAACTTCGCATAGTCGACGTATGTGCCAAGCTCTTCGCTGAGCTGAGGGACAAAAGCACGTTTATAATCCTTGAAATTTGGATATTTTTGAGCAAAATAATTTGATAGTTGGCTGTATCCGAAGATCATTGCAACTTTACCGTTTACAAAAGCTTCTACGTCATTTCCCATCGTGTCGTTCCAAGAATAGTTTGCGCTCGTTGGATCTGCGAAGCTTGTGTAGAGCTCAATCGCTCTTTTACCAGGAACATCCGAAGTTTGTTTTGGTGTGTCTTGTGGCAGTGCAAATGTCGCAAGTTTCAGATCAGGAGAAATGATTTCTGTGTTGTTTTGCATCATCATGAGATAAAGAATGTCGGAAGCGCTCGTGATATTTCCAGTCCCTAGAGCTGCCCCCGAGAGAACGATATTGCCGCTAGCATCTTTGACCGTAAGTAATTTGTTTGCTTCTGTGAAATCAGCCCAAGTTCGAGGGAAATCAGAGAGAAGCTTGTCTGCTTTTAGCCTTAGCGCGTCATTTTCTACTCCAGGATATTTGTCCTCATATGCAGTTAGTGCCGTTTCGAAAAGTTTTGTGTTGTAGTAAATAATAAGCGGCTGTGCTCCTGCAGCTAGTCCCATCACTTTGTCGTCAACTACGACGCTTTGTTTGACCGCTGGGACGAAATCCTCATCGACATTTACTAAAGCGGAGACCGTGTCGGTCATTGGTTCGAGCTTGTCTTTGTGGCGATAAACCCAGTCATTTGGCATTGCCCAGACATCTGGACCTGATCCCGAGAGGATAGCGTTTAAGACGCGATTTTCATATCCAGAGTCTAGAGTTTCTTTTTTGTACGCAACAGTGTAGCCCTTATAAAGACTGGCATAATCAGTCGAAATTTGCTTCCAAACATCCTCGTCCTCGAAGCTCCAAACTGTTAGTGTCGTAGATGCCGTTGGTTCAGCAGGCTTCTTCGTACAGCCAGAAAGTGACACAGCAAAAAAGAGTGCTATTAGAATATAACTAGCAATTTTAGAAAAACGCTTCATTATCCCTCCGATTCCGGTTTTTATGCGGAATATATTTAATACAAAATTATAAAGTTTTGGATAGCTCTTTGATATAAGCCGCGAGATCAGGCTGTATATCTGGTCGCTTCAGGGCCATCTCGATATTTGTCTTTATGTACTGTGTTACGTTACCACAATCATAATACTTACCGCCTTTTATTTCAACACCATAAGAATCTATTCCCTGCGCCCTGAGAGTGTTTATTCCGTCTACCCAGACTAGCTCTTTGCCTGGCTCTGGAGTGGTTTGTTCGATGGCCTTGAAAAATTCTGGAACGAAGACAAAGCCAGAAACAGCAGCAAGATTTGATGGTGCTTTATCAACACCTGGCTTTTCGATAAGTTCGCTGACCTTTATGACACCATCTGCGACAGTTTCGCCGCCGACATAGCCATATTTTAGCGTATCTGCAGGGTCATCTGTCTTTACGCAGCCAAGAATGTTCGTACCGTACTTCTCGTAAGCAGCGATAAGTTGCTTAGTTCGAGAAGGCTCAGCGGCGATGAAATCGTCTCCCCAACAAACGACAAACGGTTCGTCACCAACGACGTTTTTCGCCGTCAAGATCGCGTCACCGTTTCCACGTTGCTCTTTTTGTCTCACATAGACAAATTCTGCCATCGTAGAAATCTTTTTTATCTGATCAAGCTGTTCGAGCTTGCCGGCTTCTTTCAGCTTATACTCTAGCTCTAAGTGTCGGTCGAAGTGGTCTTCGATCGCGCGCTTGTGCCAGCCGGTGATGATGATGATTTGTTCGATACCAGCCTCGACTAGTTCTTCAACGATGTATTGAATCACAGGCTTGTCGACTATTGGCAGCATCTCTTTTGGCATCGCCTTAGTCGCTGGTAAAAATCTAGTTCCGTATCCTGCTGCAGGGATTACTGCTTTTCGTATCTTTTGCATGTGGTTCCAATTCTTTTAAATGGTCAAATATCAAGTATCAATTATCAATTAATTATCATTATTTCAAGTATCAGATCCAAGCTAAAGCTTGCGCTACGATGAATTTATGTAGCTCACGCTTCAGCGTGCTGTGACAAACTAAAGTTTGAGCTACTTGAACTTCGTAGTCCACGCTTCAGCGTGTAATTAACCAAGCTAAAGCTTGCACTACGTCGAATTTATGTAGCCCACGCTTCAGCGTGCTGTGTTTGCTTTATAATAATTTCTTCTCTGTCATAATATAACAAAAATACACTTATTGTAAAAGTGTATTTTTTTATCTCTCTTTCTCTCCGCCTCTCCGACACTCTGCCTCTCTGTCTCTCCGCCACTCTGTCACTTGCCGTCGTTAATCTTTATCATTCTAGTTTTTACTTTGTCGTCTTTTGGGACTTCTATTCTAAGTAGACCGTCCTTCAGTGTTGCCTTCGAATTTTCCGAATTTACCGCAATAGGGAGGACATAAGATCGTGAAAATGGTCCCCAATAGCACTCTTGGGTAAAGTGTTTTTCGATGCCAGCATCATGCCCGGGTGTACGCACGCCCTTAATCGTGATAACCTCATCTGTGATCGAAATGTCGACGTCAGAAGCTTTTACCCCAGCAATTGGTGCAAAAATATAGACGTTATGGTCGTCATGGTAAACATCGATAGATAATTGGCCGTCAGTTTCCTCTACAAGCCAATCATTTTTATCAAGATTTTCGCTCATTTGCCCCTCCTTTGGGATTTATGAGATAGTAAAAATGTATAGGATATTCCGCTAGAATTAATTATATATTAACAAGAAAAATAGTCAACAACAAATATATGAAAAAGATTTTTTTGCAAAGATTTGGTCAAAAGTGTCAGCCGCTGTTTTCTGATTTTTCTAAATTGATACTAAATATATTTTTCCCAAAGTTATGCGTAAGCTGTGGAAAATACGGTCAATACTTGTGTGCAGAGTGTGCAGGGGAGATTGAAATTTTGAAAACCCCCATCTGCTTTTATTGCGGCAAAATTTCGCCAAATGGAAAAAGCTGCTTGAACTGTAGAGCAAGGATGAAGACGGAGCTTTTCGCCATTATACCGGCAGTTCGGTACGATGTTGGGCCGATGAAGGAAATAATCCATCAGCTAAAATATTGTGGTGTTTCAGAACTTGGAGAAATTCTTGGTGAATTAATTTTTCAGAAAACAAAAGATTTAGATCTGGGTAAAAATATTATTTTGGTGCCAGTACCGCTAAATATCAAAAAGAAAAATATTAGGGGATACAACCAGGCAGAATTGCTAGCTAAATACCTCAGAGATCGCCTACAGTGCGATTTTGCAGATGTTTTGGTACGTTGTAGGAACACCGCGTCACAAACGACGCTACACCGCCGTGAAAGACTTTTGAACTTGAAAAATGCTTTTATCTGTCT
>Ga0194056_10000870_pt1 | contig 16568 bp, 12 predicted proteins | sample SepL4413m_MetaG_FD_155458 | JGI IMG/M metagenome (GOLD analysis project Ga0194056, IMG submission 155458) | Anoxic zone freshwater microbial communities from boreal shield lake in IISD Experimental Lakes Area, Ontario, Canada - Sep2016-L442-13m | ecosystem: Environmental > Aquatic > Freshwater... | reverse complement strand
ATGCCCTTATGAGTCGCGATCACATTATTATTGCAGGCGCCCGTGAGCATAACCTGCAAAACATCACGGTGCGCATCCCCCGGGATAGTTTTACGGTCATTACCGGTCTGAGTGGTTCGGGCAAGTCGTCGCTGGCGTTTGATACCCTGTTTGCCGAAGGGCAGCGTCGTTATGTCGAGAGCCTCTCCGCCTATGTGCGTCAGTTTTTGGACCAGATGCAAAAACCCGATGTGGATTACGTCGAAGGCCTGTCCCCGGCCATCTCCATCGAACAACGGACGGCCGGCTCAAACCCCCGTTCGATCGTTGCGACTACGACCGAAATCCATGACTATTTGCGGTTGCTTTATGCCAACGTGGGCCATCCGCATTGCCCGCACTGCGGCAAGCCGATCTCGGGACAGTCCGCGGAAGTGATCGTGGATCAATTAATGACGTTCCCCGAAAAGACGAAGGTGGCGTTGCTGGCCCCGCTCCTGCGGAGCAAGAAAGGCCTGCATGATGCCATTTTTGAGAAAATCCAGAAACAGGGTTTTGTGCGTGTGCGTGTGAACGGGGAAATGGTGGAAATTGACAAAGTCCCGAAGCTTGACAAGAAAAAAGCGCACAATGTGGATGTGGTGATTGACCGTCTGGTGATGGGGCCCAAAATCCGATCCCGGCTAACCGATTCTGTCGAACTGGCGTTGAAGGAAGGAAACGGAGTCTTGATTGCGCTCACTCAGGCAGGACCTGAAGCCACAAACTGGGCGGAACGCCTGTATTCCGAAAAGCATGCCTGTGCCGATTGCGGCGTAAGTTTCGAGAAGCTGACTGCCAGGCATTTTTCATTTAATAATCCGTATGGAGCCTGTCCGGACTGTTCCGGTCTGGGGACCAGGATGATTTTTGATGAACAACTCGCCGTGCCCAATCAGGAGCTCTCCATTGATGGGGGAGCCATTACGGCCTGGCGTCGGGGTGGCCGCCGATTGCTTATCTACTATAAAGCCCAACTTCGTACGGTAGCCAAGGAGTGCGGGTTCAGTCTGGATACTCCCTATAAGGATCTCCCTGAAGATATTCGAAATCTGTTGATGCATGGCTCGGGAGACAAGGATATGACATTCGGGTACTGGCGTGGCGGGGCGCGACGCCAGTATGAGAAACCTTTTGAGGGGGTTCTGCCGAATCTGACCCGGCGCTATAAAGAGACCGATAGTGATTTTGTCCGGCAGCGGTTGCGCGACTACATGAGCAAGATGGTCTGTCCGACTTGCAGCGGGGCCCGTTTACGTCCGGAGGTGCTGGCCTGCACGGTTGTTGGAAAATCCATTGTGGATCTTACGCGGCTTTCAGTGCGGAAAGCTCTGGAATTTCTCAAGACTTTGGAATTATCCGGGCAGGAAAAGAAAATTGCAGGGGAGGTCATAAAAGAGATTCAGGAGCGCCTCCAATTTCTAGCGGATGTCGGGCTGGATTATCTCACGTTGGATCGTGAAAGCGGCTCTCTTTCAGGTGGTGAGGCGCAACGTATCAGGCTGGCGACACAAATTGGTTCGCGGCTGGTGGGGGTGTTATATGTGCTGGATGAGCCCAGCATAGGGCTGCATTACCGGGATAATGAGCGCTTGATCAATACGTTGAAGCAGTTGCGTGACCTTGGAAACACCGTGGTGGTGGTCGAGCATGACGAGGAAACGATCCGGGCCGCTGATTATGTCATTGATCTGGGCCCTGGTGCCGGGCGGCATGGCGGCCAGGTGATCCATCAGGGGACCGTGGCTGAATTACTGGCGAATTCAAAATCGCTGACCGCCAAATATATGAACGGAGAATTAACGATTCCCGTGCCGGCGAAGCGGACGGAACCGGGAGACAATTGGTTGCAATTGATGGGGTGTACCGAAAACAATCTGAAAAATCTGACGGTCAGGATTCCGCTGGGATTATTGGTTTGTATCACCGGTGTATCTGGAAGCGGCAAGAGCACGCTGGTGGATGATATTTTGCGCCGTGCCTTGTCCCGTAAATTTTATGGGTCCAAAGAGATTCCCGGTGCGCACCGCCGGCTTCTCGGGGCGGAAAAACTCGACAAGGTGATCGTGATTGACCAGTCCCCGATCGGGCGGACCCCGCGGAGCAATCCGTCCACTTACACGGGGGCCTTCGGTCCGATTCGGGACATTTTCGCCGCTTTACCGATGTCGCGAGTGAGAGGATATGGGCCCGGTCGCTTCAGTTTCAATGTCAAGGGGGGGCGGTGCGAAACCTGCAAGGGTGATGGTATCATCCGCCTTGAGATGCATTTTCTGCCGGATGTGTATGTCCCCTGTGAGCAGTGCCGCGGCTTGCGCTACAACAAAGAAACGCTGGAAGTTCATTACAATGGGAAGAGTATTTCCGATGTGCTGGCTCTGACCATCGATGAGGCGCTCGAGTTTTTTAAACACATCCCGTCCATTGAGCGCAAGGTGCGTACACTTTCCGAGGTGGGGCTGGGCTATATCCAGTTGGGTCAGTCGGCGACGACCCTCTCCGGCGGTGAGGCGCAACGCATGAAACTGGCCGCCGAATTGAGCAGGAAAGCCACCGGCAAGACGCTCTATTTGCTCGATGAGCCCACGACGGGGTTGCATTTTGCTGATATTCAGCGCTTGATGCATGTGTTGGAGCGACTGCGTGCCTCCGGTAATACCGTGCTGGTGATCGAACATAATCTCGACGTGATAAAACGGAGCGACTACATTATTGATTTGGGCCCCGAAGGGGGCGAGGGTGGGGGGATGATTGTTGCGGAGGGCACCCCCGAGGATGTTTCCCGGTGCGATGCATCCCACACCGGAATGGCATTGCGCCGCCATTTGAAATGAAAATGAGGACTAGCTTCAATAACAAGAACCTGTGGTGGCTGATTGCCCTGGCGTTTGTCGCAAGGGGACTGCTGGCGGAGGGGCCTGTCCCTCCGACTTCAGCGTATCAGAGTTCGCCATCCACAACCCTTGCCACAGCCCAGACGGCGTTGGAGGATGGCCTCTGTGAATTGGCTCAAAAGCAGGCGGAAGAGGTTTTGAAGGATGAGTCGCTGCCGCCGGTGCTCAGGGGGGAGGCAACCGTTGTCCTGGCCCGGGCATTGTATGGACAGCGTCGTTTCAAGGAGATGGCCGCACGCATTGAGTCCACCGGTCTGGCCTGGCCGACTGCGCAGGCAGGGGCTCTGGTCTACTGGCATGCCGTGGCACAGTATGAATCCGGGAACACCCATGCGGCGCTGGATGAGCTCCGCAACTTCGCAGGACGATTTCCCGGCAGCACCATGTTGTCGAGGGCGTCACGGCTCGAGGCCTGGGCAAATCTCAAGGAAGGACGGCAGGCTGAGGCGTTGTCGGTATTCGAGCGATTTGACCGGCAGTTCGGGGTCACGGACGAAGGGACCGAGAATTTGCTGGACTGGGGGCAGGCTCTGCTCGCTACCGGGAATATTCCAGCCGCGCGGAACATATTAGAGCGGTTGGTAACACGCCAACCCGAACTGTCCTCCGTGCAGGATGGCAAATTATGGCTGGCGAAAGCCATGGTCCTGGATGGCAAGTGGGAATCTGCCTGGAATATTCTTTCACTGATGGCCGAGGATTCCCTTGTGCGTGTTGACCGGAGGGCCATGGCCTTGATGACCCTGAGCGAAGTAAATGCCGCCCAGACCAATTTGGCGGCGGCGGTTACCTCGGCGACGCGGGCTGTTGACCTGGCACCGACGACCATCCTGAAAAATCGTGCCCGTGCCTTGTGGGGGAAATGGCTGCTCCGGCAGAAGAAAATTGCGGAAGGAGCTGAACTGTTACGTCCTGTGATCGCCCAGATGACGGAAGAGCCGGTTGCGGGTGAATTGCAGTTGGAATTGGCCTCCGGGTATTTCGATTTAAAGCAATATGAAAAGGCGGCCCAGGAATTCCAATATTACCTTGAGACATTCAAAGCCCCGGAAGGACGCCAGGCGGCCTTTAAAGGGCGTGGTCTCGCCCTGTGGGAGCTTCAGCGCTTTGCGGAGGCGGCCGCCATGTTTGAGAAGGCGGCAGGTCTGGTAACGGATCCGGTTCAGTGTGAACCTCTTTTGATTAAAGCGGCGGATGCGTATTTCGCCAATGCCCAGTATAAACTGGCGGAAGCGGCCTATGGGAACATTCTTGCCAAATACCCGACCTCTGCGATGAGTCCCCAGGTGCTCTATCAATCAGCCGAGTGCCTTGCCCGGCAAACCATGCGGAGGGAGGCAGAAGGGCGCTTTCGTGAATTGGTGCGCAAAACGCCTTCCCACCCACTGGCAGAGCAGGCGCTTATGCGAATAGCGGAGATGAAAGATGAGCAGGGACCGGCGTTTGTCCAGGAGGCGTTGACCGCCTATATGGAAGTCATGTCGGTTTATCCGTCAGGGGTTTTGTTTGCCGAGGCACTTCATCGCCATGGGATGGCGGCTTATCAGATGGGGGACATTGATGTCGCCCTTACAGATTTTTCGCGGGTAGTAAAGGAGTTCCCCGCCAGTCGGGTTACGCCCCAGGCCTATTTTATGCGTGGTTGGACACTCTACATGCGGGGGCAGGAGGAAGAATCGCTCAAGGTATGCAAGGCTTTTGTGGAGCGCTATCCTGACAGTGAATGGACGCCGGGCGTGATGTTCTGGATCGGGGAGTATGCCTTCAATCATGGTCGCTATGCCGATGCCGAAACACAGTTTATCAAGTTGACCGACAAATCGCCGCAGGATCCCCTGGCGGCCCAGTCGCTGATCTGGGCTGGCCGGGCGGCGATGATGCAGAAGGAATATCTTCGGGCTGTGGAGTCATTATCCAGGATGACGCGATCCTATCCGGCAAGTCCGTATATAGCTGAGGCACGTTTTTTACAGGCGGATGCCTTGAGCGAACTGGGGGAATTTTCGCGGGCCATTCTGGTATTTGATGAGGTGATTGAGAAATTTCCGAATTCACCTCTGGTGAGTGCGGCGTGGGGACGCCGGGGGGATTGTCATTTCACCCTGGGGGCGACCGATCCCAAGCGCTATGCCGAGGCAATCACCGCGTATCGTTCCGTCAGCAGGAGCCAGGGGACCACGTTCGATCTTGAACTTCAGGCGGAGTATAAAATCGGCCGCTGCTATGAGAAAATGGGAAAATTGCCCGAGGCGTTCGAGCAGTACTACACCCGTGTTGTTTGCCGGTATCTGGCGGAGGCACAGAAGGATGGCGCGGCCGCGTTGTGGTTTTCCAATGCGGCTTCTCATGCGGCTGACATACTGGAATTGGAGAAAAACTGGAAGCGAGCCATCAAAGTGCTCGAACGGGTTGAGGGGGCTCAGATACCTGTGAGTGCTGATGCCCGTAAACGAATTGAGCAGATCCGTTCCGAGCACTGGGTTTGGTAAGGAGTGAATCATGTTTGAACTATTGAGCGAAGGTGGAATCATTGCGTGGATAATTTCCGGTGCCGGCGTTTTTGCGTTCGTGCTGTTTATGGAACGGCTTCTGAATTTGCACCGGGCCCGTATAAAATCCGAGGATTTCATTGCCGGGATTTGCAATAACCTGGGGCGTGGAAATGTCAATGAGGCGCTCGCGATCTGTGATGATACGCCCGGTCCGGTGGCGGTCATTGTGCGGGCGGCGATTCTCAACCGGCAGGCCGATAAGGAGGCGCTGCGCACGGCGATGGAAAATGCCGGCCGCACGGAAATATCACGGATGGAGCGGCGGTTGACTAATTTTGTAACCATCGCCCAGGTGGCTCCGATCTTCGGCCTGCTGGGGACGGTTGTGGGCATGATCAAGTCCCTGCAGGTCATGAGGGCGGCGGCCCCCCTTGTGCAGCCTGGTGACGTGATCGGGGGCTTGATGCAGGCTTTGGTGACCACTGCCGTCGGCCTTGCCGTGGCGGCACCCTGCTATGTGGCCTTTAATTTTCTTACCGGAAAAGTGGAGAAAATCGTCATAGATATGGAACGTGCGGCCGCTGATATGATCGCCTTTCTTTCCGGCATGCCGATAATCCATGATGAGCCTGGATTGGAGAAAGACGAATGATCAAGCGGGAGGAAACCAAGGCCATCGGGTGGACGGTGCATGGATTCCGGCATTACCATCCCCAGAATCGCCTGAATAAGGGGTTGGTCGCCACGGCGCCCTGGATGAGTGTCACGTTGTTGATCGCGTTATACCTTTATCTATTAGCCCCGAATGTGCTGCAACCGGGGATGGCCCTGCAACTCCCTGTGGCTCCTTTTTTGGATGGGCGCCACTACGGCCACAATGTGGCGGTGCTTTCCCTGCCGATCCTCGGGCGTAGTGACCGTGACGAGATATTTTTTTTTGATGATCAGCGTTACCTGGGGCGTGAACCATCTGAGATGGATGCCTTGCGGGCCGCGCTGGCGACCGCCTGGACGCAGAAGCCCAATTTACCGATGGTGATCGAAGCGGATCGGATGGTGCGGCACGACACCATCGTGAAACTTTTCGAGATGGCGGCCGAAGCCGGATTTCGGGAAGTCAACCTGGCAACACGGCCATCCCAGAGGTGAAGGGTGTGAGTAATCCATACCTTATCCCAATGTCCTGGCGTAATGTGGCGCTGGTGTTGGCCGGCGGGCTCACTCTCTGGGTGGTACCCTGGCTTGCCTGGCCTTTGTTGCCTCCGCTGCCAGGGAAGGCGAAGCCGCGGCCCCTGCCGGTATTCAGGTACATTCGCGCCGCCCAGGGTCTGGATGGGTCGACATGGTCGCCGGTACTGATGCCTCTGCCCACGCCGGATGGCTTCAGCAAAAAGGCGGCTTTAAAGGAATTGCCCAATAAAAGTCTGGTTTCAGTTCTTAAACCCAAAATTTCGGGGCCGGTCTATCTGGCGATGGAGCCCAATGGCGGCGTCAAGCCCGTCACCCCAAGGGTCTCCTTCCTGCGACCAGTGGAATTCGAGCCTGAGGCTCCTCCCAGACCGGTTTCCCGTGGCGAAGGTGTTCAGGCCGGAAGCATATTCCGATTTGAGATTCAGGAGCCCTTACGCTATCGTAAATTTGAAATTCCTGCTTTGCAGTTGGCCTTCTCAAATGGCGTGGATGCGTCCGCAATATCCGTGACGGCCGCTGTTGAAATTGATAAGCAGGGACGGGTGCAGCATGTTATGCTGGAACAGCCGGCGGGTATCGCCGTGGTGGATTCGGCCATTGTGCGGGGATTGCGCGCCGGACGCGGTCAGCCGGGCGAATCCGGCACGTGGGGCCGCGTTAAGTTTTATTATTGGAAAAACAGTCCAGTTCAGAAGGAGTAAGGTATGGAAATCAAAATCGCGAAATGGGCGGCGGATAAACCGTCAGCCATCGTGACTTCGTTTTTAAAGCGCCCGGCGTTTGATCCTGCTGCTGAAGTCGCGGCCCGTACCACCCTTGAGGATATCCGTTTGCACGGGGATGCCGCGGTGCTCAAGGCCATGAAGGAGTTTGACGGTGTATCGTTGAATCCTGCCGGGATGCGGGTGACGATGGCCGAGTTGGCTGTGGCCCGCGAAACGGTTGATGCGCAGTTCCGGAGTGCGGCCCGCGAGACATATAAGCGCGTAACCACTTTTTCGCGGGCCGGAATGAAGAAGGATTGGAAGATTTTCAGCCCCAAAGGCGGTGAACTGGGAGAGCAATTTGTCCCCTTGGATCGGGTGGGGGTTTATATTCCCGGTGGCCAGGCTCCTTTGGTTTCCACCGTATTTATGACCGTGACCCTGGCCCGGGTGGCTGGTGTTCAGGAGATTGTGGTGTGTACGCCGTCCGATTCAAAGGGAAAAGTGAATCCCTATATTCTTTTTGCGCTGGAAATGGCCGGCGCCACCGAGATCTATCGTGTGGGGGGCATTCAAGCCATTGGCATGATGGCCTATGGCACCAAGACGGTACCACGTGTGCAGAAAATTGTGGGCCCGGGCGGAGCTTATGTAACAGCGGCCAAAAAATTAGTGTACGGGGAGGTTGCGCTCGATCTTGTCGCCGGGCCGAGCGAAATCGCCATCCTGGCTGATGATACGGCGCATCCAGAATGTGTGGCGGCTGATCTTCTGTCCCAGGCGGAGCATGGAACGGGTCTTGAGAAGGCTATTTTGGTGACCACTTCCAGCGCGTTGGCCACCAAGGTTGCGGAGCAACTGCTGGCCCAGGCGGAAACGTTGCCCCGGAAAACCGCCATTCATAAAGTGCTTGAGAAAGGCACATTGATTGTGGTCGTCAACACCCTTGATGAAGGCATGGATCTGTGCAATCAATTTGCGCCGGAGCATTTTGAGATCATGGTGCGCGAACCTCGCAGTTGGTTGCGGAAGGTCCGGAGCGCCGGTGCCGTTTTCTTCGGGATGTGGACGCCGGAATCGGTGGGTGATTTTGTGGCCGGGCCCAGTCATGTATTGCCCACTGGCGGAACGGCCACGATGTTCTCGGGCTTGACAGCGGATGACTTCCGCCGGCGCACAAGTTTTATGGCATTTACCCGCGCTGACCTGCAGGAGACGCTTCCCGTGATCGAAGCATTCGGCCGGGTGGAAGGTCTTGATGCCCATGCCCGGGCAGCCCGTGTGAGATTCGAGGTATAACGATGAATAAATTTATTCGTAAATCTGTTCAGGCATTGGAGGCCTATACCCCGGGTGAGCAGCCGAAGCGGCAGGGGCTTACCAAGCTTAACACAAATGAAAATCCTTATCCTCCCTCGCCTCGAGTGGCCGAGGCTTTGGCTGCCATTCCTCCTGAATTATTAAGGCTTTATCCGGATCCTGTCAGTTCGACGTTGCGTCAGGCCATCGCCGACTTGCACGGGGTCGGGAGCGAGCATGTATTCGCCGGGAATGGATCCGATGAAATTCTTGCGCTTTGCACCCGGGCGTTTGTTGAGGATGACGGAACGATCGGGTATTTCAACCCGTCTTATTCCCTTTATCCAGTGTTGGCGGCTATCCGGAATGTCAGGGGTGTGGCTTGTGAATTGACGGAGTCTTTTGAATGGTTGGAACAAAATCCAGAACCTGCTTCACTGTTCTTTCTGACTAACCCCAATGCCCCTACCAGCATGTTGTTTGCCACTTCACGAGTGCAGGAATTCTGCCGGGCGTTCCCCGGCGTGGTGCTGGTGGACGAGGCCTATGTGGATTTTGCCCGTGAGAACTGCATGGAACTGGCGAAGACGATTCCGAATGTTATGGTGATGCGCACCCTCTCGAAATCCTATTCCCTCGCGGGTATCCGCTGTGGATATGTGGTGGGGGCCAAGCCTTTGATCGCTGCGTTATTCAAAATCAAGGACTCCTATAACCTTGACCGGATGACTCAGGTGGCTGCTACGGCTGCCATTACCGATCAAGCTCACATGCGCGCGAATGTGGATCGGATTATTGCGACTCGTGACCGGTTGACGATCATGCTGAATCAGCTCGGGTTTTCCGTCTGCCCGTCAGATGCCAATTTTGTCTGGGTGCGGCACGAGAGTCGTGATGCCAGGGAGATCTTTGAAACATTGAAGGCCGCGGGAATCCTGATCCGTTACTTCCCTGGTCCGCGGACTGGCGATTATCTCCGCATCACCGTTGGTACCGATGGCGAAATTGACCGCTTGCTCGTCGCGATGAAGAAGTTGTTAGGTTGTTAAGTTGTCGAGTTGTTCAGTGGGTGCCTTTGGGCCTATTACTCAACAACTCAGCAACCTAACAACTTATCAACTGTGCTTCCCTTACTCCCGCCGTAGACTTTCAATGGGGTTGAGGCGGGCGGCACGCCAGGCCGGATAAAATCCGAAAAAGATTCCGACCCCGGCGGAGAAGGTCAGCGCCAGGATCACGGCCACGGGGGATATCAGGACCGGCCAGTTGTTGGCTGAAGCGAGGATGTTGGCGGCGGCGATGCCCAGTCCGATACCAATGATCCCACCGACCCCGGACAGGACTGCGGACTCGATCAGAAATTGCATCATGATGTCGTGCTGCCGGGCTCCGAGTGCCAGCCGCAATCCGATTTCACGGGTCCGCTCGGTCACAGCCACCAACATGATGTTCATGATGCCAATCCCCCCGACCAGCAGGGAGATGGAGGCGATGACCGTCAGTAATATGGTCATAAGTCGGGAGACCTGGGTGATCATCTTCGTGACCTCGGTCATGTCCATGATGGTGAAGTCGTCATCCTCGTTCTCGCTTATTCGATGACGCTGCCGGAGGATGCCCGTCACGTCGTCCTTAACCACCGGGAGGTTATCCATGGAGCTGAGGCTGAAAAGCAATTGATCAACATTGCTGAATTTCGAGCGTTGCAAAACCCGGCGGACCGTCATCCAGGGAGCGATAATCGTATCATCCTGATCCTGGCCCCATGCTGTCGAGCCCTTGGGTTCCATCACCCCGATCACGCGAAAAGGCATATTCCGTATGCGGATGGTCTGGCCGACCGGATCTTCTCCTTCAAATAATGCTTCGGCAACCGTTTGGCCGAGGAGGCAGACCCTGGCGGCATTCTTGATGTCGGTCTCGGTGAAGAACTCACCGCTGGCAACTTTCCAACTGCGCACTTCGGGATATTGAAGATTGACCCCCTGGGTTTGTGTGGACCAGTCCTTGTCGCGGTAAATGCACTGGCCGCCGCTGCGGATCAGCGGGGTCATGGCTAAGGTAAACCGACATTCGTTCAGGATGGCCTCGCCGTCTTCGACCGTGAGGGTTTGCTGGGTTCCCATGCCACCCCTGAATCCCCCGGCATTCTGACTTCCAGGGAAAACCATGAGAAGGTTGTTGCCCATGCTGGAAATCTGGTCCCCCATATTGACGGAGGCCCCTTGGCCAACGGCGATCACGGCGATTACGGCGGCGATGCCAATAATGATGCCCAGTGCCGTCAGGAGCGACCGCCCCTTGTTTCTGGCCAGGGCGCACATCGCCATTTTGATGGTAATCATTGCGTTCATTGGATGGCCCCGTCCTTCATGGTGATCACCCGCTTGGAAAATTGGGCGACATCCGGCTCATGGGTAACCATGACGATCGTTATACCCTCCCGGTTCAGTTCCCGGAATAGCGCCATGATGTCCTCGGCAGAACGGCTGTCCAGATTTCCGGTGGGTTCATCTGCGAGAATCAAAGGGGGCTGATTCACCAGGGCGCGCGCAATGGCCACGCGCTGCTGCTGCCCGCCTGATAATTGGCCGGGGTGATGCTGCATCCGTTCTCCGAGTCCAAGCCGCCTGAGCAGCGTTTGTGCCCGTTCCCGTCGCTCGGCACTGCGTAGCGGCGGTCCGTAGAAGAGGGGCAACTCGACGTTCTCTTCCGCCGACGTCCGGGGGAGGAGGTTGAAGTTCTGGAAAACAAACCCGATCTTTCGGTTGCGGATTCGGGCCAAAGTGTCACTCCCCAGCTTGCTTACCTCCACCCCGTCAAGATGATAAGTGCCGCTGTCTGGCATATCCAGACAGCCCAGAAGATTGAGGAGGGTACTCTTGCCGGATCCCGAATGACCCATGATGGCTACGAATTCACCTGCGGCGATGTCGACGGAGACATCCCGCAATGCCGGGACATCCACAGACTCCATGTGGTACACTTTATTGATATTGCGTAGCGTGATGAACATGGCTTATCGCGCGGGGCGTTGCTGTCCCCCGGGCATCTTGGGAACAAAAGGATTGACTGTCTTGGCGTCTTTATCGTCAATTTCAATTCCCGTAACCACTTCCTGCCCTTCCGCCAGCGGAGTCGGGTCGGTGAGTTCTGTAAAGGAGCCATCCGTGATCCCCGGTTTCACGGGAATAGGCTGCAACTCACCGTTTTCGCCTTTCTGAATCCAAACCTTCTGCTTTTGCTCAAAACGCAGTCCCGTCCGTTTGGTCTTTGCAGTGGGAGTGGTGTTTTTCTCCTTATCCTTTTCCTTGTCCGCCGGTTTGAACCGCAAGGCGGCGTTGGCGACTTTCAAAACATTGGTGCGCTGGGCCACTTCACAGATGATGATGGCGGTCATGCCGGGGAAAAGCCTGTTGTCGGGGTTGTCCGCATTGATGATGACCGGATAGGTCACCACGTTCTGCTGGGTGCTTGCCGACATCCGGACTTGCGCAACGGTGCCGGTAAAAATGGACTCATGCGCATCCACCGTGAAGGTCACGCGCTGGCCTTCCCGGATGCGGCCGATGTCGGCTTCTGGAATGCTTGCCTCCACCTGGATGGTTCGCAGGTCGGTGGCAATGCGGAATAAGGTCATCGCATTCATGCTGGAAACAACCGTCTGGCCCTGACTGACATTGCGGGTGATGACCACGCCATCCACGGGGGACCGAATCGTGGTATACCCCAGGTTGGCCTGGGATAGCCGGAGTGCAGCCTTTGCTTGGTCGACGGAGGCCATTGAAACCTTGAGTTGGGCGGTGAGAGTGTCCCGTGCGGCCGTGGCTGAATCCAGTTCGGTTTCCGATAGCATCTTCTGATCAGCCAGCTTCCGGGTGCGAACCAGTTCCTTCTCGGCCTGAACCAGTTTGACTGTGGTTTGTTCGACATTGGCTTGTGCGGCTATCAGGTTGGCCTGATCCTGGGAGAGTCTGGCCTCATAGGTGGTGGGATCGATCTGGGCCACCAGGTCGCCGGCCTTAACGGTTGAATTGAAATCAACGTACAATTTTTGAATGGGGCCGTTGACTTGAGTGCCGACATCGACCAACCGCAACGGGGCTATGATGGCGCTTGCCCTGACCGTTTGGAAGAGGTCGCCCCGGTCAACCCGGGTGGTGCGGTATTTTGGTGTGTCGGCTTTATCGGCAGCATGCTTCCAGTACCAGAACCCTGTGGTTGTGAGGGCGCCGAGTATTACCAATGCGATGATCCAGCGTTTCATGGTTATTCCTCCCCGCAGGCGTGTTTGAGTTGGGCAATGGCCGCCTGAAAATCAAATTTTGCCCGAACCTGTTCGGCTTGTGCACTCGTCAATGCCATCTGGGCATCGGTAACCTCCACCAAAGAGGCCGCCCCAAGCCGGTAGCGCTCGGTGATAAGCTCAAGACTTTCCGCAGCTTGTTTTGTGATGAGATCCGTCAGTGAGAGGCGTTGCTGCGAACTGTCGAGTTGACTTAATGCCGTTTGAATCTCCTCATAGAGGAGCTGTTCAAATTCCGCCGTCTGAGCACGAGCCGAACGGAGTTGGGTGACGACTTCATTGATCCGCCAGGTCTGACGGCCTCCCGTGAAGAGTTGGAGGGAGCCCTGCAGGGCGGCAGACCAGTTCCAGGTCAGTGGAAACTTCGAGCCGCTGAGGCCGTACTTGGCCTGCAGGCCAATTTCTGGATACAGCTCGGCAATCGCTTCGTCCACAGCGGCGCTTGCGGCAAGTTCTTTGGCCTGCAATACCTTTAACCGGGGATGGTTCTGTCGGGCGCGGGTCATCAGTTCATCTGCAGGGCAGGTTGTGAAACTGGACGACAAGTCTGGAAGGATCTGGTAGCCCGGGTCGGTTGCCAGGCCGAGACTTCGGTTCAGCGAAGCACGGGCGGTCATGACATCATTGTGCGTCTTGATCTTCTCGAGTCTTGCATTCCCAAGGTCAACTTCGGATTTGGTCAGATCATAACGGGTGCGCCGTCCGACTTCCAGAAAGGCCCTGACCTGGTCCAGATGGATTTGATTTTGCCGGATGGCTTCAGCCGCAACCTGTTCCAATTCGATGGCTTTCCCGAGGTTCAGGAAAGTGCTGCGGGTCGAAAAGGCGACATCACTTCGTATTGCGCGGACATTTTCCGTGGCGGCAATCAGATTGGCATAGGCTTGCCTGACCATCGCCGGGGTCTTGCCAAAATCATATACGAGCAGGTCGAGCCCGACCGAACCATTAAAAAATTTGTGTGTGCTGGAACTTCCCTGCTTTCCCTCCGCATTTGCCGTGGCGCGGGTTCCTCCCGCGCTGCTGCCGATTTGGGGCCAGTAGGCTGCACGGGCTTGATAAACCCGGGCGGTCGCGGCGGCGACACTTTGAACAGCTTGAAAAATCTGAGGATGATGGGCGAGGGGAATTTCAAGGGCGCGTGCCAAGGTCAGTGCCGTATTGGAGGAAAGCCCGACTTCGGCAGGTTGAAGCAACCGCTCCCCGGGAAGCGCGCCTTCACCTTTTTGGATGTCACGGGCATGCCGGATAGTGGAGCAGCCTGCTGTAAAGTACAGGCTGCCGACGCCCAACAGGGCCATGCAAAAAAATCTGATAGCGCTAAAAACCTTCATGAACTTGTTTTCTATATACTTCTAAACGGATAAAAGCATTATTTATTGTAATTAATTTTCAACATCTGCTTGACCATTAAGGTGGGGGCAGGCATTTTACTGGATATGAAAACAGCGCCATTTTTCCGTCCTGACTGGGATCATTATTTCATGAATATAGCGCAGGTTGTTGCCACCCGCGGTAATTGTTGCCGGCGTCAGGTGGCGGCGCTGATTGTCAAGGATCAGCGGATTATCTCCACAGGCTACAACGGCACACCGCGCGGGGTGAAAAACTGCTTTGAGGGGGGCTGTGAGCGGTGTGCCGGGACGGCACCCTCCGGAACCGCTTTAGGGGAATGTATCTGTTGTCATGCCGAAGAAAATGCCATTACCCAGGCTGCCTATCATGGCATCGCCTTGCGTGGCGCCACCATTTACTCGACTTTGAGCCCTTGTCTCACCTGCGCCAAAATGATCATCAATGCGGGCATACTGGAAGTGGTTTACGAGAATGAGTATGAGTTCAGTGCCCAAACCCGCGAGCTTTTACATGCAGGCGGGGTGCGCTGCCGGAAATTGAGCTGATCATCATTTTGCGTCGGGAGCCACCGGGGGTGCGACGGGAGTTGCTGGAGCAGGTGCGGGCACGTTAACCTTTTCAATAGCCGGCCCTTCAACCTTAACGCATTCGGCCTTGCACTCAACCTTGGCGGGTTCCGGTGTGATGGTCACCGTCAGAGGGACGACTGGCTTTTCAACCGCTGGGGGATCCACCTTGGGGGGTATGGGCATCTCTGATTTGACGGGTTCAATTTTCGCCTTGGGTTCATCAACATTTTTCTCAGCGGTAGGTTGCACGCTCTTCTGCAACATACTGGGGTCTGCTACCGGCGGGGTGGGCGGAAGGACTATGTTTTCGAGCTTGGTGGGCGTCAGATCCTTTTCCTTGCCCGGCGCACCCCAACGGCCATAGCGCCGGAGTTCGGTGTTCTTATCCTCGATTTTCATTCCGTAGATTTCAGCCAGCCACTTCCATTGACGGGCGCTGAAATGCAGGACATTGCCGATCTGGTTGATAATGGTGGCGGTGTCCAGGGTAGTGATCCGGTTAAGATCCCTATACCAGGTGGGGCCTTCCATCATTTTGAGAGGCAATGAGGAGGCGTCACCAAGCAGGAAGACATGCTTGGGATCGCCCGACATGAAGCGCCCCTCGACATAATCGTCCATGCTGATTTGAATCCATTCCTGCCCATTCCATGCATGCAGAAGCGGGGCGGGGAGGGTCGGACTGTTATTGTAGGTGACCAATCCGATTTCTTTGCAACGGGAGATCTCAAAGGCGAGTTGCACCATGCGCTTGCGCGCCGGTACCACCATAATGGATTCAGGAGTGGCGGAGCCAGCCCATGCGCAATCACTGGTTGCGACCATTGCCAATACAATCAATCCTGAGCTCAAAAGTTTTTTCATTGTCATTGTAAAACCACCTTCCAAATATCAAAGTTCTATTGAATCTAGCGCGCCATCAGGTTGAACGCAATCCTATTTGCCCAGTACCTTTTTGAACTCCGCGGTGAGCTGAGGGACGATCTTGAACAAGTCACCAACGATTCCGTAGGTGGCCACCTTGAAAATAGGGGCATCAGGATCCTTGTTGATGGCGATAATAATGTCCGAGGACTGCATTCCGGCAAGATGCTGGATCTGGCCGCTGATGCCGACCGCAAAGTAGATCTTGGGGCAAACGGTTTTGCCGGTCTGCCCGACCTGGTGTGAATAGGGTATCCAGTTGGAATCCACGGCCGCACGGGAAGCGCCCACGCCCGCACCCAATACATCCGCCAGCTTGCGCAGCAGACTGAAGTTCTCCACTGACTGAAGTCCGCGCCCGCCGGCCACAATGATGTTGGCTTCTGCGATATTCATGGTGGACTCTACTTCCGGGACGAATTTCAGGCGGTGGGCCTTTGACTGGAGGAGCACCTCGGCGATGGTTTCCAGTGAGATTTCCCCCTTGAGTGCGGGATTCACAATCGCTTCCTTCATCACCTTGTGGCGCACGGTTGCCATCTGGGGCCGGGATGACGGCGTCTCGATGGTCGCCATGATGTTGCCGCCAAATGCAGGACGGGTTTGAAGCAGATTCAAGGTTTTGGGGTCAATCGCCAGTTCCGTGCAGTCCGCCGTCAGGCCGGCGTTAACTTTCACCGCCACCCGGGACACCAGACTGCGCCCGATGGTCGACGCCCCGCACAGGAATACATTGGGCTTGTGGCGGTTAACCAATTCAATCAGTACGTTGCCATAGGACTCATCCTGAAAATGAACCAGTTCCGGTCGATCAA
>Ga0194056_10000865_pt1 | contig 16638 bp, 14 predicted proteins | sample SepL4413m_MetaG_FD_155458 | JGI IMG/M metagenome (GOLD analysis project Ga0194056, IMG submission 155458) | Anoxic zone freshwater microbial communities from boreal shield lake in IISD Experimental Lakes Area, Ontario, Canada - Sep2016-L442-13m | ecosystem: Environmental > Aquatic > Freshwater... | reverse complement strand
GCTTTTTGACAAGGAAACTTTTCTCCAAGTCTGAAGCATTTTTTCCGAGGTGGCTCTGTCGACGACCGCGTTTTCCTCCGGTCGCGGTCTGCGCCGATCACGAAATCCATCGACATTTTCGTAGTTGCCCCACCTCGGCTGGGCAGTGCGATGCCGACCGGCGGTAACTTCGTTCAATCCAAAAGGACAAACCCAAGCACGGGCAGTATACCTTGCCCAAAGTGATCGGCAGCCACATGGTCTTGCAACGAGACCGGACATTGCCATTTCAGACTGACAAGTGGCAGGGCAGCACTCGGCACCAGGATTCTACTCCCTCATGTTTCAGCGCTGGCGGGCCGTGATGCCTAGCGCCTCACCGAGCCACTGGATGCCCTGGTCGGGGTAATAGCCCACCAGAGATCCCAGGATGGGTCGCCCTTGCTCGATCGGCAGATTGAATGTCTGCGACTCTCGGGATTCCCAATCGCAGACACGAATTGCTTCTTCAATCGCGGACACGGATTACCTTTCAATCGCATAAATGATTGCTCTTTTGAATTGCAGACACGGATTACTTTTGAATCGCGGACACGAATTACTCTTTTCACTCGGGGAATTGATTCTTGACTCGGGTGTAGTGGGTGGGGGGTGGCAGGATAGCAGACTATCACAGCACCAGACAGTAGACTACTACCTACTATAGTAGTAGTAGTCTACTGCTGGATTCGAGGAGTATACTGTTGGTTTTCTCCGACACACTGGGTAATTTGAAGCAACTCTTGTACACCGATTATTCCTCCTCATCGGTGAGTAGATTAGGGTCTCCGCCGACGTATTTATAGTGGTAGAGCATCTTGCCATTGCCCGACTTCTTCTTAAACTTCTTAAGCCAGCCCATGGAGATCAACTGTTCGGTGACCTTGTTCGCCGTGCCGGAATTACCGAGTCCCAGTTGGCTGATCGGCTTAGCTTCGTCGGCGAGTATCAACTGTAGGTATGAGGCCTGCTTCAATAGATTCTGGCGCTCGGCGACGTTGTCGGCATTCTGTTTCGCTTCCGCTAGCGAATCCTTGTACTGGGTGTAGCCCATGACCTGGGTGATCCATCGCGAGCCCTTGGGATGCCCTTCGTCGATCTTTAAGTAGTGCAGTCCAGAATGACCTGCACGGCCGCCCGTACGCATCATCAGCTCGTGCTTGCCGTCGTCGGCATACTTTACCAGCCTCTCCAGCAAGATCCACTGTCCCGCCCATTCGGCGAATCCCGCCTGCGATAATCGCGTTAGACTGCAAGGATCTAAGGGATCGACTGGGGTGGTCTTGGCGAAGTGATGTGCCAGCGTGAGCACGACGCCCAGCTCCTGGCACATCTCCGTGATACCTTTCAGCAGCCGGCCGAAGTGGAATACGTTGCCCGCATGCTCGCTCATGCCTTCGCCCGTCATGGCGAGGTAGGCGGGGTCGATGAATAGCACCCCACAGTCGTACCGCTTCAATTCGCTCCGTACGATCTGTACCTGTTCGCGATCGGAGATCGTCGGCACTTGGAAGCTCCAGCGGACTCCCGCCTCGGAAAGAGTAAAGCCCCTGGCCTTGCAAACCGAGCGAGCCGTCAGTTGCAATACGCTCTTGCCCGACTCGCCGCTGAATATCATGGCGGGCGTTTTGACGCACTCATAATGATCTAGGAACTTGGTGCCCGTCGACAGCGAGATCGCCGCGTCGAGCATCAAGCTCGATTTCATCGACTTCGATAATGCACCGATCACCATGGGCTGATCGGACACCAGTACATCCTCGATAAGGAATTTGACCGAGCAGTCCATGGCGTCAAATTCCGCCGAGGAGATCGTGATGAGGTTGGCATGCGTGGCCTTATTCACCTTGGCCACGACTCCGCTGAGTTCACCCGCCTGGATATTTACGGCACCGACCTGCCCCATGCCAGCCTTGGAGATGATGATATTGGCGATGCGTTTTGCCTCGTCGCAGACGTAGCGTTCCTCGATCTTACGCACCATGAGCGGGATGTTGGCGTACGGGTCGTAACGCTTTTTTAACGCCAGGAGCTTTTCTTTATCCCACGTGTGGACGGCGGCGTAACTGTATTGGAGGATCTCCTTGATGTCGATTACGTCCCCGCACCGCTTGAGACATTCCTCCCACAAGTCGCTGTTGTCGGGGCAGTCGAACATTTCTTGGGTCAGGTGCATTGCCTCGGTCGGGATCTTGCCTTCAGCCAAGATCGTGGCCAGCAGCTTGGCCTGGTAGTCGATCAGCTTCTTACCGACGCTTTTGGCCTCCAGCGACTTGTCGGTTACGGGCTTAACCTTCTTCGTTATGGTGGGCATGCTTGCAGCGGGCGAGGACGTGCCCACGGCGGTGTACTTGTCGATCAGCCCGGACGGGTCATACTCGCAGGCCACCCGCGGCTTGAGGTCGGGTCTGGGGATGCGGCCGGAACGTGGTTTACCGTTGAGTTTTCCGTTGGATATGGTAGAATGAACCATAGATTGAAACCTCCTAATGATTGATGGTGGATTTTGATCTGAGCGATCCTGACGGGGATCGCACACAGCGTAGCAGATCGGACTCAGTGGAGGGTTGGCAGGACAAGTTTCTGTCGGCCCTCTTTATTTAGCAGTACCTGTGACGACCTTCTCGTTCGTCGAAGAGAGTCTCTTAGCTTCACAAACCGGCATCTGCCTGAACCGCGGCACGTCGTCGGGCCACGCGCTCCAGTCGCCACCGTGGCTGTGCTGAAGGGGAATCCGTTCCTCACCGCGGAATACATAGGCCCCGAGTTGCTTGAGGAAATACGGCGTGCTTGTTTCCTGGCAGTTCTGGTGCATCTCCAGCGCCCAAGCGATGTCGAACTTCCGGGGTTGCTTCCCAGACTCGCCGCCCTGGATAATCAAGTCCAGGCGAGGCAGCCAGGGACGGAGATCAATCCTCTCAAGCTGCGGCTCGACGCTCAGAAAGTGAATAGTGTTCTCGTCGCCGACCTTGAGCAACTCGTCGATACGGAGCGTTTTGTCGGCAGCCGTGATGGTCGTGCCCGCCCAAAGGTTCCCGGGCCACGGTATACCTGCGGCATTCAGCCACGCGGAGAACTCGGCCATCCGCTTGGGGCGTTTGGTCAGCCAGAGCCAGCGGTGACGGCGGCCCTTGGGGCTGACGACGGTCTCGATGATTTCCATGCGGAGCCAGTCGAACGGCACGGCTTCACACAAGGCATCGCCCATGTCGGAGATGAAGATCAGCCTTGGCATGCCGTCCAACCAGGGTTTTTCGTTGCGGCCGAGCCCAGTCAGGCTTGGCAGTTTGGCAGTGGCGGCCACGCGGCCTCGCCACTTGGTGATCTGGTCGAACGTGGGCGAGTAGCCCAGGCGGATGCCGCCGAAGATTTCGTGCTGTTCGCCGGCATAGCAGCTCTTGCGGGTTGCGTTCCATAATTCGCACCCGTCGCATCCCATGACGGGATTGACGGTGCCATCGGCCCATTGGATTGGCGTTTCGTTTAACATGCTTTTTCCTTGAAATTAAGAAATGAAATTGAGAAATGTGACGGCCCAATTCAGGCAGATTTTCCAGACGTCTGGAAAATGTGACGCCCAGGGCACGGGCCGCTTTGCCCGTGGCGGCTAAGCGCTCTCGTCCTGATCGTCCGTCGTATGTTCCCAGTCGTCTTGCGGGTGGGCTGCCGTCATTCGTCGCTCTTCAGCCAGCAAAATGAACTTGTCGAGGTCAGCGAGCAGACGGTTGAGTTTTTCGCGAGCCTCCCGCAACGGTTCCAGCAACGGATCGCCAATCTCCGAAGGATCGGCTGTTTCGATCTGCTTGAAAAGATCCTGGCCGAACGTATCAGCAGTGTCCCGAATCGCATTGATTTTTGCCACGTTGGCATAGTCGTAGATGCTCGACTTCTCCCATCCAATCGCCTGGGCCAGCTTGATTACGGCCTTCTCGCCGTACTTCCCGCCATTACCATCGCCCACGCGGACGTTCTGGCAGTGGACAGCGATCTGGTAGCGGGCCTGGACATCTTGCCGGTCGGCCTTGACAGCGAGTGCCCTGATCTCGGTGAACTCCCTAAGCAGGGCGTCGTTCATCTTTGCCGCGGCGGCGTTGCTACCATGCGGTTTCTTAGTACTACTTTGTTTTGCTTTCATTACGTTTCGCTTTCTCTCCTGGGGCTCAGTGACTTGTCCTTCCCGCGAGTCTGCTGTGGATCGGCGTTCATGTTTTTTTACCCCCTGGCAGTAGCAGTAGCGGACGTTCCAGTTTCAGGGCGACTCCCACGATGCTGGCGGCATCGGGCAGACGGATCTTCCCGTTCCCGATTCCATGATGGGGCACATCCTGGATCTCGGCGGGTTGCAATGTGTCGGCAATCGCTGTCGCTGGTACGTTATGCGTCTGTTTTGCCGTTGGCGTTGGCAACTTGGGCGACAAATCCTCATCGTCCTCGCGAGGCCGTTTTTGACGGTACTGAGAAATCTTCATTCGGTCGGGCTGCCCGAATTGTGAAAGCCGATCTTGTTGAGGAGGGTTGCTGTTGAGAGGCTCTTTGCTTTTCACCGCCAACTCATGGGCTAGAAACAATTCCGCGAACAGTGCCCCGTACTCGATCGAGATCTTGGCTAATGCGTAGAAATCGCCGGTTTCTACTGCAATTCGTACTGTACAGAGACGCCCACCGACCACGTCGGGTCGATCGAGAAATGCCCGGTCGGACTCAATAATTAAGGTGTCGGCCGCCGACATCAGTAGTCGATCCTGCAGCAGGTCAGACCAGTAACCAGCTAGAGGCAGCCCGTATCTCGTATCGCGGTCGAGACCGGCCGCGACGGGAAGGCGCATACCCGTGAGCATGCCGGGGTATTCGCGGGGCGAGCCGGGCAGGATCACGTTGGCTATCGGCAGTGTGCCGGCGTTGACCGGCAAAAGGGGTTCGCCCTCTCCGCGGAATAACCACGCAGGATTGACCAGTGGCTGACGAGCCAGAGCATCTAAAAAGTTTTGACTCGGTTGTTGCGATCGGCCAAGAATTTTCGAGACGAACGACTGTGAAACCCCGGTCGCATCAGCCAGCAGCCGTTGATTTCTGCGATAGAGAATTTGGTGGAGGTGCTCGATCCGCTCCACCATCTCTTCTGCTTCGGGTTTGACCCTCGGTCTTCCTTGCGATCCCATAATAATTTCTCACCTTGGACTTGCGGGAATGAATAAACTTGATACAATTATTCCATGAACTGCGATTCGTTGCAAGCCCCCTTCCGCGAGATTCAGCACGGAGCGGAAATGGACGCCACAATTTACCCATCATGGGAGGGTGTTGAATATGACTGGACAGGTGCAAAGCCAAAGGCTATTGATCACGGCACGTGAGGCCGCAGCAGCGTTAGCCATATCAGAACGGACACTATGGGAACTGACTCATTGCGGCAAATTGCCCGCTCTAAGGATCGGCAGGGCTGTGCGTTACCGGCCGGCAGACCTGGAGAAGTGGGTCGAACAACAGCAAAGGTAGAAGACGACTTGGTAATCAGGACTGCACCAACCTACCAAAAGAGGGGTGGAGTCGACGGAACGAAGGAATATGACAAGGACATTTTCAAAACATGCCTCGTCGGACAGATTCTCCGAGGCCTCAACTACGCCGGCCAAACGCCGGCATTGGAGAGACCGGTGGGACAACAGAAGACGTACGATTCACTAGGCGTAGAAAGCCCGAGAGTTTACATACCAGCAGTAGCGGCGAATCAGAGCGGCTCTGCGATTCTCATTTACCTCGACCGCATAGCGGCCGCCCTCGAAAGCCTCGCTGAGGACAGTCACCGTAACCGTGCCCACGTCGCACCGGAACCGGGGGATGTGGTCGGCACCCCCTATTTGGCGAGCCAGTTGGGCTGCTCCGTAGTATGGGCGGCCGAGATGGCCCGAAACGGCGAGATTCCCAAGAGTTGCATCGTGCCGGGAACGGGTAATGGCAAGGTTTGGAAATTCTATCGGCAGCGGATCGAGGAGTGGCTAGTCAAACGGTAGAGATTACTGCCAGATAATCCACTTGACCGCTGGATAGAATCGGGCATCAAAAGCATGTGAACCTAGAAGTCTCCTACAATGCCGCGCAAGCCACAGCAACGAAAGACGACAGCGATCATCCACGCCAAAGGAAGGCCCGTGCGGGTAACACTCTACCCGCCCAAGCCGCCGCGCGGGTCGTGGTATGCCTTTTGGCCTGGGCTGATCGCTGCACGGAGCACAGGCGAGCAAAGCCGCGAGGAGGCCCTGGCAGCGGTCGTCTGCATGCTCGAAAACAACGGCAAGCTCGCCCACGCGAAGGATCTTGCCTTGACCGACGAGGAATTCTGGGAGATCCAGCGATGGCACTTTAATCGGAAAACCGATGAGCAAGCGAAGAAGCGATCCATCAAATCGTTGGCCAACTGCCTGGACGCCCTTGCCGCCTTCTCCGAAATCACCGGTGTGCATCCCATTACCTGTGCCACGGCCGATGACTGCGCCAACTTCCAGCGACTCTGCATGACGCTACCCAATAACTGGCGGCGGAAACCGATGGAGAAGCGTCGGCCCGTAAAGCATTACTCGGAACAGGCCCGCGAGCGCAGGCGGAAATCGGGAGAGTTGGACTCGCTTGATGAACTGCCCCGCTACTCGCCGAACAATATCCTTCGGTGGTCTCGGTCGCTTCAAGCCGCGTTTGAGCGGGGCAATCGCAATGCGCTCAAGCGAAAGTGCGTTCGTGGCGTCGTGGATGCCGAAAAACTCCTCACGTCGAACCCTTGGAATCAATTCACCTGGATTGAGGGGAAGAAGAGGCCGATTCGGCAGTTCGACGGGACCGAGTTGCTGTCGCTACTCGATCACCTGACCACGAAGTGGAGTGGTGTTCCCACCGCAGCCACCGCAGCCAAAGTTCTGCTCTGGTCAGGCTGTCGGAAGCTGGAAATCACGGGACTTTTGTGGGATTCCTTGCGATTGGTCGGTAACGAGTGCCACTTTGAGATCGTAGGCAAATGGGGCGTCGAACGCTGGTTTCGGCTACCCGAGGCGGTCTATCAGGAATTGCTGAAATACCGCAGCAAGAGCCCGTTCGTGTTCGCGGCGCACAACCAGCAACTACGTACCTTTCGCGCCGGCAAAGCCAATTTGATAACCGCCCTGGCCAAGGAGTTCGACCCGGATTGTTTCGGAGACTGGTTCTATCACCGGGTCTCCGAGTGGTCGAAGACGGCGGCCAACGGCCATGCGTACGTCCACGTCTTCCGCAAGACTACGTTGCAGCACGCGCGGCGCGGCGAGGATATCAACCGGCAAGTTGCCGCAGATGCGCGGGTAAGTGAGTCGGTGATGATGACCAACTATGTCAAGGAAACGGACGAGGACATGCGGCAGCGCAGCAACCGCACGTATCGGCGGATCATGGCCAGCCTGCCCGTTGAGGTCGCCGCACGGTACGGCCTCGTCCGGGACGCCCGCTCCGAACTGGAGGAGCGAATGCGGGCCGCCATGGACGCCAAGGATTGGGCACAGGCAGCGGAGTTGGCCGCACGACTAGCCCAGAACGGCCAGCAGGATTCCGGCTGAGCTCTGTTGGCACCCCGGAAAACGACATGAGGGAGCTGCTTTTAGGCGACATGCCTCAGCTCAGTTCTTGCTTACCGAAATACAACCCCGGAAGCCTCCCAGCAGACCGCGTTTCGGTACATCGCTGTGAAATCCTGTGAAATCGAATCCCGATCGACAAACTCCACATTTAGGCAACAACAAAGGCGTTGTCAGAAGTCCTTATCTGACAACGCCTTATGAAGTACCGGAGGAGGGACTTGAACCCTCACACCCTTGCGAGTACTGGATTTTGAGTCCCCCCGGAGGTGGTATATCAGGTGTATCGCAGACGTAACATGTCGGCCTGGAAGTCGTTGCCCTAGAACGGCTTCCAGGCCCTTTTCTAGCCTCCCTTGAACCACCCTTGCCGTGCCGGGATCGTACCGGGACGGCGTTTTTATGTTGGGAAAATACCGGGACGAAATGGGCGTCAGACGCGCTGGACTTGAGGTCCAGTTTGTCTCCGTCACGACTCGCTCTTGCGGCAAGATCGCCGCAACGCCGAGCAGATTGTGGTCGCGTGACCAGCCAGGATGAAAAAGTAGGGGCTGTGGAAGGTTGAAATGCTAAAAAAACGAATTAAGGTATGGCGGCTTTGGCACCGCCAGCACTACACGCCAGGGGCGTACAGTGAGGTATCAGTCCTGTCAGACCGTAACAGACATGCTGAGACGCTCTGCGAGCGTCTTCACCTGCTCCCGCAGGTTCGTAAGCGGCTTCAACAAGTCGTCATCAGCCAGATTCTCGATCTGGCTGAGCTTCTCGTTGATTCCAGCCACGGATTTGGCGACAGCGGCCAACTTGGCCGCGGCCGTCGGCTTCTTTGAGGTATGCGTCTCCTGTTGGGCCAGTTGGACCTTCAGGATCGGCAGCGCCTTTTTGAAGGCGGTCCAGGTATTGAGATCGGGCCGCTGCTGATGAAATTCAGCAACACTCGTGAACAGGCGGGCAAACCACCGCATCCGACTGAGTTCGGATTGCGAGATTTCCAGCCTGTTCGCCGTATTCAAAAGGATTTTCCCGCCGTACGACAAGCGTTTGTCAGGATCTCCCAAGCTACGGTTGAGCAAAGCACCGCTCTCGTGGAAGAGTTCTAAGCCCTTCTGGCCATACTTGCGCCACTTAACGGCAAGTGGGCCGATTTCAGCGTCGAGGATGGCCTGAGCTTGGATTTCTCGGGATTTCACAGTCTGCGAATTGGACTCTCCAATACTCATGGTACTGGTATCCTTTCTTCAATTCGTTCAGACCCGCCACAGCCCCATTTTCAATTTCGAGGTACGGTTCACACGCCACATTGTCAAAGAACATCGAACGGAATCCAGTCTACCGCGCCGCTTTCGGCATTGCAACGCACTGAAAATGGGAACTCGGCAAAACGGCCGGACCAGACCAAATTCGAGATTTTTGCCGCGCGGCAAAAATTGGCGATTTGCTGAATATCGGCTCGAAAACGGGCATATTCAGGTGATGGCTCCCAGTTAGCTGTCACGAAGCCTCTTCGAGGCTCAAAATCCCTGCGATAGACCGGCAATTCGGCTGGATCGCAGGGGTTTTTGTTTCTTGATGCCGGTGAGTTGCCCTCGGGCGACTCGCCGATCGGCCTTCAGCCTCGCGTTGCGCGGGGCGGCCGTGTTCCCCGACACGACCGTCCCCGCTGGGGATGGTCTTTTCTTGAGGAGATTGCTTCATGGTTTGCATTGCTTCCGCTTGTCCCGCTCCCCGTCCCCGCTGGCACAAAGCCTTTTTCGCCCTCTTGCCGCAGATTGTCAAACATGCGAAGTTCGCGTTCCGCCACCTACGTGGTGAAGCCCGCCAGGACGCTATCCAGGAGGTCGTTGCCAACGCCCTGGTCGCGTTCGTGGCCCTCGTCCGACGTGGAAAAATGAGCCTTGCCTATCCGACCGTGCTGGCTCGCTACGCCGTCGCCCAGATCAAGGACGGCCGCCGCGTCGGAAATTCACTTTGTTGCCAGGAGGTGCTTTCGCCCTACGCACAGAGGCTGAAAGGCTTCAAGGTCGAGCAACTCGATCATTACACCGACAAAGGGAGCGAATGGACGGAAATCGTCGTGGAAGATCGCCATGCTGGCCCAGCCGAAATCGCCAGCGTTCGCATCGACTTCAGCGACTGGCTGGATTCGTTGAAACGTCGAGACCGGCGAATTGCCGAGTCTTTGGCCGCGGGCAACCGCACCGCCGACGTGGCCAAAAAGTTCAAGATCAGTGCCGGTCGCATCAGCCAACTGAGGCGCGAGCTGGCCGTGAGCTGGAACAAGTTCGTCGGCGACGAGGATGGCGACGCTGTCCCCGTGGCGGCGTAATGCCGTCATCTGTCTCAATGGCCGCCCCGTTCGTGTAATGCGGGCGGGGCGGCCTATCTCCTTGGAGTCCCCCTATGAAATTTATGTTTTCCCACGTCCTTGGGGTCGCCGCCCAGATCCTTGCCGCCTTGGCGGCCTGCGTTGGCTGCACCAAGAGCGACCCCGCACCGGCCGAGCCTCGTGTACTTCACTGGCGTGGCCAAGACACTGGTTATGACGGCACGACGGTCGTACCGCCTGCCGATCATCCCGCGGCCGCCGCCAAAGACTAACGCAACCTGGAGAATCTTCAACCATGCGAACGACTGTTTTTATTGTCCTTGGCCTGGCAGCCCTCACGGCGGCTCTGCTGTGGGTACTGCCGCTCGCCCATTATCCGCCCCCGTCGCCGCCGGTCGTCATCCACTCCCAGGGGCCGACCATCGAACGCCTCGAACGTCTATCGCACCTAGTCGTCACTCGGGTCTACGTCGCCGACGTACTCGTGGGCGAGGGCGAGGGCTGTAAAGGGGCGTGGCTCATCAAGGGCGACGCGCTCGTTGGCGTCAACCTCGGCCGGGCCCGGATCGAGGAGAAGGACGAGGCAACGAAGCAGGCTCGGATCGTGCTGCCGCCGCCCGAGGTGCTGCAACCCAGGGTGGACCACGCGCGAACTCGCACCTGGGAGGTTCAACGCATGACTTGGCTGCCTTGGAGTGCCGACCAGGACCGTCTGCGCGACGAAGTGATGCGTCAGGCCCAGGAACTTGTAGCCCATGCCGCCGCTTCGGCCGAGAACTTCCAGCAGGCGAAAACGACCGCGGAGACCATGATCCGCTCGTTTTATGCGGAGGTCGGCTGGCAGGTGCGCGTGACCTGGGCCAGCCCACCCAGCGAAGCCCAGAAGGTGGCGTCCTCACCCCAGTAACAGACGAAGTTTCCGACAAACCATCAACCCATCAACAAGGAGTACAATTCCATGCCCATTACGATCAACGTGGGGCTGTCAAAGAAACTCGGCACGGCGAACTACGGTTCGGTCGGTGCCACCTGCAATGTCAATTTCGAGGCCGGTCACGATCTGCTGGAAAGCGATCTGGCTGGCTTCCACCAGAAGGTCAAGAACGCCTTCGTTGCCTGCCGTCAGGCCGTCCAAGACGAACTGGGTCGCGAGTTGAATGTACCGGCCAGCAACGGCACCACGGTGCCTGAGCCCGCAAAGGCCACCAACGGCAACGGAGCGGCCAGCAGCAACGGAGCGTCCAACGGCCACACCAACGGCAACGGCGGCCACAACGGCAGTTCTGGCCATGGTGCCTCAGAGAAACAACTGGCCTTTGCCCGCCAGCTTTCCAAGGGCATCCAGGGCTTGGGCATCCGCCGTTTGGAAAGCCTGGCCGAAAGGATGTTTGGCAAACCTCTCGTCTCCTTGACTACGCTCGACGCTTCGGGCTTGATCGACTCGCTCAAGGCCATCAAAGAAGGTCGCATCAACCTCAACAGCGTACTGGAAGGAAACGCAGCATGAGTACCGGCCTACTTGGTTTCGAGTCGGTTCAGGAGCGGCGAGGCGGCATCGACAGTTACATCAGTCCCTCGCGGCTGAACTGTTGGTTGAGCTGCCCCCTGAAATTCCGGCTGACCTACATCGACGGCATGCGGCAGCCGACAACGCCGAGCCTCTTTCTAGGGCGTGTCGTCCACGGAGCGATGGAGACGCTCTATCGCCATCGTCAACTCGGCGTCATCCTTGGGGCCGAAGAGGTCACCCGGCGGATGCTGGAAGGCTGGGGCCAGGCCGTGGAGGAGGACGGCATGGGCTTCGACGACGTGAGCGATGAGCAGGCATTGCAGAAGCAGGCCGTCGATCTCGTCACGGCCTACATTCGGCAGATGCCTGCCGACGAGCCGAAGCCGCTGGCGGTTGAGGTGGCTGCCGAAGCGTCGCTGATTGATCCCGCAACCGGCGAGAATCTTGGCTTGCCGATGGTCGGCGTCATGGATTTGGTACTCGACGACGCGGATGGACCGCTGGTGTGCGACTTCAAGACGAGCGCACGCAGTGGTGAGCCGTTGGAGACGGCACACGAGGTCCAGCTAACGAGTTATTCGTTACTTTTCCGTCACAGCCAGGGGCAGGACGAGGGCGGGCTGGAGATTCGGAGTCTGGTGAAAACCAAGACTCCGAAGATAGAAATCCATCGCTACCCGGCCCGCACGGAAGCCCACTTCCGACGGTTGTTTGCCGTGCTGCACGAGTACATTGACGCGCTCGATGCTGGACGGTTCAACTACCGGCCCGGCTTCGGCTGCGGGATGTGCGATCATCGCAGCGGCCCGTGCCGCCAATGGGCTGGCTAGAACCAACGCTCCTCTCGCTCGTGCCGCTGCCACAGTTGTGACACGGCGTGGGCGTTTTTTTTAGGCGTCAGGAAATCAATGAGAGAACAGATCGGGCCTATCCTGGTCGAGTTTCTCCGCATCCTCTTTCACCATTACCGGTATGCCTGCTTTTTTCGCAAGGTTAATCGAAGTGCGCAAGGATGTCGCAATTTCCGCAGGTGACTTCTGGCCTATGCCATAGGTCAAAGCCTGTATGCCGTTAAACAACTGTCTCACCGAGGGATTCGGGATACCGACGTCAGCAAACGCGCCCTTCATCACCAATAGTACATCTCGAAAAGCGTCAGCATCTCCCCATGCCTTTGACTTGACAAGCTCCTTTACCTCCTGCCATTCCTGACGCGAGAACCCTCCCGGCACGGAGTCCGCCGCAAGTTGCTTCGAGGGTTCCTTGAGACTTTCCGCTTCTTTGACCAAACCGTGGTCCTCGGCACCTCGCGCCATCGCGTCAACAGACTCGGTCCGTTTCTGCTGCAAACGTGTCAGGAACGCCCGCCGGTTCTCAAAGGTAATAGTATTCTTCGGAGTGTATTGCACCGCAGCCTTATGGTCAGCAAGTGCCCTCGAAAGATCACCTTCTTTTATGTACACATTGCCTCTATTATTGTACGCGTCGGCAAATTCTGGATTGAGCTCGATGGCCTTCGTGTAGTCTGCGACGGCCTTATCGCGGTCGCCTCTATTTCCAAAGATCACCCCCCGGTCAAAGTACGCTTTGGCGACAATGGGCGAGAGCCGTATACCCTCAGTAAAGTCGGCAATACTCTTGTCGAATTCTTGTTTTTTCGCGTACACAACGCCCCGATTATGGTATGCCAGGGCGTTGTCGGGGTTCAGTCGGATGGCTTCGGTATAGTCAGAGATCGCAAGTTCAAACTTTCCCTGGCGATAATAAACGCTCCCTCTGCCCCGGAAGGCTGGCGCGTAATTATGGTCAAGACGGATAGCCTCTTCAAACTGTGCGAGAGCATTATCCAATTCGTTTCTTGCGAGAAACGTGCTACCCTTTTCGTATGCCGCGACGCTCGGCGTAAACGACAACGCGACTCGCTTGAATTCATAGGTCTCTGGTTTGCTCTTGCCTTTCGGAAGCACGCGCAGCCGAACAATCGTGCCGCTGGCACCGTGGACAAGAGATACAACGGCGGGAAGAGTCATGTCTGCTACGGGCATGATTCGTCCAGCTTCACCCTGGCCAACACCGATAATACGGTCTCCGATGGCAAGCCTAGGATGGTCGCCAGCAGGAGAACCAGGCAAGATACCCGCAATCAGCACATCGGAGCCTTGCATAGCCAGCGACGTGCCGATGCCTTGAAACAGTTTGCCCTCCGGTGTGACACTTACGTTCCGCGAGTTTGTTTTGACATCGACCGGCGAGCCAGATACCTGCGTATCATCGGCCATATCGAGTTTAGCAAGGGTCGCGGCAAAATGATCACACCTCTTACGTGGGTCAACCGTTAAGCCGGAAATCAATGCGATCACTCCGGCTACATCTCCAGCTTTTGCTAGGCGTACGGCAAGTTCGCGGTAGGCATTGGTCTTATCCTCCTCGTTGCTAATTTGTGCCGCAGCGGCCTTGGCTCTGGCAAAGTCCTTGGCTTCAGTTTGCGTAGCAGTCGCCTTAGTGGTTTCCAACGTGGCATTGGCCCCCGCGGGGTCTCTGGCTTCGATTTGCGCAGCAGCAATCTCCCGGTAGACCTGTTGCTTAACGGAATCGTCACGGATCTGCAACGCCGCAGCCTTGGCTGTCTCCGGGTTCTTGCAAGCCCCTGTCACGTCCCCTGCATTGATTTGCGCCAAGGCGATCTTAACATAGGCGTCTACCTTGTCATTGGTATCACTGATCTGAGATGCTACCGCTTTCGCCCCCGGAATGTCTCCCGCCTTCGCCTGCGCCACGGCAATCTCGCGGTAGGCACCATCTCTATAACCCTCCTTGCGGATTTGCGCTACCGTTGCTTTGGCCCCCGCAACATCTCCCGCCTTCGCCTGCGCCACGGCAATCCCGCGGTAGGCCGATGCAAGATCCTCGTCATTTTCCTTCCTGCTAGTCGCTTCCGCTGTTGTCTTCGCCCCTTCAAAATCTCCAGATTCCGCTTGTGCAAAGGCAATTTCGCGGTAGGTCGATGCAAGTTTTTCAGTGTTTGAGCTAGTTTTCTCCGCTGTTGCCTTTGCCCCGGCAAAGTCTCCAGCCTTTGCTTGTGCGATGGCAATCTCGCGGTAGGGCTCGGCCTTAGCTCGCTCGTCGCTGAAATGAGCAACCGTGGCCTTGGCTCCCGCGAAATCCTTGGCTTCGGCTTGCGCAGCAGCAATCTCGCGGTAGGCACCATCTCTATAACCCTCCTTGCGGATTTGCGCTACCGTTGCTTTGGCCCCCGCAACATCTCCCGCCTTCGCCTGCGCCACGGCAATCCCGACGTAGGCACTCGACCTGGAGTAGCTGGAATCCTCACTGACCTGCGCCGCCGTCGCCTTCGCCTCCTCAAAGTACCCAATCTTTATCTGCCCCTCGATGATCCCCCTGTACATGCGGTCGCAAGCGTCGATCCTACGTCGCTCACTAAGAAAGCCTGTCTTCTCACGAAAAGAGGTGGCTGCCGCCGTTGCCGTTTCCAGGCTATCACGAGCCCCTGCCTTGTCTCCGTCCTTGGCCTGCGCATCGGCAATGGCAATATAGACTTTAGTGCTATCTCCCTGGCTTATTCTTGCGGCTGTTGCTTTAGCCCCCGCCAAATCCCCGGCCGCGAGTTGGTGATGAACGATCGAACTGTAAGCCAAATCCTTGGAACCCTGGCTGCTAATCTGTACCGCCGTCGCCGTCGCTTCGGCAATGTCTCCGGCCTTCGCCTGCGAACTGGCAACCCGAAAGTATACGTACGACTTCTTGTAAGTGTCATGAATCCGCGCCGCTGTTGCCTTTGCCCCGGCAAAGTCTCCAGCCGTTGCTTGTGCGATGGCGATCGCAACATACGCTTCCGTTTTGTCGCTCTCTTCGGTAATCTTCGCCGTTGTCGCCTCAGCCCCGGCAATATCCCTAGCCTCGGCTTGCTTCGCGGCAATTTTGGAGTAGACCGATGCTCTGTCTTGCTCGTTATCGACCTGTGCCGCTACAGTCCTGGCCTTCTCTAACGTCTTGCGAGCACCCGAAACATCCCCGGCCCTCCGTTGTGCATCGCTGATGTCAATGCAGGCAGTTGCCTTTTCCTTTTCTTCCAAAATGGACTGCGCTTCCTTCATTGCCGCACCAAGCAGCTCTCTCGCTGCCACTCGCTGTGCGCGAGTCGAATCGTTTGTGTCTTCGACGCGAAATACCGCGGTGTCTGCACAAGTTCGGGAGACGCGCAGGCCCCGGTAGTAGCGACGGGCTCCAGTCGCGTCGAGGCCACGGCACGCCGACTGGCAGCTCCCACCAACGAAGCACCAGCACCCGCCGCGATGCACGCGGTTCGCGCCCATTGCAGGACCACTCGGATCGTCCACCGCATCAGCATCATACTTAACATACCAGTCCTGGCACCACTCCCATACGTTTCCGTGCATGTCGTACAGCCCAAAGTTGTTCGGCTTCTTTTCGCCTACAGGATGCGTCTTGCCACCCGAGTTCTCATTGTACCATGCGTACTCACCAAGTTGTTTCTCCTCGTCCCCAAAACAAAACTTGCTCGTGCTTCCCGCTCGGCAGGCATATTCCCATTGCGCCTCCGTAGGCAATACAAACTTACCCCCTTGCCCGCTTGCCTTCGTGTTCAGCTTGACAAGAAACTGCTGGCAATCGTCCCAACTAACCTGTTCCACCGGGTTTTTCGGCCCCTTGAACTTGCTTGGGTTGTTGCCCATCACCGCCTCCCACTGCTCCTGCGTCACTTCATACTTGCCAAGGTAAAACGGCTTCGTAATAGTCACCTTGTGGGCGGGCTTCTCGTTATCGTCGCCCATCGTGAAGGAACCGGCGGGAATCAGCACCATTCCCAGCTTTACGTCGTTGCCCAAGTCCACCGAAAGTTCCTTCGGCGGTTCTTGCGTCTTTCCGCCAGCACCGGCTTGCTGTGGTGCTTTCCCGGGCTCCGATGACGTACTCGTGGTTAATACTACCGCCGTTGCGGCGGTGGTGGTGGCGTTAGCGACATGGGAAGCAGAGTCGGAAGGCGTCGCCTGCTGTGGCTCGCTCGTGGTTGATGCTGCCGCTGCCGTCGCGATTGTCGTGTCAACACCCCGGCGACCAGAAAAGGCGAAGAGAGTGGTCACCAACATGATCATTACCACTGTGGAATAGCCAGTCCAAACTCGAATCCAGTTCGCGTTATAATGCGG
>Ga0194056_10000859_pt1 | contig 16669 bp, 16 predicted proteins | sample SepL4413m_MetaG_FD_155458 | JGI IMG/M metagenome (GOLD analysis project Ga0194056, IMG submission 155458) | Anoxic zone freshwater microbial communities from boreal shield lake in IISD Experimental Lakes Area, Ontario, Canada - Sep2016-L442-13m | ecosystem: Environmental > Aquatic > Freshwater... | reverse complement strand
CATAAATTAGAACTGAAGTTGGATGCTAAAGTAGCTCCTGATAATAAAGGGAGAGGGGATTTTGCGCCCAAAATAAAGCACGTAGGGGATGCCAATTATTTTTAAGGAATGCTCTGAATGGCTGGCTTCACCTCAAATAGTTGACTGGCATTCTCCAACAAGACCTTCTTCCATAATCCGATTTGGGTGGGATGAACGCCATACTCTTGAGCAACCTCGTTTACCGTTTTCTGCTCCTTCACGGCCTCTAAGGCTATCTTAGCTTTTTGTGCACCCGTCAAAATTTTTCGCTTTTTTTCACTCATTTATGTCTACCTTTTTATGGAAGACACCCTCTTAATCGGAAATTGTCAATCTAGTTGTCGCCTCGACGGTTAAATCTTACTCTGGTTTGTGTTCTGAAAAATCACCTCCTTGGTGGCATTTTTTGTTTAAGTCTTGTCTGGATTAAGATGGACTACTTGGATTTTTTGCCAATTGCGGGAACTTCCAGTCCAGCGTTGTGGATGTTTAGCACGAGCAGCCTCGTAGACCGCTTTACGGTTATCCAGAAGCTTGCCGTCCAAGCCTTCATGACGTTGCGCTGGCGTGACAAAGCGGATAGCGCTGTGGCGGTGCTCATGGTTGTACCATTTCACTAACCCTGTGACCCACTGACGCGCTTCTGTGACATCGGCGAACGGCTTTAGCGGATATGTAGGACGATATTTCAAGGTCTTAAACAACGATTCCGAGTAAGGATTGTCGTTGCTAACCGATGGCCGACTAAACGAAGGCATGACACCAAGCTGTTGCAAGGTCGCCAGCATAGTCGATCCTTTCATCGGGCTGCCGTTGTCAGAATGCAAGATAAGCTGTTCTGGCTGTATCCCTTCACGCTGACAAAGGTCGCGCAACAGGTCGCCAGCCAAGGCACTATTCTCTTCTTCATACACCTGCCAGCCCACGATCTTTCGGCTGAAAATATCAACAAATAAATAGAGATAGAAAAACTGTCCACGGATCAGTGATGGCAGATAAGTAATGTCCCAACTGTACAGCTGGTTAGGCGCTGTAGCACAGATTGCACGTGGTTTGGTACGTGTTTGAGCCGGACGTTCGCTACGTCGATGGGTCAGTTGTTTTTCCTCTCGCAGGATGCGATAGAAGGTCGACTCAGACGCCAAATAGCGACCTTGGTCAGCTAGTCGTGGCACGATCTGACTGGGCGGCAGATGGCCGAATTCATCAGAATTGGCGACTGCCAACACCTCGGCACGCTCGATTTCTGTTAGCTTGTGTGGCGGTTGATAAGCACGTAAGGGTCGTTGATCACAGCGAACAACCTCACCTGTCTGCCAGCGTTGCAAGGTGCGTTCGCTCAGGCCTAATACTTCACAGGCTTTAGCTCGGCGTGCCCCCGCTGTTACTGATTCATTTAGTAAAACAATCACTTGCTCGCGCTCTTCGTGGGTAGTCATTCGACCTCTCCCCCCAAGAGCGCCCGGAACTTTTTTTGCAGAACCAACAGCGCTGCGGCTTCTGCTAAGGCCTTGTTTTTACGCAACAGTTCACGTTCAAGGCTTTGGATTTCTTCTTTCAATGTACGCAATACCCGCGCTTCTTCACGTTTATCTACTGAGTCACCCTGGTTACAAAAATCTGTTTTCCACTGCACCAGTTGATGAATAAATACGCCTCGTTCACGACACCAAGCATTTAAGTCCTCGCCAAGTAAACCATAGCTTTGCTGTAAAGCGGCAAGACGCTCTTCCGGACTCCAATCCTCTGGCCGCTTTGATTTCTGTTGTGCAGGCTTATTGATGCCCTGTTCTTTCTGTTTCATCCAAGCCTTCAAGGTAGTTAAATGGATATTCAATTCGTCTGCTACAGACTGAATCGTTTGGTCATTGCCAAGACTGTAAACTTTTACCAGTGCTTGCTCTTTAAAGCCAGCTGAATACCTTTTATATTTTTTCATTTCTAATCTCAAATTTTATTTTTTTCTTAAAATTTGAGGCGACAACTATTGTGACGCAGGGGGTTAATCGACTGTCCGGATTTGGGGTCGACTATAGACTTCAAACCCCTTTTGTCAGCGGTGAGGACATCAGTTCCATCGCTATATCATTAAAGCAGAACCCGATCGTTATAGACATTCATTCCCCTCTTATAAATTGCGCTATGCGTATAAATAGGGATTTAGTCCCATGACGAGGTAATTGCGAAGTTCTTTTGATCAGAATGGAGCCTTGAGAATCTCTTGTCTTGCTGAAAGCAATTTTCTCCATCCAAATATTATCGACATGCGACACCATCTCCTCAAGCTTGATTGTTAGTCTCTGGATCTGAAAATTGTTATTAGAACTCATATTAGTGACTCACAATATTTAGATAAAAGGCGAATCTTGCAGAATCTCTTGCATAAACAAGGTGGGTATTCTCAATGAAACGCAAGGTGTATCGACAATCAGGACTTTTCTGCAAGAGAGGCGCAAAGGTTTTTTGGAACTCATGCAGAGACAATTCCTTGACTGAATCGTAGCTATATCCAAGAAGCCGAAGCACTTCTTCCAAGTCGGAATTGCTACTTTGGAATGAAATTTTTGTATCAGTGGCCACTACTACTGCCAATGTTTTATTTACTTTCTTATCACCGATGACGTTGAAAAGACAAGGGGGTTTTCCTGACCCCTCTTCTAGTTTACGCAACTTTGCAAGTCGCATAGTGATGATCTCTGCACCACCAGCATCTTCAAGCACTTTGTGCATTCGCTTGGCTTCGTCTAAACCTCCTGCTTTATTGATGAAATCTGAAACTCCCTTTAATTCTTTAATAGGAGCTAGCTTACTAAGTTCGTCAGTTAACTCAGCCAGATTCGATACGCCAGTCGCATTCATAAGCTTCTGAATTTTAGCTTCTTCTTCATGACGAGCATTTTCTGCTTGGATCTGGGCTGCTTGGGATAGGACATAGAGAAGTAAACCAAAGAAAAAAACCTGTACAAGGAAATCAATTAATGTGAAGAAAAAGACGTCATCAGACCGCTTCATTAACTACCTCTGGCTGCTTAGTACGGTCAATGATGGTTTGAGCAACCTGTATAAGGCTATCCGTCAAAAGTGATACTGCATGAGTAGATCGCTTAACATCAGCTTCCAAAGCCTCCGTCGATCCCGCAATAGATGATTTGATGCCGTTAGATGATTCGGAAAGGGCCTCTTGAGTCACCAAGACCGAATTTGATAGATCGTTAAATAGTTTCTGTAGGCTAAATATTGAAGTCTGAAGATTTTCCGTACCAGCAAATAACTCTTTGACACATTCAATCGTTTTAGAAGATTCAGCCGTGCTTGCGGAAAGCTGCTGTGCATGAATTGCGGCACTTCCTACGGCGTCAGAAATCTGTTTCAAGGACACCGCCATTTCTTTTCCCATATCGTCAAGCACTGCTGTTTGTGTCGGTAAAGTTGACAATTGTTGTTCAAATCTTTCAGATACATTACTAGCTCTTTCTAGTTGAACTGTAAATATTTCTGCGTTTATTGATAAGGGAGATAGGGCTGCAGTTACCTTATTAATTCCGACCGCTAATGTATCCGAGGCTAATGCTGCGCCAGTAAATTTTGCAAGTGCAGTGTCGAGCTTCTCAGAAGCGCTAGCTAGTGCATCTAGCTGTTCACCAGCTTTCTTAGTCAAAGTTCGCATGTGTTTGAAAGTGGGGCCGGTATCCTTAACGAGGATAGCTATGTCGTTCAAGCTTACAACTGCCGTACTCATTGAAACATTACACATAGCAACAGTGTCACTTGAGGTAAGGAGCGATTCTGCTGATTTAGTTAGCATTCCATCTTGGCCTACCAAATTATCAATTTGCGATGAGAATTTACGAAGCGTAATATCTAAGTTTTCCGAAGCTAAGGTAGATTGTAATGTAGCTTGAGCTCCTTCGCGGGATCTCGACGTTAACTCGTCAAGTGCTTGATTCAGTTGGGTAGTCATTTCTACTGTAGCTTTTATACTATTTGTAAGTACTTCACGCTCGACAACAAACGATGTTTCCGCAACGAGTCCTCTGATCTCAGTCAATCCATCTCGGGCCATAGCCAATGTGGTTTTCATTTCGTTTTCGAACACCTTAGCGACATCAAACATCGATTTTTCCGACGCGATTCGCGTAGCCTCAGTAACATCCGATGTTTTAGCCATAATAGTCTTTGAGAACTCAGCAAATCGTGAAGAAGCCATTTCAACATTAGTTACAAACTCCATGGAGCTCTTAATGTAACGAGCCATAATCGCTTCTGGACTAACAGTATCATCGATCATTGACATGCTGCTTAAGTCCATTCTCGCAATAATGGCATAGCCAGTAGCGAAGAGCCCCACACCGAATTGATACACTATTGTATTAATATTCCCTGCTGCCCCGCCAACTGCAATAGATATGGCGCTTATACCTAATGCGGCCACAGTTACTAGAAAACCGAAATAATAAACGCTGTCAATAGCAGATTGGCTCAAACCACCTTTTGCACGAGAACGCAAATAAAATATATGGTAGTAAGAAAGTGGTACAACACCACCAAGCATCGCGACCCAAGGAGGAAGCTTTAAATATGTTGCTCCCCCCAGAACTAGAAAAGAGATAAGGAAACAGATAAACATCGCCTGAAAGTAGCTTTTCGTCATTTTTTTAATCCTGATACTGTTGAGCCCATAGATACCCCGCCTGGGAGATAATCAAGAGACACTCCTGCTTGTGGGCCTTCGTTATTACCAAAAAACCATGTCCAAAGTTTATCGCGGCAGATGAGAGACCCTTTTGTAAGATCAAGACGTGGAATGATGTTGAGGCTCACACTTGTATTCTTAAGTTCAGGGCGTTCTAATGCTCCTCGCCTTGATTCTCGATACTGGGCAATTACATTGGCCTGTGAGTCACACTTATACAAGGAAAACTTGGAAGTATTTTCAAGCATATCTGAAAAAATGATAAGTGTATTAGACTTACCACGAAGATATTGACTGAGTGAAATATCTGTAATTACTTGAGCAATTGGTGATTCTTTGGATTCCCCAGGTGTACCTGACAAGGCTTCCCGAAGAGGTATTTCAAAATTCTTCTGAAAAAATTTACGGATTTGCTGTACGTTCTCAATAGCCCTGTTGCCATCTTCTGGTGGTCTACAAAGAGATACGAGAGGCTGTAGTGACTTTTTCGAGAATTCAGAAATAGTAAACACACTCACCAGCTCATTTATTTTAACTTTGCCGTGAATATGCATCATAGCACGGGCGGTAATCTCCTCTCTCGTCTGATTAGTGATTTGTTGACTGTAATCTAGCACTACAACAGTGTTGGCTGTAACGTCGCCAGTGCAGTTGTTAAGGCCAGGTTTTGGCTTGTTATCTAAATTTCCTTTCACCACTAAGACTATGATTAGTAAAATAACAACTGTTACAATAACCCACAAACCTTGCTTGTCTTTTGAACTAAGCATTCGGTTTCCTTAAAACTTTACGATGTATAACATGTATATCGCGATCAATGATGTCTTTAGCTGCTGCTTCAGTTTCCTTTAAAAAGGCAGCAAGAGTATGATGAAGGATATTTGCAGTATCACCATGCATAGCTTGAAGTTTCGAGTTCATCTGCTCCTGATATCTATCACGAAAAACCTTCAGTTCTTCCTGGAGTTTCTCAAGATCATCAATACATTTATAAGCGGCAGAAGAATCAACTCTAGAAGCGACGTTAGGAATATCTTTAAAGTACTCTGGTGGATCAGTTGCCCTAATTGATAAATTTGCATTGCGGTAAGCTTCCAATACCATTGCATATTCACGCTGTATTGATTGGGCTTGAATAGCAAGTGTGGACTGCACTGAATGCAGGTCCACTATGCAACGTGCTGAAAGACTTATTAGCTGAGCTGGCTCGTGGATAGCCGCCTGTATTTCGGCTCTGCGCTTATGTAGATATTCCTTTATTTTATGGCGCAATAAATCTTGTTGCTCTATTTCGTTCTGTTGAACCTCATTTACTGCTCGATCAAGCGCCCCGTGTCCTGGGTACTTGTCGTCGAATGTATAACCTTTATAAAACGCAAAACCACTAAGGACAATTCCGAACGCAAATAAAACAAAACTTGTAAGTTCAGCAAAATGCATATCGAAAAAGAATACCTTTTTTGCCTCACTCGCAGCCTGAGTAAATCCATGACGCATTTGTAAAAGATCCGTTGGATCCACAAGTAATTGATATTCTGCTCGGTACGCAGAAAAAAGCGCATTGCAGTAGACAGACAAAAGAATAAATATTACAACACATACCCAACCCATAATTTTACTATCTATTGCAGCTAAGTTTTTATACCGGAAACCATAACCTAAACCCAACGCACCAACCATGTTAACGAATGCAACCCCTAGCGCCACCATGAAACCACCAAAAAGCCCGTGAGTATTTTCATAGAAAAAGGCATTAATAATTGTTTCAACAAAAGTGAGAAAAACTATTATTGCTAAATGAAAAATACGACTTTCAGGGTAGTTCGCCTTCTCTGTGGTGATGTTGTTTTTCTGACGAAAGCTACGCCAATCGACCTGTGCTCGCATTCGTTTCTCTGTACCTACAATTATCGCGTTACGCTCTCCTGCCATATCTGCTTCGATGGTGACAAAAAGAGAACTATCTGATAATAGTTGATCTACTTTGCTTTGCAATTCGATAGCCTTATGGCGTATATCGGCTACGGATCGAATTGCGCCTGTTAGTTTCTCATCAAACAAATATTGCTCACTTGCTAGCCACTTATCTGCGGATGAATGAAGTTCAGCCTCATGTTGATCCATCCTAACTGAGTCAGTTGACGGGCGGTGTTGTGATGCCTCATCACCCCCTCTTGATCGATAGTCAACTAGCTGAGCAACAATTTCCCCTGAATAACTTGTGTAATTGGCCATTTTTTCTAAATCTGGTGGGTTTAAAGATAGCGGTAATTTTGACAGAATTCGTTAATACTATAGAGCCAGGAACTGATTAAACAATATAATAAGCGAATGCACTAAAGGCTGACTTAATTGGTGAGTGGCCCTATGTTGCTTAATCACCGAAGGTCTCTATACGAGGTCTGAGGAACAGTAAAACAGTAAAACAAGATATTCGACTTATCCTACAAACCGGATCTAAAGTCGCTACAAAAAAGACTTTACCACATCTACTATTGGGTGATTAAAATAATTCTTATATTTGCAGATTTATGATTAACAAAGTGGTATGGTTTATCTCACTTTTTATTTATTTTTAAAGGCAGTTAGCGTGCTAAGAGTCAGTCTTTATTGACTGGAGGTCTATGTCGCTAAATCAACGAAGGTCTCTATACTTCCCATAAGAACGGAAAACCGATATAGCCAATTAGCGGGTGGCCACTTACATTGCATTTTTCATCATTGGCTGGTTTACAGTTGGCCAAATTGAGCACACCTTATTAACCCTCAAATATGCTTACTTTAGCCGCTAACCCGGTTATTTGTTCCACTGCACCTTAATCCCTGTTACTGTTAGCCAACATTGCCGCTGCGGGCAACAGTCGCGCTAATTGCCAACTATTAGGCTAATCCTTTTAATCGGTTATGTAAGTAACGAATTACATGCTAGAGTTGCTTCACTGAACTGCAATGAGTAATATTTATGATTGACGCATTAATCAGCGGGAAATTAATCCGCGACCCTCAAGTAAAGACAAGCTCAAACGGCAACCCATACGTTCAGTTTTTAATGTCCGTATCAAGCCACGGCGAAGCCGATACGCAGGTTATGTCAGGCATTGGCTTTGATGAAGCCGTGGTTGATAAAATTAATTTGCTTAAAAAAGGTGATTCACTGTGCGTAGTGGGTAGTTTGAAGCAAACAGAATGGCAGGACAAAAACACGAATGAGCTTAAGCACGGGCTTTCTATCACGGCTAATCAATCGTTGAGCCTGTACGACATCAAGAAGCGCAAGCCGAAACCGGCGGCGGATAATCATGCGGCTAAAACATCTGGCCATGAACCACCGCCATTTGATGATCCCCTAGATTTTTGAAGTAGACAGGCGCTTTCAATAACGATTATTTTTCAAGATCGGCAGAACTCACGTCAGGGCGGCCTTACTTTTGGCGAAGGATTGACCTTAGTTCCCGAATAAAAACAAGAACAGGAATCAGCATGAGTAACCAGTTATCTATCTATAACTTAATTCCGCAAGAGAAACAGCAATTAGCGCTCAATGAAACCTATGTCGGTATTGATTTCGGGACATCGACGACCGTGGCTAGTATTTGTACCATGGACGGAAGTAAACAAATTAAAACCGTAGCCATTCCCTTTAAACAGACTTTAGCTGATGGCCGATTACAGACACATCATTTATTGCCCTCAGTAATTGCGTGGGTGAACAACCAGTTGCTGATTGGCAAAGGTGCTTATGAACTGAAATATAAACTCACGGAAGGTGTCAACTTATGGCATTCGTTCAAAATGGAGTTGGGAGCTGATTTAGGACCCAAGTATTTCAATTCACAACTTTGTGCCGGGCATCCGTTAGCCACTATTGAGTCACCTCGCGATGCGGCATTGGTATTTTTCAATTTTGTCAGGCAAGGCATTGAAGCCTTTGTTGAAGAGAACGGTTTGTCAACCATTATTCGTTACGCGGTGAGCATTCCGGCTGCATTTGAAGCTAATCAGCGCCGTGAGCTACTAGATGTGTTACATGAAATAGGCTTATCTAATGATCGCCATGTCTTTATCGATGAGCCCAATGCCGCATTCATTAATTATTTAGTAGAATATAACCATAACAGCTTCAAGCATTATCAGATTCCTGATAATTCACCCTTACATATTTTGGTTTTTGATTTTGGTGCGGGTACTTGTGATATTTCCCTGTTAGCCTTGGAAAACAAGGGTTCGTCCTTTACAACCAAAAATCTTTCTATTTCTAACTTCTTGCCGCTAGGTGGAAATGATATTGATAGGGCGATTGCACGCCAGATATTGCTACCCCAGGTTTTCGCGCACAATCAGCTAGATGAGGATGCCCTAAAAAAGGTGGACATAGATAAGCGTATTTTGCCGCGTTTAATGGGTATCGCCGAGCAACTGAAAATTAATATTTGCAAAAATGTTAGGGTGCAGATGCTAGGCAATCGCCTGTCTGATCTCGCTTTTAGTGATAAAACCGTCAGGATTACAGCAAATTCAGAGATAAAAACGCCTAAAATGACACTGAAACTAGGTGAGTTTTACCTATCTTACGCGGCCTTTTCTGAACTCATGCGGCCTTTTTTAGACCCATTTTCAAGTCAAGATATGTGTTCGGAAGATGGTAATATTGTCAGCATATTTTCTCCGATCAATTCCGCTTTAAATAAAGCTGACTTAACTATGGATCAGATTGATTTACAGTTAATGATTGGCGGGAGTGCGCAAAACCCTTATGTAATTGATGCACTCAGCAACCAATTTCCTGAATTAGAAATTGAAGTGCCACAGGATTTACAATCGCATGTGTCTTGTGGCGCTGCGATTTATTCCCGGTTAATTCAAGGTATGGATTTTGACATTATTCAGCCAATTACCAGTGAACCATTGCTCTATATGACGCAAGAGGGCGTTAAGGTATTAGTGCCGGCTAATACCCAGATTCCTAGTCAGTCAGTGTTGTTTGAACCCTTACGGGTCGGTACCGATCAACAAAAACTAATAGAAATCCCTATTTTTATTTCCACTAATGACAAATTACTGCATGTGATTCGAGTTACGGAACAGCAAGGAAAAGGCTTTCCAATCAATACCTCGGTGCAGCTTAATGTGCAGGTGACCGAAAATAAATTGATCAGCGTACAAGTCAATATTGACGGCATGACAGCCACTGTTGAATATTTAAATCCTTTTGCTAATCATAAATTATCTCCAAAAGAAAGCATCGTTTTAGACAAGTTTAAAAAAGCCAACATTTCGGCTCTGAATAATAATGGTCGCCCAACGATCGCTGTACTTAATGAATTGATTACAGCCTATGCCAATGCAGGGCAGCATTTAAAAGCGGCAGAGCTATTAGAAAATGTTCAACAGCTACAGCCGGACAGACAGGCATTAACCTCACTGTGTTACCACTATGCAATGGCGGGTAAAAAGAAACAATCCCAACATTGGGCTGAACAAGCCTATGTCAAAGATAAAAGCTCCACAACAGCTTATAACCTGGCTTTAGACTATAAAATCAGTAATGAAGAGCGCTACTGTCAATTAATGCTGGAGGGTTTGGCTATGAATGATAGTGATGCCTGTATTTTGCAAGGTTATGGCAGCTATCTGCTGGATAAAGACGATCCTCAAGGTGAGATTATGCTGAAAAAAGCCTTGAAGCTGTTCTTAGATGATTTGAACTCAGGGGTTATTAGCGATAGTTATTTAAACCGTCTAATTTTGTGTGCCAGACAATTAGATGCCGCCGATGCCTTAGAAAAAGCGATACAAGAACGCGATAAACGTAAACGAGGTAATAAAGCTTACGATGAAGCTAATTTGCTGCAGTCTGTGCGTATTCAATTAGAACAGTTATAACAGGAGTAAAAAATGGGATGGATGATTGCTAAAGAACAACTGGATGAAACGCAGCGTAATACAGTGATGGCAGCAGTAGCGGAGACTGGAAACTTGTTTATTCATGGACCTGCGGGCTGTGGTAAATCAGTCATTTTGATTCATATATTGCAAGATTTTTTGGATAGTCACCCAAAATCTGTTTTAGCTTTAGTTTCGTTTACTAATGCTTTGATTGAGCTTTATAAAACAGGCATTAGACCAGATTTAGCTAATCGTGTACATATCTACACAATGGAGGCATTTAAAATGAGGTCTATTGTTCAATATGATTTAATCATCATTGATGAAATACAGGATAGTGACTCTGATATTTTAAATTTGATAAAACAATCAGGTAAGCGTTTGTTGCTCGCTGGTGATTTTTATCAATCGATTTATGCAAATAAATGTGAACTAGCGGAAATTAAAGGCTTGGGAAATATGCAAGAACCGATGTTGCCAACCATTTATCGTAATACCAAGTCCATCCATGCTATTGCCAGTTATTTCGTTGATTTTCCTGAGCAGTATCGTGCTTATGAAGTCGATAAAAAACAGAATGATACCTCGGTACAAATGGCGCAATTTTCTTCAAAATTAAAAGAAGTCGACTATGTGTGGCATAAAGCGAAGCAGCTGGCTAATGCTGGGGAAAATACGGTCATTATTCTGCCTAATCAGGAAAAGGTACTCAATTTTTTCTCCGCAGTTTTCTTACTGGAAAGTCTAAATCCTTGGTCTCTGGTGCATAACCGTTATAACAAGCCGGATTATGGGGCTTTAAATAGTTATTGCCAACGGCAAAAAATCCCTGCCTGTTATTTGGGTAATGGTTACGGCTCTTTACAAAAAATATACGACGACAATTTGATTACCGTGATGACTTATCACAGTGCCAAAGGCTTGGACTTTAACACTGTCTTTTTACCGGAATTAACTGAGGATATGAAACTGTGGGGGAGCCTTGCGATTTCAAAGCGTTTATTTTTTGTGGCATTGACTCGCGCACGTAAAGACTTGTTCCTTAGCTATTATGGCCAACCACATGATTTTATCAGGCTAATCCCAGAGTTTTCTGTGGTTAAAGTTGACGATCCTGGCGTTAATCAAATTGTTCATGATGAAAATGATGACTTTGTTTTTTAAAAACAATCGGAATAAACATGAATCACTACTTTATACCGCTACCACTAGATAGCCTGTTTGCATGGTGGCGATTAGGGGAGTTGAGGTTGGCTAAATCTCAACTGTTTTCGCTGTCGGGTGATATTCCCTTAACGCATAACGACTCTGTTTTTGAAGTCTTATTAGAATATTTGCCCGCAGTCGAACATATATGCACACTGGTAATTGCTGAAATCAGTTCTGAGTCGGCTAATGTTATTAAAGAGTCAGCAGTCACTTGGTTAATATCGATGCAGTCATTAGTATTTTTCTTTAGATGCAAGACCTGAGAGTATTCATTATATTCAGCATGTTGCGTCTACTTTACCGATTCATAAGCAAAGCTTTTTAGACTTACCCCTGTCATTGCTTTGTGCTGATAGCTTGCAAAAAATCACTATTAAAAACGAAAAGACCAACCAGAGAACTCACTTTAATCTCTGGGCGGTAATCAAAGGATATTTTATGCGAACCAAAAACAACAAATTTTACTTGGCATTGACAATTGAATCATTGATTTCTTGGCAACGAGTGGGAGAAGCCATGCTTTATGAGGAGTTAGTATTAAAAGTACCTATGGCAACAGCATTACCTTTAGAGAAAACTTCCGAGTTAGAACGGCTGAAAGCGGTGTTGCCTCGCTTTGAAAATATCCGTAATTTAGTCGTCATTGAAATAGCCGCTTCTGTTTTTGAAAAGCGTAAACGTTTCCCAAAAAACACGATGATAAACTGGGTAAATCCGAGTGATAAGCTAGGTCGATCTATTGATTATGATACCATTCGAAATGTTTACCCTTTAGACGCGTCTGAGAAAAGCCATAGTTATTTACAAAGCCTAGTTCCCAGTATAGACATAAAAAAACAATCGTTTTTAAGTGGCAACCTGTCTAATAAGCTGATTCACTGGTCAGAACAACGTAATGCCCGATTAGCCGCTAAAAAAATGTTGAGCTTACTAGGTGTTACTTATTCGGGTAGTTATTTGGTAGGTGATTTATGGGACAGTGTTTTGCAGGTCATCATCATGGATGATAAACCCCAGGACACTGACGATTCAAAACTGCAATCGTTTTTGTATGCTCTATTTTTTTACAGTAGAAATTCAATGAAGAGCGAGTTTCGCAATGAAGATTTAGGCTTAATTGATGATATGGCTAAAATTTTATTAGATGCCATTTCGCGTGATGTTATTAAGGATATGGGACTGGACTATAGAGAAACACTAGAAATGTTAAAAAATAACCATAGGAACAGCCCACTTAGTTTATTGATAACAGAGCTAACTAGGCAGCATAAGCAAATACAAAATGGATTGAAAACACATTTCAAATCTGACGTTTTTATCCCCGCCTTAGTGTTTTTAAAGCTAAAGAATATGCATTTGGACCAGTTTGAGCCGGATAAATTTTACGGGTTCATCACCGAGTTACATGCCACAGGGTGTGATAATGAATCATTAGCGGTAGGGGTATCTTGGTTTGCTGCATTATATGGTTTTGTTGACTTGCAACCACTATATAACCAGTTAAAGTCAAGAGCACCTTTTTTTATCGAGTTACCAGAAGCACCGAAAGTAAAGGTAGACCTAAAAAATGATCAGCACCCCCTACAGTTGCTAGTAATGACTGACGAGCTTATCGAGCCACTAACTACAAAACCACAATCGTCAGAAGTCTCTGATATTGATAAGCGCTTTTTTATAGGTGAGGGTAAAGATGTTTGTTATGCATTTGTTAATCAAGAGCGTCAATATCACGTCAACGAAGGTAAGGGAAAACATTATAAGCTTGTGACGGAGTCTGAGCTTAGAGAAAAAATAAACGCCGTGGACGAAGGGCAGATACAAATGAAAAAAGAATCCGTAAAAAGCGTAAAATCAAAAAATATCAAAGAGTTAAAATTGAATGATTGATGCCGTAGTAGGGGGCCCGTGGCAGAAAATCCGATCGACCTTGCTGAAAAACCTATCAGCACAGCCGCCTTTGCTGTAAATGAAGAACCCGAGCAACTTCATCAAGGCAAAAGACGCTTGAAGGAAAGCTACACAAGCCACTGGGATTTGGATTATCTGCCCAGAAAAGAAGTCGATAAAATATTGGCGGAAATTCAGAACCGTAAGCCTTAAAATGGCACCCTTCATTTTTTATTTTACAGTTCCGTATGACATTTGTTAAACAAATGCGTGATAAATGTCATACATATATCGTGCAAATGCTATACGAATGTTTAACGATTAAATCATAATTGTCATGCGAGCGTTAAAATTCAAAAATATTATCCATGCTCGTAGACAAACTGCCATAATCTGTTGAATTTAATCGGTTTGTATTGCTCATTATTGTTAATAATGGGTGATAAATAGTAAGCATTTGTATGACATTTGTTAAACAAACGCATGATAAATGTCATACATATATCGCGCAAATGCTATACGAATGTTTAACGATCAAATCACAATCGTCATGCTAGCGGTAAAATTCAAAAATATTATCCATGCTCGTAGACAAACTGCCATAATCTGTTGAATTTAATCGGTTTGTATTGCTAAAATTGTTAATAATGGGTGATAAATAGTAAGCATTTGTATGACATTTGTTAAACAAATGCGTGATAAATGTCATACATTTTTTACAATTATTGATATCTGTAGGTGTAACGGCCTGCAAACATAAATCGCAGGGCCCGCAAACATCCGCATTTTCGGCCCGAATTATTTGACAATATCCGATAAATGTTAAGTATTTGTGCTGCTGTTAAGCAAATGTGCCAAATTATATTTATCTGAAAATCTATAAATCTATTCCCATAACAGCAATTATGGGAATAGATTTATGTACGATCACTACACTTTACTGGTGTAACGCTACATTTTTTGGCTATCAAGAATATCGTAAACTCTTCTATATTTACAGACTTGGCTTACTTGATGCAAACACATCAATAAACTTATCTAGTACTGAGGCTTCTTTGTAAAATCGCTTACGTGTTGTTATCAACACTTCACCTTTAGAATTGCGTCTTGGATATATCTTTACAGCTTCTATAAGCACAGGATTGTTTTCTAATGCCTCCTTTACCGCATCTACGCTTGCGTTAATATCTCTTGCTATTCCAGTCAATGTTCTTGCCTTATACTGGCCGTCATTTAAAGCTTTCATTATGTCATTGACGTCAATCTTAATTGCCTTACCGTTACTGATTAACTTATCGCTAGTAGTTACCATATAAATACTCCCGCTCTAGCATTACTGATAGGCATAAAATTTATGCTTTTGTATGAGTGATGACGACAGTTTTTAGCTTGATGAATCACATCACCAGATTTTTAATTTGTTTTGCGTACTCGTCAGTCACATCAATATCATGCACTACTGCATTTCCTGTGCTCCAGCATCGCCAAACATAGTCTCCATCATCGCTACATCCAGGCATGCCTATAAGGGTGTAAACTCGCCCGCTCTGAGTGGTAATTGTTCTTTTCTCGGGACAGAATTTTTGAACAGCTGATGTAACGCGTCCTGACCTACTCGGAACAAAGCCCACCAAATGGCGACTTTTATCGCCATCGAAAAAAATTGCCTCGCGGATAGACCACGAAACTATATTTTCGGATGGATTTATTGCTACTGATTCAACGTTCCATAAGTGAGACCGCCAGTTATTATTATTTTCTGACATTTATTTGTTCCTTTTTTAGATTGAATAGGCGCATGTGCCTATTTCATAGAGCAGTGGCTAACAAAAAAATCACTCTTATGATTTTTTCTTATTGGCTGTGTATTAAATTTTGTCGCGGTACTAGTACTAGTGATCGTTATTGTTTAAATTTTAAATTCCGTTGGCCCCTTGGGAATATACTTGTCCAGCACCTTCGGAAGCCCAATCCTTATCATCTGTGCGATTAACAGTGCGACATTGTCTATCCGTTCGGTAATAACAACCAGTGCTGTAATTCCAAGTATTTGTTCTGTTTCGTTGCTTAAAGTGGCTATCATGACGTTTACCTAATATTGTTCTGTGTCAACTCTAGATATGCGAGCTTGCCTAGATTAAAGGCTTCGATTAAAATTAAATTGATTTTTCCTCGACCTCAGATAGCAAATGGTGGGATTGATACAACCACAAAGTTTCATAAAAAACTAACAAATAATTAATGGCGCTATCGCTGCGTAAACTGTCCGAAGTATTGTAATTTTGAACATGTTAATTATCAGTGCAATTTACGGTGCGCTGTACTATTGACAATGTTTTACACTAACAGAAAAATGGCTCTTACAATTTTTTATCAATCTTATGAATCGCATCTTGCATTATCTTATCATCCGCGTGGTCAAAAAAATAAGACCTTGTTATTAGTCTATTGCCAGATAAATAGTCATCAAGTTTTTGATATTTATTTGTCGTATCTATTTCATTTATAATTTGCATTTTTATATTATAAAAATGCAATATTTTTTTTGCCTTACTAGTAAGTCCTGATTGACCGCTTAGAAAATACATATTATTTAAATTATCGTCAGAAATAATAATTCTTTCTTCCAGAGTAAATTTTTTAATACATACAATCTCAATTTTTTTATAATACGGCACGTAACCTATCAATATAGATTTATATTTTTTTGTATGTTTAAATAAAACTTTTCTAATTGACCAGTTATAAATATTAATAGCTGTAATATCTTTTGTGTAATTAGTTAATATACCCACGATTTCACCTTTTTTAAAAATTAAAGAAATTTTTTATAAATCAATACACCAATTTATTTTCACAAAAAAACTGATAAATGGGCAATGTGTCCATCAAATAATAAGTGCTTATTATAATCAAAAAACCAGTAAAATGAAACTTATAGTGCGTAATCTTTTAGTGAGTGCATCTATAGGC
>Ga0194056_10000854_pt1 | contig 16693 bp, 16 predicted proteins | sample SepL4413m_MetaG_FD_155458 | JGI IMG/M metagenome (GOLD analysis project Ga0194056, IMG submission 155458) | Anoxic zone freshwater microbial communities from boreal shield lake in IISD Experimental Lakes Area, Ontario, Canada - Sep2016-L442-13m | ecosystem: Environmental > Aquatic > Freshwater... | reverse complement strand
TATCCACCACAGCCGATGTCGACCACTTCATCCCCTGGTCCCGCTGTCATAGCGATCTGGCGCACAACTTCGTGCTGGCCCATCGGGGCTGCAATTCCGCCAAGTCTGATCATCTGGCCTTTGAGCGGCATCTGGAGTCATGGGTAAGAAGGAATAGCGACCTGGGTAAGGAGCTTGACCAACGCTTCGAGACTGCCGCCCTGCTTCATGACGTGTGCGCCTCCACCAGCATTGCAAGCTGGGCATACTCCTATGTCGAGGGGGCGCGGGGACAGGTCTGGATCACCGCCAACCAGTTCAAACACCTGGACAGCGCCTGGCGCGAGATACTCGCGTCATAGACGGATGGAGCAGGGGATGGCGGCTGGCGCCTGCCACGCGACAAGCTGAAACGCTTAAGCATTGGGAATTTCGATGATAGGGACGAAAGTCCGGCCCTCGGAGCTCATTGTCTGGAAAAGCTGTCAAAATGTTTCAAATGTAATATGTTACGATGTGACCCTGATGGCTCGCCAAACATCCAGCATCTTTCCCCAAAATCTCTGCGTGACGAGGTTGTCCGCGTGGCTAGGCAGATGACGAAACTGTAGTTTTTCTTTTCCCTCGCCCCTTCCTGTCCGCCGTAGCCTTGGCGAAGGAGGAGAGGGAGAGGGGTAACGGCCAAGCCACGGACGTTATTTGTCATAGGCCCTACCGTATACTTTTGGAAACAATGAAGGAGGTTCCGGTGAATAATGAAGAAACTTGTTTCGTTCCCCCAACTCAAAGCCGGCTACGCGTCATGCGTAACGGGCACAACATCATCCGGAGTTCGAAAATCCCAAAGCCTATAGTGGTGGTCGACACCAGGGAAAAACAACCGCTCCCTCTTTATGCAAATCATCCGAACTGGATTGGCGGGGAAGGGCGGGGGACAATGAAGACTGGCGACTACACGCTGGAAGGGATGGAGAGCCTTCTCTCTCTGGAGCGGAAGAACTTAACGGACTTGGTGGCATGTTCGATATTCTATCGCGAGCGTTTCCTGGCCGCCTGTGCCCGTCTCGCCAAGTTTCGCTGGAAGGCTATCCTAGTCGAGGCAACATATGAGGATATAAAAGGGGGATTTGAGCAGTTCGATATCCCGTCCGAGGTTCACCCGAATACTGTTTGCGGAACATTAGACGCGATTGAAGCAAAATTTGGCATCCCTATTATCTACGCTTCCAGAAATCAGGCGCTTGCGACAGAGCGTGCCGCGAGTTGGCTATCAAAGCACTTTACCTATTGGTGGCTTGAGGAGCAGGGCCTTGAGAGGGTATTAATTGACTCGGATGGCTTGTGATTTGTGCTATTTCAGATTGTCCCTTTTCATTACTTTATTTCATTTCAGAATCAACTTCTTTTTCAGCCTAGATCGTGATATGGATATCCGCAATAATTGGCGTGGTTAACGTGAAAGATGCAGCTTTATCCGGTAAGAGTTATTGATAAGGAGGGCGAAATTAATAATTGTTGGCCTGGAAATAACCACTATGAAACAGCGCCCCAAATGAAACAGTCCATGAACTACATCAGGTCAAAGCAACGGGTCGCCGACCACGGGGAGGTGTTCACCCCCGCGTGGATGGTAGAGGCGATGCTGGACTTGGTAAAGCATGAGACTTACCGGATTGACTCGCGCTTTTTGGAGCCGGCAAGTGGGAATGGCAATTTCCTCGTTCAGATTCTCCGGCGCAAACTCGCCGCCGTGGAACTCAAATATGGTAAGTCCGATTTTGAGCGCCGGCACTACGCGCTGCTCGGGTTGATGTGCATTTATGGCATAGAACTGTTACCGGACAACATTGCCGACTGCCGCGCCAACCTGCTCGAAATCTTCGCCGAGTATCTGAACCTCGCTCCGTCGGACGACCTGTATCACGCCGCGTTCTACGTTCTTTCGCAAAACCTAGTCCATGGAGACGCCCTGACGATGCGCGCTCAGGGCGACCTGCCGATCACCTTCGCCGAGTGGGGTTATCTGGGCAAAGGGCGGTTTCAGCGGCGTGACTTCCGCTTCGACAGCCTCACCCAGTCATCGGCCTACAGCGCCGACCCACTCTTCGCCCATCTCGACAAGCATGAAATCTTCACTCCCACCAACCCCGTCTACCCGCCGATGACGGTGGGTGAATTGGCCGCTGTTGTGCCGGAGGTCATCGTATGAGTAACCAAGCCAGTTTTGCCTTGCGTAGCCGAAACCCAGACGTGCTGACGTGTATTGCGAACCTCTCCAATGACGAGGTATTCACCCCGCCGGAGTTCGCCAACCGGATGCTGGACACGCTGGCTGAAGCGTGGGCCGCCAATAATGGCGGCGCGTATCTCTGGGCCAACAAAACGGTGAAGTTTCTGGACCCGTTCGCGAAATCCGGCGTGTTCCTGCGCGAGATCACCAACCGCCTCACTAAGGGGCTGGAGCAGGAGATTCCGGAACTGGAAAAGCGCGTGAATCACATCCTGACGAAACAGGTGTTCGGCATCGGCATAACTCAAATCACCAGCCTGCTCGCGCGCCGGAGCGTGTATTGCTCAAAGCACGCCACCGGCAAGCACTCCATCGCTAAATCCTTCGCCAGCGACGATGGGAACATCTGGTTCAAGCGCACGGAGCACACGTGGGGCGACACCAAGTGTGAGTTCTGCGGTGCGCCAAGAGCGATCTTGGACCGGGATGCAGAACTTGAGAATTACGCTTATGCGTTCATTCATACCGATAACATCAAGGCTCGGCTTGCCGAGATATTTGGAGGCAACATGCAATTCGACGTTATTATTGGCAATCCACCGTATCAGATGAAGGGGGGTGCTGGTGGTTCAAGCGATTCATCCATCTACCATCTCTTCGTTGAGCAAGCGAAGAATCTTGAGCCAAAGTTCTTATCGATGGTGGTGCCATCTCGTTGGCTCGCTGGCGGACGTGGACTCGACGAGTTCCGCAAGGAGATGCTCAGTTCACACAAACTCAACAGGTTGGTCGATTTCCCAGTCTCAAGCGAAGTTTTTCCGAACGTTGAAGTCAAAGGGGGCATCTGCTACTTCCTCTGGTCGGACGCGCATAGAGGCCCATGCGACGTCACCGTTGTCCGCGGTGACGAGGAGGCGACTTCTTCACGGCAACTCGACGAGTTTGACGTGTTTGTGCGGGACCCTAGATCTGTCGGCATCTTGCGCAAAGTATTGAAGGTTGGCGAGAAACCCATCACCTCAATATTGACCGCTGACACCCCCTTTGGTATCGCAACCAACTTCGACGGTTTCCATGAGAAGAAGAAGTCGGGAGATGTTGCACTCTACTACGTTCGAAGCGGCAAGCGCCAGATTGGGTTTGTTCCACGGAGAACGATCACCAAAAACGCACTCCTCATTGACAAATGGAAAGTGCTTGTCCCAGAAGCCGGATCAGACGGTGGGCAGAGAATCCCTGACTCTGTGCTTGGCAAGCCATGGCTGAGCCCGCAGCCATCTGTAGCTACTCAGTCATTCCTTGCCTTTTGGGTGGCGAATGAGGACGAAGCGCGAAGTCTGGAGTCCTATTGCTGCACCAAATTCTTCCGGCATCTCGTCTCGATACGCAAACTCACGCAGCATGCTCTTCGGTCAACGTATTCGTGGGTTCCCGTTCAAGATTGGAAGCGACAGTGGACGGATAAAGCACTTTACAAGAAATACGGGTTGACAAAAGAAGAGATTGAATACGTTGAAGCAGTGATTCGCCCGATGGTTCTCAGTGGGGTTCCTGAAGATGAGTAAGACCATCGATGAAATCCTTGCGCCCAAGCCGGAGTCCCGCCCGTGCATCTACGCCTACTCCATTGCCGACAAGGCGCACGCGGGACTCCTCAAAGTGGGCCAGACCACGCGCGACGTGAAGCAGCGCGTTGCCGAGCAACTCAAGACCGCCAACATCAAGAACTACACCATTGAGTTAGACCAGTCCGCCGAGCGCGATGACGGCACGACCTTCACCGATCACGACGTGCGCGCCGCCCTCGCTAGAAAAGGTTGCGCAAACGCGGAATTGGAATGGATGAACTGCACGCTCAAGGACGTGAAAACCGTCCTCACCGAACTACGCACCGGGCAGCGGTTCACTGGCACACACACCGAGACATTCGCCATGCGTGCCGAGCAGCGCGCCGCCGTGGAAAAGACCCACGCCTACTTCCATTCTATCTGGAAGGAGGATATGCACGCCGTACCACGCTTCCTGTGGAACGCGAAGATGCGTTTCGGCAAGACTTTCACCAGTTATCAGCTCGCTCGGAAACTCGGGGCCAAGCGCGTTCTTGTGGTCACTTTCAAACCCGCTGTGGAGGATGCGTGGCAGACTGACCTCGAATCCCATGTGGACTTCGACGGCTGGCAATACCTCTCCCGCAATTCCGACAGCGAACCGACGAAAGTCTCCGCCCAAAAGCCACTCGTCTATTTCGGCTCATTCCAGGACCTGCTGGGTCGCGACGACGTGGGCAACATCAAGCCGAAGAACACGTGGCTTCATAAAGTAAAGTGGGATTTGGTCGTGTTTGACGAATACCACTTCGGTGCGTGGCGCGATACGGCCAAGGAATTGTTCGAGGGCGAGGAAGAGGTGGTCGCCAAAAAAGAACTTAAATACGCCGCCGACTTGGCAGACGTGAACGAGGACCTCAGCGAACTCTCGGAAAAAGAGACTGAGTTCCTGCCAATCACCACCAAGGCTTACCTGTATCTCTCTGGCACGCCGTTCAAGGCGCTGGCCACGGGAGAGTTCATCGAGGAACAGATTTTCAATTGGACCTATACCGACGAGCAGCGCGCCAAGGAAAAGTTCGCGCAGAAGAACCCCGGCAAGTTGAACCCCTATGGTGCGTTGCCGCAGATGAGGCTGTTCACCTATCAGATGCCGGAAGAACTGGTTGCCATCGCGAGAGCCGGGGAGTTCGACTAGTTTGACCTCAACGCATTTTTCGAGGCATCGGGCACGGGCGTATTGGCTCAGTTCAAGCACAAAAGCGATGTGCAGAAGTGGCTGGACATCATTCGCGGCGGCTATGCGCCTAGGGCGGTGGAGCAGCTAAAGACCGGTACGCGCCCGCCGTTCCCATATTCAGACGTGCGCCTACTGCCGTATCTCCAGCACTCATTCTGGTTTCTGCCCAATGTCGCGGCCTGTCATGCAATGGCGAATCTGCTGGCCGAAAAGCAAAACCTTTTCTGGCATGACTACGATGCGCTCGTCGCCGCTGGCTCATCGGCAGGCATCGGGTTGGACGCGCTTCCGCCCGTGCGCAAATCCATTGGCAGCGGCTTCGACACCAAGACCATCACGCTCTCCTGCGGCAAGCTTACCACCGGCGTCACCGTGCCGCAGTGGTCATCCATTCTGATGCTGCGCAATCTCAAGTCGCCGGAGACCTATTTTCAGGCGGCGTTTCGCGTGCAATCGCCTTGGTCCATCAAGAATCCCAATGGCAACGACCCGAACGAGGTTGAAATCTTCAAACCGGTCTGCTTCGTGTTCGACTTCGCACCCACGCGCGCGTTGCGGCAACTGTCCGAATACGGGATCGGGCTTTCTCCGGGTGAGTCGAATCCCGAGCTCGCCGTCAAGGACCTCGTGTCGTTCCTGCCCGTGCTGGCATACGACGGCGCGAACATGACGCAGATTGATGCGGGCGGTATCCTCGACATCGCGATGGCCGGAACTTCGGCCACGCTGCTCGCGCGCAAATGGGAATCAGCCATGCTGGTAAACGTGGATAACGATACTCTTCGCCGTGTACTGGACAACCCCGAGGCGATGGCAGCCGTGGAGCGCATTGAAGGCTGGCGCTCGCTAGGCGACAACATCATCGAGACCATCATCAACAAGAGCGAGAAGGTTAAAAAACTCAAAAATAAGGCGAAGGAAAAGGACTTATCGGCAAAAGAGAAAAATCAGCTCACGGATGAGGAGAAGGAATACAAGTCCAAGCGGAAGATGGTACAGGAAAAACTCATCAAGTTCGCCACGCGCATTCCGGCGTTCATGTATTTGACCGACTTCCGGGAGAACACGCTCCAGGACGTCATTACCAAGATCGAACCCGACTTGTTTCTGACCGTGACCGGTCTGACTGTAAAGGATTTCCACCTGCTCGTGCAGCTCAAGGTATTCAACACCGAAAAGATGAATCAGGCCGTATTCGCATTCCGGCGATACGAGGATGCCTCGCTGCGCTACACGGGCATTGAGAGCCACCCAGGGTTGACCCATTACGGGCTGTACGACACCGTGGTGGCGAGGGAGTGAAGGCCGGAGACCTCGCGTAGGTAATATGTGCGGGCTGTTTCGCCGGGTGCAAACGTTCGGTCGGGTTCAGACTGTGAATTATAATTCGCCGCCCTACTGAAAGCGTTAGAGTGGAGAAGGTTTGAGCAGTGAACAAGAATTAAAAGGATAGATTATGCAGACGGTTATTCAGGTTTTATGTAAAAAGGGAAAGTCTCTTAGAGAAGTAATCACCAAAGATCAGCAGATTGAGAATGAGCCATATCGATTGAAAAGAAAGAAGTGCAAAAGTCCTAGCCGCCCTAATGGATGGACTGAAGTGAGTAGTTTGGACAGATCCCCTGGTGCTCTTAAAATTGAATGGGATGCCTCGGCCCAAACTCTTATATGTCGTGTAATAACAAAGTTGGGCAATAGCCCCAGCAGCATAGTTGGAAATTTTGTGTCATATCTTGTTGCGCGACATAGCAAACGATTTGTGACCATCATAATCTCCACGATCAGGTGAGCCGGATAAGCAGGTCATGCAAGCCAATATCGTGATAAGCTATTAACGGAAGGAGTCATTGTGAAGCTGAAGAATATGTTGGGCGAGATGGTCTATTGTGGTGAGGTGGTAGCCCCTAAGCGGACGTATGTTGTTTTTAAAAATCGGATCGGGTATGTGCTTTGCTCCCAGAAAACTTATGCAATTTGGGAGGGGGATTTCGTAATCGTCAAAGAGAAGGCCGTGGAATATCTTGCCCGGAGACTCAAGGGGCAATCTGGACTGACTTCAACAATGGTTAGAGATCGCACGCGGATCCCTCAGTTTGTAAAGGACCGCTTTGATGTATTGAATGGCTTATATGTCCTCATTGCGCTGGGACGGGCCAAGATCGATACAAGATTCCGGCAGAAAGCTACACACTTCAATGTCTACGGTTAAGGACCGAAGGTGAGGTGTGCGTGTGCCAATGCAATCCCATTATAAGGGTGAATCCCAATGAAAACGCAAAAACTCTCTCTTCGGAAAATTGTCTCCTATCTGAACAACCCTGATGAGGATGGTGGGTTTTGGCTTCCAAACATCCAGCGCCCCTTTGTGTGGTCAGAAGACCAAATCTGCCGGTTATTCGATTCAATTCTTCGGCAGTACCCCATCAGCACCTTGCTGATCTGGAAGACTAAGATGGGCGTCCGGCGGCGCAAGTTCATCGATAATTTCAAAGAAGATCACCGGCACCACCTCAGCACGTTCAAGGTGCCAGATGATGATAAGAAAAAATGCCTTGTCCTTGATGGTCAACAACGACTTCAAAGCCTTTTTATCGGGTTGCGCGGCAGTTATGACGGCAAGGAACTCTACCTCGACATCCTTAGCGGCGAACTTGCCGCTCCGGATGATGTGCGATACAAGTTCAAGTTTCTTGACCCCAAAACGGCAACTTTCCCACATATCCGCTTCAAAGAGATCGTTTTTAGTGACGACAAGCCGCGTGTTATCGCCGACATAATTGCTGCTCAAGCTGGGCGCGCCCTCAGTTCGGCGGAGGCAGATAAGGTCAAGGATCACGTAGACCTGATCCGGGAGACTTTCTTTAATGAATCAGGCATTGGCTATCAGGAACTCGACAGTATTGACCAAGCCAATCTCTATACGGAAGACGACGTAGTAGAGATCTTTATCCGGGCTAACTCAGGCGGAACCCGACTCGGTAAATCCGACCTTCTATTTTCCCTCCTGACGTCGGCTTGGGAAGAGGCCGACGATAAAATGGAGATATTGCTCGACGAGCTGAACATGCAGGGATTCGCATTTACCCGTGACTTCATCTTAAAAACTTGCCTCACCCTTCTTGACCAGGGCGCCCGATACGAGGTTGAGAAGTTTCGTAAGGCAGGTGTACGTGATGGGATAGAGGGTAAATGGGATAACATCATTGCCGCGACAAAAGATGTTGCTGATTTCGTTCAGGGCAGCACCTTCATTCGCTGTGACAAAGCGCTACCATCCTATTTGGTCCTGATTCCCCTAGTTTATCTCCGATATCATTACCCGGCTGCGTGGAAAACAAAGAAGGACGTTGAACTTTATCTGTTGCGCTCACTTCTGGCGGGGGCATTCGGAGGCACACCCGACCAACTCATTGACGACATTGTCAATAAAACGAAGGAACTCAAAGAATTCAATCTAAATGAAATGCTCGGTGTTATACGCTCGGCCGGACGAAGTCTCGAACTGACCGAGGATCGATTCTGGGCTATCGGTTATGGAAGCGAGAATATCCATCTGCTGTTTAATCTCTGGTACCGCGATTTCAACTACACGCCCGCCTTTGCAAGCAACCTGCCGCAGATTGATCATATCTTTCCTCAAAGCGAGTTGAAAAAGGTCAAGGCGGCAAATCCGAATACTGGCAAAATGAATGTCATGAAATATCGGGAAAGCGACCGGAACCAAATTGCCAACTGTATGCTTCTCACTGCTGCAGAAAACGGAGCAGGCGGAAAAACTGACACTCCTCCGGAAGAATGGTTTAAAGGTAAGGATCCGGCCTACTTAGCGAAACATCTCATACCAACCGATCCAGCATTATGGAAACTCGACCGGTTTGAAGATTTCATTGCAGAGCGAAAAAATCTCATCAAGACGAAGTTCGCCTACCTCCTTTCCATGCCGACTCCTCCCCCTAAATCGGGAGAAGGCACTAACAAAGGCGATGTTACGGTGACTACTTCTACAGTGAATGCGGCGGGCGATAAAGCACAGCCAGGAGATTCAGCCACTGGAAGTTTGATTCCAGAACGATATTTGATTCGAAAGCAGTTCTGGGCGGGATTATTGGAGAAAGCTAAACTCAATTTGCCATTATTTGCCGGAGTGTCACCGCGACAACACGGCTGGATTGGTGCCGGCGCCGGAAAAAGTGGCCTGAATTATTGTTTCTCAATACGAGAGCATGACGCACAAGTGGAACTTTATATCGACCGTGGCAAAAACACTGAAGCGGAAAATGAGTCGATTTTGAACCAGCTAAAACTGCATCAGGATATTATCCATAAGACATTCGGGGGCACACTGGAATGGCAAGGCCTTGATGAGCGCCGGGCTTGTCGTATTCGAAAGGTAATAAGCCTCGGTGGGTGGCGCGATCAAGACAAATGGCCAGAGATTTATGAAATGGCGACCGTAACGATGGCCCAATTTGAGACGGCCATAAAGCCGTTCATCGCGAAATTATTGATTTAATGCATAGAAGGTAAATCTCGCTAGGTTAGTCTATTCTTTTATGAGGCCACATTGCTGAAAAAGGGTGCTAAATTAGAAAATTACGAGATCCAATCCCTGCTGGGATCAGGCGGGTTTGGGCGGGTCTGGCACGCAAAAGACCTAACTGTTAGAGGTCGCGAAGTTGCAATCAAGGAACTTTCTGATCCCACGGAAGAACGTCTCGACGGATTCCTGAAGGAGATGGAAATTCTGGCCTCATTGAAGCACCCAAGTATTGTCACGTTCTACCATGCTTTGAACAAGGGACAGTACCTTGTCATGGAATACATCCCAGAGGGTAGTCTCCGCAAACAACTCCAAGGCGGTAAGCGATTGCCCGCTGATAAGGCGGTAACCATCTTAAGTTCTCTCTGCGCGGTTCTCACGGCAGTTCATGGACGATCCGTCGTTCACCGAGACCTAAAACCCGATAACATTTTTCTTCAGGGAAATACTGTGAGGGTTGGCGATTTTGGAATTGCCGAGATCATGCAGACAGGAAAGGATTTTCTGCAAAGTGGCACTCTGTCTTATATGTCTCCCGAATTATTCAAAAAAGACTTGGGGCCAGCAGACCATCGTACTGATCTGTATGCTGCTGGGGTCATGCTGGTTGAGTTACTAACCGGTTCTCTGCCTTTCCAAGCGTCTGACGCTGGTCAATTGATCTTTAAGATTTGTTTCGAGCCACCACCAATTCCGAAAGACATCCCACTGTGGCTTCAAGGGCTGCTCCAGAAGTGTTTGGCGAAAAGCCCTGACCTGCGTTTTCAGTCCGCCGAGGAATTAAAAAACGCATTGGATTCAAAAATTGTGCCTCAACTTTACCCTGTTGCTCTAATCAAGGCAAATCGAGCCAATGTAAGTGCCGAAAATTTACTCGGGCGGGGAAAGATCGCCAAAGCGCTATCCTGTGTGAAAGAGGGGCTGCAACATTATCCCGACCACCCACGTCTTTTGTTCACACAGGCAAGGTCTTTACTCATTCTCCGTCAACCCAAGGAAGCCTTGTCTCTTCTGCTCAGAACCCGACAACTTGATCCCGGTATTCAGTGTGAAAAAGAACTGGGAATCGCACACATTGAAAATAGGGAATACGGCAAAGCAATTTCATGTCTTACCGAGTATACCCGCCGGAGACCGGACGATTTGAAATCGTTCAGTTTGCTGATGGAAGCCCTATATCTGTCCGGATCTTACGAACAGGTGGTTGAGATTGCGGCCGCTCTTTTTACCGAGGATCGGCTTTTTTTGAACAACGGTTTGCTGGCCACCGCTTTCGCAAGTAATATTAACAAAGGGCTGGAGATATTCGCTGATGCCACCAGCCAAATGGAACGGGTCCCCGATTATATGCGTTACAACATGGCGGCTCTTGAAAAACTTCCAGAGATTGGCGATTCCAGGATAAAGGACGTCCTCTTCTTCGCAACCTTTCCGAACACGATCATGCCTAGTAAAACGCTGAGGCCAAAAATAAAACCCCTTCGCGTGGATGTACAGTCATCAGATGAACATAGCACCGCCAACCTTTTTGAAAGTGGGTTTGTCTCTGTGGGGAGATCTTCGGAATTGAATATCACAATTGCAGGCGATTCCAGTGTCTCACGATTCCATGGTCTCTTCTATTTTCGTGACGGACTCTATCACTATCGGGATTTGAAAAGCACCCTTGGCTCCTTTGTGGGTGAGCAACGGGTAAGGCATGAAATTCCCTTGATGGGCATGGAAGCGATCAGGATTGGACGTTCTCTGCTTAAGGTCTCATACTGAGATTTGTCTACGTTAGAAGCAGGCGGAGTCAGGCTGTATTATGCAAATGACGCTGATCAGAGGGATCGGGCCAACTGAAAGGAACAAGAATATGGATAAGGTCGAAAAAACGGTTAAATTCAAGGTCGAGAAGGAAACGAAGAACACTGTTAAATACAATGAGGTGCCAGCCGAAGGCCAGCCACCCATCATCGGTACACTCTATGTCCAGAAATGGTTTGCCGGGAATGCGACGGAGATCGAGGTTACAATCAGAAAGTAATAATGCCCTCGTTTAGAGTGTGTCGCCAGAATTTCCGAATGAAGAATGTAGAGCAGTCCGTTAAGAAGGTGAATGACACATGATGATACCGGATAGATTTGCGCGCACAGTCAGACTCAACATTCGCGTAGACAAAGGTCAAATCAAGTTAGCAGATGGCGGTACACTGCCGGTATTGCGGGAAGGTGCTTATGGTGAGCTCATAGTTTCTGCCGAGGCAGTTGCCGACGAGAAGGTAAGACAGGATTTAACCAGCGAGAGACGTGTACAATTCTTGCCTTCGGGTACAAAACTTTGGGCTCAGGTCAGAGCAGAGCCAATTCCAGCCTCTCTTGAAAAGTTTCGCAACGAGACGCGAATATGGCCTGGCGAACCTGGGTTGTTTGTGCCTTTCATTCTTAACAAAAGCCTTGATCTTGTTTTGCGCGGTTCAAAGTTCGCGCTTTTGGGGGATTGTCCCTGTGTTGTACCTGCTCTCAACTGCAATGCCGAGAGCGTCAACCAGGCATATACCCTGATTTCGACGGCTTTTGAGCCGACCCGTCGGTCCCATACCGGTAATGTCTTCCAAAAGGTTTTCGCCGAACGTGATAACTGGTTGCGGTCCCTGGATGAACTTCGCATGGTGTCGGAGGCAAACCCACCGCCAGAGGTGAAGCCAGTCCTTGATATATTTGGTAACGAATAACCTTGCATATGATAACGCCGGTGCGATCCAAGTTTACCAAAGCTGCCCCCCTGGCCGGTGTACTTTCAAAAGCCGATTTCCTCCGCCTATATGTGGATGAGAAGCGCACCGTTGTTCAGATTGCCGAAACGTACGGGGTTAGCCAAGATGCGGTTTTCCGGTTACGTCGGTCATATGGTATTCCGCCCCGGCGCAACAGCAGGAATTGTAGGTCAGGGAGGGGGCAATTTGGAAAGCTTGAGTTTTCATGTTCGCCAGCCGAGATGGTTCTTTTATACCGGGCCCAATCTCTCTCGATGGAAGAAATAGGGTTGAAGTTCGGGGTTTCCCGCAAAGCGGTTCATCGTTACTTCAAAAAACATCAGATTCCTGCACGTGAAAAGAAGGCTGCCCGTCGAATTGCGGTGCAGCGAAACAAACTTCCCCAGAAAAAGCACAAGATTTTAAGTGAGTATTTCCGCCATTGGTCGCCGGCTATGGCTTGGACCATGGGGGTTCTGTTTGTGCGTGGGCTGGTGACCGAAGACAACAAAAATGGGCGGAAAATCCTGACGGTAATGGAAAAAGACGTGGAATTGTTAAAGTTGATAAAGCGGAATCTAGGATCCAGTCATCCTTTGATTCAGCATTTTGGAAAACAGGGGGGGCTTGTTTCACATCGATTTGAGGTAGCCAACGTTGTCCTGGTGGAGGACCTGATTCGGCTCGGAGTATCGCAAAACCGGAATAATCGGAAACTACAGATGCCAGTCCCACCTGAATATGTGTCGTCCTTTGTGCGCGGGGTTTTCGAGGGTGGGGGTGATGTCAGTCGGATGAAGTTTGACGGTTTAGAGGGCAAAACTGATCGGGAGTCGATGGTCCTGATGATCCGGCATCGTTCTGAGACAATTCTTAACCAGATTCGCACCATGCTGGCCGAATCCGAAATACAGACCGCAGGCTTCGTAATCATAGAGCGAAACACGCTTCTGCGCAGTCTGGAGTATTACGACGACCAGTGCCACAAACTGATCCGCTTCATGTATCCCAACACCCCTGAACTTTGCCACTGGCCCACCAAACGTAGGGAGACTGCACGGTTGATCGAAGGTGGAACATGACGATTTCACTGGAACGTCTATCTGGCAGCACGGTCGTCATGAAGTCATCCCCAAAGATGGAAGCATACAAGTCGCGACAAGCCGAGCGTGCGAAACGGTTTGCTGAACGTAATAAAACTATCAGGCAAGACGTCAAGGCCGGTGTGCCATTTGACGAAATCGGGCGAAAGTATTCGATCATGCGGCAACGGGTGAAGCAAATCGCCAACGTACCATTAGAAGCCCCCAAACCCTATCAGCACAAGCGCGCCGCCGCCATTGTCCGGGAACGTCTATCGGGACTCACCTTTGCGGAAATGGCCCGGAGGCATGGAATCACAACAGAACGAGCTCGGCAGATATACATAAAAGCCATAAATCGGCGGGTTCTTCGCGCCTTGAAATTGCATGGGATTTCACACGGTGATAAACGCACGGCCGTGTCGGCGATTGTGAGGGCTCGGGGCGAGTTGTCCGATAGTCAGATCCCCACTGCGCTTGGGGTACCACGTAATCTTGTCGACGCAGTAAGGACCGAACTGGATTATCTGGTATCACGATCCTCAGGTTCGGCTGGGTCGTAAATGTGGACTTTGGTCAATCATCCACTGCCACTCACAAGTTTCGCCTTATTGCCCGGTCAGGTCTCGTATGCGAGAAAACGGCCAGTAGATTCGGGTAGCTTTTCCGATGATGTTCTTCTCCGGAACGGCGCCCCAATAACGACTATCCAGGCTATTGAGTGTGTTGTCACCTAACGCAAAGTACTCATGTTTTCCAAGAACAATCTCGTCTGAAGGTTTTAAGAGTAATGCAGGGGTTGAACCAGTTTGGTCGGCAAGTTGAAAACCGGCAAAGCCGCCTGATCCACTCGAAATCCGATCGAAGATTGCGGGGGTGGTTACCCGGTGTCCGTTAACGATCAAGTATGGCGGTTCGATTCTGATGTGTTCTCCGGGTAGTCCAGCTATGCGTTTAATGTAGAAAGTTTTTTGAGGAACCCCGGGGATATCATCTGTTCGAAAGACGATGATGTCTCCTCGTTTGGGTTTTTCGAGGATATAGGACAGTCTGTTTGCGATGATGTGGTCTCCCGCTGTAATAATACCTGACCAGAGCGTGTCTCCGGTAGAAACCTGTTCACCCGGTTGCTTCAGGGGGCTTCCGAAAACTGGCAGGAGGTGGGCCTCCGATCCAACTAAATATGTCATTTGGGCATTGTAATGAGGAATGGGTTTGGGGCCTGACAGGCTCCCACTGGATTTAGCCTTAACCTCAACATACGAATCACCAGTTAGAATCCACTGAAGAAGCCCAGTGCGCTCCGAGGTGCTGCGACCGTGGATTCCAAGGAGGGTGGGTTGCATAGCCCCGGTGGGCAATTTCAGTGGGCGAAACAGTTGTTTGATCGCGAATTGCTCGCCCGTGGCCAGGATTTCAGAAATAACAATTACTGCAATCCATCCCCAGAATCCAATGCGTCGAACTGGCCGGAATGACTGCTTAAGCATGAGAATCCACAGTATCAATCCGACTGGGAGAAGAATAAGGGCGATTACGAATGAAGTGTAACCTGGGGTTGCTAAGAACAGCATTACAAGCGCCCCGCACAAAAAAAAGCCTAGTTGCCAGGCGATTCCGGCGCGGCGATTTCCTGAAAGGAAATGGACTGACCCGTATAAGAGAAACCCAAGTAGGACGCCGACCCATCTGGGATATTGTTTTTCAGTCACCTCAACCTCGATATCCGTCATAAGCATCTCTCCTGAGGGGTACAGTAGCACGGTGGAGGGTGTGGTCAAGCAGTGACGGGTTTGATGGCTTTATGGCAGGTTAGAAACATAGGAGATCCAGTCGTCTCGCCTAAAACTCATATTTGGGCGGGGCGAAGTCTCGCCCCAGTTCCCTTATTACGGTCACACTGCTTTTCTAACTCTTTCATTACGTATCCGTTTTGAAACGGTGCGGAACTCTTCTGACTCAAGGTATGCCGCCACCTCAGAGATTCGGAATTTCCGCCTGCCCCCAAGTTCGTTCCCAGGGATCTGATACCGCCACAAACTCGTTGCGGACACCCCGAGCGCCTTCGCGCAGACTTTCAGTGTGACGAACGGCTCTGGTATTGCCGGCACTGGCAAACTGGGTGATTCACCTCGCAGTACCACCAGCGCTTTTTCTTGTAAGTCCGGTGGGGCAGTAAAGATCGCCTCGATCAGTTTCTTGACCAAATCATTATCCATGACACCTCTCCTTATTTATCCGCTACAAACCATTTGCAACGTTTAGAGCAGTCTTGCCAAGGAAAGAAGGTATTTTCAATTGATATCTGGTCGGCTGGTCTTAAGGCTCTAGGGTCACATCGTAACAAGTAACATCTTGTAAGATGCCGAACGATGTGATTGAGTGTGGAGTATGGCAAGACCTTTGAGAGTGGATATAGAGGATGGGTGGTACCACGTGACGGCGCGGGGGGATCATCGGCAGGAGATCTTTAGTGATGATCGAGATCACGGGCATTTTGTGGAACTGTTGGAGGAGATGAGTGAGCGGTACCGGGTGGGGGTGATGGCGTATGTGTGCATGGGAAACCATTGGCATGGGATCATACGGACCCCTGAGGCGAATCTGAGCCGTGCGATCCAGTGGTTGAACATCAGTTACAGCGTGTGGTTCAACAAACGGCATGGGGAAAGCGGGCATGTGTTCCAGGGGCGGTTCAAGTCGATTGTGGTGGAAGGTGAGGCGTGGGGGCTGGAGCTGAGCCAGTATGTGCATTTGAATCCGGTTCGGATAAAAGCGTTGGGGCAGGGGAAACGCCAGAGGGTCGCGGACCGGGCCGGGGTGTCGAAGCCGCCGACGGGGGAAGAAGTGAAGCGTCGGCTTGAACAGCTGAGACGATATCGGTGGAGTTCGTACCGTGCATACGCGGGGTATTGCAAAATGCCAGGGTGGGTGGATTCGGAAGTCCTCTGGGCGCGTGCTGGCGGGTCGGCGAAATACCGCAAGGCGGTGGAGGATCAGGTCCGGCAAGGGGTGGAGGAGTCGCCGTGGGATCAATTGAAGTTGGGGATTGTGCTGGGGACGGCAGAGTTTGTGGAAAAGGTACGTGTCGGGTTGAAGTCAGGTCGGGAAATGTCCGAAAAACGGGGATTACGCAAGCATCTTGGTTTTGAAGATGTGGTGGCGGTGGTGGAGCGGTTGACCGGAGAAAAGTGGGGCGCCTTTTGCGAGCGCCATGGCGACAAGCGTCGGGATCTGGTCTATAGCGCTCACCAAAATGGAGCCACCCGTGCTCATTTAAATAGAGCCACAGAGTAAGACCAGGAATCGGAAGTTTTCTTTTCCAAGTAGAACGATT
>Ga0194056_10000853_pt1 | contig 16697 bp, 15 predicted proteins | sample SepL4413m_MetaG_FD_155458 | JGI IMG/M metagenome (GOLD analysis project Ga0194056, IMG submission 155458) | Anoxic zone freshwater microbial communities from boreal shield lake in IISD Experimental Lakes Area, Ontario, Canada - Sep2016-L442-13m | ecosystem: Environmental > Aquatic > Freshwater... | reverse complement strand
CGATGTGGCGATTCCTACCACTGTCGTGGCAGGCCGTTCTCTCGATGTCGTACGTCGCTTCGCGTCACCCTCATTGGTGAACCACAGTCAACGCTCGTATCTCTGGGCCGCGTCGTACGGAATCGCGAACGGTATCGGCTTCGATGCCGAACTGCTCTACGTGTCCGCGATGCTGCACGACATCGGACTCGCGGAGGCATTCGACAACCACTCGGTTCCCTTCGAATACGCCGGTGGCAATGTGGCGTGGGTGTTCGGCGCCGGAGCGGGGTGGAGCGACGAGCGGTGCACGCGTGCATCGGAGGTGATCGTTCGACACATGTGGAAGTCGGTCGACCCCATGGTCGACCCTGAAGGGTTCCTCCTCGAGATCGCAACCTCGCTCGACATCACAGGCAAGAACCCGCAGTGGTGGTCAGCGAATCTGCGCGCAGAAGTGGTTGAGTGCTATCCCCGGCTGGCGTTGCGCGACGAGTTCACCGCATGCTTTCGCGCCGAAGCTGCTCGGAAGCCGCAGAGTTCGGCGGCTGTGTCGCTCGAGGGTGGATTGGCACAGGACCTTGCCATGAATGTTCTCGAGGACAACAGGTAGTGTCTGCGCGTCACCTCATGTCATCCACGAAGGAGTAGTTATGCCGTCCGTGATCGAGTACACAATGATCGCCCTGCCCGGCAAGTACGAAGAACTAGTGGATGCCTACGTGACATTCGCCGATCAGTTTGGAGCGGTGAACCCCACCGAAGACCTCATCCTCATCACCGGTGATGTCGAGAGCGGCATCGTGCGCGGTATCGGAATCTTTGAGTCAGGCAGCGAGGCCCACCAGGTGTACGGCGCCGATCTGTTCATCGCCTTCCGTGAACATGCGTCACACCTCATCGCGGGCGAGCCGGCACGCACCGAGCGCGAGCTCATTCACGTGTTTGTGAAGGGCTGAATCCTTTCAACTGGGTTACCGTGAGGTCGTGTCACAACCCGTCGTCTTCGTAGCGCAGTGGCTCTCGACATTTGAGATGCACGCGCCTGTATGGCGTGAGTTGCTTCGGCGAGGGGTTCGGCTTGAAATCGTCGTCACACCAGAGCGTGTGTTCGAGGATCGACGTTCCCTAGTCGGTGGCGAATACGATCACGCTTCCGCGCGAACGCTCTGGGCTCGACTGACCGACGAAGGCTTTGCGCCTTTGCCGCTGTTGCCGCCGGAGGAAGAAGCAGCGCGGCTGAGGTCCTTAGATGCCTCCTTGGTGCTTCTGCCTTCGCCTTACGACGCACTGCGGCACGCCGATCTTGCGCCCGATCGGCTCGGAATTCCCGTTCATTTCCTCAACTATGGCTTTCGGATCGAGAGCCCCGATCAAGCAACGGACAATCCGTTCTTCGATCACTGTGCAGCGATGTACATGGAGAACGAGATCGAGCGCGATTTGTTCGTCGCGGCTGGCCTCAATCCTGAGCGCCTGGTTGTCACGGGCCATCCCGTGCTCGACGTGTGGGACCAGCCGCATGAGTTGGCGCCGCGACCGCTCGTGCTGTGGTGCCCCTGGTGGGGGAGTGAGTGGGAGGACGGCTCGGCTGGGTATTCCACGTTCTTCATCGGGCGTGAGGCGATGCTGGCCGAGATCCGGCGACGACCGCACATCGACTTCGTGTTGCGACCCCACCCGCTGCTCTGGATGCAACTACTGCGCGAAGAACGTTGGACCGTCGATGATGAGCGCGAATTCCGACGCATGGTCGAGGCGATGCCCAACCTGACGATCGCAGAACCTGACTCAACCGACCACATCGCTCAATTCGGTTCGGCGTGGGCGATGGTGACCGATGGCGTTTCCTTCTTGGCCGAATTCTCCTACACCGGTAAGCCCTTGCTGCTAACCGAACTTCCGGGCAATCCGGGCTGGAATGCGGCGGGACAAGGTATTCGCGATCTTGTCGACGTTTCGGAGGTGATGACCGGACTGCCGGTCTTCCTCGACCGTGTCGAACACGGCGTTGACCCCGTCGAGGTTCGGGCGAAGCAGGACGCGGTGCGTGCCCTGTTCTTTCGGCCCACGGGTGGCGCGGCGGCTGCAGTTGCTGACCAGTTGGTGAAGGCGCGCGATGAGGAACTGCGAATGCGTGCCGAAGTGGCCACGGCGCAGCGAATCACCCCGCCGGATCGGTTGCCTGAAGAAGTGATCGAGGCCGTCAAACGTCTGAACGCAAGTGATTCGACCTCGTCCATGCGCGAGTACCAGCGACAACTTCTTCAGACAGGCGACCTCGACTGGTTGGTAACTCGGCGTCGAGCGGTGACGGTACCTTTGTCGGCGACTGTTGCGGGCGACGCGCTGATTGCGACGTATGACAGCGATGTGCCACACCTGCTCACCGGTCAGGTGAGTACTGGGTGGGCAATCGATCGGGCAGTCATTGGCGATGTGGTCTATTGGGCAAGCGGTGAGTATGCGGGAGCGCGCGCGGGGGAACTACGCGATGCGGTTGGTGCGGGACTTGCTCACCGACTGGCGACCATCGGCAGTCCCCGTGCCGACGGACCTCGAAGTGTGCGACTGGGAACGACCAGCGTGTGGAACGATCTGTGGAACCAACTACCTGCGGTGGTGAACGCCGAGAGTTTCATTGGCGAACTTGTTCGCACGGGCGAGGTGTCAATTGGGCTGCATCCCGCAGGGCGCGCGCAGTTCGATTCGCTGGGACACCTCGATCAACTCCTACCACTGCTCGCCCCCGTTGCCTCAGCTGTGATGCGACCGGTAGCACCGGTAGGAACAGTCCCCGTCGGAAGTGTGTGCCTTAGTACTGAGGCGCGACAGCGGGTGAGGAACTCGCTGGCAGCAGAACCGGTGCCGCCTGCGAGTGGGCCACGGCTGTGGCTCGGAGTGTCAGGTCACGAAGCGCCCGTCAACAGTGTCGACATGCTTGCCAGGCTGTCCGCTTCATGGCACACGGCGACGGGTGGCGACGTGGTGATCGACGCATTCACTCCTGATGAGGCTGAACGAGCGCAATGGTGGCGAGCGGCCGAAATTGAGTCGGCCGACGCTTTCCGAACTGAAGTCGGGCTAGCCATTCACGTAACTATGAGTGCGGTTCCACTACACACCACGTCCGGGCTGTCGTTGCGGTCGGCTCTTGCGTGGGCGGGCACCGCCGACTACTACGGGTGCACTCCGGGAGCGATGGTGCAGAAAGTGTCCTGGTTGTGGGATGTGCCTGGCTCGATGGTGATCGGACCGCGACAGCACCGAGAGGCGATCGCGGCGTGGTTCGCCACTCAAGTCGAAGGTGGAATCGCTGCAGTTCCGATTCCGGTCGAGGTGGTGAGCGACGGCAACCGCGCACTAGCCAACGACTCCGAGCCTTACTCCGTCACCGATATGGCATGGCTCGTACGCGCGATCATTGACCGCGCTGAAACGAGTGCGAATAGGTCGCGGCACCGACAGTGATCGAATAGTTCTCGTAGAACTCGTCGGCTCCGAGTCGTTGTGCTGCGCGATGCTCAGGATGTTCGCGCCAAGCCTTCTGGGTGTGTTCGTCGGCGAACGTCACGATGGTCACTCGCTCGCCGTCGGCGGCGATGAAAGTCTTGGCATCGACGAAGCCCGGCATCGTGCGTACCAGATCATTCATGCGCTCAGACACCTCGCGGTATGCCGGGAGTTCCTCGCTTCTTAAGCGAGAGCGAAACACCGTGATTACTTCGTTCGTCATGCGCAGATCATGCCATTTCGCAGTGCTGTGCGACTCTCCGGCGTGACTAACGGGCATCATCCGAACGGATGATGCCGAATGGCCGTTCAGCCATACCTCAAGGTCCTGCGCTTAAGCCACCTCCGATTACACCGATGAAGCGAGGGAACGGCTGGACAGCCGGCCACGACATCAAGGGGAACAACATGAACGCACGACTTCAGGCACGACGCAACGGTGAAGAGGGCTTCACGCTCATCGAGCTTCTCGTTGTCATGGTCATTATTGGCATCCTGGCGGCTATCGCAATCCCGACGTTCCTCAACCAGCGGCAGAACGGCTACCGTGCCGCTCTTAAGTCTGACCTCAAGAATGCGGCGACTGCCGTTGAGTCGGCCGCCGTTGACACCGCAGGAAACTACTCCAGCGTCACCGGACTCACCGCTGCGGCAGTCCTCCCGGCAACGCTGGGAGTGAACCTCACCACGGGCGTCACGCTCAAGGACAATGCAGTGTCGTCGACCGACTACTGCTTGCAGGCCACGCACGCGAACCTTCCCACGACCGAAATCTGGTACTTCTCGAAGAGCGGTGGCGGAAACCCCACCTCCACAAAGCCAGCTGGCTGCGCCTGATCAAGACGCACAACCAGTGAGCCCTCCGCCGAGAAAGCGGGGGGCTCACTGCTGTGTGGTGTGTTAGTCGTTGCGACAGAAGTCAAGGATGCCGGCGGGTAGGCCGGCGCTGGCATTACCGCACACAGCATTGGCTGTTTGAGCACTCCAACTGCCATTCTTCAATTGCAAGAAGAAGACGGTGGGGCCCGGGTTGACCGCGGCCGCTGCCCAGGTGATGCTCGCTTCATCAGCGCACTTGTACTTGACCATCGTTGATCCGGCCGGCAGTGCCTTCAGAATGGACTCGGTGCTGCAGTCGGCGGGAGCGGCAGTGGGCGAAGCGCTCGTTGACGAGGCTGTCTTTGCGTTGGAACCGCAGGCGCTCAGCGCCACCGTCAAGGCGGCCACGATGCCTAAGGCGATCTTCTGGTTAGTCTTCCGCACCGAAACCTCCTCAAGGGCTCATGGTCAGACTCGCACGTGCCCATCGAATCAGCACGCAAGCGCGGCGGTCACGTACCCCTTGGATTCGGCGCGCGGATCACGCCAGCGAGTAACTTGCCTCCACGATGGCCCGCACGGTAACGAATTCGGTGTCGAGATTCACGTTGACCTTGCCACGGGCGGAGCCTCCGGTATCGAAAGCCACCGAAAGCATTCCCTCAGTGCGCGGCATGCCGCCACCGACGCTGAGTAAACCGGGGTCGGCCAGACTGACGAGGTCACCTACCGATGCCTTCAGCGCGTCAGCGAAGTCATCGGCCGCGCGGCGGGCATCGGCGACTGCTTCCTTGCGCACGCGGCGGTAGGCCGGGTTGGTGTCTTCTAGGCACCACGTCACTCCGCCAAGTTCAGCGCCGGCCTCCACCAACGCTGCGGCGATATCCCCAGCCGACTGCGCGTCGACCTCGCACGTTCCGCCAATGCGGGCTTCCCAGCCCACCAGTACGTGGGTGTGCTTCTCCTCATTCCACTCGCGGACTTCGTGAACCGAAACGCGCGAGAGACGCACCGATCGAACACCGGTGGCATCGGCAACGGCCGCCCGCATGGCCGCAGCGGTCGAGTCGGCAGCATTCTGAGCGGCTGGCGCGTTCTCGTCGCGGGCAACCGCGGAGCAGCTGAGGTTGGCGTAGTCGGGTTCCACTTCTTCGGTGGCTTCGCCCCGCACGTTAAGAATCGTCATGGACGAAGGTTACGCGTCTCCTCCCAGGAAATGTTTGTTGAGCGGGAATGGAATTGTGCTTGTTGGCATTACATGTAATGTTGTAATTATTAGGAGGAAACATGAAACCCGATGAAAAAGACAACGCCCGGGGACGTGGCCCGCGCCGCGGGCCTGATGACCGGCACCGGCAAAGTGACCCGCCGCCGGCGGCACAGACCGAGGTAGAAGGCTGGCTAGCGGGACGGCTTCCGGCGCAGTGGTTTACTGCTGCGGCCGACGTCGTCATCGACCGAGACGAAATCACCGTGATCGGCCGACTCTCCCTTGATGACATTCCCGCCGGGGTCGATAGTGCGGCCGCCGAAGCGGGGCGTATCAAGCGGTTCCGTGAGGAGACTCGCGACGCTCGCATCGCGATCGCTCAGGAAGCCGAGGCACGGTACGGCCGTTCGATCGCCTGGGGTGCGGCGGCGGGGGAGAGTCAGCAACTCTTCGCCAACCTCGCGGTTCCAGCGATGACACGACTGCGTGGGGCTCTTGAGCGCGCGTTGGAGGCCGCTCGAGTGGGTTGCCGCGAGGACGCCGATCCCGACGCCTCACTCACCGACGACATCGCCCGACTGCTCGGACAGCCCTGGGACGACGAGCTCGAACCGTTCCGAATCGCTGGCGAGGGCAGCCCGGTGCGCTGGCTGCACCGGGTGGTCAGCTGAGGCGCTGCGGGTGGGCGTACACCGTGCCGCGGCCGTCGCGCGCGAACGCAACGAGGGTGATGCCGGCACGATCGGCGAGATCGACGGCGAGGGTTGAGGGTGCTGACACGGTGACGACGATCGGAATCGCTGACATCGCGGCCTTCTGAACGATCTCGAAGGAGGCACGGCTGGACACGACCAGGGCAGTGGGCATGGCCCCGTTCATCAACGACCAGCCGGTCACCTTGTCGACGGCGTTGTGGCGCCCGATGTCCTCTCGCACCGCGAGCAGGTCACCCGCGGCCGTCGCCAGGGCGGCACCGTGCAGGCCTCCCGTTCGGGCGAAGACCCGTTGGGCGTCGCGGAGCCGGTCGGTGAGGCCGAGGAGCACGCCCGTGGGCATCGTGCCCGTACGCGTCGGCAGTGCCTCCACCCGCTCGAGCACGCGGTCGAGGGACTCGCTGCCACAGATACCGCACGCGCCGGTGATGTCGGTGGTCCGCGCCAGCGACGCCAGCCGCGGCAGGGCCGAGGTGGCCAGATCGGCGGTCACGACGTTGCCGCGGGCCTCGGGCAGGAGGGAGGGGTCCGTGCAGGCACGCACGGCTGTCAGGTCGTCCGCCTGGCGAACGATGCCCTCCCCGCGCAGCCACCCCGCGGCGAGCTCGAGGTCGGCCCCGGGAGTGCGCATGGTGACCACCGAGCGCAGGGTGTGGCTGCCGTCACCCACCCGGATCTCGAGTGGCTCCTCAGCCGCCAGTTCATCGATAACTGCGGCACCGGTGTCGAGCCGCGTCCCGCGGGCGCGGCGATGTGTTGAGGCCACAGGCCCAGCGTACGGGATGGTGGAAAGGTGCGGCGCCCTTGCGGCACGATGGTCGGTCGGTGTGCCCAGACGTGGCCTGGGGCCTCACGGAGGCCGCGGCGTCAGGTGAGGTGCTGCCGAGCGACGTGGCTGCTGCGGGCTTGGACTCGGCCCAGGCGGCCCTCGGCCGGTCCTAGGTCCCAGTCCGCCACACGGCGTCTGTGATGGCCCCTAGGGACTAGGGGCGCGGCAGTTTCTTGTGCAAGGGGTTGGCCGTCACCCTCTGCTGCGTGCTCGGCCCCCCGTGCGAGGGGATGGACGTCACGACGTCAGGGCGATCGCTGGTGGCCGTGGTGGCTTCGATGAGTCGGCGTGACATCGGGTCGCCCCCGGTCGCGAGCATCGGTGAGGAGTACACCCGTCGTGCGGCCCCGCCGCACTGGGGGCAGTCGATCGTCGGAGAGGCGTCCCCCATCGGCAGGCGCACCTCGGCCATGCCGTCCTCGTCGCACAGGTACTGGTAGGTGACCACGTTCTTCCTCTCCTCGCGGGGCCGGATAGTGGCCGGCCCGCGCCTACGGTTGGGTGAGGGGGCGGCCCCTCGTGCGTGGGCGCCGCCCCCTCAGCTCAGGACTTCACATCAGGTTCCATCACCACGGGTAGGGCGCCCACACACCGTCCTTGTGGTCCGACCACTTGGACATGGGGACGTCCATCCCTCCGGACACCTTGCCGGGGCCACTGGACGACGGCGTGATGTCGATGTCGAAGATGGCCGTCGGCAGGTAGACCGTCGAGCATGCGTTCGGGATGTCCACGACACCGGACAGGCGTCCCTCAATGGGGGCCGAGCCGAGGATCATGTACGCCTGGATGGGGCTGTACCCGAACTTGGTGAGGTAGTCGATCGCGTGCATGCAGGCCCGCTGGTACGCCAGGAACGGGTCGAGGTAGCGCTGCTCGCCATCGAACGTGACCGAGGTGCCGGAGAAGGCCAGCCACTCGCTGTACTGCGGGTCGACGATGCCCGGCATGAAGATCGCGTTCTCGGACACCCCGTACTTGGACATGCCGTCCTTGATGACGTCAACACCAAGCACCATGTAGCCACCCATCTCGATGGCGCCGCAGAAGGTGATCTCACCGTCGCCCTGAGAGAAGTGCAGGTCGCCGAACGACAGGTTCGCGCCGTCGACGAACACCGGGTAGAACACCCGGCTACCCTTGGTAAAGTTCTTGATGTCCTGGTTGCCACCGTTCTCGCGCGGCGGAGCCGTGCGAGCTCCCTCGGAGGCCGCCTTGGTGTAGGCGTCGCCCGACAGCGAGCCGAGGATGGCACTGTCCGGGTTCGGAGGCAGGGCCAGCGGGGGAACGCGGTCAGGGTCGGTGGCGATGAGCGCAGTCTCACGGGCGGTCCACTTTGCCAGCAGATCGTGTGAGGGTGCTGTTCCCATGAGCCCTGGGTGCTGGATTCCGGTGTAGGAGACCCCAGGGATGTGACGCGACGTCGCCACCCCACCGCGGAAGTCCCAGATCACCTTGTAGGCGTCGGGGAACTGCTCGGTCAGGAAGCCGCCGCCGTTCTCGGTCGGGAAGACTCCGGTGTATCCCCAGCCCTGACCCGAGATGCCGTTGGGGTTGCTGTCGTCGCACGGCCCGATGTCGAGGATGTCGACGACGAGCAGGTCGCCGGGCTTGACACCCTCAACCCGGATCGGACCGGTGAGCACGTGCACTCCGGCGAGCGGAGCGTCACGTACGTCGTCGGCTGAGTCATTGTTGCGAATCGCTCCGTCGAACCACTCACGGCAGTCGGCGCGGAAGACGTCACCGGGCTTGACGGTGATGTTCGCCGGGACGTCCGGGTGCCAGCGGTTGTGGCCCACGTACTGCTGGTTGGTGAAGGACTTCGTGTCATCCATCGGGAATAGGTTCTTCGCTCCCATGGTGTATTCGGCCATGTGAAACTCCAATTCATTAGAAAGATGGAACGTGAATAGGTCAAGCGGCCAGAGTCGCCGCCGAGAAACCAGGCCTAGGCTGCAGCCGGAACTGCCGCAGGCCTGCCCATCGTGAAGAAGAGCGCGCCGAACACGACAACAGCGAACACGGCCAAGGCGATGGCCAGCGTGTTCGGGTCGAAGTCCTTGATGCGCCCAGTCAGGAGCAGGAACGCCGGGATTGCACCCGTCACCCATCCCTCAATCGCGGCGACCGCTCCGGTGTACCTGCCGAGCCCATCACGCTTGCGGGCGAGCAGGAGGAAGAACAGAAGCCACAGGTAGGCCCAGTAGAGCCAGATGACGCCGAACACCGGATCTCCACCATCGAAGCTGATGAGCGAGAACACGACGGCGCAGATGGCGACGAAGAGCGAGAACATGCCAAGCCCCGTCCCGTCGAGCCCACCCAGCAGGTTCCACGCAACGTAGAGATACGTGAATCCGAACAGGTAGAGCCCGGCGGCGCCGATGATCTTGGTCATGTCACCATCTGCATTGAAGATCAGATAGGTAGGCGTCACCACTTGGAGCAGTCCGACGAACACGTTCAGCGGTGCCGCGGACTTGGCGTCGATCCACCCCAGCAGAAATGTGCCGTTGAGGAAGAGGATCGCGCCCACGTACAAAAGACCAACTACACCCATCCGTAGTACCTCCATATCTACGAGGTCACGCACTACCTCCATAGTGCGAAATGAGCCACCCCCAGGAATTTGGGCCATTCACCTCTGCGTGAGGCGTCTGACCCTCGCCCTAATCAACCGACCACGATGGCTCGCGGGTTGGTGATCTGACTCATTGCGCACTGTCCTAGGTGCGAGAGTCCGCGTCAAGCACTTTGGCGAATTTGGTGCTACGAAAGGTAGAAAACGCCCGATAATCGCCCGGATTAATTGCGGGCAGCACGCCTGTATTACTTTATCAACCTATTTGTGAGAGCAATCTACATCGCCGGGATTTTTAGAATGACTCCGCGCGCGGCCGCGGCATAGCCCACGATGAAGGTGCTCACGGGTGCCGCCAGCCGCTCGATCCCGTGGGCCGCGTCCCGTGCCAGCGCGAGGATGGCGTCGGTGTCGATGGGCGCGCCTTGGACGCGGCGGGCGTGGCCGAACTGGCCGCCGAACTCGGTCGCGCGGCACTGGGCGAGTAGCGCTACAGCGGGATGTTGCCATGTTGGCCCCGTCGGCCGGGGGCTTCCTTGAGAATCTGAGCGAGGCGCCCGCGGGTGAGTGACGGCTCGACCACCTCGTCGACCACGCCAATCTCAACCCCGCGATCGATGCCGCCGGTGATGAGTTCGAGCTCGAAATCGAACTGCGCGCGTCGGTGCGATGCCCTTATGGGTCGAGAGTAGGGGCCACTGTCACCATGGGTAGAGCATGTATCCCGCAGCGTATTGGGTGTAGGATGCGAAGATGTTCCGTGAGTGACGCAATGGCGAGAGGGCGATGCGCGGTGACCAGCGACATCAGGGCGTCCTCAAGAGCGTGGGCCACGTACTCGAACGACGACGCGCGCCAAGTGGTCGAGGCACTGAAGTCCGAGCCCGGACCCATGCTCATCGCGCTTCAGGCACTGCAGCAGCGCTACGGCTACGTCGACCCCGACGCCGTGCCGCTGGTCGCTGGCATCCTCAACGTCTCGCGTGCCGAGGTGTATGGGGTCCTCACCTTTTATCACGACCTGCGCACCACGCCGGCACCGCGCGCGGTGGTGAGGCTCTGCGTCGCCGAGGCATGTCAGGCAGGCGGGGTCGCGCGAGCTGCGCGCTCACGCGGAGGCCGTGCTCGGGGGGCCGCTGGGCGCCACCACGGCCGACGGCATCGCGATCGAGTCGGTGTACTGCCTCGGCAACTGTGCCCTCGGGCCTGCGGCTCTAGTCGACGGACGACTGGTCGGGCGGGTCGACCCGGCCGCGCTCGACCGGGTCCTCGACTCGCTGCGTGTTGAAGAGGGCCTCTGATGACCGTCGTGCTGGTGCCGGGCGACTCTGCTGCCCGCTCCGTGGGGGCCGACGACGTGGCCGCGCTGATTGTCGCGTCGGCGGCCACGCGGGGCGATGAGGTTGACCTGGTGCGCAATGGGTCGAGGGGTCTGCTGTGGCTCGAGCCGATGGTCGAGGTCGTCACGGCTGAAGGCCGTATTGCCTACGGCCCGGTTACCGCCTCCGACGTCGACAGCCTGCTCGATGCCGGGCTGCTGCTGGGTGGCGACCACCCCCTGTGCCTAGGCCGCACCGACGACATTCCGTGGCTGGCGCGCCAAGAACGGGTTACCTTTGCTCGCGTGGGTGTGGTCGACCCCCTCGACCCGGTCGACTACGAGCGCCACGGCGGTCTTGTTGGTCTCAGGCGCGCGCTCACCCTGACCCGTGACGAGGTTGTGTCGGAGGTGTTCGCCTCGGGCCTGCGCGGACGAGGCGGCGCCGGATTCCCCGCGGGCATCAAGTGGCGCACGGTGCTCGAGGCGGACGGCGACCTCAAGTACGTCTGCTGCAATGCCGACGAGGGCGACAGCGGCACCTTTGCCGATCGGATGCTGATCGAGGGCGACCCGTTCACGCTCATCGAGGGCATGACCATCGCGGGAATCGCGGTAGGGGCGGAGGTCGGCTTCGTGTACCTGCGGTCCGAGTATCCCGATGCCATCGCAACCCTCGATGCGGCACTCATGCGCGCGCGCGAGGCCGGGTGGCTGGGGGCCGACGTGCTGGGGTCGGGCCAGGCCTTCGACATCACCGTGAGGGTGGGGGCCGGCTCGTACGTGTGCGGCGAGGAAACCGCGATGCTCGAGAGCCTCGAGGGCAAGAGGGGTATGGTGCGGCCCAAGCCCCCGGTGCCAGCGCTCAGCGGGCTGTTCGGACGGCCCACAGTGATCAATAATGTGCTCACCCTGGCCACGGTTCCGATGGTGCTGGCCGACGGCGCGGCGGCCTACCAGCAACTCGGCGTGGGCCGGTCGCGCGGCACACAGGTGTTTCAGTTGGCGGGCAATGTGGCCCGCGGCGGCATTGTCGAGACGGCATTCGGAATCACGCTCGACACGCTGGTGAACGACTTCGGCGGGGGCACTCGCTCGGGCCGGCCGGTGCGAGCGGTGCAGGTCGGTGGCCCGCTGGGTGCCTATCTGCCGCCTGACGCCCTCGACATCGGTATGGACTACGAGGAACTCGCCGCAGCAGGCGGCATGCTCGGGCACGGCGGCGTGGTGGTGTTCGACGACCGCGTCGACATGGCGCAGCAGGCTCGCTTCGCAATGGAGTTCTGCGCCGTTGAGTCGTGCGGTAAGTGCACACCCTGCCGGGTCGGCGCGGTACGCGGTGTCGAGGTAATTGATCGGGTTATTGCCGGTGTCGAGCGCGAGGCCAACCTGGTGCTGCTCGGCGATCTGTGCGATCTCATGACCGACGGCTCGCTGTGCGCCATGGGCGGCCTCACCCCACTTCCGGTGCGCAGCGCCCTCGCTCACTGGCCCCAGGACTTCGGAGGAACGACATGACGCTGCTACACGAACCCGACTTCGGTACGCCGGCCCGGACCTCGACAGAGCAGGTCACCCTCGTGGTCGACGGCACGTCGGTCACGGTGCCTGCCGGCACGTCGGTGATGCGCGCCGCCGCCGAGGCGGGGTTCGCGGTCCCCAAACTGTGCGCGACCGACAGTCTCGAGGCCTTCGGTTCGTGCCGGCTGTGCGTGGTTGAAATCGATGGAAAGCGTGGCACGCCGGCCTCGTGCACGACGCCTGCTGAGTCGGGCATGGTGGTGCACACGCAAACTCCCAAGGTCGACAAGCTGCGGCGCGGGGTGATGGAGCTTTACATCTCCGACCATCCCCTCGACTGCCTCACCTGCTCGGCCAACGGTGACTGCGAGTTGCAGGACATGGCCGGAGTGGTCGGACTACGCGAGGTGCGTTACGGCTTCGAGGGCGAGTCGCACACCCATGCCGAGAAGGATGAGAGCAACCCCTACTTCACCTTCGACTCCAGCAAGTGCATCGTGTGCTCGCGGTGCGTCCGCGCCTGCGACGAGGTGCAGGGAACCTTTGCCCTCACCATCTCCGGCCGCGGGTTTGACTCCAAGGTGACGCCCGGCGCGGGCGAGTCATTCTTCGGCAGCGATTGTGTGTCGTGCGGTGCGTGCGTGCAGGCGTGCCCCACGGCGACCCTGGAGGAGAAGTCGGTCATCAACCTCGGGATGCCCACCCGCACGGTGCTCACCACGTGTGCCTACTGCGGGGTCGGCTGCTCGTTCAAGGCGGAGTTGCGGGGCGACGAACTCGTGCGGATGGTCCCGTTCAAGGATGGCGGGGCTAACGAGGGGCACTCGTGCGTCAAGGGTCGCTTCGCGTGGGGCTATGCCACCCACCCCGACCGCGTGGTCGACCCCATGGTGCGCGAGCGCATCACCGATGAATGGCGGGTCGTCAGCTGGGACGAGGCCATCGACTTCGCCGCCACGCGGCTCAAGGCCATCCAAGCCGAGTACGGCGTCGACTCCATCGGTGGCATCACCTCGTCGCGCTGCACCAACGAGGAGGTCTACGTGGTGCAGAAGATGGTGCGCGCCGCGTTCGGCAACAACAATGTCGACACCTGTGCGCGCGTGTGCCACTCGCCCACCGGTTACGGGCTCAACCAAACCTTTGGCACCTCGGCTGGAACGCAGGACTTCAAGTCGGTTGAGTCGAGTGATGTGATTCTGCTGATCGGCGCCAACCCCACCGACGCGCACCCCGTGTTCGCGTCGCGCATGAAGCGGCGGCTGCGTCAGGGCGCCCAGCTCATCGTGCTTGACCCTCGTCGCATTGACCTCGTGCGCTCGCCCCACGTCGAGGCCGCCTTCCACCTGCCGCTTCAGCCCGGAACCAACGTGGCGGTCATCAACGCGCTGGCGCACGTGATCGTTACCGAGGGTCTGGCCAACACCGAATTCGTGGCCGAGAGGTGCGACCCTGCCGCCTACGCGACCTGGGAAGCCTTCATCCGACGTCCCGAAAACAGCCCCGAGACCGTGGCCGAAATCGCGGGCATCAGTGCCGACGACATTCGAGGGGCCGCTCGTCTCTTCGCCGGCGGGCCCAACAGCGCGATCTACTACGGGCTCGGCGTCACCGAGCACAGCCAGGGCTCGACGATGGTGATGGGCATGGCCAACCTCGCCATGGTCACCGGCAGCATCGGCCGCGAGGGAGTGGGAGTCAACCCGCTGCGCGGCCAGAACAATGTGCAGGGCTCGTGCGACATGGGATCGTTCCCGCACGAGCTGCCCGGCTACCGGCGTGTCAGCGACGATGTGGTGCGCCACCAGTTCGAAACCCTGTGGGGCCGCGAGATTCAGGCGGTGCCAGGCCTGCGCATTCCGAACATGTTCGACGCAGCCCTCGCGGGGGAGTTCCGCGCCATGTACGTGCAGGGTGAAGACATCGCGCAGTCCGACCCCAACACCACGCACGTGCACGCCGCGCTCGCCGCGCTTGACCTCGTGATCGTGCAGGACCTCTTCCTCAACGAGACCGCGTCGTTCGCCCACGTGTTCCTTCCGGGCACTAGCTTCCTTGAGAAGGACGGCACGTTCACCAATGCGGAGCGTCGAATCAATCGCGTGCGACCGGTGATGGCGTCGAGCACCGGGCGCAGCGAGTGGGAGGCCACCTGTGCCCTGTCTGAGGCGATGGGTTACCCCATGCGCTATGAGTCGGCGGCCGAGATCATGGACGAGATCGCCGCGCTGACCCCGACCTTCGCCGGTGTGTCGTTCGCGCGGCTCGACGAGGTGGGCAGCATCCAGTGGCCTTGCAACGAGGGGCATCCCGACGGAACGCCCGTCATGCACGTCGATGCGTTCGTGCGCGGGCTCGGCAACTTTGTTCAGACGCCCTTCGTGGCAACCGATGAGCGAACCACCCGCAAGTTTCCGCTGATTCTCACCACCGGGCGCATCCTGAGTCAGTACAACGTGGGGGCACAAACGCGTCGCACCGAGAACACCCGCTGGGTGAGTGAGGATGTGCTCGAGATGCACCAGGCAGATGCCGAGCCGCGTGGCATCGTCGACGGTGGTTGGGTGAATGTCACTAGTCGCGTCGGCGAGACGCAACTGCGGGTGTCAGTCACTGACCGGGTGCCTCCGGGAGTCGTCTACACCACCTTCCACTTTCCCGAGTCGGGCGCGAACGTGATTACCACCGACTACTCCGACTGGGCCACCAACTGCCCCGAGTACAAGGTCACCGCCGTTGAGGTGCGCACCTCCACGCGCGAGCACGAGCGCGCGGCGGCCGCCACGTTCGAGGGGCACGACAAGCACGCCCACCTGGCCCTGATGCTCAACCAGATCGCCGCCAACGTGCTGGGCGACAACGAGCCAGAGAAGGTTGAGCGCGTAGCCCTGCACGTGCGCTCGTTCTGGGCGCCCACGATGGTGCGCGATCTCGAGGCCGCGAGAGCAGCGGGCACCGTGACACTCTCGATGGTGGCGGCCCAGGCGCTCGACGCGGTCGCAGGCGTACTTGCGGCACCCAACCGGGTATGACCGACCCCTGGGTCGCGCTCGTACTCGCGGGGGGTGCGTCGAGGCGGCTCGGGGGAGTTGATAAGCCGCTGCTCACCGTGGGCGGCAGCACCCTGCTGGAGCGTGCGGTGACCGCGGTCGACGAGGCAGGTGCTGAGCGGGTAGTCATCGTCGGCCCGGCGCGTGCGCGCGGTGTGCGTCCCGGTGTCACCTTCGTCGAGGAATCACCCCCCGGCGCCGGCCCGGCAGCTGCGGTGGTGGCCGGGGCACTGAGTAGGGCGGCCGGAAGCACCGGGTACTGGCGCCAAGCGTCGACAGCGTGGAGCGCGTTCGGCGCAGTTGCTCGGCGATGGCACCGCGAGAGAGTTTGGCGAGGTGAGGGTGGCTCCACGAATGACTAGCCACCGTGTTGCCTGCACTGAGCGCTCGGCGCACAATTGAGGGGAGCCGCATGGCTCGCTTACCAACGACAAAGAACGTCGCTACCGAGTGGTGTGTGGCCAACATGTCGAGAACCTCGTTGGTGTACCGCTGGGACGGTCCATCATCGAAGGTGACGTAGACGATGGGGTGACCGTCGCGCGTGCGAGGCGGTTCTGGCAGGGGTTCGAGGGGGCCTGCGGGCTTGGGTGGCTCGGGTGTCACTCGAGCGTTTCCAGTTGAGGTTGAAGAGGGCGCCGGATTCGTCGAATAGGAGGGCGTCGGCGACGCAGACTCAACCGGTCGCGGGGTAGCGGAGGACCCGCAGGCAGCGAGGAGGAGAGCGGTCATCGGGATGGCCGCCCACAGCAGTCTGGGCATTCCACAAGAATAAACGACAATCGCGCGTGCCATGACACTCGGCGCGCGGATCACGCCAGCGAGTAACTTGCCTCCACGATGGCCCGCACGGTAACGAATTCGGTGTCGAGATTTACGTTGACCTTGCCGCGGGCGGAGCCTCCGGTATCGAAAGCCACCGACAGCATTCCCTCAGTGCGCGGCATGCCGCCACCGACGCTGAGCAAACCGGGGTCGGCCAGACTGACGAGGTCGCCTACCGCTGCCTTCAGCGCGTCAGCGAAGTCATCGGCCGCGCGGCGGGCATCGGCGACTGCTTCCTTGCGCACACGGCGGTAGGCCGGGTTGGTGTCTTCTAGGCACCACGTCACTCCACCAAGCTCAGCGTCGGTGGCGGCATGCCGCGCACTGAGGGAATGC
>Ga0194056_10000852_pt1 | contig 16710 bp, 17 predicted proteins | sample SepL4413m_MetaG_FD_155458 | JGI IMG/M metagenome (GOLD analysis project Ga0194056, IMG submission 155458) | Anoxic zone freshwater microbial communities from boreal shield lake in IISD Experimental Lakes Area, Ontario, Canada - Sep2016-L442-13m | ecosystem: Environmental > Aquatic > Freshwater... | reverse complement strand
TGGCGCGCCCACGGGGAATCGAACCCCGCTTACCAGGATGAAAACCTGGTGTCCTAACCGATAGACGATGGGCGCTTCATCAATACGAAGGGGCGGAATATATCAAACTTAAACCAGAGCGCAATCACAAAGGCGGAAAAAAAATGGGGCACAGATTATTTCTTCAATGTTTGCTGTCACACACACAATTATAACCCACCTTACCCCTCCGAGGAGGGGAGCCAGAATAAAGTCATTGTTTTCCATTCAGGACGGTCACCATGGCAGCATATAACAGCGGTCCAAGGAGAATGCCGACTCGATGTGACGGATGACAGGTCCCAGGCCATCGGAGCCACCCACAACCTCAACCACATCAAACCTGAAATTTACCGGCTTCTTCAATCGCTGCAGATAGCGTACGGCGGCGCGGGAAAGATGATGGCGCTTGGTGCGATCCACGGCGGCAACCGGGCGTCCGAACAACTCTGATCTCCGGGTTTTTACCTCAACAAAGACCAGCGTTTCACCCAGGCGGGCAATCAAATCAAATTCATCTCTGGCGGTTACCCGGAAACGGCGGCTCAGAATTTTATACCCCTTGGCTTCAAGGAAGGCGGCCGCCTGATTTTCGCCCCACATCCCCGTCTTCAAATGAAACGGTAATGAAAATTTCATAAAGCCACTTCCGCATCCGCCCCGTGCAAACGCATCGCTTCCCGGACCGGACGAAAGGAGCGGCGGTGCGCCGGGCACGGGCCATAATCCAGCAGCGCCTTCATGTGCAGCCGGGTACCATACCCTTTGTGCCGGGAAAACCCATATTGCGGATATTGCTGATCGAGGTCCAACATCATCCGGTCACGCGTGACCTTGGCGATAATACTGGCCGCCGCAATGGTCAAGGACCGCCCATCGCCTTGAATGATCGACAGGGAGGGACAAGGCAGGCATGGAACGGGCAATCCATCAACCAGGACGAAATCCGGCAGAGGAGTAATGGCCTCAAGGGCGCGCGCCATGGCCAGATGAGTTGCCCGCAAAATATTCAAGGAATCTATTTCAGCGACAGTGGCCATGCCCACACCGGATACGCAGGGACACGATTCGGTTAATACAGCAAAAAGGGTTTCGCGCTCACGTACCGTCAGGCGTTTTGAATCATTGACGTACTTGAGGCGCCCGTATTGTTCCGCCTCAAGATAGGATCGATCAAAAACAAGGGCGGCGGCAACCACGGGACCCGCTAACGGACCCCGCCCGGCCTCATCCACGCCGGCCAGCCTGCAAATTCCACGTCCCCATGCCTGACGTTCAAATTGAAGCAAAGGGGGCCCTTAGTCGTCAGCCTTGTTCTTCTCACGCAGCTTCGCGCTCTTACCGCTGCGGTCACGCAGGTAATATAATTTAGCGCGGCGGCTCTGACCGGAACTCTCCACCAAAAGACTGGCGATGTTCGGGGAGTGAACAGGGAAAATCCTTTCCACGCCGACACCGTGGGAAATTCGTCGCACTGTAAAAGTTTCAGTAGCAGCATGCCCATCCCGTGCAATCACAATGCCGGTGTATGCCTGAATACGCTCTTTAGCGCCTTCGCGAATTTTAACCTGCACCTTAACGGTGTCACCAATGGCAAACGGAGGAATAACATCCTTCCGCAGGTTTTCCTTGTGAATCATAGCCAATGCTTTTGCAATCATAGTTCCCTCACCTTCAACAAGTCTGGTCTCTTATCCCTCGTCCGACGCTCTGCCTGATCCCTGCGCCACCGGCCAATTTCTTCATGGTCTCCGGAGACAAGGACTTCGGGGACATCCAGTCCCCTGAACATACGCGGTCTCGTGTATTGCGGATACTCCAACAGCCCGTCCGTGAAAGACTCCTCGCACGTCGTTTCGCTATTTCCGAGCACCCCTGGCACCAATCTCACCACAGCGTCTATCACCACCGCTGCCGGCAGGACTCCATTCGTCAGAACGTAATCCCCTATCGATATTTCATCGGTCGCCAGATGGGTTCTCACCCGCTCATCCACACCTTCGTAATGCCCGCATATAAAAATCAAATGCTGTTCACGCGCCAGTTGCACCGCTTTAGCCTGATCATAGCGCACGCCTTGCGGCGTCATCAGAATCACGCGTGCCTCCGGGCTCCGAACCGACTCCACGGCTTTAAACAACGGTTCAGGCTTCATCACCATCCCCGGGCCCCCTCCAAACGGACGATCATCCGTCGTCTGGTGCCGATCCGTGGTAAATTCTCTCAAATCCACCGCATTAAACACAACAGCCCCTTTTTGGGCTGCCCGCTTGAGGATACTTTCCTCCAGAAAGCCATTCAGCATTCCGGGAAAGATGGTAATGACATCAATCCTCAACGACACAACGTCACTCATGCCTTCGGAGCGGCGGCGGCGGCGCGATGCTTCTTAATCAAGCTCTTCACCGTGTCACTGACCAAGGCCCCTTTACTGACCCAATGATCAATTCGATCCATTTTCAGGCTGAAATTGATCCCTTTTTTCTTGGGATCGTACCACCCGATTACTTCAAGGTTCTTACCGTCACGTGGGGATCTGCTGTCGGCGGCTACCACACGATAACAAATATCCTTGTTCGCACCCGTACGGGTCATTCTGATTTTAACTGACATTCATTGCCTCCTAAAAAAACGATCTCAAACCCGAAGCGGGTTCACCGACAAGACTCAAAAAGCGGCGTACTATTACACATTCTCAACGCCGGCGCAACCTCTTTTGCATGGATCCCATCCGTTTTGTCATTTCGCGGGCCTGATCAAAACGCTTGAGCAGTTCGTTAACATCCTGAACCTGGGTGCCGCTTCCCGCCGCCACACGCCGTTTACGGCTTGCATTCAGAAGCTCCGGCCGACGTCGCTCCTGGAGCGTCATGCTCCGGATAATGGCCTCGGCACGGGTGGTAAAACGGGTAAAATCCTGTCCCCCGCCCGCATCCCTGAGCTTGGCTTTAACCGCGCCCCCCATGGGCATCATATCCAGCAGGTTCTCAACCGACCCCATTTTCCGCAGCTGGGCGATCTGCCCGAGAAAATCCTCCAGATCAAGGCGGTTTTTCCTGATCTTTTTCTCCATTTCAACCATCTGGGAGAAATCCGCTGATTCCTGGGCTTTTTCAACCAGACTGAGGATATCGCCCATGCCCAGAATACGCGAGGCCATCCGCTCAGGATAGAACGGCTCCAGTTCGCCGAGACGTTCACCCACACCGGTATAGAGAATGGGGCAGCCGGTAACAATCTGAATGGAAAGCGCGGCTCCCCCGCGGGCATCCCCATCAAGCTTGGTAAGAATCAACCCCTTCAGGTCAAGGGCCTTGTGAAAGACCTCAGCGACATGCACTGACTCCTGTCCGATAGCGGCATCCACCACCAACACTGTATTGCGGCACTTGACAGTTTCTCTTAGATCCTTGAGTTCCTGGACCAGTTCATCATCAATTTGGAATCGTCCGCCGGTGTCAAACAGCACAACATCCCTGCCTGTGGCTTCGGCCTTATCCAAGGCACGACGACCCAGCGCGGGAACGGTTTCCCCGGGCTCGGGCGCCAACATATCAACCCCCACTTGCCCGGCCAACACCCTCAATTGATCAACCGCAGCCGGTCTCCGGATGTCAGCCCCCACTAACATCACATTCTTGCCGTCTTTCTTCCAAAGGGCCGCCAGTTTGGCCGATGTGGTTGTTTTACCGGAACCATGCAACCCGACCAGCATGACCGGCGCGGGCAGGGGATTCAATTCCAGTCGCCGGTTTTTAATGCCGCCCAGCAACTCAACCAGTTCATCATGCACACGTTTGATGACCTGCTGGCCGGGAGTAATGCTGTGCAGCACTTCCTCCCCGACGCACTTTTCGCCGACACGTGCAACGAAATCACGGGCCACCTCAAAGTTGACATCGGCCTCCAGCAAGGCCATCCGCACTTCCCGCATCGCATCGCGAATGTTGGGTTCTGTCAGCCGGCCATAGCCCCGCAGTTTCTTAAAAACTGACTCCAGTGAATTTGTGAGTGACTCGAACAAGATATTCTCCCCATACCGGGTCGCGTTAACGGGAAGGCTTTACGCCTTAACTTTGCCGTCAGCCACCGCACTAAACACCAACCCGCCATCTCCCCTGATCACGGAGACCTTATCTGCACCGGTGAAGTCACCCCGGAGTATGTCTTCCGCCAGGGGATCTTCAAGATATCGCTGCACGGCGCGCCGCAAGGGCCTGGCACCCATGGCTTGGTCAAACCCCTTTTCAAGCAACAATTCCTGAGCCCCGGGAGTCATCACCAAATGAATACCTTTTTGCTCCAGTCGAGACGTCACTTTCCGAATCTCAAGTTCCAGGATCCGGATCATTTCAGGCTTGTCAAATTGGCGAAAGACCACAATCTCATCAATCCTATTCAAAAACTCCGGCTTAAACACCCGCTTGACCTCATCCAGCATTCGCGCCTTCAAGGTCTCGTAACTGATATCCGAGCTCGATTCAGTAAAGCCGAGTCCCCCCTTACGGATGAAATCCGAACCGAGATTCGTCGTCAGAATGATGACGGTATTTCTGAAATCAATATTCCGTCCCGCACTATCCGTCAGGCGTCCCTCCTCCATGATCTGCAACAGCATATGCATCACGTCAGGATGCGCCTTCTCGATCTCATCAAACAAAATAACTGAATAGGGCCGCCGTCTCACTTTTTCGGTCAACTGCCCCCCCTCATCATACCCCACATATCCCGGGGGAGACCCCACCAGCCGCGAGACCGTGAACTTCTCCATATACTCCGACATGTCCAATTGAATCAGCGCGTCGGCCTCATCAAACATAAATTCGGCCAGCGTCTTGGCCAGGAGCGTTTTTCCAACACCGGTAGGCCCGAGGAACACAAACGAACCGATGGGGCGCCGTGGATCCTTGAGATCCGCCCGGGAACGTCGCAAAGCCTTGGAAATGGTGACAATGCCCTCTTTCTGACCGATGACCGTCTTTTCCAATTCCTCTTCCATGTTCAGCAACCGGGCGAGTTCCTTCCCCTCCATCTTTTTCAAAGGGACCCCGGTCCACTTGGAGATGACCGCCATCACTTCTTCCTCAGTCACCTTGACCTTTTTCTTCTTGGCGGCCTCCTGCCATTTTTTCACGCTTGCATCAAGGGCTTCGCGTTCGCTCCGCTCAAGATCCCGCAGGCGTGCGGCGTCCTCAAATTTCTGTCCTTTGATCGCCACTTCCTTCTCGATGCGTATTTTCTCAATCGCGGCTTCTTTCTTGCGAAGTTCAGGCGACCGGGTGGTGGCGGCAATCCGGGCCCTGGCCCCCGCCTCATCAATGGTATCGATGGCCTTGTCGGGGAGGTGCCGTCCGGACAAATACCTGTCGGTCAGGCGTGCCGCGGCCTCAATGGCCTCGTCCGTGATTTTAACGTTATGATGTTCCTCGTATTTGTGCCGGATTCCCTTAAGTATCCGGATGGCGTCATCCACACTCGGCTCATTCACCATCACCGTTTGAAAACGCCGCTCCAACGCCCCGTCTTTTTCAATGTATTTCCGGTATTCATTCAGCGTAGTGGCACCCACACACTGCAGTTCACCGCGCGCCAGGGCAGGCTTGATGATATTCGAGGCATCCAACGTCCCTTCCGCCGAACCCGCGCCAACGATCGTATGGATCTCGTCGACGAACATAATCACATTGCCCGTGCGCTTGATTTCCTCCATGACCGCCTTGATCCGTTCTTCAAACTGGCCCCTGTATTTTGTCCCGGCAATCATCAAGGCCAGATCCAGGGCGATCACCCGTTTATTGCGGAGGATATCAGGCACCAAACCGCTGATAATCACCTGCGCCAGCCCCTCGACAATAGCTGTTTTGCCCACCCCGGCCTCCCCCAGCAGGACGGCGTTATTCTTGGTGCGGCGGCAGAGAATCTGGATGCAGCGCTCCAATTCGGATTCACGCCCGATCATGGGATCCAAGGCGCCCTTCCGCGCAAGCTCTGTAAGATCACGGCCAAAGGCGTTCAGGGCAGGGGTCTTGGGTTTATCACCCGGCTCCTGTTTTGCCGGCTTGACCCCGGGCTCAGGCAAATCATCCCCTTCGCCGGGCTCATAATTAGGATCCAACTCCTTCATGACCTCGATACGGGTGGTATCGAGATCCACGTTCAACGCCCGGAGGACTTGCGAGGCAACCCCCTCGCCCTCCCGCAAAAGACCCAGGAGAATATGTTCGGTACCTACGTAAGTATGCTGAAGGGTTTTCGCCTCGGCATTTGCCAATTGCAGCACCTTCTTGGCACGCGGTGTAAAGGGGACATTCCCGGCAGTCTTGGTTTCGGGGCCCTGTCCCACCACTTTCTCAACCTCAAGCCGTACCGCCTCCAGGGAGATCCCCATCCGTTCCAGCACGGTGACGGCAACCCCCTGCCCAAGCGCCACAAGCCCAAGCAGCAGATGCTCGGTGCCGACATAGGAATGATTATACCGATCGGCCTCAGTCCGGGCAATTTGTATCACCTGCTTGGCGCGCGGCGTGTAATTTCCAGCATTATCCATAGGTCATTTTCCCACTAATATCGGCATTAATACGCTTAAAACGACGCATGCCGAACGGTCTCTCTCACTAGACGGGCCCGCACAAAATCACGCTCATCCGGCGGAATGAGGCGCCCTTCAGTTTTTTGCAGATGACCCGGCATCGCATATAGGACCAACCGGTTCACCTCTGCAACCTGTAAATTTTTAATTATACCAAGTTCACAACCGAAACGCAATGCGGACAACATATCCAAGGCCTCGTGCGAATTTAGCATTCTGGCATGACAGAGCACCCCGTAGGCACGGCCCACATAATCCTCAATATACGCCCCACGCTTTTCCTGGAGCCGGAGCCGGGCATTTGACTCATGTTGAGCCACCTCAGTCACAATCCGATCCAAGCGGTCAATAATAACCATTTCAGATTCACCCAATGTCATTTGATTCGAAATCTGGAACATATTTCCAGACGCTTCGGTGCCCTCCCCCTGCAAGCCACGAACCGCCAACCCTATTTTCGTCAGCCCCTTGACAATGGGGTCAATTTCATTGATCAGCCGCAATCCTGGAACGTGCAACATGGCGCTCACCCGCAGTCCTGTGCCGACATTCGTTGGGCAGGCGGTCAAATACCCCAAAGAAGACGAAAAAGCGTACTGAAGGTGCTGTTCTATCCGGGAATCAAGTTCATTGATCTCCGTCCATAACTCCTTCAACTGCAAGCCCGGCCGTAACGCCTGAAGACGAAGGTGATCCTCCTCATTAACCATCACGCTCAGGCGTTCATCCGTACGGATCACCACGCCGCTCCCTTGCGTTTTTTGGGCCAGATCATTGCTGATCAGGTGTCGCTCACGCAAAAAATCACGATCAACCGCGCTCAGCGCCGCCATATCCACCGTCAGACAGGGCGCAAGACAGCTAATCCCCTGCAGCATTTCCCATACCCGCGCCTGAATCCGCACACATTCCTCATCACCGGCCCATCCCGGGAACGCCAGGCCCTCGATATTACGCGCCAGCCGGATCCGGCTGCTAACCACAATTCCGGGGAGCCCGTCCGAAGCCAGCCAGACAGCAGGGTTATGAATTAAATCATCCAGCTGCATGGCCGCCCTCCCGGATACGATCCCTTAAGAGCGCTGCCTCCTCATACTTTTCATCGCGAATGGCCTCCGCCAACCGCCGCTGCAAATCCTGATCCAGCGCCCCTTTTTCGATATTTTTCTTACAATATTCAGGTACTTTGCCCTTATGCTGCATCCCTTTGTGCATGGCCGCCAACATAGGTCCGAGTTCCTCGGCAAAAGCCTCATAACAACGGGGACACCCCAGGCGGGCCGTCTTTTTAAAATCACAATCCCTCATATGGCAGTGCGGACAACGCGTCGTCGAAGGGGTTCCCTCGTCCTTGGCTGATTTGGCCGCCGAACCCAAACCGAATAGAATTTCAGGAATCGACATGACATTCTGCACGTTCATGCCACTTTCCTCTGCGCACCCCTCGCAAAGATGCAGTTCCCTCGACTCGCTATTCACCATCTGCGTGAGATGGATAGTAGCCTCATTTTGCTGACAACATTCACAAAGCATACAGACTCCTTGGCTATGCCCCCTTTACCGTCTCCCTCAGTGCCGGGCTGAATTAATGCTTGAAGCAGCGCTGCCCCGTAAACACCATGGCGGCACCGGCCTCATTACAAGCCTCAATGACTTCAAAGTCACGATCAGATCCGCCCGGCTGAATAACCGCAACTACCCCCTCGCGCAAGCCCACTTCGGCCCCATCCTTGAACGGGAAAAATGCGTCAGATACCATGCAGGATCCCGCCAGCCCGCCCTTTGCCGCAAAAGTCTCATCGTCGATGGCCCCGCGGCGCGAATCATCTTTCAAGTCATTGTATGGCACACTGTATCGTTCCCAGCAGATCCTGTCGGCATAATTACGAAACGCCTTGTCCCGGGCATATTGCGCCATCCCCACCCGGTCCTGGCCACCGGCCCCAATGCTGACAGTCACCCCGTTTTTCACGTAGAGGACCGAATTACTGGTAACGCCACACTCAATAAGCCAGCCAAACAGCAAGTCCCCATACTCCTGCTCCGTGGGCAGCCGGGTAATCTTATATTCTTTGCCCTTGTAAAACGCCTGGGCAGGCAGCAAGTCGGCCTTCGTTTTCGTCACGGGGATAAATGAGGTCTGCACGACAAGTCCTCCATCCATGAGTGATTTCATATCCACTACCACGCCCCCCGCATACTCTTGAAGGCGAGCCATGTTCCCGATTCGCATTACGCGCAGATTTTTCTTTTTCGCAAAAATATCCATGACCCCCGCCTCGAACTCAGGAGCAATCACCACTTCGGCATAATTCCTGGATATTAAGTCCGCCGTTTCGCGATCGACAGGCCGATTGAGCGCGATGGCTCCCCCAAACGCGGCCACTCGATCCGCGCTATTGGCTTTTCGATAGGCCTCGGCCAACGAGGAATCCCTTGCCACACCACAGGGGTTATTGTGCTTGACGATAACCGCACAAGGCTCATCCATGAGATAGCGCAGAACATTCAAGGCGTTATCCGCATCGGTGATATTCGTTTTCCCGGGATGCTTGCCGGACTGCAGAAGCTCCACATCCGAAGCCAGATAACGCCCCGCCTGCAAACACGTCACATTCCCCAATCGCAAATTCCCACCCACCAGCTTATACAGCGCCGCTTCCTGGCCTGGATTTTCGCCATAGCGCAACCCCTTCCGCACGCCGTCAATCTGCCAGGTGGTCTTTTCATAACTTAACGTCTGGCGGCCACCCACATCATCCACAAAGCTGATTTCCAGGCGGGAAGTAAAATGATCGTCCATAATGGTTTTATAGGCCGATTTAAAATCTGTCGCTGCCATGCACCCCTCACCTTTCTATAAAAAAATCACAATTACTCAATAAAGCAAGAGGCGTAAATTACAGGACTTATCGGTCGAACTCAAAGCTTTTTGACGGAAGTCTGCCGATGTGGTAATAAATAAGAAACAACTGGAGAATATTGTGAGCCTGATAGAAGAAGCCCTTCGCAAACAGCGGGAAGAAAGTGAAAAAGCGCAAAGCGGTCCCACCCCGCATCCCACTTCCAGGTTATCGCTCGAACCAACGCCACCGCCCCCGAATGCCGAAGCCGCGCAAGCGCCCGCGAGTGCCGAAGCCGCGCCAGACGGCCCGATAGCTGAAGAGCCCACCCGTCGTCCCTGGGGAATCCTGGCGGGCATCGCCGTGGCAGGATTAGCTTCCATTCTATTTATTGTCTGGCTATTGGTGTATGGACTGGGACTCTGGCGCAGCCCGCCCGATACAAGGAACGTAAAGGCTGCGGGCACCACCCCTGCGGCAGTCGTGCCGAATCAGCCAGCAAGGGGAACGAATGATCCGGCGAAATTACCAGCACCGCCCCCGCCGGCAGCCATTGCTCCAGCCGTCTCCACCCCCATATCGAACCCGCCTCCAGCGTCAGTTCCCTCACCTGTTGAACAAACGGCAAAATCCCAGCCCTCTCCCCCTGGCGCACAAACTGCGCACCCGCCCACCACTCCCGTGGCTGAGAACGTTCAACCCATTCAAAAGACGTCTCCGCCGCCTGCCAGCATCCCAAAACTCGAAATGCCTGTACTATGGCCCAAACTGACGGTCTCAGGAATCATCGGGAGCGCAAAAAGCGGACGTAGTGCGGCCATTATCAATGGGCAAATGCTCAGTCCGGGAGACACCATTGAAGGGGTAACGATTGAATCCATCGAAAAGCAGAAAGTCAAACTGCAATTCAGCGGAGAGATCAAGACTCTCTCCATGGGTGGGTCTACGGAGTAGTTTTTGCCGCAGCCGGTTGTGCTGTTTGCTTGAAAAGCCGCTCCACCGCCAGATCAAAATCCGCCGGTGGCGTCATGAAAAAATGGCATCGCCGCTCGATCAATGCCTTCGCTTTCTGGCGCAGTGCTTTATTGTACGGATTCAACACCACGACGAGCACATCACTTCCCATGAGTTCAAACGGCATTACGCCGTAGCGGATGATGAAATCACGAGGCAGAAGGCCCACAGCGGTTTCCGAGATTTCAAACAAAGAAAGCGACACGATCGGGATCCCTGAATCACGCGCTGCAAATGCCATGATCCGATCCAAACTTCTGTTTCCGCGATCATGAAGCGCATGCAGCATCGAAACCGTCACCAGGCCAGAGTTTGCAGATATCACGCCCAGATCCTGTGCCACCAGGGCATAGTCTTCCTGACTCAACTCCCCCGCCTGAAATAAAGTCCACGCAAAAGAAAGTTCCGACGCAACCTGGGCATGGCGACTTTCAGCCTCATCTTCTTTTGTCATTTCGACCGCAGCACTGGGTTCAGCAGACAAATCAAATTGCCTGGCTTGTGGCTGACCCGCATTCAGGAAGGCTTCTATTTTTGCGCCTGCCTCCCGGGCAATCGGATCGGTCGCGGAAAAACCCAAAAACCGCTCCCTTAAAAACTCGGCGGCTTCCAGGTCGTTTTCCTCAATGACAACATTAGCCAGACGCGTGAGATAATCACGGGCTCGGGATAAATCACCCACCTGCTCATAGGCATGCGACAAGGCCTCCAGAGAAACCCTGTCATTAGGAATGGTTTCTACAATCTGCTCAAATGAAGCAATTGCACTCCACACCTGACTTTCCAAGTCTGCCCTCTGCTGACTGTCATCCTTACCTGCCATATTGCACAACCTTCTTTTCTGAAAGATAGAGTATTGCTTTCTTTAAGGCGAGTTTCTATTTTACATCATCAGGTGCCGATTAGCTATTAACGGACACCGTTTTCTTAACACACAGGAGAAGAATCATGCAAATCAGACCATTTAAATCATGGTGCGCCCGTCCCGATCTAGCCTCAAAAGTAGCCGCCGTACCCTATGATGTCGTCAACACGGCGGAAGCCACCACGTTGGCCGCCGGGAATCCCTATAGTTTTCTCCATGTTTCGCGCGCCGAAATCGATATGGCGCCGGGAATCGATCCCTACAGCGATCAGGTCTATTGCAAAGGACGCGCCACCTTGAACCGATTCCAGAAGGATGGCATTCTCATTCAGGAATCCGCTCCGCAACTGTTCCTTTACCGGCAAACCATGGGTCAGCATGTTCAGCGGGGAATCGTGGCCTGCTGTTCCACGGCCGAGTACGAGCAGAAAATCATTAAAATTCACGAAAAAACACGACAGGACAAGGAAGATGACCGGACCCGCCACATTAATACCCTGAATGCCCAGACAGGCCCGGTCTTTTTGCTTTATCGCGATGACTCCACCCTGGACGAACTGGCCGCACAGACGGAAAAAACCCCCTCTCTGTTCGACTTTATTGCACCCGATGGCATCGCCCACGCCGGCTGGAAATTCTCCAATCCCGGGAAAGTGGTTGCGGCATTCAATCGTGTGCCCGGAGCCTACATTGCCGATGGACATCACCGCGCAGCGTCAGCTGTGCGTGTGGCCAGAGAACGCCGGTCCCTTCACCCGCAGCAGACCGGCGAAGAATCATACAACTGGTTCCTCGGCGTCCTTTTCCCCGCAAGCCAAATGCAGATTCTCGCCTATAATCGCCTCGTCAAAGATCTCAATGGGCTGCCCCCTGCGGCTTTCCTGGAAAGGGTCCGGAAACATTTTTCCGTCACCACCACCACAAACCCGACCCCTGCGGCTCCGGGCACCATGTGTATGCTGCTGGATCGCACATGGTACGAACTCACCTGGGTCCTTCCGCCCAATACCCCGCTAGAGGGACGGCTGGATGTCTCCATCCTTCAGGAACGCCTCCTGGCACCGGTACTGGGCATTGATGATCCCCGGACAAGTAAACGCATTGAATTTGTCGGCGGCATCCGCGGAACCGATGAACTGGATAAGCGTCTATCCACGGGCGAACATGCCGTGGCCTTCTCGATGCACCCCACCACTGTCGAACAGTTGATGGATATTGCCGATGCCGGGGGAATCATGCCGCCCAAAAGCACCTGGTTTGAGCCCAAATTGCGGGATGGTCTATTCACTCACGTACTGGCACATTGCACAAAATAACCGACCGCTTGCCATGCTGGCCACCTTATGTCGGAACTTGCAGCAAGCAAAGTTTCGACAAACGTTAGAATTTTGGATATGGTATCAGCAATGAAAAAAAAGATTCTAGTCATGGATGACGATCCTTCGATCTGCAAGATCTGCACCTTGCTGTTGAATCGTATCGGCTATGATGTAGATACCGCTCCGAGCGGGGAGGAAGCGGTGGCCATTTTCTCCAAGGCCCTCAAATCCAAAACACCATTTTTAGCCGTAATCCTCGACCTCACCGTTCAAACTGGCATGGGCGGATTGGAGGCGGTCAAAAAACTCCAGGCCTTGGATCCTTCCGTTTACGCCATCATGGCCAGCGGGTCGTCAGTTGATACGATGATCGCCTCTTATCAAGCCCTTGGCTTTAAGGCTGTACTGCCTAAACCATTCCGGCTCCAGGACATTACGGAATGCATGAAGAATATCCCCTCATCCACCCACTGATCTGACCATCGAAAAGAATTTTATTATGGGAAAACCTTCTGCCTCCAATCTAATCCGTCTCAATGCCTCATGGCCCGAGGTGGAAATCCTCATGGAAGATGACAACTTCCTGGCCATCAACAAGCCGGCCGGACTGCTCATAGCAGCCGACCGGCTTGATAAAACCCGCGAAAACCTTCTAAGCCTTATCCATGCGGGCATTCATCTGCAACGTCCCTGGGCCAAAACGCGTGGCTTGAACTATCTGGCCAATGTGCACCGGCTTGATCAGGGAACCAGTGGCATTGCCCTTTTCGCCCGGAATAAGTTGGCTCTTTCTAATCTTGTCCGGCAATTTCATCTGCAAAAAGCCCATCATTCATATGTGGCACTCATTCAGGGAACGCTCGCTGAACCTGAGATGGAGATTTCCCTGCCTCTGGCCCAAAGCCTGGTGGATCCGGGAATTACCGTCGTGGATCATCACCGTGGCAAACCCACCGTCACCCGCGTCACACAACTTGAATCATTCCGCGGCTATTCCCTGATTAAAGCTGAAACGGATACGGAAATCCCTCATCAAATCCAGGTGCATCTCAGAGAAGTCGGGTGCCCCCTGGTGGCGGATCATGATTACGGTACCGGGTTTCCGCTGCTGTTGTCGGAATTGAAAAAACATTACCGCATGAAGCGCGAGGGCGAACATCCCTTAATGGCACGCCCCGCCTTGCATGCCGAACGGCTTGAACTCCTGCACCCGCTGACCGGCAACCCGCTGATGATCGAGGCCGCCTGGTCAAAAGACCTCACGGTATCGGTCAAATACCTGCGCAAATTCGCAGCCCATTAAGTATTACTGCCGGTAGTCATGGGGATTTACCCCAAGGTGCTTGATGCGGTAATTAATCACCCGTTGCGTCGTTTGCAAGTGACGGGCCACCGCGGCAGCGATTCCCCGGTGACGCTTCAAGGCATCTACAATGATTTCACGCTCAAACGACTCAACCATCGTCTGAAGACTTGCCCCTGATTCCGGCACTAACGCCGTATTGGTCGCCTCACTCGTCTGTAAGGTCGGCGGCAGGGAATAGCCGTGAATCACATCGTCAACCGAAGTCAACACCGCCCGCTCGATACAGTTCTCCAATTCCCGCACATTTCCCGGCCAATGATAGGCCATGATCATGTTTATGGCAGGGGTGGAAACCCTCTTCACCTTCTTCCCATAGGCCTCATTATATTTCTGCAGGAAATGATCGACGAGAAGCAGAATATCGGAACGCCGCTCGCGCAGCGGGGGCAGGTGAATGGGAAATACATTGAGTCGATAGTAAAGATCTTCACGGAAACGGCCCGACCGGATGGCATCTTCAAGGTTTCGACTCGTCGCGGCGATCACACGGACACTTACATTGATCGGCACATTCCCACCCACCCGTTCAAAAGAACGTTCCTGCAAAACCCGCAACAAACGCACCTGCACGGCAGGGGTAATATCTCCGATTTCGTCCAAAAACAACGTGCCGCCATTCGCCAGTTCAAACCGCCCTTTTCGTAACTGGGCAGCACCGGTAAAAGAGCCTTTTTCATGTCCGAACAGTTCACTTTCGATCAAATTCTCGGGCAGAGCCGCGCAATTCACGCTGATAAACGGATTGTTTCGTCGCGAACTGCCAAAATGGATGGCACGAGCAACCAATTCCTTGCCCGTTCCGGTCTCACCACGGATCAGCACCGTGGCCTGACTGTCGGCCACCTGGGCAATCTGGTCATACATTGCCCGCATTTCCTTCGAGTTTCCCACCAAATTATGAGGCTGATACTTGTCACCCAATTGCCGTCGCAGGCGCTCATTTTCAGCTTTAAGGCTTTCTTGTTCGACAATCTGCTCCCGGATACTGGCAACCGCTTCCGCCAAAAGATTTGAAACCAGCCTCAGGAACTCAAGATCCTTTTCCAACTTGGCCTTTTCGGCCGCAGGGCGGTCAATACTGATGGTGCCAATGACCTGTCGATGATGAATGATGGGCACACAAATAAAGGCCGCCGCCCCCCCTTTTCTGGTTCTGGTACGATTCAGAAAACGCGCATCCTGACTGATATCGGGAACAATCTCCGGCTTTCCACTTTTGGCCACGGTCCCGGTAATCCCCTCGCCCAACCGGTATTGCCCCCGCTTATGTTCTTCAGCCGTCATGCCCCGGGCGGCTTCAATCACAAAAACATCGGTGTCCGGCCGCCGCAACGTCAGGGTGCCAAACGAAAACCCCATGTCTTTCTCAAGAATATCGAACACTTCCTGCAAAAGCGCTGAAATGTCACGCCGATGAGCCAATGCCTGAGATATCCGGTAAAGGACACTTAATTCAATGATTTCCCGTTTTTCCATGATTGGTTCCCCGTTAAAAATTTAAACTATCAAACTCCCGCAGACGATTCAAGGATCTCGCTCTCATTATCACTGTTTTCTTGGCTTGAGCATCATGCGGGAGCATCGTAGTCTTGCGTCATGTTCGACTTGAATGCCTATTTAAACGTCCGGCGACATTCCGTTGAGGCGGAGCTGGATCGCATGATGCCTGCGGAAACAACTCGCCCGACAGTTCTTCACCGGGCGATGCGGTACTCCGTCATGGCTGGCGGCAAACGCTTGCGCCCGATCCTCTGCATGGCCGCCTGCGAGGCCGTGGGCGGACATTCCTTGAACGCCCTGCTACCCGGAATTGCCATTGAAATTCTTCACACCTATACCCTCGTGCACGATGATCTTCCCTGCATGGACGATGACGAACTCCGGCGCGGACGCCCAACATCACATATGGTCTTTGGCGAGGCCAACGCACTCCTCGCCGGTGACGCGCTGCTCACGCTGGCCTTCGAATGGCTCGCGAAATCGAACCCGCCAGCCCCCTACCATTCCAGCCACCTGGTCGCTGAACTCGCAACCGCTTCCGGCAGCCAGGGCGTTATTGGCGGTCAGGTTGAAGATCTGGCCGCAGAAGGCAGGGAGGCCGACGCAGATCTGGTGGATTACATTCACCGTCATAAAACTGCCGCCCTGTTACGCGCCTCGGTCCGAATGGGGGGGATCTGTGGCGGAGCATCCCCAACCGCCCTGGAAGCGCTGACCGAATATGGCGAATGCGCAGGCCTCGCGTTCCAAATCGCGGATGACATCCTGAATGTAACCGCCACCGCGGAACAACTTGGCAAACCTGTCGGCAACGATGAGCAGCTGAAAAAACTGACTTATGTGGCCGTTCACGGTCTGGAGGCCAGCCGCCAGAAGGCGAGCGAACTAATTACCCGCGCGATGGAAGCCATCCGCACCCTTCCTGGTGATCCGACTCCTCTGATCTCATTGGCTGAATACACCGTAAAACGTGCGTGGTGAGGACCCTATGGAAACGCTGGTCACCATCTTCCGACAACCCGTTCCCTATTCTGAAGGACTACGCCTTCAGGAGCAATGGGTTGCGGAACGTCAGGCTGACCAAGCCCCCGACCGCCTGATTCTACTTGAACATCCCCCTGTCATCACGATGGGGGTCCGCACAAAAAATGAGCATCTGCTACTTTCAAAGGAAGCCCTGGAAAATCGCGGGATTG